>Ga0326727_10000148_pt1 | contig 302331 bp, 254 predicted proteins | sample MB2enrmetagenome_FD_207643 | JGI IMG/M metagenome (GOLD analysis project Ga0326727, IMG submission 207643) | Lab enriched peat soil microbial communities from McLean, Ithaca, NY, United States - MB29MY | ecosystem: Environmental > Terrestrial > Soil > Wetlands > Peat | place: USA: New York... | reverse complement strand
CTCAGCCCGTGGGAAATCCCTCCCCGAAAATGCAGCCCTGAGACCCCAAGTCTTCAAATACCTCGATCGCTCAGCTACGCAGGGTGTGGATTACCTTCCACCGCGGGAATATCCGAAACCGCTGGCGAGGCTGCGACCCGCTGGACGCTGGATTGCCGGCCTGATAGAATCCTTCTGTATGCAAGGCAACCCGAAAGTTATCGCTTTATTGAACGAGGCGCTCAAAGAAGAGCTGACCGCCATTAACCAGTACTTTCTCCATTCCGAGATGTGCGAGAACTGGCACTATGACCGGCTGGGCGAGTATATCAAGAAGCAGTCCATCGATGAAATGAAGCACGCCGAGGCGTTGATCGAGCGTGTCCTGTTCCTGGACGCCACTCCCAGCATGACAGAACCGATGCAGCTTACCGTGGGACAGAACGTGCAGGCCCAGATTGAGAGCGATCTGAAGCTGGAGATCAACGCCGTGACCATGTACAATCGCGCCATCCGGGTGTCCACGGAAGAGGGTGACAACGCTTCCCGCGAGTTGTTCGTGCGCCTCCTGAAGGACGAGGAGGAACATGTGGATTGGCTCGAAGCGCAGCTCCATCAGATCCAAGAGATCGGGTACGAGCGGTTCCTCAGCCAGCAGGTCAGGGACGACAAGTAACCGGTTCCCCGGTGCCTGAGCTTCCCGAAGTCGAGACCGTGGCGCGCTCGATGGCGCCGCTGGTGGGGCGGCGTATTGTCTGCGCCGAATTCCGCTGCCGGCGCGTGTTGCGCGGCGCCGATCCGCAGGCCATGGCGGCGCGCATACAGGGCCGCGGAATCGCGGGCGTCCGGCGCTATGGAAAGTTCATCCTGGTGTCTCTCGAGGGCGGCGGATACCTGGTCATTCATCTGGGCATGACCGGCCGCCTCCTGCTCGGCGGCCCGGCGGGCAAGCACACGCATGCCATCCTGACGCTCGACCGCGGCGTCCTGCTGTATGACGATAGCCGCCAGTTCGGTTGCATCCAATTCAGCGAGGAGTTTCCCGAACGGGTTGCCAGACTCGGACCGGAGCCGCTGGAGGTCCCGTTCGAGGATTTCGCCGCCGCGCTCAAGCGTCGCAAGACGCGCATCAAGGCGCTGTTGTTGAACCAGAGCTTCCTCCGCGGATTGGGCAATATCTACGCGGACGAAGCCCTCTTCCGCGCCGGAATTCATCCGCTGGGGGTGGCTCGACGCCTGCGAAGAGACCGCGCCCGGCGGCTACATGACGCTATTATCGCGGTGCTGACGGAAGCCATCGCCGCGGGCGGCTCTTCGATTTCGGATTATGTGGATGCCCAGGGTCGCAAAGGCTTTTTCCAGTTCAGCCACCGCGTTTACCAGCGCACCGGAGAACCGTGCCTGGTCTGCGGGACCCCCATCCGCCGGGTGCTGGTGGCGCAAAGATCATCGCATTTCTGCCCCAAATGCCAGAAAAATTGAATGAAATATTTCTGCAACTTCGCGCGCGCCCGCCGCGTCGTAAATGTTGAAATGGCACGGCACTGAGAGGCCGGCCAGAAAAATTGGTCGCTCATCACCGCTGGAATTTGAGCATAATAGGAAGAGTGACCGCATTCCGCAAAGTAGAGGAGACTTCTGACGTGAGACGCATTTCCCGCTACCTTCCCCTGCTGTTCGTGCTGTTTTGTGGCATTCAATTTGCCAGCGCCCAGAGCGCTTTCGACTTGAACTTGGGATTCGGCGCGATCCAGGATACAGCCAGCTCCACGCAGGTCGACCAAGAGTTGAATACTTGCACGACCGGCGATCTTTATCCGCCTTGCGTGTCGACCCCCGCTCTCAGCGGGTTCATGATGGGCTTCGGCGGCGACCTGATTCTCTGGAAGAATTTCGGTCTTGGCGCCGAGGTGGCTTTCCAGCCCGGCAAAGAGAATTACATAAACCTGAACGCGTCGGCTGCGGCAAGCGGGCTGAGCAGCGAGAGCATACAGTCCCGCATGACGCTGTTCGATATCAACGGGATTTTCGAGCCGGTCAACACCAAGAAAGCTGCCCTGAAGCTGGAGGGCGGTATCGGCGTTGCGAATCTCAAGTTCTATGAGAGTGGCTCCTCCAGCTCCGTGCTGGGCAGCCAGAGCCAATCGGAGTATTTCGGAAGCGCCAACCACTTTCAGGTGCACGGCGGCGTGGGCGTGCAGATCTATGTCAGCGGCAACTTCTTCATTCGCCCGCAGTTCGATGTGCACTACGTTCGCAACCTGACGCAGTTTGGAAGGAGCGTGGTGACGAGCGAGATGGTGTGGGTGGGATACGACTGGGGCCATCAGTAAGCCGCGCTATTGCGGAACGGCCGGCGCTTCCGCCGCCAGGTCCTCGACTGGCGCCGGCGGGTTGTAATACAGAATGCGCTGGCAGCACTCGCATGCCAGGACCTGGTCGCCCTTCTTGACGTCCTGGTAGAACTGAAGGCGCATGGCCAGGTTGCAGCCGGTGCAGCGGCCATCCACCGCCTCCACCACGCCGATGCCCCTGCGCGCCTTGCGCGCCCGCTCGTATCGCTGGTAAGTGGCGGGCGTGATGGCCGCGACGATCGCGGCGCGTTCCTTGAGAAACTCGCGCGACGACGCTTCATCGGCCGCGGTGCGCGCGCGCGCCTGCTGCTTCTCCGTCTCCACTTGCGCCTTTTCGGTCTTCAGCGCCGCTTCCGCGGCCTTCACGTTCTTCTCCAGCGCTTCGGATTCGCCCATCATTTCCAGGATGCGGTCCTCGAACTTGCGGATCTCCTTCTGGCAGAACTCGATCTCGTTCTGAAAGGCCCGGTACACTTCGTTGGTCTTGGCCTGGAGCATCTGGTCCTTGAGCTTGGAGATCTTCTGTTCCTGCACCTGGATCTCGGCTTCGCACCTTTTCCGCTCCTTCTGGTTGGCGGCCAGGGCGGCGCGGTCGGCTTCCAGCTTGCGCTCGTGCGAGAGCAGTTTTTTTTCGATTTCGGCGACGTGTTTGGGCAGAGAGGCGATCTCGCGCGCGAGCTCCGCAAGACGGTTATCGATCTCCTGCAGCCGGATCACCAACTTCAGGTCGGGGAGCATTCCTTATCGAAGTGTAACATGCGTTTCGCGGGGCTATTCCGCACGCCGGACTTCCACCTGACGGTAGATTTCCCGGGTCTGCGCCAGGCTGGCGAAGCTCATGCCCGGCAGGCGGGCCTTGGCGGTTCCCGCGGCCACGCCCCAGCGCAGCGCGTCGGCCGCACTGCTTCTCCGCTCCCTGGCCCAGGCGTAGGCAGCCATCAGCGCATCCCCCGCGCCGATGGGACACACCGCGTCGATGCGCGGCGGCAGCGCCTCCATCAGGCCGTCTGCAAACGCGCCCACGGCGCCCCGGCTGCCCAGCGTGAGCACCACCGAGTCGGCTCCCAACTGGCGAATCCGTTCGGCCGCCTCCAGAAAATGGGTGCGCGTGAGCAGCGTCTGGCCCAACAGGCGTCCGGCCTCCTGCTGGTTCGGCGATACCACCGTGGGACGGGCGGCGATGCCCTCGCGCAGCGCGTCGCCATCGGCGTGCAGCAGCGTTTTCACTTTCTTCTGGCGCGCCATCGAGATCAGCTTTCCGTAGAACGCCGGTGGCACTTCCGGCGGAATGCTGCCGCAAACCATGAGCCACGACGCGTGGTCCAGCTTGTCGCGCACCACCCGCTCGACGCGCGCCACCTCGGCCTTCGCGAGCGGGGGACCGGGTTCGTTGAGGTTGACCGTCAGCCCGTGCTTGTCGGTGATGGTGAGATTCGTCCGGATCGCGTTTTGAACCGGCACTACGGCGATCCGGTAGCCGCATTTCGCCAGCAGCCCCTCCAGCCGTTTTCCCGAATCGCCGCCGGAGATGAGCACCGCCAGGGTCTGGCCGCCGAAGGAGTGAATCACCGAGGAGACGTTGATACCGCGCCCGCCCGCCGACTCACGGGTGGAATTGATGTAGGCGCGATCCTCGAATGCCAGGCGGTCGATACTGACGATCCGGTCGATGGCCGGATTGATGGTGAGGGTAACGATCAAGCCACTATTCTACCGTAGCCCTAAAATGGTCGTAACCCAGCGGCTCGAGCGGCGCGCCATCCAACTCGACGGCGCCCGGACGCCCTTGACGCACGACGCCGATGCGGGTGAGCGGCAGGCCCTCGAAACGGCGCGGCACGCGGGCACGCGGCGGCGCGGTGAACAGCAGTTCGTAGTCCTCGCCGCCGTGGAGCGCCTGTTTCCAAGTGGCGCCGGGAAACCGCGGGGGCGTTTGGATCTCCGCGCTCAGCCCGGAAGCCAGGCACAGCCGATGCAGGTCGAGCGACAGTCCGTCGCTCAAGTCGATGGCGGCGGTGGCCCGCAAGCGCGCGCGCAGAAAACGTCCCAGCGCCAGGCGGGGATGGGGCCGCAGATGGCGCCGCCACGCGCTTCCGCGGCCCTGGGACAGTCCCATGGCCGATCCGCCCAGCGCACCTGAAACGTAGATGGCATCGCCCGCGCGCGCGCCGTCGCGCCGGATTGCCGCACCGCGCGGCACGGCTCCGCACACCACAATGTCGCACATCACCTTCTCCGCGCGCGCCAGGTCGCCGCCCATCAAGGGCGTCCGGGTGCGCGCGGCCAGCCGCAGCAGCCCACCATAGAAGCCATCCAGCCAGCGCGGCTCGACCCATGGGGCCAGCGCCAGCGAGAGCAGGCAGAAGCGCGGCTCGCCGCCCATGGCCGCGATGTCGCTCAATCCGCGGGCCAGCGCCTTCCAGCCCACGTCCCCGGCGCGGTGCGTTTCACGGCGGAAATGTACGTCCTCGATGAGCATATCGGTGGTGACCAGCAGGTCCTCGGGAGCGCCGCGGGGGCGGAAGATCGCGCAGTCGTCGCCGATTCCCAACACCAGCCCGCCGGTCCGCGGCAACCCCGCCCGCCTCCGGATTCGCTCGATGGTCTCCAGTTCGTTGTTCACCGTTTTTTTGTGCTTGACCATACCAGTGCTATCTGAGAGAATACCCTACGCAGTTGGAAAAGGTTGTTTGGACGCGCCTCGAAAGTTCCTAGCAAGCCTCGAAAGTCCGCTTTCCTTGTGGGAGATCCAAGAGCACGACGAACAATGAATCGGGAGAAGGTGTAGTGAAGGAAAAAGGTGTTGTGAAGTGGTTTAATGCCGCCAAGGGCTATGGATTCATCCAGAGGTCGAGCGGCGACGACGTGTTCGTTCATTTCTCCGCCATCCAGGCGAATGGTTACCGCACGCTGGAGGAAGGCGCGGAGGTGGAGTTCGAGGTCAAGCAAGGGCCCAAGGGACTGCAGGCCGAGAACGTCATGAAAGTCTAGGGCCGCGCTCCGGGCGGTCCTAAACCTGCAGATTGTCGCCTTCCTTCGCGACCATTTGGTAAAGCACCGGGCTGACAACGCGCCCCAGGAATAGCCGCGAAATGAGGCCGGCGACGATCACGATGGCAAACGGCCGCTGGGTATCCGACCCGATGCCGTGGGAGAGGGCGGCGGGCAGCAGCCCCAGGCACGCCACCAGCGCGGTCATCATGATGGGGCGCAAGCGAACCACGGATGCCTCATACGTGGCCAGCCGGATATTGTGCCCCGCCAGGCGCAGCTTGTTGATGTAGGAGACGTCGATCACCGCCGTCTCCACCGACACACCCATCAGAACCAGCAGGCCGAGGACGGAAGACACGCTGAACGGCGTACCGGTCAGCTTGAGGGCCAGCAGCGCTCCCACCGGCTCGGTCAGCACAACGCTCAGCAGAACGATGGCCGGGAACTTGAAGTTGCCGTAAAGCGCGAAGAGAATCAGGAGGATCAGCATGATGGTGACCGGCCCAATCACGTTGAGCTGGCTCTCGGCGGCCAGGAACTCGCTGTATTCGCCGCCCCACTCCATGCGGTAGCCCAGGGGCAGATTAACAGCCTTGGCGACGGCCTTTTGACCATCCTCCACCGCGCGCGCCATATCGCGCCCGAAGATACTGTATTGGATGCCGATATAACGCGAGTTGTTCTCGCGATAGATCATGGAGGCGCCGATACCCTGGCTGATGGCGGCAAGCTGGCTGAGCGGGATCTGTTGCCCGTTGGGAGTGCCCACCAGCAGATTGGAGATCTGCGGCCCGCCTTCGCGGAATTCCGGCTTCATGCGGACCACCAGGTCAAACAGCTTTTCGCCCTGGATTACCTGCGTGGCGGCCTGGCCGCCCACCCCCGCCTGGACGACGGCCTCCACGTCGGCCACGTTGATTCCGTAACGGGCGATCTTTTCGCGATCCACATCCACCAGGAGGCTGGGCTGGCCCAATTCGCGGACCACCGTCAGCTCCGAAAAGCCGGGGACGCGCTGGAGGGTCTCCTTGATCTTGACTCCGGCATCCTGCAGAACGTTCAAGTCGGGGCCAAAGACCTTGACACACAGCGCGCTCTTTAGTCCGGTCAGCGCCTCATCCACGGCGTCCTCAGCCGGCTGCGTGAAATTGAAGATGATGCCGGGATAGGCCTCCAGCTTGTGGCGAATCGACTCGCTCAGCTCTTCCTTGGTGTGAATCGCACCCAGCCAGGTGGGGTCCTTGTAAGGCTTCAACCCGACATAAAACTCGACGTTGTAAAAGCCGGTGGGGTCAGTGCCGTCGTCCGGCCGGCCAAGCTCGGAACCCACCACCGTGACCTGCGGGTAGGACATCAGGATTTGGCGAATCTGCGGACTGATGCTGGCGGCTTCCTCAAAAGAGATGGTGTAAGGCATGGTGGCGCGCACCCAAATCGCGCCTTCGTCGAGGTGCGGCATGAACTCACCGCCGATGAATGGAACCAGCATGAGCGTGGCGCCAAAAATCGCAGTCGCCAGGAACATGGTGATCCAAGGATGGTTCAGGCACCAATTCAGCTCCGAACCGTACTCGCGCTTGACCCACTCGTAAACGCGGTTCCTCTTCTCTCGGACTCCCTTCTTGAAGGCGTAGGAAGCCAACACGGGGACCAGCGTCAAGGTGAGTATAAGCGCGCCGACCAAGGCGAAAGACATAGTATCGGCCATGGGGTGGAAGAGCAGGCCGGAGGGGCCTCGCAGCACATAAATCGGCAGGTAACCCGCAATGATGACGGCGACCGAATAGAAGATGGGCCGGTCCACATCCCTGGCGGCGGCCACGATGACCTCAGGCAGGCTGTAAGTCTGCCCGCGCCGGGCGTCCAACTCGCGATAAATGTTCTCCACCATGACCACGGTACCGTCGATGATGATGCCGAAATCGATGGCGCCAATGGAGAGCAGGTTGGCGGGAATATTACGCGCGTGCAGGATGATGAAAGCGAACAGCAAGGCCAGGGGAATGGTGAGCGCGGTGATGATGGCGGCGCGGGCGCTGGCCAGGAAAAAGATCAACACGATCAGAACCAGGATCATGCCGCGGAGCAAGTTGGCTTCCACCGTATCCACGGTCAGCTTGACCAGATCGCTGCGATCGTAGTAGGGACGAATCTTGACGTCGGGCGGCAACTGCCGGTTGAGCTCCTCGGTTTTGGCCTCGACGCCTTTCAGGACGGTCTGTGTCTGCTCACCGCGGCGCATCAGGATGACGCCCTCGACCGCGTCGGGGTTGTCGCCCTTGCGGTCCTGGAAGCCGAACTCGCCCAGCCGCGGCGCATGGCCGATCACCACCTCGCCCACGTCCCTCACACGCACGGGCGCGCCGTTCTGGTTGGCCAGCACGACGTTCTCGATGTCTTTGCGGTCGCGCAACAGACCGAGCCCGCGCACGTAATAGAACTGGCCCCCTTGCGAGTAAAACCCGCCGCCCGCGTTGCCGTTGTTGGCCGAGAGCGACTGGATCACGCCGGGCACCGTGAGATGAAACCCAAACAGGCGCGCGGGATCGAGCAGCATCTGATATTGCATCACCGTGCCGCCAAAGCCGGAATCGTCGGCCACACCGGGAACGGATTTGTAGGCGCGCTCGAGCACCCAGTCTTCGATGGTCTTCAGGTCTTGCGGCGCGCGGTCGGGGCTGTCGATCACATAGCGGTAGACCAGCCCGCTGGGGCTAAAAAGAGGCGAGAGGGTGGGGGAGACTCCGCTGGGGATGTTGGCCTGGGACAGCCGCTCGAAAACCACCTGGCGGGCAAAATAGTTGTCGGTATCGTCTTCGAACGTCATGATGACATCCGAGAGGCCGTAGAGGGAAATGGACCGCATGAAGGTCAGTTGCGGCACTCCGTTCATCTCGACTTCGATGGGCAGCGTGACCAGGCGTTCGATTTCCTCCGCCGCGTGTCCGTCCCACTGGGTGATGACCTCTACCATGGGCGGCGAGAGGTCGGGGTAGGCGTCCACCGGCATGCGGCTGAACGAAATGGCTCCGACGACAACGATCATCGCGGTCAGCATCACCACGAGGAAGCGTTGGGTCAAAGCGAATTGAACGATGCGGTGGATCATGAGCAAATGCCCTTGACTGGCGACTATCGCTGCAACGAATTCGCAAACTGCAAGAACAAACTGCCATCCGCGGCTACGTTTTCGCCCTGCCGCAGCCCGCTGAGGATTTGCGTCTTGCCGCCATGGCTCTCACCCACTGAAACCAGCCGCTGGCCGAACTGATTGGGCTTGGCTGGATCTGCGACAACGTAGACGAAGGGCTCATTTTCGGCAGTGCGCAGTATGGCGGCGTCCGGCACCGTCAGGGCGTTCTCGATTACGCCTGCCTGGACGGTGGCCGTCACATACTGGTCCTTCTTCAGCTTTGCTTCCGGATTATCGGTCACGATACGCACCTGCAGGGTGCGAGAGGTGACGTCCAGCGCGGGGGAAATAAACGAGATCTTGCCGTGAAACTTAGTCGCATAAGCGTCGGTTTGGATCTCCACGGCATCGCCCAGGTGCACAAAACCCAGGTCGTGCTCATAGACGTTGGCGAGCACCCACACGGTTTTCATATTGGAAATCGTGAACACCTGCGTGGAGCCAGCCTGGAGCACCTGTCCGGGGGACGCGAGGCGCTCGACCGCGACACCAGCAATGGGCGCGAACACCGCGATTTCGGGCGAGACAGGCTCCTTTGAGACTCTCTCAGAGTCCAACCCCAGCACCTTAAGCGCCTGATCGGCGGCCTGCAAATCGGCCTGCGCCTGATTGCGCGTGGATTCGGCCTGCTCCAGGTCGGCCAGAGCGCGCGCACCACGCTCGTACAATTCCGCGCAACGCGCATAGCTCTTCAGGGCCAACTGGTAAGCGTCGCGCGTCTTCACGAAATTGGTGCGCAGTTGTGCATAATCCGGACTGCTCACATAGAGCATGGGCTGGCCCGGGCGGACCTCCTCCCCGGGAGAAACCAGAATCCGCGACACGGGGCCGCCGATCTGGGTGATGACGGGCGTGGTCTCGAAACTGTTGTAAGCGACTGCTCCGGTCAGACGCAGGACGCGAGTCAGCCTGATGGCCTGAACCGGCACCACCTGCACGTGCGCCATCTGATCCTGGGGCACGGTGAAGAGGCGCGCCTGTGACTCACTGATCTCCGCCGTGCTGGAAGACGCGGCGGATACGGTGGCGTCCGCACCGCGGCGGGCGCAGCTCGCGAGCGCGAGCACGAGCGAAAGCAGCGCGAGCGCGAGCCATCGAGGGCCTGGGAAACACACATGATTCATTGGATGACCTCGCGACCTACCGCGAGATTCAATTGACTCGCGGCGGTCAGGTAAGAACCGACCAGGTTCAAATAGTTCAGTTCGATGCCGCGGTAGTCGCTCTGCGCATTTAGAAAATCCAGCAGCGATGCCCCGCCGCGCTGGTAGGCGAAGGCTACGGTGTCGCGAACCTTCAAGGCGCGCGGCAAGTAGTCCGCCTTGTAGGGCCGCAGCAGCGCCAGGTTGCTGTTCAGCATCGCGTAGGCCGAGTCCACGTCGCTGAACACCTGCGCCATGGTGGCGTCGCGCAGCTTCTCGTTGCGCTCGATGTCGAGTTGCGTACGCAGTTTTTCGCCCTGGTTCCTGTCGAAGATGCGCAGCGGAATGGTCACGCTGAAGCCCACGTAAACCGGGATGGGCGGATTGCGGGCGAGGTCCGCTCCGAAGGTGGGGTCGGTCGAGCCATTGGCTACCGCCAGCGTGTGATCGGTTTTCGCCTTGTCCACCGCTTGGACCGCGGCCTTCAGGTCCGGCCGGGTTTCGGTCGCGATGCGGCGGAATTCATCCAGCGGCAGGATGTCGGCGGTGAAGTCATACGGTCCGGTGACGTCGAATTGCTCCACCGGCCGACGGTCATTCAACAGCGTCAGGAGCTGGATCTTGGCCGTGCGCAAGTTCACTTCGGCGGTCATCAGGTCGGATTCGAATTGCACGCGTTGCAACTCCAGGCGATCGAGATCGATCTGCGCAATGTCGCCGGCTTGGTAACGGTCGCGGCTGACCACCAGGACCTTATCCCAGTACGCCAGGTTTTCCCGGGCCAGGTTCAGCACGGCTTTGGCTTGCAGGGCTTGCACGAAAACGCCGCGCATGCCGAACAGGAGAGTTCTCTCCAGATCCGCCTGGCTGGATTCGGCGATGTCGGTGGCCTTCCTGGCGCTCTCCAGACGCAACTCCCGCTTGTTCCGGCGCTCGTGCAAATAGCTGAATGAGACGTACGGCAGCAGTTCGCTGAGAGGACGATACGGGTTCACTGTGAAGGGGTCGATCTGATCGGACGTGGCCGTGAAGTCCGGGTTGGGGCGCAGATAAGCGGTGATTTCCTGGGCCCGCGATTCGGTCACGTTGATCTGGCCGGCCCGCAGAGTCGGATTGGTGGCTTCAAACTGGTCGCGTATCTGCTGCCACGTGAAGGTTTCCTGCGCGAGCGCCTGCTGCGTCCAACAGCCCGCCAACAGAAGCCCTAAGCCCAAACGAGGTACCAGACGGTGCATTATCTCCTCCCGCGGACTGTATCCGCACTGGATTCAAACGAACCCATGCCTGCGCAGCGCTGCACACGTCGCTGGCAGCGCCGCTACTTTACTCTTGTGGGGTCGATCCGGGAGGCGCATGCGTCCCACTTGCCCTCCGGCGCATCGCCCACATCATAGCAGACGGCAGGGCCTAGGGTGGACTACTTTACGGCTCGATCACGATCTGCACGGGGTTCGACTCCTGGCCGCCGGCGCTGATGTACAGCTCCGACACTCCGGCATTGGTCACCGCGGGCAGTTGCACTTCGATGAGATAGAAACCGATGTAGCCCGGCGCCAGGGTGGCGCGCGACACCTCGACCGGCGAGCCATCGAGAAACGCCTGAATCGAGGCCGCCACCACCGGCGGGTCCTCCAGCGGCGCAGCCAGGCCGGTGGGCCAATCGGGCCTGACCTTCCCCAGCCCCGTGGCCATGATCTGAACCCGGCCGTTGGAATGCGCCGTGTTGCGCGCGTCGATCAGCAGCCCCGTGTCGGCGTCGTACAGCCAGGGAGCGCCGTCGTGGCCCACGAAAATCGCCGGCGAAACCGGCTGCACCTGCTCGGTCAGCGTGACCTGCCCGGCATTGGTCTCGAACGCCAGCGAAACGTTCGGCCCCACCGCTTCGAAGGGAACCTGGATTTGCGATTCGGCATCCGAAGCCGCCAGCACCGGATAATCCAGATTGCCGCCGCGGGCCGCATTCACCAGCCCGCCAATGACGCTGAGCAGCGATCCCGGAGCCGCCGCGCGGGTGCTGAAGTCGGCCGCGTTCACGATCCGCAGATTGCGCAGCCGATGCGGCGCAGCCGCGGCGTAAACGCCGTGACCATCCAGCGCGGCGTACAATTGCACTCCCGCGGGATCCAGGCGCACGTCGGTGGCGGCGGCGGCCGGCAGCCGGTCCGACAGGCTCACCCAGGCCACCGAGTCCGGCCGGCTGGCATTTTCCAAATCGACGCGGGCCAAGAAAACACCCTTGTCGGTGGCCACGTAAACCGCGCCCGCCGCGCGCTCGGCGGTGACCCCGTGCGCCGGAGCGTCGGGCAGGTTGCCGTCCAGGGGGTCCCAGAAGTTGCCGGAATTGGTGGTGCGGAGCACGTGCGGCCCCTTTTCGCCGCCCATCGCCGCCAGCGCCACGCGCGGCTCCGCGGCGTCCACAAAAATGCCTTCGACTGGACCGCCTGCCTGCCAGGGCGGGGCGGGGAAGGTTTGACCGCCGTCGAACGATACCCAAATCCGGCCGTCGGAAGAGCCGGCATAGACCACGTCGCCGGACGAGCCGGACACCGTAATATCGGCGCGGACCACGCCTGAATACCGCTGGCGCAGCGCCGCTTCATCCAGCAGTTCCGCTCCCTGCGCCGGAACCCAAACCGAGCCGCCCGGCGGCAATTCCAAAACTCCCAGGCGATCCACCTGGATGCGCACACCGGCTGTGCCGCTGGGCGTGGAGAGAATCCGCCGCACCGCGAGGTTCGGCAGAGACCGATTCAATCCGGCCCAGGACAGCCCGCCATCCATGGACCGCCAGACACCGTAATCGTTGGCCACCGCCAATTGATCCGGGTCCGCCGGCGAAATCGCCAGGCTGCGCTGGCCGGAGCCCAGCACCGATTCCGACTTGTACGCGGTGAGGTTGGTCCAGGAATGCCCGCCGTCTTCCGAGCGGAGCAATTGCTGCCCCAAGGAGTACATGATGGCGGGATTCGAGGCGGTGGAGACCACACGCGCCCCAGGCTCGGGTAACCGGGCGGCCGTGGCCGGAATCAGAGTGTTCGTCTGGCCCTCATCGGCGACCGCGGCCCACGTCTCGAAATCGGCGGTCTCAAAGACCTTGCCGGACGGCGTGCGGGCGAAGAGCAGCGAACCGTCGGCGGAGTACCACACCCGCTCCACCGGGCCGGTGGCAGGGGAAGCCAGCATCAGCTCCACCGAGGAACTGCCTACCTTCCGCCAGTCCGGCCGCGTCTGTGCCGCGGCCAGGAACGCCCAGGCCAGCGCCAGGCCGATGAGCCGAGTTGGAACACGCATTGTCCCCTTATGACACACTGCCGGTTTCATTTTACCCTATTTTGGGATTCCGCAACCTCCATCAAACCGCTGAATTTGCTTACTTTAGTAAGCGAATTTTAATCGCGGCCCCCTGGTTGCAGTGCATGTTTGGTGCTAGACTTGTTTTTGTCATAGCATCCGAGTAAGGGTTTAGGATGCCCGGCTCCGGAAAAGGTGTTATGCTTTGGCGTATGACGCTATGGGGGATGGTGCGCCCGCTGCTGGTGGCGGCGGCCGTAGTGGTGTCTCTGGCTCCGCTCCAGGGTCAGGATACCGGTGCCAAGGCGCTCGTCATCAATGGCGACGTCTCCGTACTGCGCGATGGCAACCCGTGGGCTTTGTTTGAAGGGAACACGGTCCAACCCAAGGCGATGGTCAAGACCGGAGCGGATGGTTACGCCAAGTTCCAAGTCTCCGACGGCAGCATTATCGAAGTCTTTCCCAACGCCCAATTCGTATTCCGCGCCAATCCGCCGTCGTGGAAAGACCTGCTGGACGTCGTGATCGGGAAGGTGAAAGTCTACATCCAGCATCTCAACGGCATTCCGAATCCCAACAATGTTTCCAGCCCGACGGCCGTCATTTCGGTGCGTGGCACGGTCTTTGAAGTGAACGTGGAAGACGAGGATGGCACTACTTTCGTCAGCGTGGACGAGGGCTTGGTGGCAGTGCGCAGCAAAGCGCCGGCGGGCGGTGAAGTGTTCCTCCATCCCACCGAATCGATCCGCGTGTTCAAGAACCAGCCGCTGGCTCAGAAGATGGACAAAGACCCCATCGCCCGGGGTGTTATAAGGGCCATCCAGGACGCCGCCCGAGTGGTGTTGCAGCGCCAGGTTGGAGCCGGAGGGCCGGTGGGCACCACGCCTACGACTTCGACGGGAACCGGCGGCGCGCAGGGCGACAAGGGTAAAGGCGGCGGCACCACCGCACCGGCACCGCCTTCAGCGCCGCCGCCACCTCCGCCGCCAGGCGGGTAAACCAGAAATCAGCCCGCGGCGAGCCGACCCGTTCAACCCGCGTGTGCCCCGTTACAAAACGGCTTGTTGTCCGACCTGCCGCATCTGCACAGGGTCATCCGATTCCGGACCTCATAGGTCTCTCCGTCGGCGGAAAACACCGGAATACCGCCACGCACCCAAATCGGGCCGCTAACCCGTTTGTCTGTGTCCTCGATAAGCCCGAGCGACGGTTCAAGCTGCGGCTCAAGGGGCTTACCTGTCTCTCGATCCCAGGCCACCAACCGCCCGCCGGGACAATGGCCCGCTTCGTGTTTTACCAGCCGCTGGGCCTCGGGGTTGTCCGTTTCCGCAACCAGGTTCCAGACCCTGCCTTTTGGATCGCAGAACCGGGCGAACGCGCACAGATTCTCCTGGTCGGTGAGCAGCATGGCGGGACCTTCAAACGTCTCGGCTTGCTCCAGATAAGGCCGATGGCTGGCCGTTTCCGTACCCTCGAAGTGCACCTTCTTGTGAGTGCCATCGCAGAAAGGTTTGTTGGCGGACTGACCGCAGCGGCAGAGGGCATATTGCGGCTGTGTCGGGTATTTCTTTCCTTCCCGATAGTCGAGGGATTCGCCCTCGGCATTGGTGACAATCCACTGCTCGCTTAGAGGCACGGATCCGCTCACGAGGTAGGGGCCGTTCCGGGTGACTTGAATTCTCGCATTGGCTTGTTCGGCATTTTTCATGTGACTGTTATTTCTCCTGGTCGTTTTTCAATGTGGCGCCCACTGCCTTTGGGATCACGCCCCCTCCCACCGGAACGCCATCCCGGTTGACATCGATTATACATCTGCCCTCGCCGAACCGCGGCCGGCGCGTCTCATGATAGATTGAAAACAGCCATGAATTGCGCCCTGCGAGGATTGACTCTTTGGGCCTGCGCCGCGGCGCTGTACGGCCAGGCACAACCAGCCCAGCAACAGGCTGCGGGCCTCGAGCCCGACTGGGACATCGGGGTGATCTTGCAGGAGATGAGCGCGCACGCCGGGCGACTGCTGCCGGTGCTCGATCAAATCGACGTGAAGGCATGGTTGCAGAAGGGCGCGTCGGAAACTTACGCCGCGCAATTGCAGTCCAGCAAAGACCAGGCTAAGGCGTTCGCCGATGGCGCACGGGACCTGGCGCGCAACCCCGAGAGATTGTCCGCCTCGCTCGAGTTGTTTTTCCGCATTCAGGGCCTCGAGACCATGCTTGGTTCTCTGGAAGATGGGACCCGGAAATACCAGGACCCCGCGCTCGCCCAGACGCTGGCCAGCCTGGCAGCGGAGAACGGCGCCAACCGGGGCCGGTTCCAGCAGTACATTGTGAATCTGGCCGCCGAGCGCGAGCAACAGTTTCAGGTGATGGACCGTGAAGCGCAGCGTTGCCGCGGCATCCTGACAGTCCAGCCCGCGGCTTCCCCGAATTCAGGAAGGAAGAAATAACTCAACCCATGCCTTTCACGTGCAGCATTTGTGGAGAGGAATCCACGCGGATCTGCGTGCAGTGCACCAAGGACGCGTGCGATAACCATCTTTGCGAAAAATGCCTGCGGTGCAGCGACTGCTGCGAGTGCGAAGCGACCCGTTCGGAGCACGGCGCGCCTCCTACAGCGGCGTGATCGGCCGGGTATCCGAGCCGATGCGGAACTCGCGGGGGGCCGACTCATTGGGCGGCGGCGTCAACAGATGCGGGCGCATCATGAGCAGCACCTGGTCGTTGCTCCGGTCGTGTTCGTGGGTGCTGACCAGCGGTCCGAGGTAGGGAATTCGCGACAGGCCCGCAAGCCCGGCGATATTGCGGGCATCGTTGGTACTGAGCAGGCCGGCCACTACCGCCCACTCTCCCATTACGAGCCGCGTCTTGGATTTCAGCACGCGGCTCGAGATGATGGGAATGCCGTTCTCGGACTGCCCCGACAGCACTTTGAATTCGGCGTCGATATCGAGCGTCACATCATTCGCGCTGTGGACCGACGGGGTCACCTTCACGGACAATCCGAGATCTTCGAAGGTGACGGAAGGCGGGGGCGTGTAGGCGCCGGTGCCCGAGAAACTCGCTGGGCCGTAATAACCGGAGGTCAGGATGGGATAGCGGTCGCCCACTTGCAACGAAGCGGGCTGGCCGTCCACTCCACGTATCTCCGTCTTGAGCAGCATCTTGCTCGAAGAACCAGACATTTGGGCCACCAGGGAGGGATTTATGATTCCGATTCCCATCAGCGTCTTCCCGCCGCCGAACGCCAGCAGCCCCGCGAGACCCGACAACGAGGGGCTGTTGTTCATAAACGTGGTGAGCGGCACGAGGGGAAAAGACGTGGGGAAGTCGACGCCGTAAGTGATCATGTCGTTGCGGGTGACCTCGAGAAACTCCAGGTCCAGCATCACCTGGGCGCGCGGATGCAGCAGCTCCTCGAGCAGGGCGCGCGCCGTCAGAACCTTCGAGATGCTGTCGCGGAAAATCACGATGTTCTGTTCGGTATCAAACGAGGCCTTGGCAATGGCCATGGTCTGCTGCACGGCCGTGATCATGGCGTTGAAGTCCTGCTGGTTGGTGATCTCGGGCAGGCGCACCTCGACGGCCACGGCCGGCTCGACCTCCTGGCGTTTCTGCGGAGTATCTTTGGCCACCAGGAAGAGCTTGCTGCTGAGCGGCACGATGAAAGAGTTAGTGGCCGCCTCGAGATCGTGCAGCGCTTCGCGGTAATCCACGCCCTGCAGTTGAAAACGAAACTCTTTGGTGGGCTGATAATCGCCGTCGAAAACGCAATCCAAGCCGAAAGCGTGCGCCACATCTTCAAACAGCTTGCGCGAGTCGCCGCGCACATCGAAATCCCTGGTTTCCGCGTGGGCATTCAATGCCGTCGGGGGAAGCGGCTGGCGCGCCTCGGCCAGGTCTCGCGCGCTGGGCTTGTCGAACTGCTGTTCCGGGAGGGCCGCGGGTTCCGGCTCGGACCCGGCCTCCGGCGGCGGCGGCATGAGTTTCGCCTCGAGCGCGGCGCGCGACTTCACCGCCTGGCTGCGCAGCCAGTAGGTCTGGTTCTTAGGTTCCATGGCGGCGGCCTGGGAATACAGCAGGTATGCCTGGGCCATGTGGCCGCCCTTCTCGGCGTCGCGGCCCTGTTCATACAGGTCCCAGGCGGAGAGATCCTGCGCCATCAGGCGACCGGCCACGATCACGCACAGAAGGAAGACACTTCGCCGCACATTAGGGTGACGGGGCGCCGGCCCTCTGCGTGCAGCCGAATTCTTTGTGAGAATCGGACTATGCAAACGATCGGGCGCATCTTGACGAGGAATCCGATGGAGTTGGTGTGGCCACTCGCCATATTCGTGGCCATTTTCATTCTTGGATGGGTGGTCCGCCGGTTGGTCCTGAAGGCCCTGCGCGCCTGGACTGCGCGCACCCAGAGCCGCGCCGGCCTGGTTCTCGCCGAGTCCCTCAGCGGTCCTATTCTCATCTGGGCCGCGATCCTCGCGTTGCACGCGGCACTCCAGTCCTCCAGCCTCCCCCGGGGGTTTACGGACTTGGGCGCCAAGACCTTGTTCGCGCTCTGGATCGTGTCTCTCACGATGATGTGCATGCGGATCGCCCGCGACTCGATTCGCTTCTATGGCAGCCAGGTCCCCGGCGCTCTGCCGGTGGCCACCCTTACGCAGAACCTCGCCCAGATTGCGGTGGTGATCCTGGGGGCGCTGGTGCTGCTCGACCACTTCCACGTTTCGATCACGCCCATGCTGACGGCCCTGGGCGTGGGCGGCCTGGCAGTAGCACTGGCGATGCAAGACACGCTTTCCAATCTGTTTGGAGGCTTTTATGTGGCAGTGGCCGGGCAGGTAAGGCTGGGCGACTACATCAAGCTGAACACCGGCGAAGAGGGATATGTCACCGACATCGGCTGGCGCAGCACCACCATCCGGAGCCTCGCAAACAGCATGGTTATCGTGCCCAACGCCAAGCTGGCGCAGGCCATCGTGACCAACTACCACCTGCCGGAGAAGCGCATGCCGGCAGTGGTGGAAGTGCGCGTGAGCTACGATTGCGATCCCGATCGCATCGAGCGCGTGCTGCTCGATATCGCGGCGCAGGGCACGCGGGAGATCCCGGGCATGCTGGCCGATCCGGCGCCCTCGGTGACGTTCGACCCCGGGTTCGGCGATTCGGCGCTGGGCCTGACGCTCAACTACCAGGTTGCCGAGTTCGCCAGCCAGTTCACTGTGCGCCAGGAGCTGCGAAAGCGAATCTTCCGCCGTTTCCGAGAGGAAGGCATCCCGATTCCATTCCCAGCCAGGGCGGTCTACGTGCACGGGCCCGAGCCGGGCGATCCGGTGGAGCCGCGGTCCGGGCCGGCGCAGCCATAAGGGATAAATTCGTGGGGCGCCTTTTGTGCCTTTTCTTACTTTTTTTACCGTTTGCCGCTGGCCGGCGTACGTGGTATATTTGGAGCGCGTTTGATAGCTGCCGCGAATCCGGCCGAGCATTGTGAGCGACGTAACCGTCGAACCGTTCGTGTTTCTCCCCGATTAGCCCGCTTTCAAATTGTCAGGAGAATTGTGTGAAGAACATCTTCGTTGGCAACCTCGATTTCAACGTTACGGAGGAGACAGTTCGTAACCTCTTCGAGAGTCACGGCGCGGTGAACAGCGCCCGGATCATGACGGATCGCGACACCGGCCGCTCGCGCGGATTCGCCTTCGTCGAAATGGAAAATGAATCGGAAGCGGACCAGGCGATTGCCGCGCTGAACGGCTACACGCTGGAGGGACGCACTCTCAACGTGAACGAAGCGCGTCCCAAGCCGGATCGGGGCTTCGGCGGTGGCGGTGGCCGTCCCGGCGGCGGCGGCCGCGGTCCCGGCGGTGGAAACCGTCCTCGGGGCGGGCGCCGCGAGCCCCGCTGGTAGATAGCTTTCAGCGGCCAGCTTTCAGCTTTCAGCTAAGACCGCCGGCGGGGTTGGTTTAGCTGATCGCTGATAGCTGAGAGCTTCATTCAGACGCCGGTGGTTCCGTTCTCCAGGAATGCCCGCAGGCGATGGCTGCGGCTGGGGTGGCGCAATTTGCGCAGCGCCTTGGCCTCGATCTGCCGGATGCGCTCGCGCGTCACGGCAAAGTTCTGCCCGACTTCCTCGAGGGTGTGCTCGCTCCCGTCGTCCAGGCCAAACCGCATCTTGATGATCTTCTCCTCGCGCGGCGTGAGGGTTTTCAGAACTTGCGCGGTCTGCTCCCGCAGGTTGAGATTGATCACTGCGTCCGACGGCGAAATCCCGTTGGCGTCCACGATGAAGTCGCCCAGGTGCGATTCCTCCTCTTCGCCGATGGGCGTTTCCAGGGAAATGGGCTCCTGCGCCACGCGCAGCGCCTTCCGCACCTTCGAGACCGGCATTTGCAGCCGTTTGGCGAGCTCCTCGTTGGTGGGCTCGCGGCCCAGCTCCTGGATCATCTGGCGTGACGTCCGGACGAGCTTGTTGATGGTTTCGATCATGTGGACCGGAATGCGAATGGTGCGCGCCTGGTCGGCGATGGCGCGCGTGATGGCCTGCCGCACCCACCACGTGGCATAGGTCGAGAACTTATAGCCGCGGCGGTACTCGAACTTGTCCACGGCCCTCATGAGCCCGATGTTGCCTTCCTGGATGAGGTCGAGGAATTGCAGACCGCGGTTGGTGTAGCGCTTGGCGATGCTCACCACCAGGCGAAGGTTGGCCTCGATCAACTCCTTCTTGGCGGCTTCCGCCTCCTGGTGCGCCTGGGTGATGATCTCCAGAGTCCGCCGCAGTTCCGCCGCCGATGCTCCGAAACGCTCTTCGCTCTGTTGCAGCCGCTGGCCGAGGCTGCGTTGCTCCCTGCGGAGATCCTTGATGCCTTCGGCGCGAGCGCCGGGCCACGTTTCGAGCTTTCTTTGCACGCGGGCGATCTCCCGCTCGAGCGGCTTCAACTCTTCCACTGCCGCCCGGATGCGGTTGATCAAGTGGCGGATCACCGGCGTCTGGAACTTGATCAGCCGCAGGAGGCGCGAAGTCCGCACCGTCATCCGCCCCAGTTCCCAGGATTGACGCCGGTACTGCTTGGGCTTCATGCCGCGCGGAATCGCCTGAAGCTTCTGGCGGCACTGGAGGATCTTCCTGTAATGCCGCGCGATGTCATCTACGCGCCGGCAGAACTCCTTGCGTTTCTCCTCCACCAGCTCGTCGGTCAGGATGGGATCGGGAATCTGGACGATGTCGCGTGCCGAGAGGACGTTCCTGGCCACCTCGTCGCCCATGAGGACGATCTCCTGAATCACCAGCGGGGCGCGGGAGAGCGATTTGAGCGCCGTGTTCTGGCCGCGCTCGACGCGGCGCGCGATTTCGACCTCGCCCTCGCGCGTGAGCAGCGGGACCGTGCCCATCTCCCGCAAGTACATGCGCACGGGGTCGTTGATCTTCTCGCCGACGCCGGCGGGCAGGTCCAGATCGAGGAGATCCTCCCCCTCCTCGAGCTTCTTCTCGAAGTCCTTGGGCTCTTCCAGGATTTCGATGCCGGCCGTGTCCAGGCCGGCCAGCACGTCTTCGAGTTCGGCGCCTCCGGCAAGATCTCCGGGCAGGACTTCGCTGACCTCGTCGTACAAGACGTAGCCCTTCTCCTTGCCCATCTGTACGAGGCGGCTCAGCCCTTCGAATTTGTCGTCAAGCGCCACTGAAGCCCCGTCACACTCCCCACGCAACAGAATCGAGTTTATTGTACACCACGGCGCGTCGCACTTCTGGGGGTGGGAATGTCACCTATGCCCCCGCTCCGCCGGGCCCAGGGGGCATCCCGCCCCGCGCCGCCTGCTCCAGCCCCTGCAACTCTCCGGTCAGCCGGAGCGCCTCCTCCCAATTGCCCGCGCGTTCGGATTCATGGATGCGCGCCTTCAACTGCGACCGCCGCTGCCGCTCCCCGGTGCGGCGCACGCTCTCGACGGCCGCCAGCACTTCTTCGTGCGAAGTCCGAGCATCCTCGTTCAGGACCGCCTGGGCCAACAAACTCTGATCCGATTCCTCCAGACGCGCATGGACTTCTTCGAAACTCAACCGGCCACCCGCCGCATGGAGAGCGAATATCGCCTGAAAAATGCGCCGCGAAGAAAAACTGTCGATGGTCTCGATGGACTTCAACTCCCCAATGACCTCGCTCCACATCTCCGGCTGCGCCAGCAGCGCGTTCAACAGCACGCGTTCGTCGTGGCGCAACACGATCTTGGGGCCTTCCAGAGTGTTCTCCCGCCGCTCCGCCACGGCCCTGCGAAAACTGTCCAGCACCATCCCGCGCTCCACGCCGATATAGCCCGCCACATCGTTGGCAATGGCCATGCGCTGGAGCCGGTCGGATATGCGCTCGACCGCCGGCATCAGAAACTGAAGCGCGGCCACCTTGCCTTCCGTGGTGCGCATATCGTACCTGGCGCGCGCCCGGTCCGCCAGCCAGTAAAAGTACCCCTTGGCCCCCTCGAGCCGCTGCTGGTACGCGGCTGCGCCGCGCTGCTTGCAGTACTCGTCGGGATCGAGACCGCCGTCCAGCTCCATGATGCGCACCTGCATGCCCTCTTCGAGCAGCAGGTTGATGGACCGCTCCGCTGCGTTGGCGCCCGGGGCATCCGGATCGAAATTCACCACGATCTTCTGCGTGTGGCGCTTCAGCGTTTGTGCCTGCTGCGCCGTCAGCGAGGTGCCGCAGCTTGCCACCACGCCGCGGAAGCCGGCGGCGGTTACGCCGATGGCATCCATGTAGCCTTCCACCAGAATGACCCTATCGTCTTTGCGAATGGCCTCCTTTGCCCGGTGCAGGTTGTAGAGCACGTAGCTCTTCTTATAGATCGGCGTTTCCGGCGAATTTAAGTACTTGGGTTCGTCCTCGGCCGCCAGGGCGCGCCCGCCGAACCCGATGATCTTGCCCGATTCGTTATGGATCGGGAACATCAGCCGGTTGCGGAAGCGGTCGTACAGGCTTCCGTCCTGGCGCTTGCCCACCAGGCCGGCCTGCTCCATCTGCGCCGCGGAGAAATTACGCTGTTCGTAAAGGCGCAGCAGCGCGCGCCCCGAGCGGTCCGAGTACCCCAGCGCAAATTGTTCGGCCGTTTCCGGCGTCACGCCCCGCCGCGCCAGGTAGCCCCGCGCCGCCTCCCCCGCCGGCCCGTCGAGATTGGCGCGGAAATTCTCCTGCGCCAACTCATGCATTTGATAAATGGCGCCGCGCAGCTTGGAATCCTCGTCGGCGTACTGCGAGCGTTTGGGCATGGGAATGCCGTAGCGCTCGGCCAGGAGCTTCAGGGCCTCGTAAAAGCTGATACCTTCCTTCTCCATCACGAACTTCACCACATCGCCGCCCGCGCCGCACGAGAAGCACTTGTAGAACTGATGCACCACGTGGACGGTAAAGGAAGGGGTCTTTTCGCTGTGGAAGGGGCACAGCCCCATGTAGCGCTGCGTGCCGGACTTCTTCAGCCGCACGTATTCCCCGACGACGCTGACAATATCGACCGAGGATTTAAGCTGCTCGACGAAGTCCATGAAGCCCCTTCTGGCTATTATCCCGCAAGCGCCGGGCGGCAGAGAGCGCATATTGGGTTGGTTCCGCCGGGCGGGCGTGCCCAACCTTTACTTGCCTTTCCAGCAGGGCGGCCGCTTCTCCAGGAACGCCGATATGCCCTCCTGCGCGTCGGCGGCCAGGGCGTTCATCGACATGACCTCCTTGGCATAGGCGTAGGCTTTGGCCTGGTCGAGATCGATCTGCGTGTAATAGGCCTGCTTGCCCAGCGCCACCACCAGCGAGCTCGAATCCGCCACCTTAGCCGCCAGTTTCCGCGTGGCGGCTGCCAGGCCGGAGGCGGGGACCACCTGGTTGATCAGCCCCCAATCCGCCGCCGTGCGCGCGTCCACCAGTTCGCCGGTGAGCAGCATCTCGAGGGCGCGCTTGCGGCCGATGGCGCGCGTGAGCGCCACCATGGGGGTGGTGCAGAAGAGGCCGATCTTCACGCCGGGGGTGCCGAAGGCCGCCTCCTCGGCAGCCACCGCCAGGTCGCAGGTGGCCACCAACTGGCATCCGGCGGCGGTGGCAATGCCTTGCACTTCGGCGATGACGGGCTGCGGAATGGCTTGGATCTTCACCATGAGCTGGGTGCAGACGTCGAAGATGCGGCGGTATTCGCCGATATCCCGGCCAGCCATTTCAGAGAGGTCGTGGCCGGAACAGAAAACCTTTCCTGCCGCCGCCAGGATCACCGCGCGGATTTCGCGGTTGCGGCCGATCTCATCCAGACAGCCGATCAGTTCCAGCATCAGGCCGAGCGAGAGCGCGTTGCGGCGTTGCGGCCGGTTCAGGGTCACGACCGCGACCAGTCCCTCCCGCGCCATACAGATGTTCTCGAAGTTCATGTGGTTTTCCCAAATTGTACTGCAACCTAATCCTATGCGCTGCAAGGCCTTCCAGCTATGGATCGGCATTGTACCGGTACTTTGCGTTCTGTTCTTCCGATGATCCGCAGCTTAGAATCGCGGTACATGGCACATCGGTGGTACGGATTGGCGGTGATCCTGTCTGCGCTGCCGCTGGGCGCAGGAACGATCGACGTTTCCGCCCAGGTTTCGGCCTTGCTCGATTCGGGCGACGAGCTATCGTTCACAGTTTCATCCTCGAATTTCGGGATCAATGCGGCGAAGTTCGGACTTCCGGAGTACCCTACCTCGGTGGAGTTCACATTCGTGTCGGCTCCGGAGGATTCGCCGGGGCAGTTCGAAGCGGTTCTGGAATCGGGCGATGACTCCGTTTCGGTTTCGTTTGGCGCGCTGAGCCTTCTCCCGGGGAAGTTCCAAGGCTCCAGCTATAGCGGAGCAGTCTCGGTTCTCGAAGGCTCACTGCAACTTTCCGAGACGCTTTCGCAAGAGTTGTTCGGCAGCTCGCCGGCGGTCCTGATTCTGCTCAGCGCCGGACCGGCCCTGACCGTGGGTCTGCCACCTTACACCTTGCAGCAGGACATGACCGTGAGCCTGGGGGGCGGCGGGCTGGGCGTGGGCGCGAGGCTGGGCGGGGTCGCCCTATTGGATTCGTCAGACCCTCCCGATCCTCCCGACGCGCCGGAACCGTGTTCGGGGCTGCTTCTGCCCGGCGGAGGCGCGCTGCTCTGGGGACTCGCGAGGCTGCGGAGGTCACAACTTTCGTATGGTGCCGAGGGAGCTCTCGAGCGCGATTCGGACAAGCTGGCTGCGCGTTCGCACGCGAGTCTTCTGAAATAACTGCTGTAGCGTGGCCTTCACCGCACCCTCCGATACCCCCAGCCGGGCGGCAATCTCCTTGTTCGTGAGGCCCTCGAATATGCCCCGCAGTACCTGTTGCTCCCGCTCCGTCAGGACCTTGTGAAAGGCCTGGCCCTCGCGCCGATGGATTCCGTCGGCCATGAGGTGAATGACGCGCTGGTCCACCCACATCTCTCCGCTCGCCACCAGGCGGATGGCTTTGGCCAACGTCACCGGAGAATTGTGCTTCAGAAAGATGCCCGAAGCGCCCAACTGCAAGGCGATGGACGATTCCGCCGCATCCATTCCGGCGGTAACCATCAGGATCCGTCCGGCGTAGCCCGCCCGGCGGGCCGCGGCGATGAACTGACTGCCGTGATCCTCGCCGAGATCGTAATCCAGCAGGACGATATCGACCGGCGAGCCTTTCAGAACCTCCAGGGCCTCGGCGGACGTGCCGCAGTTGCCCACCATCTCGAAGTCGGGCTCCGAAGCCAGAAGGCGGCTCAGGCCCTCTCGAAACAAGACGTGATCATCGAGCAGCAGCAGCCGGATGCGTTCCCTGTTTGCCTGTCCGTCCATAATCCGTCTCATGGGAACCGGCGATCGCCAGGTCGATCACAAAAGAACATCCTGGCGCCGCCGGGTCGTGGCGAAGATCACCCCGAAAGGATCGCACGAAAGCGCGCGAGAGGTATAACCCGAGCCCCGTGGAATCGGCGCCCTTCTGGAAGGGTTGAAACAGCTTGTCGACGGAACCGATGCCCGGTCCCGAGTCGGTAACTCTGATGGACACGACGCCCTGGCCTTCCCGGACCGCGATATCGATTCTCTTCAGGTCGGCGCCCTCCAGGGCCCTTTCGCTGTTCTTGGTGAGATTCAGAAGAACCTGCAACAAACTGTGGCGATCGGCCCAGACTGGGGGGAGTTCCCTAGGGATGTCCCAGTGCACGGCAATATCGGCTTCCTGGCAATACGGCTCGAGAACGATCTTGAGGTCGTCCAGGGTCTCCTGAAGGTCGATGCCGCCGATCTGGGAATCGGTGGCGCTTTGCTTGAGCTCGAGAGAGGCGATCTTATTGAGCGTTTCGACTAATGCGCCGAGCGCCTCGAAGTCCTTGGTCCCGTTCAGAGCGCCGCTGCGGACGAGGTTCTCATAGACGACCGCGATGGCGCCGCACACGTTGCGGATTTCATGCGACACGGCGCCCACCAGAATCCGCGATCCGGCCATGAGCTGTTCGAGGCTCAACTCCTCCCGTTCCCGCAACTCCTCGGAGGCGTCCACCACCAAAGCGGCCAGCCTCGGGCCCACCCCCGTGTTGTAGGTGGAGAAGAAGACGTTGGCCAGGAAGACATCGCCGTTCTGCCGCTCGCCGCGGCACTGCATCTCGGTCCGGAATGCCTGGGGCGTTTCTCCTATGAAAGGCACGCGTCCCAGGGCCGGAATGTAGCGGCGGATGCTTTTTCCAGGCAGCTCCCCGTCAGGCGCTCCCAAGAGACTATGCGCGGCGGAATTAGCCCGCAGAATCAGGGCGTCGGCGCCCATGGTGAGAATGGCGGCGGGACTGCTGTCGATGAGAAACTCCAACTGTTCTTCGGCTTCGCGCCGGGCAGCCATCTCTTCTTCGACCCGCCGGAGGTTTTCCATCTCCCGCCGGCGGCTTCTGGTGATCTCGAAAGCGAACAGCCCGGTGCCCGCCAGCGACGAGAAAACCAGAATGTCTTGTGGCAGCGCCACCGAGAGCGTAAAGGGAAACGGGTCGAAGACATCGGAAAGGAACGTGCAAAGAAGCGCCGTCAGGAGGATCTGCCAGGGCTTCAGAACGGTTCCCACCAGCAGAATGGGAAACAGGTATAGGAAGCCGAAGGCAATATTGAGGTCGACGCGCCAGTCGATAAGGGCGACGATCGCTATGAGGAGTCCCGCCCGGGCGAGCACCACGGACGTGGAACCCTGCAGATAACGGAACAACATGCGCCGGCGCCCCCGTTTCGATTGTAGGAACAATCCCTGTTGCAAGCCAAGGCCCCCGGCCAAAAGATAGTCTCCATTCGTCCGAAAGATAGGCGCTTGGCGCGGCCGGGAAAACGCCAAAATTGTTATTGATACCAAAAACCCGTGCGGAGGTCACATGCGGCGTCTGTCCATCGGGCTTCTGATCGCGGTTTGCCTGACGAGGGGCGTCCGCGCGCAGAAGGCTTTCACGTGGCAGGAAATTCGCGACAAGTTCGAAGCTCGAAACCCGAGCCTGCGGGCCGGCCAGCTCGGCATCGATGAAGCCAAGACCCAGGAGATTACGGCCTACCTGCGGCCGAACCCGGACTTCACGACGACGCTCGATCAGCTCGACCCCTTCACGCCCAATCCTTACCGCCCCCTGACAAACACCTTGCCGCTGATCTCGACCAGCTACCTGCACGAGCGGCAGCACAAGCGGGAGTTGCGGCTGGAGAGCGCCCAAAAGGGCACCGCCATCGCGGTCTCGCAACAAGCGGACCTGGAGAGGACTCTTCTTTTCAGTTTGCGGAGCGCATTTGTCGAAACCCTGCAAGCCAAGGCGGTTCTGGCGCTGACCCGGGACAACCTGAGGTATTACGACGGGGTGCTGGTGGTGAGCCGCGACCGGTTCAAAGCCGGCGACATCGCACAAGTGGATCTGGACCGCCTGGAACTGCAGCGCGTCCAGTTCGAAGCCGATTTGCAGACCGCCGAAACCAACCTGCGAACGGCCAAGATCCAGCTTCTGACACTGCTGAACGACCGGACGCCGGTCGAGCAATTCGACGTGACGGGGCCGTTCGAATTCCCGGAACGCATCCTGCCGCTGGAGGAGTTTCGCGGCATCGCTGTGGATACGCGGCCGGACCTGAAGGCCGCCATGCAAGCCGTCGATAAAGCCCAGACCGACCACCAGCTCGCAGTGGCCGACGGCTCGACGGATCCCACCTTCGAGGTGGACGCGGGGCGCAACCCGCCGATTCCGGCGTACATCGGTTTCAGCGTCACCATCCCGCTGCGCATCTTCGATAGGAACCAGGGGGAGAAGCAGCGCACGGAACTGGACATCCAACGCAACGAACGGCTGCGAGACGCCGCCCAGGCGCAGGTGTTCAGCGACGTGGATTCGGCCTATGCGATGGTCAACAGCAATCTGAACCTGCTGCGCCCGTATAAGGCGAAGTACCTGCAACTGGCTGCTCAAGTGCGCGAGACGATTTCCTACTCCTATCAGCATGGCGGAGCGTCGCTGCTGGATTTTCTGAATGCGCAGAACGACTACCGCAGTGTCCAACTGAACTACCTGAACCTGATTGGTTCTTACATGACCGCCGCGAGCCAGTTGAATCTTGCGGTGGGCCGCGAGGTGATCCAATGAAACAAGCCGTTGTGGTGGGAGCCGGCCTCTCGCTGGCGCTGGGTTTTCTTTTGGCGGGCTGTGGAGCGAAGGGGCAGACGAATCCGGCGGCCGAGTCGCCGCCGGCGGCCGAAGTCGAGCAGGAACAGGATGCCAGCATGGTCAAGGTAGACCATCCGGAGCAGTTTCCGCTGGCCACGGCGAGCGCGCATGTGGCCGCGCCCGAACTGAACGTGACCGGGGTTGTGAGCGCCGACGTATCCAGGAATGTACCCGTGATTTCGCTGGCTTCCGGGCGCGTGGTGGACATTCGCGCGCGGCTGGGCGACACGGTCGCCAAGGGGCAGCTCCTGATGCGGGTGGAAAGCGCGGATGTTTCCGGCGCTTTTTCCGACTACCGCAAGGCGCTGGCCGACGAAACTCTGGCGCGCGCGCAGCTTGACCGCTCCAAGCTCCTGTACGACAAGGGAGCGATCGCGGCGAAAGACCTGGAAGTGGCGCAGGACACCCAGGACAAGGCAAAAGTGGATGTCGAGACGGCCGTGGACCATCTTAAGGTGCTGGGAGTGGACGTCGATCATCCGGCCGCGGCCGTGGACATTTTCGCGCCCATTTCGGGGGTGATTGTCGAGCAGAACGTGACCGCGGCGGCGGGTGTCAAGACCCTGGACAATTCCCCAAACCTGTTCACTATCGCCGATCTTTCGCACGTCTGGATCATGTGCGATGTGTACGAGAACGACCTGGCGAATGTCCGGCTGGGCGAATACGCGGACATCCATCTGAACGCTTATCCCGGCAGGGTCTTGCAGGGGCGGATCGGCAACATCGGTCCGATTCTCGACCCGAACATCCGCACCGCCAAGGTTCGGCTCGAAGTGGAAAATCCGGGGCTGATGCGCCTCGGCATGTTCGTCACGGCCACCTTCCACGGCCAGCAGAAGGAGATGCATGCGCTGGTTCCGGCCTCCGCGGTGCTGCACTTGCACGACCGCGACTGGGTCTACGTGCCGGCCAGCGTCAACACCTTCCGGCGGGTGGAGGTGACGGGCGGAAAAATGATCCCGCCCAACATGCAGGAAATCGTGTCGGGTATCGCGCCGGGAGACCGCGTGGTATCGAATGCGCTGGTCTTAGAGAACACGGCGGAGCAATAGCCGATGATCCGCGTCCTGGTCGACTACGCGCTCAACAACCGCCTGATGGTGGTGGCGGTGGCGATTCTGTTGCTGGTCTGGGGCGCCATATCGTTTCACAATCTGCCCGTGGAAGCGTATCCCGACGTGGCCAACAACTACGTTCAGGTGATCACGCAATGGCCCGGCCGGGCCGCCGAGGAGGTGGAGCAGCAGGTCACCATTCCCCTAGAAATCGTGATGAACGGAATTCCGCACCTGGAGCATTTGCGGTCCACGTCGCTTTTCGGGCTCTCCAGCTTGATGCTGATTTTCGACGACCAGTCGGAGAACGACTGGAACCGGCAGAAAGTGCTGGAGCGGATGGCCATGGCGACGCTTCCCAACGGACTTCAGCCGCAGATTGGAACGGATTACAGCCCAGTCGGCCAGATCTACTGGTACACGCTGAAGAGCACCAATCCTCAATACGACCTGATGGAGCTGAAGTCGCTTGAGGACTGGGTTCTCGAAAAACAGTTCAAGTCCGTTCCCGACGTCGTGGACGTGGTGAGCTTCGGAGGAGTCACCAAGGAGTACCAGGTACGCCTCGAGCCGGACAAGCTGGTGTCCTACGGGCTGAGCATCGGGCAAGTCGAGCAGCAGCTCGCCAATAACAACGTGAACGCCGGCGGCAGTTTTGTGGAAGCCGGCCTGCAGCAGGTCAACGTTCGCGCCATCGGGCTGGTGAACAGCGTGCGCGACATTGAGGATACGGTTGTCAAGACGCAAGCCGGGACGCCGGTCAGGATCAAAGACATCGGGACGGTGGCGCAGGGTCCCAAGATCCGCCTCGGCCAGATCGGGAAGTCGATTCATCGGGCCGATGGGAGGATCATCGACAACGGCGACGTGGTCGAAGGCATCGTGCTCTTGCGAAAAGGCGCCAACGCGGATTCGACCCTGGATGCCATTCACGACAAGGTGCGGGAACTGAACGAACGCATCCTGCCGCCCGGCGTGAAGGTTGTTCCGTTTCTCGATCGCAGCGACCTGGTTCACCTCACCACGCACACGGTGCTCCACAACCTGACCGAGGGAATCATACTGGTGACCATCATCCTCTTCGCGTTTCTCGGAAATGCCCGGGGCGCCCTGGTGGTGGCGCTGACGATTCCGTTCTCGCTGTTGTTCGCGGCCATCTGTCTCGACCTCAGGAATATTCCCGCCAACCTGTTGTCGCTCGGCGCGCTGGATTTCGGCATGGTCGTGGATGGCGCGGTGGTGATGGTCGAGAACATCGTGCGGCACATGGGACGCCAGGACGTGTCCAAGCCGGCCATGGTCCGCATTCGCGAGGCTGCACGCGAGGTCCAGCGGCCCGTTTTCTATGCCATCGCAATTATTATCACGGCGTACCTGCCGATTTTCACTCTCCAGAGCGTGGAAGGCCGGTTGTTCAAGCCCATGGCCTGGACCGTGGCTTTTGCATTGTTGGGCGCGCTGATTTTCTCGATACTCATAGCGCCGGTGCTGTCGAGTTTTCTCTTCCCGGCGGGCATGCGGGAGTGGCGAAACCCGCTGCTGGCGTTTGTGACGGCGCGCTACAAGGCAACCGTGCGATGGGCTATTCGCAGCCGCTGGATAATTGTGAGCGGGGCGGTGGTCTGTGTGCTGGCGGCGGGCTACCTGGCAACCAGCGGCTTGATTGGTTCCGAATTCCTGCCGCACCTGGACGAGGGCGCCATCTGGGCGCGCGGCACATTGGCGCCCAGCACAGGACCGACCGAAGGGGTCCGCCTGGTCAACCAGGCCCGGGTGCTGTTGTCCACATTTCCGGAGGTCACGGTGGCGACCAGCCAGGTAGGACGGCCCGACGACGGCACCGACACCACGGGCTTCTTCAACACCGAGTACTTCGTCGATCTCAAACCCAAGGAGCAGTGGCGGCCCATCTTCCACCGGGACAAAGAGCAACTGATCGCCGCCATGAATCGCCAGTTGGAGAAGATTCCGGGAGTGATCTGGAACTTTTCTCAGCCCATTGCCGACAACATGGAGGAGGCCGTGAGCGGAGTCAAAGGGGAACTGGCGATCAAGGTCTACGGGGACGATCTCAAGCTGCTCGAAGAGAAGGGCGACCAGATCGTCAACATTATGCGCCACATTCGGGGGATTCAGGACCTGGGGTTGTTCCGGGTTATCGGTCAACCCAATCTGAACCTCGCAGTGGACCGCCAAAGAGCCTCGCGTTTTCAGATCAACATAGCCGATGTGCAGGACGCGATTCAGACCGCGGTCGGCGGCAACGCGGTAAGCCAGGTGCTGCAAGGCGAGCAGCGCTATGACCTGGTGGTCCGCTATCTTCCCCAGTACCGCGACACGCAAGAGGCGATTGAAAAGATCCGCTTGTTGTCGCCGTCCGGAGAACGCGTGTCCCTGGCCCAACTCTGCACGGTTCAAACCGCGGATGGGGCGTCGGAGATCTACCGCGAGGCCAATTCCCGCTACGTCGCCATCAAATACAGCGTGCGCGGCCGCGATCTGGGCAGCACCGTAGAGGAGGCGATCCGAAAAGTGGGACAGCAGGTGAAACTGCCCACCGGTTACCGGATCGATTGGGCCGGCGAATACGCCAGCCAGAAGAGGTCGCAGAAACGGCTGGCGGTCGTGCTTCCCATCACGATTCTGGTGATTTTCATTATTCTGTATACGATGTTCCACTCGTTTAAGTGGGCGGCGCTGATGCTGGCGAACATTGCGATGGCTCCCCTGGGCGGTCTGCTGGCGCTGCTGCTAACCGGGACGCACTTCAGCGTATCCTCCGGGGTGGGCTTTCTGGCGCTATTTGGCGTGTGCGTCCAGACCGGGGTGATCATGCTCGAGTACATTAACCAGCTTCGCGCCCGGGGCCATGACATTGCCGATGCCGCGGTGGAAGGAGCAGTGCTGAGACTGCGGCCGATCATGATGACCACGCTGGTGGCGACGCTCGGCCTGCTGCCGGCGGCGTTATCGCGCGGGATAGGCTCCGATTCCCAGCGCCCCTTCGCGATAGTGATTGTCGGAGGGCTGATGGTGGCGATGCTAATCAATCTCATCCTGCTGCCCACGCTGTATGTGTGGGTAGGCCGCGCTGGCGACGCGCTTCCCGCACCCGAGGCGGAGTTCGATGAGCAGGAATAGAATGGAAGATCGATGAACCGGGAAGAAGTTCGGGCTCGCATCGAGGAAATCGGCATCATCCCCGCTATTCGCGTCTCCTCGGCGGAGGACGCTCTATTTGCCGCGGAGGCGGTCGCCAGCGGCGGAATTCCCATGGTGGAGCTTACCATGACAGTGCCCGGAGCGATCGAGGTGATCTCCCATCTGGTGCGAAGCGGGACGGGGTTGATCGTCGGCGCGGGTACCGTCTGGGACGTGGAAATGGCGCGCCGTTGTCTGGATGCCGGCGCCAAGTTTCTGACGAGCACCGGGCTCGATCTCAAGACCGTGGAATACGCGGCCCAGGAAAATGTCGTTATCATACCCGGCGTACTGACGCCAACCGAGGTGATGATGGCATGGAAAGCCGGCGTGGACTTCGTCAAGGTATTTCCATGCTCACAACTCGGAGGAGCCCCGTACATTAAAGCGCTCAAGGCACCGTTTCCGCAGGTGCCGCTGATCGCCTCCGGGGGCGTGAACCAACAGAACGTCGCCGACTTCGTTCTGGCGGGAGCTACCGCGGTTGGGATCGGGGCGCACTTGATCCCGAAAAAGGCGATCGAATTGCGGCAGCCGCACCGGATTCATGAACTGGCGGTCAGGTTCGTAAGCACGGTGCGCGAGGCTCGCAGGCAAAGGGCAGGGGCGCGCTAAGCATACCCAAAGATCGCCGCGCGCCTACCAGTCGACTCTCACTCCCAGTTGCACAATACGGCCTTCGAGAAGCGTCGATACAGGCGCGAGGGTCGGGTTGGTGACAATGGCGCCGGTCGAGTTGACTACCGCGGTGGTATTGATGGTGGTGATGTTCGGGTGGTTGAAGATGTTATTCGCCTCGATAAAGAACTTGGGCTGGATGCGTTCCCACAGCTTGAGGAAGGTGCGCGTGTAGCGAATATCGAACTGGTAAACGGCCGGCGTGGTTACGGTGTTACGGCCGACGAAGAGCGGACGCGAGCTAGCCAGACTGTCGCCATTCAAGACGCTATTCGCGGTGATGTTCTGCTCATCGCCGGAAGAGACATTGGCAAGCAGGGTGAACTGGTTGTTATTGGCCAAATAATTCGCCACATGATTGTCCAACGTCGCAATGGGGGACCAGACCGTGGTGAGGGTGAAAGCACTGGGCCGGTTGATAGCGGAGTTACCGCGGTCGCGGTCCCGGTTGGTCGGGTCCGAGATGAAAGTGGATCCCTGGTCGTAGCTGTTGGCTTCCGGCGCATCGTCGATGGAATGGGACCAGGTGTAAGAACCGTTGACCAGCAGGCCCTGCGTGAGACGGTGCTGGTAGTTCACGATCAACGCGTTGTACGCACTGTTGTCGCCGATATCCTGGAGGGCGATGTTGTTATACAGCGGGTTGGCCCGCGTGGTCGGGCCGAAGGCTCCAAAGACCGGACGGCCGTCGGCGAGAAAGCCGACGGGGTTGATCAGGTTCATGTTGCGCAGGAACTCGAGGTTCCGGCCGCCGGTATTGGCGTAACCAACTGTGAGCGCGTCGTTGCGGGTCAACTGGCGCGTGATCTGAATGCTGGAGTTGATGGCGTATCCATCCTTGAAATTCGGCGTGATGGTGTAGAGCGTCTGCGTCGCGCGAGGCAGCGTTCCGTTAACGATGGTGGCAGGGAAGGCCGGAGCACCGGGAGTGGTGGAAGTGATGGACGCTATGTAGGAACTGGAACCGCCATCGTTATAGAGGGCGTTGTACCAGAGGTTGGTCGGCGGAGCCTCATAGAAAATGCCGGAATTGACTCGCAGGACGGTCTTCGAATCGATGGACCACGCCAGGCCGAGGCGCGGAGCGAAATCGCCGCTGGGCGAATGGAAGGACTGCGAATAGGGAAGCTGGAAGTTCGGATCGCCCGACGGCCCGGAGAATTTGTCGTAGCGGACTCCGCCGATGACCAGCAGTTTGGGAGCGACCTGCCAACTGTCCTGCGCGAAGAAATCCCAGAAGAACGAGTGATACCATGCGCCGGGCTGGCCGACGCTGGCGGCGAACGTCGAGTAAGAGTATGGCGTTGCGCCGGATAACGCGGAAAGATACGCCGCGATGGTGGGAAACGTGTACTGGGTATAAACGTCGGCGGCCTGCACGTCGAGGTTCTGCTGGAATCCGAAGCCCGCCTTGAGGGTGTGAGCACCCTTGATAACCGTGAAGTTGTCGTTGAGGTTCGGCACCTTTTCCTGAAAACGGTCGCCGACGGCGTTGCTGCCGCCGAAATTCGCGATGCCGCTGATGCTAATTTCGGGGCCTGGCGCGGTGAGAGGATCGGCCACGTGCTGCTCGTTCCGGTAGGGCCAGCCGAAGCGCAGCTCGTTCAGGACAGTGGCGGAAAACGTGGAAAGAAGCTGCGCGCCGAGCACATGCGCGCGGTCGCGGAAATCGGCGGCGACACTGAGCGCGTCGAGGCCGCCGACATTGGAGTTGAACGGATACTGATTGCGGAAGTAGTTATAGCGGACGAAGAACTGATGCTTGGGCGAGATCACCCAGTCGAGCCGCGTATCGACCCACTGTGCGTGCTCGATGGCCGGAGGATTGGTCAGCAGGCTGGTGGGAATGCCGATCAGCGCGGCATTGGCGGGGTTGATCGTAACCGGTTGCGGCACGCTTCGTTTTACGTGCTCGTAAGAGGCGAAGAAGAACAACCGGTTCTTGATAATGGCGCCGCCCGCGTGCGCGGCGAAGTCATTGGCGACGGGGAGCAGTGTCGTGGCCGTTGCGAGAATCGGCCGCGCGACCAGATCCAGAGGCCGGCCGATATAGGTCACGTCGCCATGAAATGTATTGGTGCCCGACCCGGTGATCACATTGAAGATGTTCCCGGCGATCTTGCCGAATTCCGGCGCGAAGCTGTCGGACACGGTCTGCACTTCGTTGACGTAACTGTCGGCGATGGCGAAGAGCCGCAGACCGTAGCGGTCGGTTTCGGTATCCACCGTGCCGTCGAGCTGATAATTGACGCGATCCGGAAGCCCGTTGGTATTGAGGAGCCGCGGGATGCCCAACTCGGGATTAGGGTGCCCGCTGACGGCGGGTTGGAAGAGGATGAAATTATACGGATTGCGCGAGGTGAGCGGCAAATTGTCGGTTTCCTCGTGGCCGATGGTTCTGCCCGTACTGACGCGCGAAGGATCGACGATGGGCGCACCGCCGGTGACTTCGACCGATGTCGTAACCGAGCCTACGTGAAGTTGCTCGTCGATGGTGGCGTCCATGCCGGCATCGAGAACGACGTCGGGATGGCGTAGCGTGTCGAAGCCGTCCTTCTGGACTGTGACCGTATAGGAACCGAGCGGGAGATTGGGGAAAACATAATAGCCGTCCTCCCCCGTTTCCGCGGATTTGGAAAGGCCCGTCCGGGTGTTTTCGATTTTGACGCCGGCTTGCGCGATGGGCGCGTTGGCCTGATCGGTAACACGCCCGCGAATCGAACCGTTGATGGCCTGCGACTGTCCGTAGGATGGGCGGACGGAAAGCACTCCGATCGCAAGCGCAATGGCAAGAAGACCTGTCAGTTGCCGAGAGCTGATTATCACAGAGACCCCCCCTATGTTGATGTATAGGAGATTGTCGGTGCGATGTCAAGCATGTCAAGGTGGGGGATGGCGCTACCACGCCAGCGCCAGGGCCGCCGTGCGCGGGTCGGCGCCGGCGCTGACCGTGCCGGTTGCGGCTTCCACCATGATGCCGGCACTATCGTTCATCGACCATGGACCTCGCATGGTCACCTTGTGGCCGCGGCGCGCGAGTTCGGCGCGCACCGCAGCGGGGATGCGGCTATCAGGCCTGGTAAACGCACCCCGGCCGCGGCGGCGGAGAGGGGGTCGAAAGCATCTTCCGCATCCACCAGGGCGCAGACCTCCTCGCGCGCGGTGGCCGCGGCCAGGATGGAAACAGCAAGCTGGTCCGGGCGGAAGAAGCCGGCCCGATAATTTCAGTCAGGCAGCCGCGCGGCAGCCCGATTCCGGAAAGGCCGCTGGGAATCAGTTCCGGTGACGGTCTGGATTGCCAGTCCAGGTGGCCGCCAAGCACGGATTCGAACTGCTTTTTCAAGACCGCCGCAGGCACTTATATTCGCCTTTTATTCGCATAGACTATGTTTTTACAGGATGAATCCGAATCTGTCAAGAAAGTTCTTTACAACTTACATTATGTAATGTATAACATACTTTAAGTTAAAGGAGACTTACATGTCAGACTCGGAAAAGTGGGCGTGGTGGACGCTGGGAGTGGTGGTGCTGACCATCGCTTCGTATGGCGCCTACGTCGCATTCGTCAAATCGGGCCATGCGGGCCTGGTTTTTGGGCTGTTAGCGCTGGCCGCGCTCCCGGTGTCCAGGCGGCGCTATTTCCCAAACCGATACTTCGATGAACGGGAGCGAGCGATTGCCAGCAAGGCGGCCCTGGTGGGTTTCTACGCGTTCTGGCTGGCGTTCGCTGCCCTCATTAATGCTATCGGACTCATCAAAGGATGGAACGCCATCCTTACCGTGCCGGTCTGGACTCTCATCGAAACTCTCTGTTGGGCTCTGATACTCGTCCTGGGGGTGCAATCCCTGACGACCCTCGTGCTCTACCGCAAGGGACCCCATGCCTAGCCCGGAACCGGAGATCAAAAACCACATCCGCCGGCTCCGTTTCGACCACGGAGAGATGACCCAGGATCAACTGGCGAAACAGGCGGGCGTGACGCGCCACACCATCATGGCGCTGGAAGCAGGCAAGTATTTCCCCTCGCTGCTTCTAGCCTTCCGCATCGCGCGGGTGTTTGGAGCGCCTGTCGAGCAGGTGTTCGAGTACCACGCCACGGAATTGAACCTTTGATCACCATGCCAGCGCCAGGGCCGCCGTGCGCGGGTCGGCTCCGGCGCTGACCGTGCCGGTTGCGGCTTCCACCATGATGCCGGCACTATCGTTCATCGACCAGGGACCTCGCATGGTCACCTTGTGGCCGCGGCGCGCGAGTTCGGCGCGCACCGCATCGGGGATGCGGCCCTCCAGCCAAAGGTCGCCCGGGTACATGGTATGGGGGAAGGGCGAGGCGGGAAAACTGCGCGTGGACCAGCGCGGGGCCTCGATGGCTTGCTGCATGTTCATCCCGAACTCGACGATGTTCAGCAAGGTTTGCAGGGTGCGCATGCACTGGTCATCCGCGCCGGGGCTGCCGGTCACCAGGAAGGGCTTGCCATCCTTGAGCACCAGCGTGCCTTGCAGCGTGCTGCGCGGGCGCTTGCCGGGCGCGAGCGCATTGGCATGGCCGGGCACCAGCGAGAAATAATCGCCGCGGCAATTGAAGATGAACCCCAGGTTTCCTATCACCACCTTGGTGCCGAACGCGCTGTGCAGGCTGGGCGTGAATGAGATCATGTTGCGCTCTTTGTCCACCACGGCAATGTAGCTGGTGTCGCCCTCGTGATCGGCGTCCCCGCCCAGGTTCACATCGATGGGACGGGACACCGGCGCGAATCCGGGCGTGTATGGAGCGGGGTTCCCTGGACGAAATTCGAGCGACGCTTTGGCGGGATCGATCAGCTTCCGGCGCGCCGCGGCGTACTGGTTCGACAGCAGACCCGCGTAGGGGATCGGGATGAAATCCATGTCGCCGAGGAAGGCGTCGCGATCGGCCATGGCGAGCTTGATGGCCTCGGCCGAAGTGTGGATGTAGTCGGCAGAGTTGAGTCCCATCTTTTTGAGGTCGTAGCCTTCGAGCATTTTAAGCGCGAACAGTTCGGCAGGCCCCTGGCTGGCCGAGGCGTTCTTGTAGACCGTGTAGCCGCGGTAGTCGATGGCGACCGGCTCTTCCACTTTGGCAGTGTAGGCGGCGAAATCCTCATAGCGGAACAGGCCGCCGTTCTCTTCGGAGAAGCGGGCCATCTCACGGGCGATGTCGCCCTTGTAGAAACGGTCGCGGGCGGCCTTCAGCGCGGCCTGGCGGCCCTGGGGAGCGGCCTGCGTCTCGGCCTCCACCAGGCGGCGCAGCGTGCGGGCCAGGTCCGGGTTCTTCCAGACTTCGCCGTCCTTCCAGCTCCGGCCGTCGGGAGCGGCGAAAACGCGGGCGCTCGTGGGATATTTCTGCAAGGCCGGCAGATTTAGCGTGGTTCCCATGGGAACGCCGCGCTCGGCCAGTTCGATGGCGGGCGCCAGCAATTCGGCGAAGCTCCTGGTGCCCCAGCGCGAGAGCAGGATGTACCAGGCATCCACCACGCCCGGCACGGTGCCCGAGAGCAGCGAATCATCGACCGGAATTTTGCCGCCCTGGTTGGCCTTGTACCATTCGATGGTGGCGAGTTTGGGCGCGGTCCCCTCGGCATTGAGCGAGAGCACCTTCTTCTGTTGGGCGTCATAGATGAGCAGCGTGGCGTCGCTGCCGACGCCGTTCAAATGGGGCTGCACAATGCCCAGCACGGCCTGGCCCGCGACAATGGCATCGAAGGCATTTCCGCCCGTGTTGAGCACGTGTTCCGCGGTGAGCGTGGCCCGCGGCGCCATCGAAGCCACGGCATATTCGGTGCCGCGAGCCAGTTGCTTCATGGTCTGGGTGGCCGGCTGCGCGCCGAGAGAAGCGACCAAAACCAGGGACAGTGCCAAGGCTATTCTGAGAATCATTTTGCTCCCCCTCGAAAACGCCTAGTATCTCAAACCGGCGCGGCGGGGCCAAGCGGGGCAAGCCGGTCACGCGTAAGATAGTTGTATGGCGACGGCGCAGATTCGAGTACCCGAGGCGGAGGTCGCCGAATTCTGCCGGCGCAACGGCATCCAGAAGCTCTCTTTTTTTGGCTCGGTACTCACCGATCGCTTTTCGGACGCGAGTGACGTCGACATCCTGGTGGAATTCGAGCCGGATTGCCGTGTTGGTTATTTAAGACTGGCAGCGATGGAGCGTGAGCTCTCCGCGGTAATCGGCCGTAACGTCGATCTACGAACTCCGGATGAGCTCAGCCGATACTTTCGAGAGGAAGTCTTGAGGGCTGCGCAGGTTCAATATGTCCGAGAATGACAGGGTATCCTGTCGGATTGACGCGGTCCCCGAGAGGTGCAGCCACCATCGTTGTGGCCCTGGCGCCGCGGGCAGGAAAAGCCGCGAGAGGGATGGTTGCAGGATCATCCCAGGCTCCGGAGAAAATCTTCGATTCCGATGCCGGCCTGTTTCAACGCGCCGCGAAGGGTTCCGATGGCCAAAATAGAATGGCGGGGTATAACGCAGCCGTTCTCGCCTTTCTTAAGAACCACGTGGCTGCCTCTCTGCCGTGACCTGTGCGAATCCAAGGCGTTCCAGAGCGCGAATAGCTTCGTCTCCGGAAACCTGCCTCAGCCTAGGCATAGCCTAGGCACACTTGGCCTCAAAGGTGGTCAGGAATGCAGGCGGGCCGTCCTTCAGCGGAAACTCTTCGAGATACAGTTCCGTGGCCTCCTTTAGATTGGCCAGCGCGTCCTCGACGCTGCTCCCCTGACTGAAGGCGCCCACTTCGGGGCACTCGGCCACCCACAGGCCGGCTTCTTTATGCAAAATTGCAGTGAATGTTCGAGTTGCCATTTGATGACGATTATATCCTGTGGAACGCCTTTAAAATCTCGCGCGTGGAGTAGTGCATGGCGATCGGGCGGCCGTGGGGGCAGCTCATGGGGCAATCGGTGGCCGCCAGGGCGCGCAGCAGCCACTCCATCTTGGCGGCATCCAGGCGGGTGTTGATCTTGATGGCCGCGCGGCAGGCGATCCCGGCGCAGATGGCGCGGCGCAGGTCGTCCGTGGATGCGCCGCGCAGCTCGCCTTCGGCGATTTCCAGAACCTCGAAGATGATCTTCTCCAGGTCCGAGGCGCCGACCGCCGCGGGCGCGGCCTTCACAGCGATGGTGCGGTGGCCGAACGGCTCGGTCTCGAAGCCGGCGGCGTGCAGCTCGTCGGCGATGCGGGCGTAGTCGATCTGCTGCTCAGCGGTGAGCTGCAGAATCAGAGGCATGAGCAGGCGCTGCATCTCGACACGGCCGGCGGCGCGCTGCTTCATGACCTGCTCGAACAGGATGCGCTCGTGGGCCACGTGCTGGTCGACGATCCATAGGCCGTCGCGGCCGGCGGCGATGATGAAGCTCTCGTGGATCTGGCCGAGCGGGCGCAGGTCGGAGAGCACGGAGAGCGACATCTCGGGCGGCGGGAGGGCCTCGGGCGGGAATTCGCCGTGCGCGTCCAGCGTGCGCTGGAGCTTGCCGGATGGCGGTGGGCCGGGTGTCACCTCGAGCGGCGGCGCGCTGAAATCCAGGCGCTGTGCGGGTCCGGCAGGGGGCCGCAAGGCGAATTCGGGCAGCGCAGGCTCCGGGCCTGGTTCCGGCAACGGCTCGGGCTCGGCAAAGCTTACCGCCGCCGGCGCCTCGTTCTCCATCATCTGGCTGAATTCGGAGTAGGGAAGGCGTGCCCCCGGCTGCGCGGCTGCGGAGGGTTGCACGGCCGCTGAAAACGCCGGCGCGGGCCGGCTTTCCATCAACCGGTCGCGTATGGTATCGCGCACGAAATCGTGGACGAACGACCCGTGCCGGAAACGCACCTCGGTCTTGGAGGGGTGCACATTCACATCCACCTCGCCGGGGTCGCATTCCAGAAACAGCAACGCGAAAGGATACGCCGAAGCCGGCATCAGGTTGTGATAGGCCGAGGAAAGCGCGTGCAGCAAGGTGCGGTCGCGGATGAGGCGGCGGTTGACGAAAATGAAAATCGAATTGCGGTTGCCTTTCTGCACCTGCGGCCGGGAAAAGAAGCCGGTCAGGCGGAAGGTGCGCAGGGGAGGGTCGTCATCCGGGCCGGGTTCGCGGCGGTATTCGGCGATGGCTTCGGAGGGCGCGACGCCGGGCGGCGGCAGGAATATCTCCTTCTCGCGCACGCCGATATCCACCAGCTCCTCGAGCACCTGGCTGCCGAACACCTGGTAAACCCGCTCCTTCAGTGTGGCCACGGGCGTCACGTGCAGCAGTTCGGTGTTGCCGCTGGTGAGGCGAAAGGTCCGCTCCGGGTGCGCCAGGCTGTAGTGGGTGGCCAGCGACGCGATGTGGGCCAGCTCGGTCTGCTCGGTGCGCAGGAATTTTCTGCGGGCGGGCACGTTATAGAAAAGGTCGCGCACGGTGACGGCCGTCCCGCCGCCCAGTGCGGCTTCTTCGCAGCGCAGCATCTTGCCGCCGGCGATCTCGATGCGCGTGCCCGTAGTTTCCTCCGCGGAGCGGGTTTCGAGCAGCAGGCGCGAGACTGATGCGATCGAGGGCAGCGCCTCGCCGCGGAACCCCAGCGTGGCAATCGAGAGCAGGTCCTTTACATCGCGCAGCTTGCTGGTGGCGTGGCGCTCGAAGGCCAGCAGTGCGTCATCGCGCAGCATGCCGCACCCGTCGTCCAGCACGCGGATCAGCCGCCGGCCGCCCGATTCCACTTCCACCCGCAGGTCGGTCGCCCCAGCGTCCAGCGAGTTTTCCAGAAGTTCCTTGACCACCGATGCGGGCCGCTCCACCACTTCTCCGGCGGCGATCTTGTTGGCCACCTGGTCGGGAAGAATGCGTATGCGGCCCATGATGCCCACTATAGCCCAGCGCCTCGGCGCGCAACTGTCCCGCATCGATCGCCATCCCGCAGGCCCTTCGCAACCCCCGTGTTACAATGCGAGTGAAATTATTTCCCATTGCGAGGTTGCCTTCACATGGCACAGGAGAATGACGTTTCGCGCCGCGATGTACTGAAAGCCGCCGGGGCCGTAACCGTCGCCGCCGCCCTCCCGGCGATTCAGGGAGCCCCTTTCATCCAAAAAGTAAAGGCTGCCAACCAACAGGTGCAATACGGCATGATCGGTTGCGGCAGCCGCGGCACCTACCTATTGAAACACCTGAAGAAGATCGACAGCGGCCGCTGCGTGGCGCTGTGCGACATCCTGCCGGAAGCCATCGACCATGGGGTGCAAACCATCGGCGGCAATCCGAAGACTTACAAAGACTATCGCGATCTGCTGGCGCAGAAGGATATCGACGCGGTGTTCGTGATCGTGCCGCTGTTCGTGCACTTCCCGCTCACTCGCGATGCTTTGCTGGCGGGCAAACACGTGTTCTGCGAAAAGTGCCTGGTCTTCAAGCCGGAGGAAGTACACGCGTTGCGCGCGCTGGCGTGGGAACATCCCAGCCAAATCCTCCAAACCGGCCTTCAGCGGCGCTACAGCTACTTCTACCAGGTGGTGAAGAACATGGTGGACAAGGGAATCCTCGGGGACGTCCACCACATCCACGCGCAGTGGCATCGCAACATGATCAACAAGCCAAGCGCGTTGTGGACCATGAAGCCGGGCGGCGAATCGAACATCGCCAACTGGCGGGTCTACCGCTCCATGTCGGGCGGTCTGCCGGCTGAGCTGACCTCGCACCAGGTGGATATCGCCGATTGGATCTTCGGCTCCTCGCCGGAATTCGTGATGGGTCTGGGCAGCCTGGACACTCTCAAGGACGGGCGCGACGTCTACGACAACGTGCAGTTGATCTACCGCTACCCCAAGGGCCAGAAGCTCACCTACTCTTCCATCAGCACCAATCAGTTTCTCCCGTTCTTCAACGGCGCGCGCCCGGAGATGGGCGAGATCATCATGGGCACGGATGGCACGATCGAGATTACAGTAGGCGACGACCTGCACACGGCCATCGCGTGGTGGTACCTGGAGCCGCCCAAGACCACCACGGTGACCAACGCGGACGCCAAGAAGAAGGAAGCCTTCGTGGCCGGCGCCACCATGGTAGCGTCGGGAGGCGCGAACGGGCCCATTCCGATCATGACCAGCGACCTGGACTTCACCCCCAGTGCCAGCTTCCTGGCGCGCGAAGCCAAGTTCGCGCGGCGGTGGCTCACCGCCAAGGGCATTTTGGTTCAGGAGGAACAGGACAACCCGGTGGATATTGAGCTCCAAAGCTTCTTCCAGAGCTGCCGAGACCAGACGCATCCCAAGGCGGACCTGGAGATCGGCCTGGCGGATTCAGTGGCTGTGATTCTCTCCAACCTGGCGATGGATGAAGGCCGCCGCGTGTACTTCAACGAGATCGACAAGATGGGGCGCGGCGACGAGAAGGCTGGCAACGGGCGGCAGACGAATTAGCGGAGAACTGCCGGGGGTAAAGAGTTGTTGGTTCGAGTCCTACCTGGGGAGAAAAACCCAGGTGGGATTCGAACTTCTACCCAGCCCACATCAGACCCAAGTACGGACCGCGAGACTAAAGCAGCCTCGTGAACTCTTCCACCGTAAGCCCAGCCTCTCGAATCAACGCCCGAAGAGTCCCTTTGGCGAGTTCTTTGTGATTTGGAACGGAGAGGCTTCGGTGGGGCGGATCGGTGCGTCGAAGAATGAGGTGGCTCCCGTGCTGCTCGCCTTACCCCTTCGCCCGGCATCGTCCGCATTCCGGTTTCGGAGGGCGCGCGATACGCTCGGAACGCTGAATCGCCTGGGACTCTACATCTGGCGCCGGTCCGCTGCCGGCGAATGCTCTCGCTGCGCGTTGGCCCATGACATCACATACGCCAGGTTCAACGGGAGAGCCCACCATATTTGAACGGGTGATCGCCACAACCGTTTGGCCACGCTGGGGAGGGAGTAGAAACGCTGATTCGCATATCGAAATCCGGCCAGGAGCTCGTGTACGCTCATTTGATTCGGCTGAAATACCACGCCCGTGCGTCCGTCGTATTTCCGCCAGTCTCTGGTTAATATGCGCCCCTGGGCGTTCAGCTTTTCAAAGAGCGGCGTGCCCGGATATGGCGTCAGGATATTGAACGTCGCGTTCTGAACGCCCGTGTCTTCCAAGAAATCAAGGGTATCTTTGAAGATCGCCGGGGTGTCGTTGTCAAAACCAAACACAATGCCAGCCTGAACGGCGATCCCATGTGCGTGGACGCGTTTGACGAGGCGGGCATAGTCTTCCACTCGGTTGAACCCTTTGCGTACCTCCCTCATACTCGACTGGGAGACCGACTCCAGGCCCAAGAACAACTGCTTGCACCCACTCCTGGCTGCCGCGTCCAGAAGTTCGTCATCTTGGGCCGCATGGATAGTAGCTTGGCTGCTCCACCACTTGCGGTAGGGCGTGATAGCACGAAACAACTCTATCGCATATTCCTTATCCGCAGCGATATTGTCGTCCCAGAAGACAATTCTCTTCCCGCGGAAAGAACCGTATTCCGCAGCAACTTCGGCGATGGGCCGCTTTTGTAACCCGTGCGGGTACATCGCGACAATGGTGCAGAAATCGCAGCGGTGCGGACACCCCCTGGTGGCAAATAGGACGCCGCTCGTGAAGTCGTTCCGATGATAGAGCTCTTTGCGCGCCATGGGGACGCCATCCAGAGACGCCGGGCCAGCCTGCCCGTACACGCGATGATAGATCCCCGTTACGAAACCATTCAAGAACTCCTCCCAAAGGCCTTCGGCTTCTCCCACAAAGATCACATCAGCATGTAGGCCGGCCTCCTCCGGCAGCAACGTCACATGCGGGCCGCCCATCACAACGCACGCCCCTCGCGAGCTGAACCTCGCCGCAAGACTATAGGCGTGATAAGCACTCGGCGTGTGAAAGGTAATGCCCACGACATCAGGTTGAGCGGTCCAGTCGATGTCTTCGGCCTCTTCATCGACGTGAGTTACTTGCCAATCGGAAGGAACCCTGGCGGCCAAATACGGCATGGTAATCTGCTGGAAATTAAGGAACCGTGACCTTCGCGCTCTGCGAATTCCATCCGAAGATGCAGTAATTAGGAGGAGCTTCGGCATAGTATCTGGACTTCGCCGGGGCGCTGCCCCGGCATCGGGGCAACCAGGCAAGGACGCAGACTGGAAGCGGCACCGTGACACCGTCGAAACGGCCTCCGCCATTTGGCGCCCTGAGCGTGCACTTCGGCACTGATTCGTAGAACGCCAGAAAAGACGCGCAACAAGCCCCACCACCAATATGCATCACATATCTTGTTTTTCCAAAGCCGCATCTCTATTCCGGCGTTGTCTTTCCACTGCCCTGGTTCGAAACGTGTCCAGCCTGGGTGCCCAGAGTGGACGGAGAGCGGCGGTCAGGCTGGATCGCTTTGAAAACGCTGTGGGTTGCAGGTTCGATCACAACGCCAGCCGGCGCGCAAAAGTTCGAAAGGTGTCCAGGCTGGGGAGCCAAACAAAATCGCTGCTTTCAGACTTTCCTCTTGTGCTTCTTCAACTTGCCGGTTCGAACGTCTATTGAGTCCCCAGATGGGACTCGAAATGGATACATTTAGAACGTAGACGATGTCCAAACGACCTCTTCTTTTTGCGCCGTGCGCTTTCAACCTTGCAGAGACGAGCCGCATGGTCGAAATTGCTAAAGCGGTCGAACGATACCTTACAGCCGGCTCGGCTTTCGACATCCAGTTCATTTCCGACGGCGGCGACTTCGAGGGCCTGGTCGAAAAGCATGGGTTTCCGTTGACGCGCATGGAGCCACGCCTCACGAAGGAAAAAATCGAACACATTGCCAAAGTGGACCGCGGAGAGAAGTTTGCGCCCGCCTTCACCGATCTCGAAATGATCCAGCGCGTAGACAGCGAGATTGCCCTTCTGAGGAAAGCCATGCCTGCCGCGGTGGTCACCGGGTCGTACCTGACCATCCCGATTTCGTGCCGCATCGTTCAGACACCCCTCGTTTGGGTCATTCAGTCGACCTGGCTCCCGGACTTCTTTCGGCACGGCGCGGGCATCACCGCTAAAGTCAGGCCCGCTCCACTGAGGGCGTTCGCAGACTGGTCCGTGATGCAATTCATTAACTTCTGGATCCGGTTTGGATTTCTCAATCCCGTCAACAGGGCCGCCAGGCATTTTGGGGTTCCGGGATATGCCTCGATCTTTGAGTTCTGGCGGGGCGACATTACGCTGGTCGCAGAGCCTCCTGAGTTTTCCGGGGTTAAGCTGCCTCCCAAGCACTATTTCACCGGTCCCCTGATCCCGCAGGGTGAATTCACGATCCCGCCGGAGATCACCGCCATTCCGAGGGATAAACCGCTGATCTATTTCGCAATGGGAAGCTCCGGCACGCCAGAGATCGTCGCGAAAATCGTTGAGAGCTTTGAAGGCAAACCCTATCGCGTGATTGCCCCGGTGAGGTTTCAGTTGGGCCACGTAGCCGGAGTCCGCGTTCCCTCCAACGTCCTCGTCACGGACTGGGTTCCGGCGCTTCAGGTCAACAAGATGGCGGATCTCGCCGTCATTCACGGAGGCATCGGAACAGTCATGACCGCAGCGCTGGCGGGCAAACCCGTTGTCGGCGTCGGCATGCAGATGGAGCAGGTTGCTAACCTCGCCTGTCTCGAGCGGCTCGGCTTTGCGATTCGGGTCTATAAATCCAAAGACCCGTCCCGGCAGGTTCAGGCCGCGATCCAGAAATTGCTCCATGACGATCAGGCCAAGGCCAAGGCAGCTTCGTTCGCCAAAGTGATCGCGCAATCGGACGGACCGAAGCTGGCGGCCGCCATTCTATTTGAGCATTACGGCGATGCGAGACCGTCCCCGCTTCCAAGCCCTCCGCGGCCGGCGTCGAATGACATTGGGGGCTGAGTGGCTGGAAATGAGCCGCTCTTTACGACGGGCTTGCACCAGACTGGCGTCCACCACAGGCTTGATGCTCCAGGAGAGAAACATCCATGTCCGACCTTCAGCCCTTCGCCAAGAACCTCCTGATTGTCGATGGTCCCTCCGTCCGCGACATGGGTGTCCTGTTTACGACCCGCATGGCCGTGGTGAACCTTTCCGACGGTTCATTATGGGTGAATTCTCCCGTGTCCGCGCCGTTCGATACGATCAAACGCATAACTGAACTGGGGCCTGTCAAATACCTTCTTGCAGCAACCCCGAGGCATGTCTGGAGGCTCGCAGCGTGGCACGCCCTATTTCCCGAAGCACAGCTGTGGGCACCCCGCCCCACCCCGTTTACGTTGAAGAAAGGGCACCTGCCCTTCACCGGCATTCTGGGGGACCAGCCGCCTCAAGCCTGGAAGGATGACTTCGACCAACTGGCCTTCAAAGGCAACCCGCTAATCGAAGAAGTTATCTTCTTTCATAGAGAGTCGCGCACGGTCATCCTCGACGATCTGATCCAGAGTCATCCCATCGCGAAGGGCAAGCCTTTTCGCAACGCGCTGTTGAAACTGGCGGGCGTTGCATCTCCGCCTGGCGGTGTTCCTCTCGACATCAGGTTGTCCTTCACCAATCGCGACCTCGCGCGCCGATCACTCGAAAAGCTGCTGTCGTGGGATTTCTGCAAGCTTGTCATGGCACACGGCCCGTGCATCGATAGAGACGCAAGGCCATTCGTGGAGCGGGCCTTCCAATGGCTCGCGAGACCCCACGTCGCTCGTCACGGCCCTGGATGACGCTCACCCATCGACCGAACGAGCAGGGAAAAACTACAGCCTGGCCATTGCGCTGGCAGCACCAGTCGAACCACGTTCAATCGGGCCACCGTCGTTCACACGGGCAGTGGCCTGGCCAGTACATCCGAACGATGGTCGGGCAGCACCCATCAATCTGAAAATAATAGGGCGTCCACAGTTCGATCACATTGCTATTTGGGCCACAAAAGTTCGAAACGTATCCAGACTGGGGAGCCAATTATTTATTTCTTGTCCTGGTGTTCCGTTTTCCTCGTGTTTTGTTGTGGCTGCGTGGCTCTCACCGACGGCATTCGGGGCTCGCCGTGGCGCCCGTTACTGCTGAACCGTGAGCAAGACTCCCGTCTCGGTGGAAACACCGCCGATGGTTGCCACCACCGCGGCATCGCCGTTGGGAAGATCATTGGGTACCGTCACGTTGAGCTGATAGAGGCCCGCTCCCTGCGCCAGACCGGCGAACGCCACGGACGCTGTCTGACCCCCGATGGTGACTTGAACGGCGTTGGTGTTCGCCAGCGGAGTCGCCGTGGTGACCAGTTGCCCCGAGGGCTGCGGCGGGTTTGTCGGGCCGAATCCCACGCCGTACAAGAGGATGGTCTCCCCGGGTTGGGCCGGGGTAGTCACCACCCCTGGCAGCAGGTTGGGCGCTCCTATCAGGCTGTAGTCCGCGTGTTGCGCAGCCACATGAGTGCCGTCAAAGGTGAAGAACGCCGGCGCGAACAGGCTCTTTTGCGCGGTTACGGCGTTGCTGATCTGGCCTGCCGTGGTCACCTGGACCGGGACCGGGCCCAGCGTGGCATCGTCGGGAGCCAGCGCATTGATTTGCGTGGGGCTGATGTAGGCCACGTACGCGGGCAGGCCGTTGACGGCGACCGACACGCCTTGCAAGAGGGTGGGCAGCGCCCCGTTCACAAAATCGCTGGCCTGCCACCCATAGGTGCTCTGGGAAAGGTTGGTGCCGAAGATGGATATCCATGTGGCCGAGGCGATGCCGGGCTGGAAGCTTGCGCCATTCACCACGGCGGTAACAGTGACCGCTGGAGCCGCGGGCGCAACCGTCAGCGTCACGGCCACCGATACCGGGCTGTTGGACGCGCCCGCAGCCGAGATCTGAATGGAGCCATTGTAAGTGCCCGCGCTCAGGGCTGCCGGAGAGACGGATATGGAAGGAGTCGACGGAGCGGTGCCGGAAGCGGGTGATACGCTCAACCAGGAGGAATCGCTCGCCGTGGCGGTCCAGGAGAGTGCGGCGGTTCCGGTCCCGCTATTGGTGATCTCGATGGGCTGCGCCGAAGGAACCGTTCCACCCGCCGTATAGGCGAATTGCAAGCTCGCCGGAGTCACGGCGATGGTGGAGGGCGCAGCCACCATGATCCCGATGGTGTCGCTTCCGTATGCCGCAGCCGCAAACACTTTGAGTGTCAGCAGGCCCGTCAGGCTGGCCGGAAGCTTCACCGAAATCGCCGTGTTGGTCCACGATGTAACGGTCAAGGCCTGCGCCGTGCTGGAACCGGCCGGAGTCGCCTGAACCTGGCAGCCATTGCATTGCGAGCCAAAATTCGTGCCGTTGAGGGTGACGGTGGTGCCGGCGGCCAGCACCTCCGGGCTGGTGCTGGCCCGCGGCGTGACGGAAGAAATGGTCGCGCCGATCTTACCACGCACCGCCGAAGTGTAGCCCGGTGCCAGCGCCACCGAATTGAAGTTGACGGTGCCCTGCGACGTGCTGCTAGCCGTCAACGCGCCCGTGCCCGCAGCAAGGTCGACGTAAAAGATGGTATCGGTATCGCCGCCATTTTCGAGCGGCACGTTTCCCCATTGCACCGTGCTCATATCGTTGACGTAGCTGGCGGCGCTATTCACCAGCCCGAAGTACATTCCCCCATACCTGCTCAGGTAAGGGTCCGACGCCGGCGCGGTGCCAATAGAAGACCAGGCCGTTGTGCCGGCGAGGAAGGAGCGAACGATCTGGCCGGTGGACTGGTTCGTGTCGGTGACATTGGCGATTCCGGGGGCATTACATAAGAAATTGCCCCAGAGAGGGTTTGTATACGCACTGGGATCAATGTGGCAATACGGCACGACGAGAGTGGGAAATGTTTGGACTGAAGCTGTTGGGCGTGGATAGGCAAAACCGAGAGAGGCGCTGGTCAGCGTTACCAGCCCATCACTGGCATTGGTATTCTCAACGCTGGACGACAAGCTGGGTAGGTAGATACCGGCGTTGCCAACGACCGCGAGAGCGTCCACACCGCGCAGATCGTCGTAATACTGGTTCCACGTGGCCAGGTTCCATAGGAGCGCGCTGCCCGGCACCAGTTCGGCGGATTGGGTTCCCGCCTGGATGGAGCTTAGCCAGTTGTTCCCGGCGACAAACGAGCCGAAGTTGGGCGTGGCAATCAGAACCAGCTTGCGAACCAGTGTCGGCGCCGGCGGCTGGAACGTCTCGTTGGGCTGAATCCCGGCCAGGTATGCCCGCGCGATCAACCCGCCCATGCTGTGGGCCACCAGGTCGATCTGGGGCACCTGTGCGCCCGTGTCGTACTTGATGGTGTTCAGGAAGGCGCCCAGGGCAGCGCCTAGAGTTTCGATGCTATCGCTCCCCTGGTCCACTGCGCAGTTGTCGAACAGGTACACCACGGGAACGCCATCCTGCACCAAATACGTGGCGAGATTGCCAAACGTGTCGGCGGAGCTGGTGGCGATGTTGCACGCGTTGGTGAAGCCGGTTATCCATCCATTTATGAGCACCACCGGGGGCCGTGTGGAGCTGGATGGCACAATCACTTGAGCGTCGACGACTACGTTCAGCGTGGTTTGCCGCTGCTCACCCGTTTCGCTGGTGGCGGAAAGCGTGACGCTGTACTCGCCGGGTTTGGCCCGCGGCGATGCCGCCAGCAGGATTTGATCCTGTGTATAGTTCGGCCCCACCACCAGGCCGCTGGTTTCCATGCCTTCGATGGACACGCTCCGGGTTTTGGCATGCAACAGGAAATCGAGCGTTTCCGCCGGCGCCTGGATGCGGGCGGGCTGGCCCACACGGATTTCGTAGCGGGATTCGCGCAGAGCCATCGGCGCCCTCTGGGCATAGGCGCAGATAGCACTACACAGCAGCAGCCAGGCAGCGCGAGACATCTAATATGAGATTAACGAATCTCTCACCGAAAACGCGCAGGGGAATTTGCCCGCGCGGTTCCGCCATCCATTGCCCTCCGTGGTCTAATTGAAAGGTGCACGCCAACCTAAAACACATTCGCGCGCTGGGCGGACTCGTTCTGTTTCTGCTCGGCGCATCCATTGCCGGCGCTGCCAGTGGTGATTACTTCGTCTACATCGGCACCTACACGCTGAGACGCGGCGAGGGCATATATACGTTCCGTTTCCAGCCGGGTACCGGCAAGGTGACCTCGGTCTCGCTGGCCGCCAAGACTCCCAGCCCAGCGTTTCTGGCGGTCCATCCCAATCGCAAGTTTCTGTACGCCGCCAACGAACACGACGGGCCGGATGTCCCGGGCAAGAACAGCACGGTGAGTGCCTACGCTGTCGATCCCAAGACCGGGGCACTGACTCTTCTGAACGTAGTCTCATGCCGCGGCGAGGGCCCCGCTCACATCGCGGTGGACAAGACGGGCAAAGCTCTGCTGGCGGCGAACTACCGCAGCGGCAGCCTGGCGCTGATGCCCATTCTGCCGGATGGCCGGCTCGGGGAGGTGACCGGTTTCGCCCAGCATCACGGAATCGGTCCCAAGCCCCGCGCGGAAGGCCCCCACGCGCACGGCGCCGCTTTTTCGCCCGACAATCGCTTTGCCCTGGTAGCCGACCGCGGCCTCGACCAGGTCTTGATCTATCGCTACGATGCGTCCAAGGGCACCCTCACGCCCAACGATCCACCGCTTTTCGACGCGACTCCCGGCGCAGGTCCCCGGCACCTCGCGTTTCATCCCAACGGCCGGATTCTATATGAGCTCAACGAGCCGGGGTCCACCGTTACGGTTCTGGCGTATGGCGCCGCGGGTGGAACCATGAGCCGTCTCCAGGAGATCACCACCCTCCCGGCGGGCTTCACTGGAACCAGTGCCACGGCCCAGCTTCAGATTGACCGCGCGGGAAAGTTTCTCTACGCTTCCAATCGCGGCGCCGACAACATCGCCGTTTTTGCCATCGATCCCGCCAAGGGCACCCTCACGCTGGTGGAACACGTATCCACGCAAGGCAAGACCCCGCGCGATTTCAATCTGGACCCCACCGGCGGCTACCTCTTCGCGGCCAACCAGAATTCAGACACCATCGTCCTCTTCCGCGTGGACGCCAAGACTGGCCGCCTCACCCCAACCGGCACAGTGTTGGAGCATGTTCCCGAACCAACCTGCGTGGTCTTCGTGCCGGTGCGGTGAACGGGCTAGGCGGAACGCCGAATCGCGAGAGAGCTGGGGCTTTAGTGAAGAGAGCTTTGGCCCACCTCTTTGTCTGAACGCGGAGGAGGGCGAGGGCGGAGGAGGGTGAGGGACACGGCGCGGCGGTTGCCAGTTTATACTAAGGCCTATGGAACCGTCCGAGGAAGATAACCCAATTCAGTCGGGAGTAACGGTTCTGGAGTATCACAAGATCGGTTCGCCTCCTCCGGGCTGCAATTCGCCCTGGTACACGCACGAGGATACGTTTGTCGGTCACCTGAGGTGTCTGCGCGAAGGTGGCTGGCGAGTCATCAGCCTCGCCGAGTTTCTGGGCAGCCTTCAGACGCCCGGTGTACTATTAGAACGCTTGGCGCTACTGACATTCGATGATGCATACCGGTCATTGCGCGGTGCCGCGCTGCGCAGGTTGCGCGAATTCGGCTATCCGGCGACTGTCTTTGTGCCTACAGCTTTCATTGGAGGGAAGAACGAATTTGATCGCGGCAGAGAACCGGGAGAGGAGATCTGCACCTGGGCAGATTTGCATGAGCTAGCGGGATGTCGAGTTTTTTCTGTGCAATCGCACGGAGTCTTCCACCGCGAGAAGCCCGCCGATTCTGAGCTGGTGGAGGAAATAGGAAAATCAAAAGAGATCCTGCAGAGCCAATTGGGAACGCCCATCGAGGCGTTCGCGTATCCATACGGAAATGCAGGAAGTGATTATGAAAGAATCAGAGAGGCGCTGCGTCAAGCTGGATATCGCGCGGCTTTCCTTGCGGATGGCGGTCGCCTCAACGTTCCGGTTGATGACATTTATCGCCTGAACCGGCTAGTGATGCTGCCGTGGACCGACCTGCGCACGGAACTGACTCGATAGTGCCAAAACACGGCTGCACGGGGCCTCAAGTTCAAACAATCCTGTCTGCCAAAATTGGCGCCTGTTTGAGACGAGTGAGCCTGCCGTCACCCCCAGTTACTTAGGAACTCGACCTGGTTTCGCATACTCGCGGCGGTCATGGTAGCGCGAAGACGCAAGATGCGGCGCAACTGCTCGCCGACCGAGAAGCGCTGCTGCGGCGCAAGCATCATTCCGCCATGCTCTCGCTCAGCATCGGCCCATTTCGTATGAAGTCGATAGAAGTCCGAGACGTTGAACGTGAAGAGGACACACCCCTGTTCGGAAGCAAAGGCCAACTGTTCGTCGTCGGACTTCCCGGCGAGGCCAGCGTCCAGGGCCGTGATCACGGCAATGCCACGAGAACGAAGGGCTGCGACAAGATCCCTGTCCATCGCGTCTTCGTCGATGTAGATCTTGATCCGGCTCACAGGTGAGGATCAGCGCCTGTGCTGTTCTTCGAGAGCCTCTGTTTCCCGCGTCTCAGATTCCAGGTCCGCGTCAATTTCCCCCTGGTTGGCGTGGTAGTAAGCGAGAGCCGCATGGACCTGCGCCAGCGACAGGTGGCCAAACTTCCGCACGATCTCTTCCGGAATCAGGCCCATGTTGTGCCATTGCGCGATCCGGCGAACCGAGACACCGGTCCCGGCAATGCACGGCCGGCCGCCGCGAATCTCGGGACGTCGAGAGATCAGGCTGCCTATCTCGATGACGGTTGCCATCGACTCCGAGTATAACGCACTAGAATCGCGTCGTCTCCGTGAAGTTGAACTCGCGCACCTTCATAGCCGGCGCCACCATGTCGTACATCTCTTCTCCCGACGCCCGCACCGGCGCTGAGAGCGCCTCCGCCTTCGAGAGCATCTCGATCAGGCCCTGGTTGAAACGGAAATTGCGCACGCCCGCGGTCACGCGTCCGCCTTCGATGAGGAACGTGCCGTCCCTCGTCATCCCGGTGAAGATTTTCTCGTACGGGTCCACCTCCCGGATGTACCAGAACCGTGTGACCAGAATGCCGCGGTCGGTGGAGGCCGTCATCTCCTCCAGGGAAGTTTCGCCGCCGGCAATCACGATGTTGATGGGCGCTTCGCCGAATTCATTGGGCAGCGGAAAGCCGTGGCCGGTGGGAGCGGGGCCCAGAGGGCACCCCGCCAGCGCCGCCGCCTGCCGGCTATAGGCGACCTCGCGCACCACGCCGCGCTCCACCAGCGTCAGCGGTTTTCGGGGGACGCCCTCGCCATCGAACGGCGCGCCCGATTGCAAGGGGTGACCGGCGTCGTCGTAGATGGTGATGTTCTCGCCGAAGATCTGCTTGCCGATGCGATCGGTCAGAAAGCTGCGGCCGTCGCGGATGGCCGTGGCGCTGAAGTCCGGAAACATCTGGCCGGTCAGGTCGAGCACCGCGGCCGGCTCCAGAATCACCGTATAGCGGCCCGGCGGCAGATCGCGCGGGTTCCTCGACTCGGCGGCCTTGCGCACGGCTGTCAGGGCCAATTCCAGAGGGTTGAGGGTGGCGCGATCGCAGGCGCTCGCCTTGGCCCACCCGGAACTATCCGCCGCCATGGCAGTGATCGAGAACCGCGCCATGGTCTCGGTGTGCCGCGCCAAAACGCCGCGCGAGTTCAGCAGCGCGAAGACCGATTCGCCGGTGGAGTAGATGCCCGCCGCAGTCTGGCCGGCCGCCTCCACGGCGCCGATGGCCTCCGCCACCGCCCGCGCGCGCTCTTCCGGCGTGGCGCGCGCCGTGTCTTCAAACCAGCGCTCGACGCCCTGGTATTCCGCGGGTCCGGCGAGCGGCGGCAGATCCGGATCGGGCTCTGTCAGCCGAGCGATGGCGATGGCCTCCGCCACCACCTCGCGGATGGCATCGCGGCTCAGCCGGTTGGTGGAGGCGCGCGCCGTGCGCCCATCCATCACCGGCCGCACTGAAAGTTGCGTGGTGCGCTGCGCCACGTTCTGATGAATGGCGTTGTTGGCGAATCGCGTCAGGGCTTCGTCGGAGCCCGCGATGATGGCTTCGATTTCGGTTACGCCGAGCGCCCGCGCGGCATCCACAACCTGCCCGAAGATGGCCTCGGCGGCTTCCACATTATCCCGCATAGGCGCTCCCGATTCGGATTTTGCGAAACCGCGCCGGGCTGGCTCCATGGCCCGTGCCCATCACCTGCTCGGGCTGCCCCTTGCCGCAGTTCGGCACCCCCCACAGCGTCCAGTGCCGCTGCCCGGCGATGGCCGCGCAGGCATTCCAGAATTCCGTCGTGATGCCGCTGTAGCTGGGGTTCTTGAGCATGCGCACGCGCTTGCCGTGGCGCATCTCCCAGCCGATTTCGCACCCGAACTGAAAGTGATAGCGCTTGTCGTCGATGGACCAGCTCCGGTTGGTCTCCATGTAAATCGCGTGGTCGGCGTCGAACACCTCATCGAGCGACTGCTCGCCCGGTAGCAGGCTGACATTGGTCATGCGGATGAGCGGCAGCCGCTCCCAGCCATCCGCGCGCATGCAGCCGTTCGAGCGCGCCTGGCCGACGGCCGCGGCGGTTTCGCGCGAGGTCATGTAGCCCACGAAACGGCCGCCGCGGATAATATCGGTGGCTTGCGCCGGCACGCCTTCGTCGTCGAACGCGAACGTGCCCAGGCCCGGCCCGTGCTCCAGCCGCGCGTCGCACACCACGTTGACGATTTCCGAGCCGTAGCGCAGCCGGCCAAGCTGGTCCAGCGTGAGAAAGCTCATGCCGGCGTAGTTGGCCTCGCTCCCCAGCACGCGATCCAGCTCGATGGGGTGGCCGATGGATTCGTGGATCTGCAAACCAAGCTGCGAGCTATCCAGAACCAGGTCGAATTCGCCTTCGGGACACTGGTCGGCGGAGTGCAGCGCCACTGCCTCTTCGGCCACGCGCGGCGCGTTCTCGAGCAGGCGCAGCTCTTCCACCAGCTCGTACCCCTTCAACTGGTACTGGCCGCCGAACGAATTGGGATAGGAGCGCCGCTGGATCTCGCCGTCCTTGTAGCTGAGGGCCGCAAAACCGGCGCCCGTCACGCAGCGCGTCTGGTCGATGAGACTTCCCAGCGTGGATGCGAAGACCTGCCGCCGCCGCTCGAAGTGCATCGAGGCTTCCGCCAGGCTGACCCCCGGATGGCGGCGCAATTCCGCATCCACCGCAAGCAGAACCCCCAGGTTGCGGTCCACGGGAATGGAGAACGGATCGATCTGGAACGGCGAGACCCAGGCGGCTTCGTACTTCTGCTCCGGCGCCAGCGTGACTTCCCGTTTCCGCGCGGCGGTGCCCGCGCGTGCGATCTCCAGCGCCAGGGCGGCGGCGGATTCAATGCCCTCCTTGCTGAGATCGTCGGTGGCGGCGAACCCCCAACCGCCGAATGCCAGCACGCGAATCCCGATCCCCATGGATTCGGAGCTCGAGACGTGGCCGGCCTTGCCGTTCTTGGTGGTGATCTCGCGCTCGCGAATTTCGATAGCGCGTGCGTCGGCGTAGGTGACGCTGCGCCGCGCCACCGCGTCGAGCGCGCTCAGTGCCAGGTCTTTCATCGCGGAAACCGCGCCGAATAAGCCTCCGGGTACTTCAGCCCGGAGCCGGTGTTGTAGAGCACGATGCGATCGGTGCTCTTCAAAAAACCGGAAGCCAGCAGTTTTTCGAGCGCGGCCACGCACGCCGCTCCTTCGGGCGCCGCGTAAATGCCCTCATCGGAGGCGAGCCGCACGCCGGCTTCGAGCAGCGCGTCGTCGCTCACCGCGATGGCCGTGCCGCCGCTCTGGCGCACCGCCTGAAGCACCAGGAAATCGCCCAGCGGCTTGGGCACCCGCAGCCCCGCGGCCACCGTCTGGGCGTTCTCGTAAAACCGGCTGCGCGGCTCGTTTTCTTCAAAAGCCCGCACCACCGGCTGGCAGCCTTCGGCCTGCACTGCGATCATCTTGGGCCGGCGCGATCCGATCCAGCCCAGCTTCTCCATTTCCTCGAACGCCTTCCACATCCCGATCATCCCCACCCCGCCGCCCGTGGGGTAGAAAATCGCGTCCGGCAACTCCCAATCCATCTGCTCGGCCACTTCGTACCCCATGGTTTTCTTGCCCTCGATGCGGTACGGCTCCTTGAGCGTGCTGACGTCGAACCAGCCTTCCGCCGGCCCGCGCTCCGCCACCATGCGCCCGCAATCGCTGATCAAGCCATCCACCAGCGTCACCTGCGCGCCGTACGCCATGCACTCCAGGTAATTGGCCTGCGGCACATCGCGCGGCATGAAGATGTGGGCCTCGATGCCCGCCGCCGCCGCGTAAGCCGCCATGGCGCTGGCGGCATTGCCGGCGGAAGGGATGGCCACCTTCCGGATGCCCAGCTCCACGCACATGGATACGGCGCAGGAGAGCCCGCGCGCCTTGAACGAGGCGGTGGGATTCAGCCCTTCGTCCTTCACCCACAGCTCGCTGGCGCCCATGCGCGCTCCCAGCCGCTCGGTGCGGACGAGAGGCGTCCAGCCTTCGCCCAGCGTGACAATGGATTCATTGGCCGGCGGCAGAAGCGGCGCATAGCGCCACATGCTCGACGGGCCGTTGGCCACCTCCCGCCTCCTCCAGCGATGGCGGATCTTCTCGAGGTCGTACCGCACCAGCAGCGGACCCCCGCAGGTGCAAAGGTTGGCAACCACTCCTGCGTCCAGCCTGTTGTGGCACAGGCTGCACTCCAAATGCGTCGCTTTGGGCATCAAGTAGAAAGTCTAGCACTGGCGGCTCGAGAAGCCGGCAGCGCTGGCGGCGGAACAGTTTTTTCGCACCCACTTGGATTCACGAAACACTTCCCCTATACTCCATAGAGTATGGGTAGTTTGGCTATCACGTGCTGTACGCCCATCTGTTCGCGGCGCTGTTGTTGTTGCTAACAGCAGCCGCGGCTGACCCCGCTTCCACCACCCACTCGCAGCTCTCGGAGGAGGACCAATTCTCGACCGGCGTGACTCCGGAATACATCCGTGTCTCCGTCGGCATCGAAGACATCGAGGATATCAAGGCCGAGCTCGATCAGGCGCTGCGCGCTTCGCGGGAGTAGACTCGCGCTGCCGACAATCACCCCAATCTACATCGATTATGGTATAGTGGAAAATACTATGAAATTCGACGACAACTCATTGAGCATCGGACACACCCCCCTGATCAAGCTGAACCGCGTTGTCAACGGTGGCGGCGCCACCGTACTCGCCAAGATCGAAGGCCGCAACCCGGCCTACTCCGTCAAGTGCCGCATCGGCGCGGCCATGGTTTGGGATGCCGAGAACCGCGGTGTGCTCAAGCCCGGCAAAGAGCTGATCGAGCCCACCAGCGGCAATACCGGGATCGCGCTGGCCTTCGTGGCGGCTGCCAAGGGCTATCCCATTACGCTCACCATGCCCGAGACCATGTCACTCGAACGGCGCAAGGTTCTGGCAGCGTTCGGCGCCAAACTGGTGCTTACGGAAGGCCCGCTCGGCATAAAGGGCGCGATCACCAAGGCGGTGGAGATACACCGCTCCGATCCCGCCCATTACGTTTTGCTCCAACAGTTCGAGAACCCTGCCAATCCGCAGATCCACTTCGACACCACCGGTCCGGAGATCTGGGACGACACCGCCGGCCAGATCGACGTGCTGGTTTCCGGCATCGGGACCGGCGGCACCATCTCGGGCGTCTCGCGCTACATCAAGAAGGTTCGTGGGAAGGCCATCCTTTCGGTAGCAGTGGAGCCGGAAACCAGCCCCGTCATCACCCAGACCCTCAAGGGAGAGCCGCTCAAGCCCGGCCCTCACAAGATCCAGGGACTCGGCGCCGGCTTCATCCCCGGCACGCTCGACCTCAGCGTCGTGGACCGCGTCGAGACCGTGAGCAACGAGGAATCCATCGAATTCGCCCGCCGCCTAGCACGCGAGGAGGGCATTCTCTCCGGCATCTCGTGCGGCGCCGCGGTGGCCGTGGCCGTCCGCCTGGCCCGCGCACCCGAATTCAAGGGCAAGACCATCGTGGCGATTCTGCCGGATTCCGGGGAACGGTACCTGAGCTCCGTGCTGTTCGAGGGGATTGGGTAGCGCAAGCGATCACGCCCGCCGCCCCGTTCGCATTACGCTAACATGTTGTTGTGAAAGCCGAAATCAGCCCGATCCGATACGGGAAGCTTCTGGCAAAAGCCCTGCCCAAGGTCATTGAGACCAGCGAAGAGTTCGACCACTACGTCAAGGAGATGGAGCGACTCGACCGCCGCGCGGAACAGGAGGGCTTATCTCCCGAGGAGTCGACCCTGCTCACGCTGCTCGAACGCCTCGTCAAGGATTACGACGACCAATTCGAACTCCCCGACGTTCCGCCGCACAGAATGATTGCGTTCCTGATGGAGCATCGTGGCCTGCGCCAGGCCGACCTGCTGCCGGTCTTCGGTTCCCGAAGCGTTGCCTCCGAGGTGCTGGCCGGCAAGCGCGAGCCCAGCAAAGCGCACATCCGCAAGCTGGCCGAGTTCTTTCATGTTTCGGCGGATCTCTTCCTTTAGGTCCCCCTGGCGGAGGCGATGGCAAAGTTGGTGGCTGGGGTGGGGGAAGATTAGAATAGAGAAGGAAAAGGAACGTCATGGCGGAGCATTCGCAACCCATCGAAGACTTAGTCAGGACCCTGGGCCCGGAGCAGCAGGAAGCGGTCCGGCGTTTCATTGAAGCCCTGGTGTCGAAAGGGAACAATGCTCCTGCCTGTGAGCCGGCTTTCCGCTGGGAGGGCGCTTTGTCGGACATGCGCGAGCGGTTCACCTCCGTCGAGCTCCAGCACGCTTTACTGGCCGCAAGAACCGACCGCCCGTGAAGCTGCTGCTCGACATTCTGGCTTGACCGGCGGCGGCCCTGCTTACGACGGTATCATGTAAGTTCCGCATGAAATTTCGAACCCTCGCCATCCATTCGGGGAATAATCCCCAGGATCATCTGGGCGCCGTGATGACGCCCATCTATCAGACCTCGACCTTCGCCTTTCGCGGGGTCAATCAACCCGGTCCGTTCGACTATTCCCGAAGCGGCAACCCCACCCGCAAGGTCCTGGAGACCTGTCTCGCCTCGCTCGAGGGCGGCTCGGCCGGCTTTGCCTTCGCTACCGGCATGGCCGCCGAAACCACCGTGCTCATGATGTTCGAGGCGGGTGACACCGTCCTGGTCCACAACGACCTCTACGGCGGCACGCACCGCCTCTTCGAACGCGTCCTCCGCGGCAAGCACATCGCCGCCCGCTACGTGGATCTCCGCGACGCCGCGCTGTCGGAAGCGGCCTTCACCGAGGACGTCAAGGCCGTCTGGATCGAATCGCCCACCAACCCCCTCATGAACCTGGTGGATCTGGAGGCCGTAGCCGCCATGGCTCACCGGCACGGCGCCATTGCCATCTGCGACAACACTTTCCTCACGCCCTATTTCCAGCGCCCACTGGATTTGGGTGTGGACATCGTGCTCTATTCCACCACCAAGTACATCAACGGCCATTCCGACGTGGTGGGCGGCGCCGTCGTGGTCAAGGATCCGGCACTGGCCGAGAAGATCGGATTCCTGCAAAACGCCATGGGAACCTGCGCCGGCCCGCAGGATTGTTTCCTCGTCCTGCGCGGTATCAAAACCCTGGCCGTGCGCATGGAGGAGCATAACCGCAACGCCCTCCAGATCGCGCGCTGGCTGAGCGGCCATCCGAAAGTGGCGGCGGTGCTGCATCCCGGGTTGGAGACGCACCCGCAGCACGCGCTCGCCGGGAAACAGATGCGCGGCTACGGAGGCACCTTCTCATTCCGCCTGAAGGGCGGTCAGGACGCGGTGTTCCGGATGCTGGGAAACGTCCATCTTTTCACGGTTGCCGAGTCGCTGGGCGGCGTGGAGTCGCTGATCGAGCACCCCGTGACCATGACGCACGCCTCCGTCCCCGCCGAGGTGCTGGAGGGGATGGGAATTACACCCGACCTGATCCGCATTTCCGTGGGCATCGAAGACGCCAGCGACCTGCTGGCGGACCTCGACGCGGCTTTGGCCAGAGTGTAGCCTCCTGTTACGCCGCCGCCCTGGCGGGTAGCTCCTTGAGGATCTCGGTCACGAAGACCTTGGCGTCGCCGAACAGCATCAGGGTCTTGTCCATGTAGTACAACTCGTTGTCGATGCCCGCGAAGCCCGGGCTCATGGAGCGCTTGATCACCATCACCGTGTGCGCCTTGTCCACGTCCAGAATGGGCATGCCATAAATCGGGCTGGACTTGTCGCTGCGCGCCGCCGGGTTGGTGACGTCGTTGGCGCCGATCACCAGCGCCACGTCGCACTGCGCGAATTCGGAATTGATATCGTCCATCTCGTAGAGCCGGTCGTAGGGAATGTCGGCCTCCGCCAGCAGCACGTTCATGTGCCCCGGCATGCGGCCGGCCACCGGATGGATGGCGAATTTCACGTCCACGCCGCGGCGCATGAGCGCGTCGTAAAGCTCGCGAATCTTGTGCTGCGCCTGCGCCACCGCCAGGCCATAGCCGGGCACGATGATCACGCTCGAGGCGGCCTCCAGAATCGACGCGGCCTCTTCCGGGCTGGCGCTGCGCACGGGGCGCTTTTCGGCGTGCCCGTGGGCCACCTGGAGCTGCCCGAACGCCCCGAACAGAACATTGGTGAACGAGCGGTTCATGGCCTTGCACATGATGATGGAAAGGATCAGGCCCGACGACCCGTCCAGCGCGCCCGCAATCACCAGCAGCTTGTTGCCCAGCACAAAACCCATGGCGCACGCTGAAAGGCCCGCGTACGAGTTCAGGAGGGCGATGACGGTGGGCATATCGGCGCCCCCGATGGGAATGATCAGCAGCACGCCGAACACCAGCGCGAGGCCCGCGAAGATGGGGAAAATCCACGTCTCGGTCGGGTTGATGATGAGCCACACTGCCAGTCCCGCCGCGATCCCAAACAACGTGAAGTTGGTGAGGTTCTGGCCGCGGTAGGTTATGGGGCGCTGCGGCAGCACCTCCTGCAGTTTGCCCATGGCCATCAGGCTGCCGGTGAAGGTGAGGAAACCCAGCAGCGTTTCGAGCATCAGCGGCACCATCACAAACGTGGGCAGAATCTCATGGAACTGGTTAGCCCTGTAGAATTCCGCCGTTCCCACCAGCGCCGCCGCCAGTGCACCGCAGGCGTGGGACATGGCGGTCCGCTGCGGCACCGCGGTCATCGGCATGATATAGGCGATGGGTATGCCGGCCGCGGTCCCGATGAAGAACGCCGCCAGGATCCACTCCCAGTTGAATACTTTGAAGGCGAGCAGGGTGCCGGCGATGGCCATCAGCATGCCGATTTCGCCCGCGAAGACGCCGCGCCGCGCGGTGACCGGCGAGTTCATCCACTTCAGCGAGAGAATGAAAAGCGCGCCCGAGATGAGGTAGATATAACTGACCGCATGCGCCATTATTTCTTCCCTCCCGGCTTCTTGAACATCTTGAGCATGCGGTCGGTGATGAGGAACCCGCTAACGATGTTGGTCACCGCGGCGGTGATGGCGATGAACCCCAACACTTTGCTCAGGGTGGTCGCCCCCTGCGCGCCCGTAATCAGAATCGCGCCTACCACCGAGACCGCCGAAATGGCGTTGGTGAGCGACATCAGGGGCGTGTGCAGCAGCGGCGAAACCTTGCGGATCACCTCCAGCCCGAGGAACGTCGCCAGCATGAAGATATACAGTGTATTCTCGAGATCGGTGGACATGTAAGCTCCTGTCAGACAGTCTGCGCCGCGGCCAGTCCCATGGCTTCCCTCACCCGTGGGTGGACCACTTCTCCGGCGTAGGTCACCAGCGTTTCGGCCACGATTTCATCATCCCGGTTGAGGGTGAGCTGCCCGTCCTTGATGAGATACTTCAAAAACGTCGCGATGTTTTTCGCGTACATCTGGCTGGCGTGGTAGGGAATGGTGGATGGCAGGTTCACGGGGCCGAAGATCTGGACGCCGCCGGCCTCCACCACTTCGCCGGGCCGCGTTAATTCGCAGTTTCCGCCGCGCTCGGCGGCGATGTCCATGATCACCGATCCCGGCGCCATGCGCTCCACCATCTCGCGCGTGATCAGGATGGGCGCTTTCTTTCCCGGCACCGCCGCGGTGGTGATGACCACGTTCTCGCCGGCCAGCACGCCGCCCATCAGCTCCCGCTGGCGGCGGTAAAACTCCTCGCCCATGGCTTTCGCGTACCCGCCCTTATCTTCGGCCGCGCCGGCCTCCATTTCGAGCACCACGAACCGCGCGCCCAGGCTCTCCACCTGCTCCTTCACCGCCGCGCGAATGTCGTAGCCGCTGACCACGGCTCCCAGCCTCTTGGCGGTGGCGATGGCCTGAAGCCCGGCGACGCCCGCGCCGATCACCAGCACGCGCGCCGGGGCAATGGTTCCAGCCGCGGTCATGAGCATGGGGAACATGCGCGGCAGGGCATCGGCAGCCAGCAGCACGGCCTTGTACCCCGCCACGGTGGCCATAGAGGAGAGCGCGTCCATGCTTTGCGCGCGCGTAATCCGCGGCATCAGTTCCATGGCCAGGAAGCTCACCCCGCGCTCGGCCAGCGACCGCGCCGCGTCCAGCGCCGTAAGCGGCTCGCCGAACCCGATGAGCGTCTGCCCCCGCCGGAGCAGCGCCAGGTCCGCGGCGCCGGTCTCCGGGTTGGCGCCCGGAGAGCGCACCTGGACCACCACATCCGCCGCTTGGAACACCTCGGCGCGGCTGCTCGCGATACGCACGCCCTTGTCGGTGTACTCGGAATCCAGGAATCCGGCGCGCAGGCCCGCGCCGGCTTCCATCAGGAACTGGGTGCCAGTTTTATTGAGAACGGCGATTGCGCCCGGAACCATGGCCACCCGGCGCTCGCCCGGGGATACTTCGGAAACTATGCCGACAGTCATTACGAAACTAGTGTACCCTGTGAAGGAGCCGGGGCGAAGGGTAGTGTGGTCTCGCCGAATTGCTACCACCTGCGGCGCTGAACTTGGTTGCGGCGCTTACCAGCCTTAACAGCTCCGATTCTGCAACAGCTCCGATTCTGCAAGAATGGCACGTCATGGCTCGAATCTCCTTGAGATTCACAGCCGAAAGCGCGATACTTGGTCGGGAACCGCTTCGGCTGTGGGGATTTGCGGTTCTGAGGGCGGAGAAAGGATTCGGACCCCTGGTCGGTGGTATCAGCACCGTGTGCCGGGCGTAAACCGATTGCGTTCGACCGCTATGCCACCCCGCTACGGAAAACACAAAAGGTCAGCGGTTTCGGTTTGGCGGCTAGGATCTATTCGCCTTTTATTTTCATTGTACTCATAGATATTATGCAAAAGTGCATCGAAAAGGAAAATCCTGTAATGCAATTTTGCATTGCATTTTGCCTGTTTTGGGGCTAATATGGGCTTATGGAGATTTCTGGACTACTGCTCTCCCGCTGGAAACAACCTCATCGAGGAGTGGTACCAGAGTATACCCGAGGAGGCCCAAGCGGACTTTGATGTCACGCTCAAAACCCTTTCGATAACGGAAGACTGGCGGGGGCTTTCCGAGTTCAACTGTTTGGGGCGTGAAGGGCTATGCGAGATCCGATTCAAGGCCGGGAAAATTCAGTACCGTCCAGCCGGGTTCTTCGGCCCAGGGGAGAAATCCTTTTCGATCTATGTTGGCTGCAGGAAGAAGGGGAAGATCTACGCTCCCCCCGATGCGTTCGATTTGGCTATAAAACGTAAGGGCAAGGTCGCCCGAGGAGAGGCATTTCTACGTGAACGCTTTGTCTAATCTGCGAGAAAAACTAGGCCAGAGCAAACGATACCGCGAGTCCTGGACAGCTTCCGTTGTGAAGCGAATGCTGCCGCTCCAGATTCGGGTTTTGCGGAGGCAGCGTGAGTGGTCCCAGGCGGATCTCGCCAAAGAATCCGAGTTGACTCAAGGCGTGATATCCAGAGCTGAAGATCCGAATTATGGAAACCTGAGCATCAACACGTTAATTCGGATAGCGGGTGGCTTCGATTGTGCATTTATCGGTCGTTTCGTTCCATTTGGCGAACTCGGAAGATGGTACACCACTATCGCTGATGACAAGGCTCTTGAGGTTCCGAGTTTCCCGCAGGACCGTGGATTCGAAATGCTACCGGGGATTGCCTCGGTCAATCTCACAAATTGTACCTATTTGCAGTCCGCCAGACTGGACGCCTTTGCTTCCACGCAAGCCACCGAAACGCCTCTCTGGCCATACCAAATACCCAGAAAAGAGCCACACATGGCGCTCACGCCCAACATACTACACGACCCGTGGATAACCATGGAGGGCGTAAAGTGTCCACCTCCGGTAATTGCTGAAGGCCGCTAGGAGAGAACACAAATGACCGACGAGCCCGAGATGACGGAAATCCCACTAACTGAAGCACCCTTAGGCATGGCAAAGCAAAGGATGGTCCACATCCCTTTCCCTGAAAGTTTCGTATATGCTAACTGCTGTGCATTTGCGATTGGGCAAATGGAGATGCGTCTGGGATTTGCCGAGGCCATGCAAGATGGGAGAGCTGTTCCGAAAGTTGGTATTGTCATGCCTCCCGAAGCCGCCGCCGTTATTGCCCTAGTCTTGCTGCAGCAGGTCAGGACATATGAGGAGAATTTTGGCGAGATTAGACACCCGATGTGGAAGGCCATGAAGGAAGGGAAGCCGCCCGACATAAATCAAGAAGCGGGCACTGTAGGCATTCCATTAGAGCCTTCTCCTGCCACATAAATTCCAACGGTGAAGTTTGTTCGCCGCCCGAACATTCCCCCGTATCCCCGCAATGACCACGCTACCAGGCCGTCGCAATCCGCTCCCCTAATACATCCCCGGATACCCTTCCCTCATCTCCCCCGCCCGCTCCCGCGCCGTTGCAATCTGAATCAGCGGGCCCTTCCCGATGCCCGGGCACCAGCGCGCGGTCTTCTTCCATTCCCGCCGGCTTTCCACCAGTTCCGGCCAGAATGGAAAAATGCGGCATTGGGTTGGCTTCACCGGATGGATCGAGCAGCCGTCCTCCCGCAAGAACCGGCACATGGAATTGCGCGGCATTCGCAAACGCATCCGGGTTCGCGTGCGGTACACGTACTGGCGCTCAAATGCCGCCGCCGTCATCCCCAGAAACCCGGCGGCCCGTTCGAGGTCGGCTTCGGTCAGGTATACGAAGCCCTTCTGCCGGCAACATTCCGTGCATCCGGACTGGCACTCGAAACGCAAGCCCTCAGCCATGTTCCATTATGGTCTGTGACTAAACGCCGCGTCTAACATTTTGCGAGGCCGCCCCGCCCCTAAAAATCAATTGGGCCGCCGATGAACGCAGATAAACGCCGATAAGAATCTCATTTTTTCAATCGGCGTTCATCCGCGTTCATCGGCGGCCATCGCTGTTTCAGCAGATCTGCTCCAGCTCCGTCTCCAGCATCGCGACGTGCTCTTCTTCCTCCGCCGCCAGCTCTGCGCACAGCTCTCTTTCCAGGCCCGCCGGCAGCTCCCGCGCCAGCTTTTTGAAATGGTCGCGCGTGCGGCGTTCCATTTCGAGCGCGGCCTGGTATAGCTCCACAATCCCCGAGTCTTCCGTCAAGTGGATGCCGCGGAACAGCCAGTTGGATAGCAGGTTTTGCTCGTCGGAGGAAAGCTCCACCACCTCCCGATCCAGGTGGGCGTGGTACTTCTCCTCCAGCTCGTGCAGATGGTCCAGCTCGGCTTCGTACAGCCGTTCCAGCACCGCGCGCTGCTCCGGCCTGCGCGCCTTGTCGCGCGCCAGCTTGTAAAAGTGGAACGAATCGAGCTCGAACTGCACCGCGTCCCGTATGGCGCGGAAGCGCATCGAATCGCCCAGGTCGCGTCCCGGAATCACCTCCAGCTCGCCGCCGCACAGGAAGCACTTCCCATACGGAATGGCGAACCCCGTGGTCAGTTTGAAGCAGCTCTTGCAGCGCCAGGTATAACGCACCTGCGCGCAGCAGATCTCGTCTTCTTCCAAAACTCTGCGGCACTTGGGACAAGTGGATGGCATATCAAACGCTCCCCGCGGTGGGAACAGACATGTACTCTAACATGCCGCGCGCGGCGCGCTTGCCAGCTCCCATCGCCAGAATCACGGTGGCCGCCCCTGTCACGATGTCGCCGCCCGCGAACACACCCGGCACGGACGTCATCCCCGTGCGCTCATCGATTTCGATGTAGCCCCACTTGTTGACCTTCAGCCCCGGCGTGGTCTGCGCGATGATCGGGTTGGCCGTAGTTCCCAGGGCGTAGATCACGGTATCCACGTCGATCGGAAATTCCGAGCCCGCCACCGGCACCGGCCGCCGCCGTCCCGACGCATCCGGTTCGCCCAGCTCCATCTTCTGGCAGCGCATCCCCGTCACCCACCCCGAGGAATCGCCCATAATCTCCACCGGCGCCGTTAGCCACATGAACTGGATGCCTTCCTCGATGGCGTGCTCCAGTTCCTCGATGCGCGCCGGCGATTCGCGGCGCGTGCGCCGGTAAACGCAGGTCACCTCTTCGGCGCCCATGCGCAGCGACACGCGGCACGCGTCCATGGCCGTGTTGCCCGCCCCCACCACCGCCACCCGCTTGCCCATGCCCACCGGCGTGTCGTACAGCGGCTGCCGGTAGCCCCGCATCAGGTTCACGCGCGTCAGGAATTCGTTGGCCGAAAAGACCCCGTTGTAGGCCTCGCCCGGAATCTCCGCGAACTTCGGCGAACCCGCGCCGGTCCCCACGAATGCCGTCTGGTAGCCCATCCCGTTCACCAGTTGCGGAATCGTGAACAGCTTGCCAATCACCGTATCGAGCCGTATCTCGACCCCCATCTTCTTGAGGTTTTCAATTTCCGCGTCGATGATGATGTCCGGCAGCCGGAACTCCGGGATGCCGTATTTCAGGACTCCGCCCGCCACGTGCAGCGCCTCGAAGATGGTCACCTTGACGCCGTTCCGCGCCAGCTCTCCGGCGCAGGCCAGGCCCGCCGGGCCGGAACCCACGATGGCCGCTTTCTTTTGCGTCGCGGCATCCAACGCGGGAAACTCATCCCATCCGCGCCCCATGGCGCAATCGGCCACGAACCGCTCCAGCCTTCCGATCGCCACCGGCTTGTATTTCGCTCCCACCACGCACGTGATTTCGCATTGCGTTTCCTGCGGGCACACCCGCCCGCACACCGCCGGCAGCGCGTTCGTGCTCTTCAGAATCTGGTACGAGCGCTTAATGTCTTTCTGCTGGATGGCCGCGATAAACCCGGGAATGTCGATCCCCACCGGGCAGCCCGGAATGCAGCGCGGCTTCTTGCACCGCAAGCAGCGCTCCGCCTCGTGCAAGGCCGCTTCCAGGTCGAGGCCGAGCGCCACTTCTTTGAAGTTGTGCCGGCGCACTTCCGGCGGCTGCTGCGGCATGGGGGCGCGCTCCGGCGGTATGCTCTTGAGGTTCTTGGGGACCAGCGGCCCCGGTGTCGCGGCCACAGGCTCCGGCAGTTCGCACGTCGAGGCCGGCTGGCCGTCGGATTCCGCCGGCATCTGCAAACCGGCCAGTCTCGCCGATTCGCTCCGGTACCGCTCCAGCGCCTCTTTCTCTTCGCGCTCGAAACGTTTCTGCCGCAGCGCCAGCTCGTCGAAATTCACCAGGTGCCCGTCGAAATCCGCGCCGTCCACGCACGCGAACTTCATCTTCCCGCCCACCGTCACGCGGCACGATCCGCACATTCCCGTGCCGTCCACCATGATCGAATTCAAGCTCACAATGGTGGAAATTCCCAGCGGCCGGGTCACCTCGCAGCACGCCTTCATCATAGGGAGCGGCCCAATCGCCACCACCTCGCGGATGTCCTTCTCCGTGCCGACAACGTCCGCCAGCGCATGTGAGACGAACCCCTTGCGCCCGTAGCTGCCGTCATCGGTGGTGACGATCAGCGCATCGCTGAATTCGCGGAACTGGTCCTCCCAGAACATCAAGTCCCGGTTGCGGAACCCCACAATCGAGACGGTGCGGTTGCCGGCTTTCTTGTACTCGCGCAGTTGCGGATAAACCGGCGCCACGCCCAGTCCTCCGCCCACCAGCACCACCGTCCCATCCAGTTTCCGTATGTGGCTCGGCAGCCCCAGCGGACCGATGAAATCGAGAATGCCGTCGCCTTCCTTCAGCGTCATCATCTCGAACGTGGTCTTGCCCACCGCCTGGATCACCACCGTCACCGTGCCCTGGCTCGCATTGAAGTCCGCCACCGTGAGCGGAATGCGCTCTCCATGCTCGTCGATGCGAGCCATGATGAAATGTCCGGGACGCGCTGCCCGCGCCACATCCGGCGCGTAGACGTCCCAGAGAAAGGTCGTCGGACCGAACTGTTTCCTTCGAGTGATGAGAAACACCACACCCCCTGGAAGCAAACATAGTAGCAGAATTCAGGCCAAAAGAATCCGTAGGTACGAAATCAGCGTCCAAGGGATAGGCCTTGACGCGGCGCGCAACGGGTCGGATAATTGAGGCGGTCGGGAAGGCGCCTGAGTCATGACAGGAATGGGTATCACGGTCGCGGTAGTTCTGGCACTGGGTCTGTTGGGGCTGGTGTTCTGGAAGGGTGGAGGCACTTATCTCAAGTTCCGCGGAAAGCGGGTGGTGGCTTGTCCCGAAACCAAGCAGCATGCCGCTGTGGAACTGGCGGCGGGCCGCGCGGCTGTGACGGCTTTCTTCGGCGAGCCGGCGCTGCGCCTTCGGGATTGCTCGCGCTGGTCCGAACGCGGGCCCTGTGGTCAAGACTGCTTGCGCCAGATTGAGGCGGCCCCGGAGGAGTGCCTGCTGCGGACCATCCTCACCAATTGGTATCGGGAAAAAGAGTGCACCTGCTGCGGCCAGCCGATCGGGGAAATCAACTGGATACAGCACAAGCCCTGCCTGATGAGCCCCGATCTTCGCATCTGTGCCTGGAGCGACTTCCGTCCCGAGCACATCCCCCAGGTGCTCGAAACCCACCGGCCGGTCTGCTGGAACTGCCTGATCGCCGAGACGCATACCTGGTAGAGAGTGTAAATTCCCGCTTTTTTGTGGTATATTCTTTCCACCCAACTGAGGGGAGGGGAATATATGTCCGGAGTTCGAGACATCCTGCAAAATCGCGAGCTTTTCCATGTCGAAGAGAATGACACCGTGGCCAGCGTCGTCCGGCGCATGGCGGAGATACGCGTCGGAGCCATCCTGGTCCTCGAGGGGGAGCAACTGCGCGGAGTATTCAGCGAGCGGGATCTCATGAAGCGCGTGGTGCTCGAAAAACTCGATCCTGAGCTAACGCCGGTCAAGGACGTAATGAGCACCGACATTGCTACCATCGATGAAACGGCCAGCCTGGAAGAAGCCATGGAGGCTATGCACGCCCACAACTGCCGCCACCTTCCGGTGACGCGCGGCTCCCGCGTGGTGGCCTTCCTTTCCATGCGCGACCTCATGCACTACGAACTGGCCAGCAAGACAGAGGAACTCCACCACATGCGCGCCTACATCCACGGCAACACGTGAGCCTCAAAAGAACTTGACAATATCGCACTAAAGATTGATAATGGTCTTGTACTAAATTGCCACCCCTTTCGTGGTGGCCAGGAGGATTATTATCAACATGGGAAAGATCATTGGAATCGACCTGGGGACGACCAACTCTTGCGTCGCCGTCATGGAGGCCGGGCAGCCGACCGTCATTGCCAACCAGGAAGGGGCTCGCACGACTCCCTCGGTGGTGGCGTTCACCAAGAGTGGCGAGCGGCTGGTGGGCCAGGTGGCCAAGCGCCAATCCATCACCAACCCCGAGAACACGGTTTTCTCCATCAAACGTTTCATGGGGCGCCGCTACGACGAAGTCAACGAAGAGATGAAGATGGTGCCCTACCGCGTGACCCGCGGCGAAAACGGCGACGCGCGCGTGGACATCGGCGGCAAGAAGTATTCACCGCCTGAGATCTCGGCCATGATCCTGACCAAGTTGAAGGAGGCGGCCGAGTCCTACCTGGGCGAAAAGGTCACCCAGGCGGTGATTACCGTCCCGGCCTACTTCAACGACGCGCAGCGGCAGGCCACCAAGGACGCCGGCAAGATCGCCGGCCTGGAGGTCATGCGCATCATCAACGAGCCCACCGCGGCTGCCCTGGCTTATGGCCTCGACAAGAAGAAGAACGAGACCATCGCAGTCTACGACTTCGGCGGCGGCACCTTCGATATTTCCATTTTGGAAGTGGGCGAGGGCCTGGTGGAGGTGAAGTCCACCAACGGCGACACCCACCTGGGCGGCGATAACATCGACCAGCGGATCATCGACTGGATCGTCAGCGAGTTCAAAAAAGAGAACGGCATCGACCTTTCGCGCGACCAGATGGCGCTCCAGCGCCTCAAGGAAGCCGCCGAAAAGACCAAGATGGAGCTTTCCACGCTGCTCGAGAGCGAGATCAACTTGCCCTTCGTCACCGCCGACGCCTCCGGCCCCAAACACCTGCAAATGAAGCTCACGCGGGCGCGCTTCGAGCAGATGGTCGAGGATATCATCCAGCGCTCCATGGGCCCCTGCAAGCAGGCCTTGGCGGACGCCAACGTCACGCCTTCGCAAATCGACGAAGTGGTGCTGGTGGGCGGGCAGACCCGCATGCCGCGCATCCAGGCGCTGGTCCGCGAGCTGTTCGGCAAGGATCCCCACCAGGGCGTGAACCCGGACGAAGTGGTCGCAGTCGGCGCCGCGGTGCAGGGCGGCGTGCTGGGCGGCGAAGTCAAGGACGTGCTGCTGCTTGACGTCACCCCGCTCTCGCTAGGCATCGAAACGCTGGGCGGCGTGTTTACCAAGCTGATCGACCGCAATACCACCATTCCCACGCGCAAGAGCGAGGTCTTCTCCACGGCCTCCGACAGCCAGCCCTCGGTGGAGATCAAGGTCTATCAGGGCGAGCGCGCGCTGGCACGGGACAACCGCATGCTGGGCGTGTTCCAGCTCGGCAATATTCCGCCCGCGGCACGCGGCGTTCCGCAGATCGAAGTCACCTTCGATATCGACGCCAACGGCATCCTCAACGTGACCGCCAAGGACCGCGCCACCAACAACGAGCAGAAGATCACCATCACCTCGTCTTCCGGCCTTTCCAAGGATGAGGTCGATAAGATGGCCAGGGACGCCGAGGGCCACGCCGCCGAAGACCGCAAGCAGCGCGACACCATCGAAGCCCGCAACCGCGCCGATGCCATGGTCTACAACGTCGAAAAGACCTTGAAGGAGCATCGCAGCAAAGTGGGCGAGGCGGAGGCCAAGGAGATCGAATCGGCCCTCGAAGAGACCAAGAAAGCCATGGCCGACAACGATCCGGCCCGCATCAATTCGGCCACCGACCGGCTGACCACCGCCAGCCACAAACTGGCCGAGGCCATGTACAAGTCCGCCGGCCAGCCCGGCGCGCAGCAGGCGCCTCCCGAGCAACCCGGTGGCGGTGACGGCAAGAAAGGCAAGGACGACGTCGTGGACGCCGAGTTCGTCGACGTGGACGACAAGAAGAAGTGAACAGCTTTCAGCTATCAGCAATCAGCAATCAGCCAAAACCAGCGCCACCGCCACCGTTGGTTTAGCTGAAAGCTGAAAGCTGATAGCTGATGGCTGAGAGTTCTTTTATGGCCGCTCCCAAGCACGAGTATTACGAAACGTTGGGCGTTTCGCGCAAAGCCTCGGAGGAGGAAATCCGCAAAGCTTACCGGAAACTGGCGCGCAAGTACCACCCCGATTTGAATCCCGGAGACAAATCCGCGGAGGAGCGTTTCAAGAACGTGCAGGAAGCCTATGACGTGCTGGGCGATTCGAAAAAGCGCCAGATGTACGACCAGGTTGGCTTCTATTCGGAGAGCGGCTTCGCGGGCGCCGGCCCCGGTGGTCCGGGAGGCCAGGCCCCTCATCCCGGCATGGATTTCAGCGGCTTCGATTTTTCGGACTTCTTCTCCGGCGCGGCGGGTGGCGCGGGCAAGCGTACCGACGCCGGCGGCGGTGGCTTCCGCGACGTGTTCTCGCAGTTCTTCGGGGGCCGCGGCGCCGCCCAGCAGGCGCCACCGGAGCCGGAAAAGGGCGGCGACCTCGAATACGTCATGGACATCGACTTCTGGCAGGCCATCAAGGGCACCCAGGTGAGCCTGAATATAACGCGCTACGACGTGTGCGGCACGTGCCACGGGTCGGGTGCGGGCGCGTCCGGCACGGGCGAGGCCACCTGCCCTGAATGCAAAGGCACCGGCCACGTCACCCAGATGGCCGGGGCCATGAGGTTCAACCTGACCTGCCCGCGCTGCGGAGGTTCGGGGAAACTTCGCAATGCCTGTCCCGAATGTGGCGGCGAGGGCCGCGTCACGCGCACCGAAACGGTGGAGACGCGCATCCCTCCGGGCGCCCGCAACGGCTCCCGCCTGCGCGTGCCGGGCAAGGGCAACGCCGGAACCATGGGAGCGCCTCCGGGGGATCTCTACATCACCACCAAAGTGGAGGATCACCCATTCTTCCACCGCGAGGGCGATAACATTGAAATCCAGGTTCCCATCGCGGTGTGGGAGGCGGCGCTCGGCGCCAAGATCGAGGTGCCCACCATCGATGGCCGCACCATCCTCAAGATTCCCCAGGGAACCACCCACGGCCAGCGTTTCCGGCTACGCGAGAAGGGCGTCCTGAATTCGCGCTCCAACCAGCGCGGCGATCAGATTGTCGAGGTCTCGATCCAGGCGCCCGAAGCGCGCGACGAGGATACCCGCGAGTTGCTGCGCAAGCTGTCCAAGCTCCATCCGGAGGACCCCCGCGCCGCCATGTGGGCCAAGGTCTGATATGGCCAAAGCCAAGTCCAGAGCGGCTTACATGATCTCCGCGGTGGCGGAACAATACGAAGTCCATCCGCAGACGCTGCGGCTGTATGAAAGGGAGGGGCTTTTGAAGCCTTCCCGCAGCGAAGGTAACACCCGGCTCTATACCGATAGCGACCTCGAGCGCCTGGAAGTCATACTCCACCTGACGCGCGACCTGGGGGTCAACCTGGCGGGCGTCGAGATCATTCTCAACATGCGTGAGAAGATGGGCGAAATGCAGGCCCAGATTCAGGAGTTCATCGCGTCCCTGAACCGCGAGCTGGCGGCGCGCACGGCGCGGCCCCTCGAGCCCGAGGGCCGCAACAGTCTGATCCCGGTGGTAAGTGCGCGTCCTCCGGCTTTGGGTGGAATCCCGGCTGGCCCCGGCGCCTCGCGCCGCAGCCGGTGACGCACTCGCCGCGGTTGTCTGAAGCGCCGCTCTCGTAGCTCCAAAGGGCTACTTTCAGTACTATTATAGATAGCTTGCCCGGTTCACATCCCGCTTCAGTCCGTGCCACGTGGCCCCGGCCGGACGCCGCCACCCTCCACGCCACCGCCGCATATATAGCGCCCTTCCTGGTATTTGTCGGCTTCATGGCCATCCAGGCCGCCATCCACCTGCCGGCGCATTGGTATTACGCCGCACGGTTTCTGGCGGTCTTGCTGACCATTGGTTTCGTTTCGCGGCCCGTCTTGTCTTTTCGCGCTGCCTTCCCGCTGGCCAGCATCGGGATCGGGATCGCCGTTTTCCTGATCTGGATCGGCCCCGACCTCCTGTTTGGGTATCGGCATCACTGGCTGTTTGACAACTCCATCACCGGCGCCCCCGCCAGCTCCGTCGCTCCCGCCTTGAAACGAAACGTCATCTTCGTTTTGTGGCGGGTGGCCTCCTCGGTCGCGCTGGTGCCGGTTCTCGAGGAGCTGTTCTGGCGCGGCTGGCTCATGCGCCGGCTCATCGCCAGAGATTTCATGAAGGTGCCGCTGGGAACCTACGCGCCCACCGCGTTTTGGATTGTAGCGGTGCTGTTTGCCTCCGAGCATGGGCCCTACTGGGAAGTCGGCCTGGCGGCCGGAATCGCCTATAACTGGTGGATCGTCCACACGCGCAACCTGGCCGATTGTATGCTGGCGCACGCAGTCACCAACGGCCTCTTGTCGCTTTACGTGCTGACCACGGGTCAGTGGCAATATTGGCTATAACCGGATTCCCTTCCCGCACGTCGAACATAATGACAGCCTGAAGTGAGTTTCTTCTCCCTGTCCCGGCCCCGGACACGCGGCGCGTCGGGCCCCGCAATCCGGGGCCACTTGACTGACGCACCCAGCGGCCAGCGTCACTCTTTCCCTGGTAGTATCACCGTTAACGTGTTGCCGGCGGCGTCCTGGGCGATCTTCGCTTTGCGCGGCGCCTCTGGCTTCGGAGCCTTGGCGCCGGCGGCCAGCCGGGCAGCCACCGCCGAAGCCAGCGATTCGCGTTGAGCCGCGATGGCTTTCTTCAAGGCCTCCTCCGCAATAGACAGCGACACATGAATGGTGCCGCTTTCGCTGTGCACGTCGAAGCGGGCTTCACTTCCGCCCTCTGGCTGGGCCTTCAGAATGGCCTCCACCAACCGCAGCGACGAGTTCAGCTTTTCCATGTCCTGCGGCGAGCGGACATGCAAGTCGGCGATGCATTCCAGGCCGTGCGCCAACGTGATTCCGAACCCGAAACGGTCGATGGACTCCAGTTGTTCAGCGCCGGCCGCCGCCAGCTTCACTCCAGGAACCGGATTGCCTGCGCCCCAAACGTCGTAGCGGGCGCGGAGCGCGGCCACACGCGCCGCTAGATCCGGGTCGATTGGCGCACCTTCGACGCCGCGGTCGAGGGCCGCCCGCACCACCGGCAGGTCGCCGGCCAGCAAGGTGTTGGCGTCGACCAAGGCCATCGCCTGTTCGGGCTTCTGCGGACTTTCCAGGATGAGCGCATTGCCATAATGCTTGCCCCCGGACGAAAACGCCGCGGCGTGGAACCGCCCCGTCATCACCACCAGCGATGGCGGGTTCTGGCCCTCCGCGGTGGAAGCCAGCAGAATCTCATCCACGTCGTGGAAGGGGTCGAAACCGGCCAGGGGCGTCTGTGCCAGAAAACCCGAGACGTTCACCTGCGCCTCGTTCCCGATGCCTTGCGCCGCTAAGGCGTCGACGAGGCTCCGCACGCGAAGTCCGATCACCACGCGGGTGTCCGGAGGAAAGTAGCCCGGAAGCGCGGCATCCGCCGCGTCGAGGGAAATCGCCGCCAGCAAGAAAATGGAAAAGGCATATGAACTTCGAAGCCAACTCATCCCCCGATCTTGCGCGAGGGCGCGGCCCGGGGTCCAGATTATCGAAAGTTAGTACCGGTATCCACTCCGGGCGAAGACCATGATGGCGCAATCCGGATCGGTCACGGAGACGGCGGCAGGGGTGGTCTTCACCTGGAGACCCCGGCTTCGCAAGTCGCCCGCCGCGCGCTCGAGGTCCGTCACCGCGAAAAACAGGCCGGGTTTCGTGTCGTCGCCGGCCGGTTCGAGCTTCACTTCTTCGCTGGAGCCCCCGGGAAGGCGCAGATAGACTCCGCCGGCGCTCTCCTCGCGGGGCTCGAATGCCAGTTTGCCGGTATAGAACGCGCGTGCGGCGGCCAGATCTTTCACGGCCAGGGTCGCCCCCAGCAGGTGCTGCGAAATGCGATTTTCCCCCAGGTGCTTGCCGTGGTCCTCGAAATGCATCGACCCCGGCATGTACTGGGTGTATTCGATGGTCTGGTTTTCCGGACCGCGAACCACCATCAGCATATTGCCGGCCCCCGCTTTTCGGACGGGCGATGGATTCAGGTCGCGCTTGACGTACTCGGCATACAAGGGCTCCAGGTCGCTGGATTCGTAGCACACGTGCATCAGCCCGCTGGGCTGGGAATTACGCGGGTACAGCTCGATGAACTGGCGATCGCTGATCTTGATGAACGCTTCCGTGGTCTGGCCGTCTCTGGTCATTTCAAAGGCCTGCTCGAAGCCCAGCTTCTGGTAAAACGCGCGCGCCGCCGCAACGTCGGCCACGCGGAAGGCCACATGCGCGATGCCGCTCAATGCCGGGGACTGCGCCCACGAAAGCGTGGCCCAAAAAACTCCCATCCCTACCAGTCGCTTGATCATCAAAATCACCGCACCTCACTATCGACAATCATGCCGATAATTCTGTTCTTGCGCAAGGCAGTTTGCGCCACAATGGGACCATGGCCAACATCAGGGAACTGGATGTCAACGGAACGCGGCGGCGGATCGATGCGGACGCCGGCCGTACGCTTCTCAGCGTCCTGAGAGAAGATCTAGATCTCACCGGCACAAAATACGGCTGCGGCGAAGGCCAATGCGCGGCCTGCACCGTGCTCATCGACGGCCAGCCGGCGCGGTCGTGTATCACTAAGGTCGGCGCGGTGGCGGGCAAACGCGTTGTCACCATCGAAGGGCTGGCGCCGGAAGGCAGGCTGCACCCGGTGCAGGAGGCCTTTCTGGAAGCCGACGCCATGCAGTGCGGCTACTGCACCTCGGGGATGATTCTGGGAGCGGTGGCGCTCTTGCGCGCCAATCCGAACCCCAGCGACGCGGAGATCGTCAGCGGCATGAACGGGCACATCTGCCGGTGCGGCACCTATCCCAGGATCATCCGCGCGATTCACGCGGCGGCCGGGAAAGGAGGCCGGGCATGAGGCGGCGCGATTTCTTCGCGGCTTTGGGTGGAGGCATTGCCGTGCTGCTGGCGGAGGATGCCGGAGCGCAGCAAGGCGGGCGTGGCGGGAGGGGCGGGCAGATGCCCCAAGATGTCGGCGCGTGGCTACACATTGGCGAGGATGGCGTGGTCACAGCATACACCGGCAAAGTGGATGTGGGGCAGAACTCGCGAACCTCGCTCACCGCCGCCGTGGCCGAGGAACTGCGCGTCCCCGTGGCATCGGTCCGGTTTATCATGGGCGACACCGCCCTTACGCCCTTCGACGGGGCCACCGCCGGCAGCGGGACCACGCCCAACATGTGGCCGCAGATCCGCCGGGCAGCGGCGACCGCGCGTGAGATGCTGCTGGACCTGGCGGCGCAGAAGTGGAACGTCGACCGCTCCTCCATTTCGATAGCCAACGGCAAGGCGACCTCCGGCAGCCACACCGCCGGTTTCGGCGAACTGACGCAGGGACAGAAGCTCATCAAAACCATCTCCTCGGATGTACCGCTCACGCCGGCGACGGAATGGAAGGTGGCAGGGACCTCGGTGCCGAAGGTCGCGGGCCGCGAGATCGTGACGGGCGCGCACAAATACCCATCCGATACCAGGCGCCCAGGCATGTTGTATGGGAAGATCCTGTACCCGCCGCAATTCGGCGCGAAATTGGCATCGCTGGATCAATCGGCTGCGGAAGCCATTCCGGGGGTGAAGGTGGTGCATGAGATTCTGGCTTCGCCGCGGGGAGCATTCGGTAGCGATGTGGTGGGGGTGGCGGCGCCCGATTCCGAGACGGCATCGAAAGCCGTGGCCGCACTGCGCGCGGAATGGACGCCGGCGGCTACGCAGCCTTCCAGCAGCGACGTCTATTCGTATTTCAAGCAGAACGCCGAAGGCGGGCCGGCTTCCGGCGCCGGACTGATTACCTATACGATTGCCTACCTCGCCCACGTCCCGCTGGAGCCGCGCGCCGCGGTGGCCGAATGGAACGAAGGCAAGCTCACCGTTTGGACCGGCACGCAAAGTCCTTTCGGCGTGCGCCGCGAGCTCATGGAGCATTTCCAATTGCCCGAAGAGAGCGTGCGCGTGATCATGCCCGACACGGGGTCGGGCTATGGCGGCAAGCACCAGGGCGACGCCGCTCTGGAGGCGGCCATACTGGCCAAGGCCGCCGGCCGGCCCGTCCAGCGGAATTGGACGCGGGAAGAGGAAATGACCTGGGCCTATTTCCGCCCGGGCGCGGTCATCGAAGTGGCCGGCAAGGCGAATCCGGATGGCGCCATCGCGGAGTGGGAGTTTCACAACTACAACGCCGGGGCGTCGGCGCTGCGGACGCCGTACCATGTGCCCAACGCGCGCGAGCAGTTCCACCAAACGAAATCGCCGCTGCGGCAGGGGTCCTACCGTTGCCTGGCGGCCACCGCCAACAACTTCGTGCGTGAAACCTACATGGATGAGCTGGCCCGCTCCATTGGCATGGACCCGCTGGCGTTCCGCCTCAAGAACGCCTCCAACGACGACCGCCTGCGCGCGGTGATCCAAGCCGCTGCGGAACGGTTCGGCTGGGCCAACCGGAAGAAGACGCCCAACCACGGCTTTGGCATGGCCGCGGGTTTCGAAAAGGGCGGGCACGTGGCGACCTGCGCCGAGATCAGTGTGACCAATGGCGAGGTCAAGGTGCTGCGCGTGGTGGAGGCCTTTGAATGCGGCGCGGTGGTCAACCCGGAGCACCTGCGCAACCAGGTGGAGGGCGCCATCTCCATGGGCTTGGGCGGAGCGCTGTTCGAGCACGTGGAATTCGCCGGCGGAAAAATCTCGAGCAACCGGCTGTCCCGCTACCGGGTGCCGCGTTTCGCCGACATGCCGGCCATCGAAAGCGTGCTCCTGGACCGCAAGGATTTGCCGTCCGCCGGCGCCGGCGAATGCCCCATCATAGGGATTGCTCCGGCCGTTGGAAACGCCATCCTCGACGCCACCGGCCAGCCCGTGCGCTCGCTGCCCATGGCGCCCCAGGGCCTGGTCCGTTCCGCGCCCGGCACGGTGTGATGGCATGGTGGGCGGTCGCGGGCTCGAACCGCGGACCTCCTGCTTGTAAGGCAGGCGCTCTAACCGGCTGAGCTAACCGCCCATCGGGGTGCTGTGTTGATTTTAAGCCATTTCCCTCCCGAGTGGGCGTGGTTGGCAAGGGAAACCGCTTGCCAACGGGGGGCCAACGGGTGTACATGTGGGTAGTCCGGCATCCCCGAATGGGGCCGTTGGCTTCTTTCAGATGATGTGACAACACGTGGAGATTTCTGATGAACAACGTTCGAGGTCGTAGAGCCGCTTCCCGCAGGTGGATTGGAACAACAATCATGGTGCTGCTGTTCGCATTCTCCGCCGCTGCGTACGCCCAAGAGAGAAAAGAAGAAAAAAAAGGCGGGGCTGCCTCCAAGCCAGCCAAATCCTCCGCCCCCGCTGCGAGTCACCAGGCCCCAGCTCGTGAGGCCCAGCCGGCTCATCAGGCCCCGAGCCAGCCGGCTCACCAGGCCCCGAGTATGCCGGCTCGCCAGACCCCGAGTATGCCGGCTCGCCAGACCCCAAGCATGCCCGCTCGTCCGGCCACCGGTCAGCCTGCTCCTCCGAACACTGGCCAGCCCGCTCGCCAGAACCCCGGCCAACAGTTTGGCCGTCCGAACACCGGTCAGCCTCAGAACACGCGCCCACCCGGCGCGCCGGCCGGCGGCCGCCAGTTCGGGCAACCGCAAGTCAGCAGAAATCCCAACGGCCGGCCGCAGACCATCCGCACCCCGAATGGCGGAATGGTGAACCGGGATCAGAGTGGTCGAGTGCGCGAGGTGCACACTCCGGGAGGGGCGGTCATCACCCATCGGCCGGACGGCGTGCGGAGCGTCGCAGTGGTGCGTCCCGGCAACCGGCTCATTGTCACCAGCGCGCAAGGGCGCGGCGGTTATGCCCAGCGTCCGCTCATGTTTCACAACCAGGCCTTCGTGCAACGGACATACTTCGTGCACGGGGTGGCCTATGCCCGCGTCTACCGCCCGTTTACTTACCGGGGAGTGGTCCTGAACATATACACGCCCATGCGTTTCTATCGCCCCGCGTTCTACGCCTACGCCTTTAGCCCATGGCCCAGGCCGGTGATTTTTAGCTTTGGATGGGCCGGCACTCCCTGGTTTGGCTTCTACGGGGGCTTCTTTTCGCCCTACCCGCAATACCTAGGCCCGGCTTTCTGGTTGACGGACTACATGATTGCCATGACCTTGCAGGAGGCTTATCAGGAACGCATGGACGCCAACCTGCAGGCCACCCCTTACCCCGCCGGCGGCCCGGTTGGTCTCACGCCCGATGTGAAGCAGGCCATCGCCGATGAAGTCCACCGGCAGCTTGACCAGGAAAGGGCCGAGGGCCAGTCCATGAACGCCAACGCAGACGTCACGGCCCCGGTATTCTCCGACAATGTTCCGCATGTCTTCGTGGTCTCTAACAGCCTCATGGTGGACGACCATGGGCCGGGCTGCCCCGTCAGTGAAGGCGATGTGCTCCAGCTTCGCCCGGGGTCGGAAAACGGCACCGCCGCGGATGTGGTCGTGCTGGCCAGCAAGGGCCAGGATTGCCGCAGGGGCAGCGTGGTTTCGGTACAGCTCCAGGACTTGCAGGAGATGCAGAATCACATGCGCGAGACCATGGATCAGGGCTTGGCGGAGCTTCAGTCCCGCCAGGGCAAAGGTGGATTGCCGCCGCTGCCCGCCGCCGCCGTGGCCCCCCCGGTGGATTCACCTATCGCCGCCGCCGTACAGCCGGACCCGAATGTTGCCACCGAAATCAGCCAGGCCGCGCAGGAAGCCACCACAGGGGAGCAGGACGTGGTCAGCCAGAGCGCGGCAGCCGATGTGAATGCCGCCGGGCCGGTCACCATCTCTCTTGGACAATCGATGGCCGACGTGGAATCCATGAATGGGAAGCCCGACAAGATCATCGATCTCGGCGCCAAGAAAATCTACGTGTACAAGGACCTGAAGATCACCTTCACCGACGGCAAGGTGAGCGACGTCCAGTAGCCTGACCGCTCCCTGCGCTCACGGCTCAATGATGTCCGCGATGGTCGGCGGAATCGGCCCGGCCATGTCGCGGAGCTTTTCGAACAGCGCGTCGTAAAGGGCGGTGTACGCCTCAAGCGACGGGTCGGGCGCGCTCTTCAGCGCCACTGCGAAGGTGCGCCGCATGTGGCGCACGGCTACCAGCAGGAGTTTTAATTCGTCGTCGGTGAAGCCAAAGGTTTTCGCCATAAGAAGAGTGCGGCGAGCCGCTTCACCGGAAGCGCCTCCGAAGCGAAACCGCCGCGCCTTGTGCGCCCAGCCCCGCGAGAAGCAGCAAAGAGATTCCAGTGATCGCCCAACCCACCCGGTTTTCGGCAGGCGTCACGAAAGCCAGCCGGACTTGGTGTTCGCCGGGCGGCGCCTCTACCACCATGAACCGCATCGCGTCCGCATGTAGAGGCAGGCGTTGGCCGTTCGACCAGGCCTGCCATGCCGGGTCATAGGCCTCCTGCACCAGGATGGCCTGCCCGGGGCTCAGCCTGGCCCGCAGCAGCATGGCGTCGGTCCCCTCGCGCTCGAGCGTCACGGGAGAATCCGGCCCGTTTTCGACCACGTCCACGTAGGCGCGTAAGTACTCCACGTCGTAGTTGAAACGCGGCTTTTTCCGCGCATCGAGCCGTGCCGCTTCCACCACGCGAGCGCGGGCAGGGTAGCGACGCGGAATGCGGTAGAGCGCGTTACCCTGGCTGTCGTCGAACAGCAGCGGCGTCACGCCGGCGAATCTCTCGGGATGCTGGACGTCCTTATAGGGATCTTCCGAATTCGGACCGGCCACGTACAGCACATCCACGCCCAAGGCCTGTAACCAGAGAATGGCGGCTTGAGAATTGGATCCCTCCCTGATCTCCCATTGCGCATCCTGGACCACGGTGTTCAGCAGGCCTTGGTCGGATCCGCCTCCCAGTTCCGCGAGGTCGTGCCAGGTGTCGAACCAGAATCGAACCGAACCGGCGGAGCAAACACGCGCGTCGGGCATGTGGGTCCACAGCCAATCGGTGACGCGGTATTCGACGCGCGTGCGGTAATCCGGCCATCGAGCTATCACGTACCAGGCGCGCCGGATGTAACCGGTAGTGGTGGCCAAGGCGGCGGCGACGATTACGCATACGGCCACGCGCGCGGCGCGATGGCGGCGGTTCCACAGCCACTCCAGCAGGAGCGCGGCGCCGAGCACCAGTGCCAGATCGAGCTCAGGGACAAGGCGGTGGGGATCGCCGGCCACATTGAAACCGAAGTAGTAATTGCCCAGCACGTCGAGCGAGAAGAAAAGCACGCAGCCGATCACGAATGCCGCCCATGTCCGCTGCGGCCGGTTGAGAGCCCACCGGCCGGCCGCGACCCAGAAGGCGGCCGCCACCACGATGGCCACCCACAGGGACCACATGTTTCCGTGCCCGGGAAGGTACTGCATATTGTGAGCGGTGATCCGCAGGTAAGAAGGCACCATCCAGAACGCAGTGAGACCGTAGGCCAGGAGCGGGATGGAGATGGCGGTGGTGGCGAATTTGGAATCGCGGCGGGTGATCCAGAAGCTCCAGACCAGGATCGCGTAGAACATCCCCAGCGAAGTGGCGCCATAGAAATTGCAGGACACCACGGCGGCGCAAGAGATGGCGGCGAGGGCGATCCAGGCGGAGCGGCGGCGATCGAGTGCCAGCCACGTGAATGCCAGAGCGAAGGGGATGAGCGAGAGCGCGGCGATGTGCGGCCCCTCGCCGTAGCGGAGCAGGACGGTCAGCCTCACCGGCACAAGATGTTGGGAGTCGAGCCGCATATCCTTCATGAAGAGGAGCGCCGGCGACATGAGCGCGGTGGCCGCCGCGCCGAGAAATGCGAATCCGCGCGCCCGGCCAGCGGCGCGCATCAGGAAATACACGCCGGCAACGCCCAGGCAGTAAAAGAACATGGTGTAGAAGTGGTACGCCTTGACGGGCCAAAAGCCGGTTACCTTGGAGACGATAGCGGTGCCGTAGCGCAAGGCCGGCGGATAGATGTAGTCGAAGCGCGTGCCGGTATACCACAGGGGCTGCCACTGGGGATGCGGCCAGTGCGCCATCAGAAAGCGCGCGTCGGAGATGAAAGTGCTCTCGATGGACGCCCACTGATCGGTGTACTTATTAGTGAAGTAGGGCCGGACGAGGGCGGCGGCGAACAGGTAGAGAAGCAGGCAATCGAGCAGGATTCGGCGCCGGCGCTTCACACCCGGTGCTCCCAGCGGCGGGCGAAGCCCATTCGCCGGGCCGCCCACCAACCAAGGAATACGACCAGCGCCGAGAACGCGACAGCGCTCAACAGGCGGCAAATCCAAAGTTCCGCTCCGCCGTCGTATACAAACTGCACATCGCAAGGGCCATGGCACCCCGCTTGAAGCCACATCAACCCGAGGCCGTCGGCTTGGATCGGGCGGGAGATGCCGTTGGCTTTGGCATGCCAGCCGGGATGATGGGTGATCTGCACGGAGATAGCCTGGCCCGGCCATGCCACGGTCGAGATGTGCATCCGATTCCCGCCTTCCCATCGGGACTGCGCCACCGGAAGCGATCGATCTTCCAGGGCGGCCACATACTTCTCCACGTCCCCCGTGTCTCGCGGACCGGAAGGTGCGCGCCGGACTAAAGCGGACTCAGGCACGACATGCGCCAGCGAATCCGATCGCAGCGGGACGCGATAGATCGTCACGTCATCGACGCTCCAAAGAGCGGGCAATACCCCATCGAACTTTTTCGGGTGGCCGAATCCTTTCCAAAGCTCCTGGCTGTTGGGACCCGACACCGCGATCGCGCCGGTGCCGTAGGCTTTCAACCAGGTGATCGCGACGCGCGCATCCTGCCCTGGCGTGTCGCCTCCGTTGTAAATGCCATCGTTGGCGCGCTGCTGGACTGGATTGTAAGCAACGCTCCATGAACCGCCGGCGAATTGCTCGATGTTGGTGAACGCGTCGGTCCATTTCCCAATAGATCCCGGCATCATGATGCGGATCCCGGGAAGGTGGTCCCGCGCCCAGATCGACGCGCGGTATTCAATCGTTTGGGTCGCGTCAGTTGGTGCCAGCACGGCCTTGGCGAATTTCCGCTGGGCGACGATTTGTTCCGCGGCGAGTGCCACGAACAGAAATATCAAGCAGGCCCTCAAAGGGCGCGGAATTCTCGCGAGAACCGGGCGTGCCGCGTATACGGCCAGGAGCGACAGCGAAAACTCCATTTCGACTTTATAACGGCCCGGCTCCAGCAGGAATTGACGGTTCAAATAGGTGTACATGAGCGGTACGCTGCCGGTCAGCCAGGCAAATAGCGCGAAGAACTGCAACCGCCAGTCCTCGGTCCATCGGGGCAAGTAGTGCCAAAGCAGCGCCCACCCGGTTGCCACGATTGCCAGCGCGGTGAAGGATCCGATGGTCCAGGAGCCCCCACCTCCGCCATTTGAAGCTCTACCGATCGCCAAGATGTTGGACGGCGAAAGCCATGGACAGCATATGGCATACGAGAACAGGCCGATGGCGGCGGTCACCCGCAGGTTTCGGACCCAATCCTCGCGGCGCAGGACAAACAGCAGGCACAAGCTCGCCATTGCCGCGAGAACCGGGCCGAAATCGCTGGCCAGCGCGGAAACGGCTATCGCGAGCGCTGTGACGGCGTAGTAGACCGGGCGGCGCGTTCGGATGGAGAGCGAGAGGAACAAGATCACAAGCGGCAGGATTGCCAACGCGGCCATATGCGGCGTTTCGTCCCATACGACCATCAGGTAGAGACGGCGGGCATCCCAGAAATGCTGGAGCGAGAACGAAGCATCGGGCAGAAACAATTGCGACGGCGCGGTGAGCGAATAGAACGCCGCGGCCGCAAAGGCGTACCCCGGCGCGCGCGTCAATAACCACGCCATCACGAACAGAGTGACCGGACCCAGACAGTAGACCAAGCCGGAGACCGTCTGAAACCCGACGTCGTGAGGAATCCCGCGAACCGCAGCTATCCATGCGCTCAAGGCGGGCACGAGGGGCGCGTACACGAACTCGAGCGGTGCTCCGCAATCCCAGTAGCGCCACCATTCGGAGTGGAACCAGCCTCCACCGAGCCGGGCCATCGCGATCCAAAAGCCCTGCATCGAGTTCATGTGCGGGGTATATCGGAGAAACATCTCGCGGCAGACGTAAGCGTTCAGCCAAAAGAGTAAGGCCGCGTATCCGACCGCCCGAATCACCTCTGGAACGCGCAATCGTTCTTCGATCGGAACGGCCGCCGGATGTCGTCCAACCAGCTCCTCGGCAGCGCTCACGCTCCCTCACCTGAGTTCAAGTCAGTCTGCATGGTGTTTGATTTCGGCGGCGCTGTGGTAACGGCGCTCCAGGCTGTCGAACTGGCGCTGATGCAAGATGCCGCCGCGGTGCAGCAGGTATCGCACCAGCAGCCATAAGATCGAAATTCCGTAAACACTGCTCTGGAAAAACGATGCGGAGGACGCCTGGGCAAAGTACCGGGTCGGCACCGGAACCTCGGTGATGCGCATCTTCACGTTGACAATTTGGGCCAGGATCTCCTGATCGAAAATGAACCGGTCGGAATTCATCTCCAGATTCACGGATTCGAGCACCTGCCGCCGGAACGCGCGATAACCCGTGTGGTACTCCGAAAGGCGAAGCCCGAACACCAGATTTTCCAGCGTCGTCAGGAACCGGTTCGAGTAGTATTTCCACCACGGCATTCCCTGCCGTATGGGGTGTATCCCCATCAGACGCGATCCCAGCACGACGTCCGCCTTGCCGTCCTCGATCGGCCGGATGATTTCCGGCAGAAGCGTGGGATCGTATTGATAGTCGGGGTGCACCATCACCACGATGTCGGCTCCGGCTCGCAGCGCTTCGCGGTAGCAGGTCTTCTGATTCGCGCCATAGCCGTAGTTGCGGTCGTGGATGAACAACTCCAGGCCCAGCTCGCGGGCGATTCGTGCGGTTTCATCCGAGCTGCCGTCATCCACCACGATCACCAGGTCCACCAGGTCTCGCGGCAGGTCGGCATAGGTCAGATGCAGCGTCTTGGCGGCGTTGTACGCCGGCATCACCACCACCACCTTGGGTTTTGAAGGACTCATGTCAGGCGTTCCGCCCGCGCGCGAACGATAAACTGGTACGCAAAAAGGTTCTTCCACACCCGCGCCGATTCATAGGAGAGACGCTCCAGGACGCGCACCCAGACCGATCCTTCCCACTTTGGCAGCGCCAGACCAACCGGCACACCCGAACAGTGTAGCGTCTCGATGAGGAAGCCGGCGCGGGCCAGCAGATCCACCCAGCCATGCCACGTGTAGAATTGCACGTGGGTGCGGTCGAACAGCCCGCGATCGTGCTGGGGAAAGCGCCCCATCAGCACCTGCCCGCGAAAATAGGCGTGGCCACTGTTGGGCAGCGAGGCGATCAGCGCGCCGCCAGGCGCCAGCCGCTCCCGGCATTCGCGCAGCAATCTCTCGGGTTGGCGCAGATGCTCCAGCACGTCGGCGCAAATGATGTACTCGAAGCAGCCGTCCAATGCAGGCAAACCCCGATCCAGGTCCGCCGCCACGAATTGCATGCCCGACGGGTGCGGCGTGCCGGGCAAGTCGATGCCGGTGACGGAGAAGCCGCGCTGCGCCAGGATCTCCGCCAGGTAGCCGCCCGCGCAGCCGATGTCGAGAACCCGACGCCCGTCGGCCTGCCGCGGGAATTCCCTCAACAGCAGCGCGTGGCTGCTGTAAGGCCCCGGCTTGAACTGGTAGCGAGCAGGCGCCTCCACGGTAGCCGCCGTCATTGGTATTCATTATACACAGCGGTGCCTTTGCAACCCGCTTGGCGAATCAACAAAATCCAGGGCGCCCGCTGCTCTTCAGACATAAGAAATCATCGTAGCATTTTGCCGTTTGTTAACCTGATACCTTCACGGTTTCATGAAGGCCCCTAAGAAACGCGTTGCCGCAGCGCCGGCCAGCCATCCCTCGCCTGGCCCTCGAAGCCCGGCGCCGCCCCTGCGGCATTTGCTGGTGGTGCTGGCGCTCTCGGCCGTCACGTTGCTGGCCTACTCCAACTCATTCAGCACCGGCTTCACTTTTGACAGCCAGGGCCTCCTTCTGCAGGATCCGCGCATTCGCCAAGCCACCTCACAGAACATCGACCTGATTCTTCACCGGACTTACTGGTGGCCCTACGGCGAGAGCGGCCTTTATCGGCCCATCTCCACCCTCACCTATCTCTTCAACTACTCCATCCTCGGCAACGGCGACCAGCCCGCCGGCTACCACTGGATCAATTTCCTGCTGCATACCGGCAACGTCCTGCTGGTATACGCTCTCGCGCTGCGGCTCATGCGCAAGCTCTGGCCGGCGGTTTTCGTCGCCGCCGTCTGGGCCGTCCATCCCGTCCTGACCGAGTCCGTAACCAATATAGTCGGACGCGCGGACCTGCTGGCGGGCATGTCGTTGCTGAGCGGATTCTGGATGTACCTGAAGAGTGCCGAAACCCAGGGCCCGCGCCGATGGGCCTGGCTGGCCGGTCTGATGGCCGTGACCACCCTGGGCGTGTTCTCCAAGGAAAGCGCGGTCACCGTCCTGGGCGTGATCGCGCTTTACGAGCTGACCTGGTGGAAAGAGAAGCGGCGGGGCAGGGCGCTCCTTCTGGGGTGCCTGGCCATCTCGCCGGCCTTGGTGGCCATGTGGTGCGCGCGGTCAGCCGTGTTCGCCAAGCTGCTGACGCCCGTGATTCCGTTCTGCGATAACCCGCTCGTCGGCGCCGGCTTCTGGACAGCCAGGCTCACCGCTATCAAGGTCATGGCCAGGTATCTTGCGCTGCTCGTATGGCCCGCTCATCTCTCGTGCGATTACTCCTACGCACAGATCCCCTTGGCAACCGGCAGCCCGCAGGACTGGCTGGCGTGGACCGTGGTGGCCGCGGTGGCCGCCACCGCGCTACTGATGTTCCGCTTCAACCGCACCGTATTCTTCTTTGCCGGCCTGGCGTTCGTCACATTCCTGCCCACCTCCAACCTGGTCTTCCCCATTGGCACGATCATGGCGGAACGCTTCCTTTACCTGCCGTCCATCGCGCTGGCTGTGTGCGTCGTCCTGGCCCTCTACGCCATCGGCCGCCGCGCCGGCCTGCCGAGGCTGGCCCCTGTTGCCCTGTGCCTGATTGTGGCTGCATTCACCGCGCGCACATGGGTTCGCAATTCCGACTGGCGGGACGATCTCAGTCTCATGACTGCCGCGGCTGAGACCTCGCCCCATAGCTTCAAGAGTCACATGGGGCTGGCTCTTGCGCTGAACGACTCCGACGCGAACCATGCCCACATCGACCGTGTCATCGCGGAAGCCGATAAGGGCCTGGCCATTCTCGACTCAGTGCCCGACTGGCGCAATAATTTCGAGGTCTATCGCACGGCGAGCGGTTATTACATTACCAAAGGCGACTCGCTGGCCGCGCCGGAAAGTTTGCGCGCTTACCACCAGGCGCTCGAGCTGCTGCTGCGCTCGAAGACCATTATGACTGCGAACTACGAACATCTGGTGGCCACCGAGCGGGCGCGCGGTCATGAAGCTCCCCGTCCCGATCAGGCCAAGTTTGCCGATCTCGAACGGTCGATTTCCGATATCTACCTGAAATTGAACGACCCGTCGAAGGCGGCGGATGCCGCGGCTGCCGCCCTGGAGATGGACCCGCTGAATGCCCAGAGGTACTGGCAACTGTCCAGGGCATATCTCGCCGACGGCCGTGCCGACGAAGCCGCGGTCACCCTGATGCAGGGCACACTCGTGACCGCCGACCTGAGGCTGAGACAGGACCTTCTAAGTCTCTACCGGCAGGGTCTCGATTCCAAGGGCTGTGCGACCGTGCCGGGACCCCTAGGCCCGGCGTTAAACCCGTCGTGCGAAATCGTTCGCCGGCACACTTGCGCCGCCGCGGCTGCTACTATCCCGCTGTATCTCCGCGTCGGGCGCCGGGACTTGGCTGAGCTACTGAAGGACTCGGTATCGCGGGATTTCGGCTGTCCCGCCGCCCAGTTGAATCAACTCCTGCCGAAGGGGCCGGGCATGCCCGCTCCCTACATAAAGTAGTCTCTGACCTTTTCGAACAGCCCTTTTTCGGCGGGGGCATTGTCCGCCGGCAGGGTGTCGCGCAACTGCTCGAGCAATTTCCGCTGTTCGCGCGTGAGCCGCATGGGCACCCGCACGTCGACGTGAATGTAAAGATCTCCCCGGCCGCCCCCGTTCAGCGCCGGCGCGCCTTTGCCGCGCAGGCGGAATTGCGCTCCGGTCTGCGTGCCCTCCGGGATCTTGAGCTTGTGCGGCTGCTCCAGCGTGGGCACTTCGATTTCCGCGCCCAGCGCGGCCTGCGCGATGCTGATCGGGATGGTGCAGTGCAGGTCGTGCTCGTGCCGCTCGAAGAAGGGGTGCTCCTTCACCTTCAGGAACACGTAGAGATCCCCGGGAGGCCCGCCGTTGGCGCCCGGCTGGCCTTCGCTCGCCAACCGCAGCCGCGTGCCGTCGTCCACCCCGGCGGGGATGTTGACTTTGAGCTTCCGCTGCGCCTGGCGGTAGCCGTTGCCGCCGCACTGGCCGCACGGGTGGCGGATTACCTTCCCCGACCCCGCGCAAGTGCTGCACGGCCGCCGGATTGAAAGAAAGCTCTGCTGGTAAAGAACTTCCCCGCGGCCGTGGCACGTCGGGCAGGTGGCCGGTGAGCTGCCCGGCTCCGATCCCAAGCCGTTGCACCGGCCGCACAGCTCCATCCGCGGTATCTGGATTTCCGCGCTTATGCCGAACACGGCTTCTTCAAACCCCAGCTCGAGGTCGTAGCGCATGTCCTCGCCGCGTTGCGCGCGGTTGCGCCTCCTTCCACCGCCGAAAAGATCGCCAAACCCGAAGAAATCGCCCAGGATGTCGCCGAAATCCGCGAATACGTCGGGACTGAAGCCGCCCCCCGCCACTCCCTGCAATCCCGCGTGCCCATAGCGGTCGTACGCCGCGCGCTTTTGAGCGTCGCTCAGCACGCTATAGGCTTCGGAAGCTTCCTTGAACTTTTCTTCGGCCGTCGGGTCGTCGGGATTCCGGTCCGGATGGTGCTGCAGCGCCAGCTTGCGGTAAGCTCCCTTAATCTCCTGCTCGCCGGCGTCTCTGCCTACACCAAGCACCTCGTAATAATCTCTCTTTGTCACGGGATTCACTGCGCTACGGCCTCACCGCGACCCTGACCCACGCGGGCCGGAGAAGCTTTCCTCTGAAATTATAGCCTCTCTGCAACTCGCCCAGAATCGCCTGGTCTTCGGCCTCTTCAGTCTGCACCCGTTGCACCGCTTCGTGCTGGTTGGGGTCGAACTGCTTGCCCTCCGTTTCGATGGGTTCCAGTCCCATTCTCTTCAAGGTTTCGTAAAGTCTCTGGTAGATCAGCTCCACGCCCTTGGCGTAGTCGCGATCCTCCGTCTCCACCTTCAGCGCGCGCTCGAAATCGTCCAACACCGGAAGGATCTCCCGCATCAGGTCCATGGCGGCGAACTGGAGGAAATCCGAGCGCTCCCGCTCGGTCCGACGCCGCGCGTTGTCGAACTCGGCGCGAGCGCGCAGCAGCCGGTCATAGAGATCGGCCTTCTCCGCCGCCAGCCGGTCGCGCTCGCCAGTGACGGCCGCCAGTTGTCCCTCCATGGTGGTGGCGGGAACGTTATCGTCGGAAGACACGTCGGAGAGGTTCTCGTCGGGCTTCTGGGTGTCCATTACTACTAGCTTACACTGCGCCGGCCCGCGCGCGCTCGGTGCGCTCCCGCCCTATAGCTGCGCGCTCTCCAGCGCCCGGCTGGTCTGCAACACCGCCGCCATCACGCGCTCGTAATGCATGCGCATGGGACCCAGCACCGCCACCTTGGCGGGCAGCCCGCTCACCATCCGCACCGTCATGCCGATCAGCGCCAGGTCTTTCATCGCCGGGTGGGCTTCCTCCAGGCCCACGTGCACTTCCAGTTCCCCCGGCGGTTGTTCCAGAAACCGGTCCAGCAGCTCGATCAGCCGCTTCTTTTCCTCCAGCGCGCACAGCAGCTCGCGCATCCTCTCGCGTGTCAGGTGCAGGTCCAGCCCCAGCAGGTTGGAAGCGCCTTCCATGTGCACCTCGGGAAGCGTGTCCACTTCCAGCAATCCCTTCTGGCACAACCACTGAAGCTTGCGCATCAGCGCGTCATAGAGCGCGCGTTCTTCCGCCATGCGGCGCAGCAACTCCCGCCGCGCCTCGCCTAACTGCCAGCCGCTGAAACTGTGGTTCACATAATTGCGGATGGAGGCCAGCTCTTCCGCCGAGGCCGGCTCATCGAGCGCCACCACCCGGTTGCGCACCATGTGATCCCGCGTCACCAGGATCATGAGGACCCGCCGGTCCGCCAGCGGCACCAGCTCGATCTGGTCGAGTTCCTGCGCCAGCGCCGGAATCGCCGCCGCGATTCCCACGTTGCTCGTCAGTTCCACCAGGATATGGCTCGACCGTTCCACGCAAGCCCCCACCGTATCCAGTGAGCTGAACTCGTTCCGCAGCCGCTCGGCTTCCCCCGAAGCGACGCGTTTGACCGTCAGGGAGCGCACATAGTACCGGAATGCCTTCTCCGTGGGAACCCGTCCCGCCGACGTGTGCGGCTGCGAAAGGTAGCCCGCGTCCGCCAAGTCCGCCATCACGTTGCGGATGGAAGCCGGGCTGAGCGCCTCGCTCCGGCGCCGGGAGATGGTGCGCGACCCGATCGGCTCACCGGTCTCGATGTACTCGCGGACGATGGAGCTCAGGATTTCCCGATGCCGCGTGGTGAGCGGCACGTCTGTTCTCATGGACTTCAACTATACGTCCCCTACTCATGATCTTAATCGTCGCTAAGTGAAGAGGTCAATGAGGGAATTTGAGCCAGGCTGCAAACATAAGGGGGCGGTCATGTTTCACCGAGCGCCGGCTAGCGCCCAGCGTGAAGCCCGGTATCACTGCTAAGCCTGGGGCTACCGTTGAGGTTAACTCGTTGATTCAAAATCATTTTCATGCGGCTGCCGGCTTGGATTCACCTTATGAACTGATTTTAATTACGGGTTAAGCGCCTATTCATGTGCGGTTCGCTATGATGGCCCCAGACGAGAAGTTCGTCCATCCCAAAGGAGATACGTAATGAAGAAACTGATGACACTGATGCTTGGCCTGTCGCTGATTACTGGCACCGTGGCCGTGGTTTACGGGCAGGACACATCCACCACAAAGACCAAGAAGGTGAAGAAATCGAAGAAGGCCCCCCCCAAGGACACCAAGACGGGCTGAAAGCGCTATCCGGTTATGAGTCGCTGGGAAGCCGCGTAGCGCCTTGCAGCCTGCGCGGCCACCCAGTGACGTTAGTGTGCTCCCCTCAGTTTGCCCTGTTCCCTTCTGCTTTGGCCCCAGGTTCCCTCAGGCGTGTAACCTTCCGGAATGGCTCAGCGCCCCTGCTGTGTTCACTATCGACATGCTTTAGGGGAGACGTATGAAGTTTTTGGGGGCCCCGGTACTGGCTTTTTTGACCGCCCTGTCGGGTGGGGTTTTGGCTCAAACGCAGTCCGCTCAGAGCACGGCCGCCCCGCACAGCCAGGTGGCCGGCACGGTTACCGCCGTCGACGCTCAAGCCAATCAGGTTTCTTTGAAGAGCGATAAGGGCGATGCTATCGCTGTCACCACCACCGAGAAAACCCTCATCCTGCACCTGCCGCCCGGCGAAAACGACGTCACCAAGGGAACCAAGGTGGCTCTTTCCAGTCTCGGTGCCGGTGACCGCGTGGTGGCGTTCTACCGTGGACCCGCCGATGAGAAGGCCATCCAAGCCACCTCTCTGGTGGTCCGCACCAAAGCCGATTTTGCCACAATTGCGGAGAAGGAACGGGAGGACTGGCAGAAGCGCGGCACCAGCGGAACGGTGACCGCCATTGACACCGCCGCCAGAACTCTCACCATCAAGGCCGGGCAGAAGTCCATCGCGGTCCAGCCCTCGGAAAAGACCGAATTTCTCCGCTATGCTCCGGATTCGGCAAAGTTCAGCGACGCCAAGCCTGGTCCGTTCGCCGAAATCAAAGTGGGAGACCAGGTCCTCGTTCTGGGCGACAAGGCCGCCGACGGCGCTTCAGTCAAGGCTGAGAAGGTGCTCTCGGGCAGCTTTCGGCAGTTGGCGGCGACCATCAGCTCCGTCAACGCCACCACCGGTGAAATCGTAATTAAGGACCTGGCCTCCAAGAAACCCCTGACCATCCGCGTCAATGCCGATACCACCATGAAAAAGCTCCCCGAGATGACCGCCCAAATGCTTGCCCGGCGGTACGGCCCCGCTGGTGGGCAATTCACTGTGCAGGCCGGTCCGGGCGGGGTCCCCTCTGGGCCCGGTGGTCAGCGCGGCGGCATGCGTGGCGGCGGCGACATCGGGCAGATGCTCGATCGTTTGCCGGCGATGCCGCTCTCGGAACTCAAACGCGGCGATGCCATCATGGTCTCGACTACCCAGGGAAGCGATCCGGGCCGCGTCACCGCCGTGATGCTGCTGGCGGGAGTCGAGCCTCTTCTGACGGCTTCTCCCAACGCCACTCGGGACATCATGAGCGGCTGGAACCTGGGCGGCGGCGGTGGCGAGGGGGCCCAGTAAGATTGGCCGCGGCGTCCCCTCTGGGCCGCCGGGCGTGGATCGCGTTTGCGATGCGAAATGCTCGTAGTGGAACTGAAAGACGTGGGAAGCATGTTCAATTCGCGAATGACCTGCTTTTTGCTTTTGGCAGCCGCACTGACGGTGTTCAGCGCGCCCGCCCAACAGACAACGGGGACCCTGCGTGGCGTCCTGACGGACGACTCCGGCGCCATCATTCCCTCGGCGACGGTTTCCATCGCTGGTACTGGCGTGCAAAAGTCGGTTCCTACGCAGAATGATGGCAGCTACACATTTTTCGGGCTCCTGACGGGCCAATACACGGTGCGCGTCACCTTTCCCGGCTTCTCGCCTTTTGAACGCGTGGTGAACATTTCCGCTGGAAGCTCCGTCCAGCTTCCCATTCAACTGAAGGTGAGCGCCGCCGAGAAGCAGGAAGTGACGGTCCAGGGCGAGGCTGGCCCGCACTTGAGCGTCGAGCCCGACAACAACGCCACTGCGCTGGTGCTGAAGGGCGAGGACCTCGCCGCCTTGCCCGACGATCCCGACGACCTGGCCGACGCCCTCCAGGCGCTGGCCGGACCCGGCGCCGGTCCCAATGGCGGCCAGATTTATATCGATGGATTCAGCGGCGGCAATCTGCCTCCCAAGGAATCCATTCGCGAGATCCGCATCAACCAGAATCCCTTTTCCGCGGAGTACGACCGGCTGGGCTTCGGCCGCATTGAAATCCTCACCAAGCCGGGCAGCGACACCTTCCGCGGCAGCGTCTTTTTCAACGAAAGCAACGGCATTTTCAACTCGCGCAACCCGTTTGTCCAGAACAAGCCGGACTATTCCAACCAGATGTATGGCGGCAACTTCGGCGGTCCCATCAATCATCGCTCTTCGTTTTACGTGGACTTCAACCGGCGGGACATCCAGGACAACGCCATCGTCCACGCGATTTACCTCGACCCCGCCACCCTGCTTCAAAACAATATCGATACCGCTGTGGTCACGCCCAATGTGCGCACCACTATCGGCCCGCGAGTCGACTACCAGTTGAGCACCAATAACACCCTGGTGGCCCGCTTCGAGTATTCCACCGGCTATCGCGACAACTCCGGCATTGGGGGCACTACCCTGCCGGCGCCCTATGCGCAGACCGCCTACAACTCGACCAGCAACAACGAGAACCTGATGCTCACCGAGACCGCCATCCTCAACCCCAGGGCGGTCAACGAAACCCGCTTCCAGTACACGCGCTCCTACAGCGATTCCCTCGGCAACACCCTTCCGCAGATCAGCGTGGCCGGAGCGTTTACCGGCGGCGGCAACGAGGTTGGGAATTCGTATAGCACGGCGCAACACTACGAGCTGCAAAACTACACCTCGCTTTCCCGCGGCACGCATACCATCCGCTTCGGAGTGCGCGTGCGCCGCGAGAGCACCATGTCCAATGCCCCGTCCGGTTACGGCGGCACGTTCTTGTTCCTGGGCGGAATCGCGCCCGTGCTGGATGCCAATAACCTGGAGGTCATCGACCCCTCCACCGGCCTGCCCGAAACCACCGAGATCACTTCCATCGAGCAATACCGCCGCACCCTCCTGTTCCAGCAGATGGGGGACACGCCCGCCCAGATCCAGGCGCTCGGCGGCGGCGCCTCTCAGTTCACCATCACCGCCGGCAATCCGTATGCCAGCGTCTCGCAGTATGATGCTGCCCCGTTTGCCCAGGACGACTGGCGCATGCGCCCCAATTTGACTCTTAGCGTGGGCATGCGCTACGAAATCCAGAACAACATTTCCGACCATAAGGATTGGGCGCCGCGCCTGGGCGTTGCCTGGGCCCCCGGAGCCGCCAAGAACGGCCGGCAGAAGACCGTCATCCGCGGCGGCTTCGGAATGTTCTACGACCGCGTCAACGAGAGCCTCATCATGCAGGCCTGGCGACTCAACGGTATCAACCAACTCTCCTATGTGGTCCAGGACCCGACCTTCTTCCCCAATGTGCCGCCCCTCTCCACGCTCACCCCGGGCCAGAACAGCATCTTCCGCCTGGATCCCCGTCTCCGCGCCGACTACATGATGCAGAGCGCAGCGGGCGTGGAGAGGCAGTTGCCGTGGAACACCACCTTCGCCGTTACCTACACCAACACGCGCGCCCTGCACCTGTTGCAGACCGTGCCCATCAATGCTCCCATACCGGGCACTTACCCTGTGGGTGATCCGAGCCTCGGCCTGCGGCCCTATGGCAACGCCGCCGGAAACCTGTTCGAGTACGAATCGGGCGGGCTCATGAAGCAAAACCTCTTCATGGCCAACTTCAATACGCGTTTCAATAAGAACGTCTCCCTGTTCGGGAACTACTCCCTCAACTACGCCGACGATCTGCCCGGCTCGCCTTCGAATCCCTACAATTTCTTGCAGGACTGGGGCCGCTCCACGCTCGATACCCGCCACCGCTTCCAGTTGGTGGGCTCGGTCCTGGTTCCCGCCGGTATCCAGCTCAGCCCGTTCCTCACTTTGAATTCCGGCCGGCCCTACGACATCACCCTGGGCACTGATCTGTACGGTGACACGCTCAAGAATGCCCGCCCGGATTTCGCCACCGGTCCCGGGCCGAACATTGTGTCCACCCCGTTCGGATATTTCAACACCAACCCGGTGCCCGGCTCCAGCCTCAACCTGGTTCCGCGCGACTACCTTACGACCGCCGGTCTGGTGTCATTCAATCTGCGACTGGGTCGCACGTGGGGCTTCGGCGCGCCCCGCAGCCCCAACGCTGCCAATGCCGCTACCGATGGCATGGGCGGCGGCCGCGGTGGCGGCCGGGGTGGCTTTGGCGGTGGTGGCGGCCGCGGCGGCTTTGGTGGTGGCGGCGGTGGCCGCGGTGGCGGCGGTATGCGCATGGGCGCCGGCGGCCGCGGCGGCATGATGACCTCGACTGCTGCCGCCGAGCACCGCTACACCGTGACGCTCTCGGTGATGTTCAACAACATCCTCAACCACGTCAACCCCGGCGGGTATCAGGGCATTCTCACCTCGCCGCTGTTTGCCCAACCCACCTCCCTCAACAGCGGTTTCGGCGGTGGCGGCGTGGGCGGTGGTATAGGCGGCTTCGGCGGTATGAGTGCCGCCAACAACCGGCGCATCGAGCTCCAGACGCGCTTCAGCTTCTGATCGCTGAACACTCCGGTCCCTCACGCCACCCAACCCAGCGGCGAATTGTGTCGATCCATACATTTCTGAAACCCCAGTTGGCCCTTTTGGGCCGGTAACCCCACAAAACCACCTGACGCCGATTGATTGAGGGAAGACAAAAGCGCCGAGTGGCCCGACTGAAGTCATTCTGGGCCATAGGCTTGCAAATCCTTAGAGGGGGGGCATGCTCAACTTGCGTGTGTTCTGTTCTTTGCTTTTGGCCGCCGCCTTGGCCGTGTCCAGTGCGCCGGCGCAACCAACCACCGGTGCCATTAAAGGCGTCCTGACGGACGATTCGGGCGGAGTAATACCCGCTGCTTCCGTTTCGCTCGCCGGCAATGGCGGGACGAAAACCGCCCAGACACAAGCGGACGGCAGCTACGCCTTTAACGGCCTCGCGCCGGGCCAATACACGGTCCAGGTGACGTACCCCGGCTTCGCGCCTTTCCAAAAGGCTGTGACGGTCAACCCCGGGAGCACCGTCCAGGTTCCCGTTCAATTGGCTGTGAGCACTGAGAAACAGGTAGTCACGGTGCAGGCCGAGGGCGGCCCCACCGTCAGCGTCCAGCCCGATAACAACGCCACCGCGCTGGTGATTAAAGGGGAGGACCTCGAGGCTCTACCCGACGATCCGGACGACCTTTCGGATGCGCTCCAGGCGCTGGCCGGCCCCGCCGCCGGACCCAACGGCGGCCAGATCTATATCGATGGATTCAGCGGCGGCCAACTGCCTCCCAAGGAGTCCATTCGCGAGATCCGCATCAACCAGAATCCCTTTTCCGCGGAGTACGACCGGCTGGGCTTCGGCCGCATCGAAATCCTCACCAAGCCGGGTAGCGACACCCTCCGCGGCGCCCTGTTCCTGGACGAAGGCAACAGCGTTTTCAATTCGCGCAATCCGTTCTCCACCAACAAGCCGGATTATTCCAATCTCATGTATGGTGGCAACATCGGCGGCCCGATCAACAAGCGGGCTTCGTTCTTTCTCGATTTCAACCGGCGGCAGGTCACCGGTAACGCCCTGGTCAATGCGATCTACCTCAATCCCAACACGCTCGTTACCAGCCCGCTCCAGCAAGCCGTGGTGACACCCAACACCCGCACCACTATCGCCCCCCGTCTGGATTATCAGTTGAGCACCAATCACACCCTGGTGGCCCGGTTCGAGGACGGATGGAATAACCAGAACAACAACGGTATTGGCGGGTACCGGCTGCCGCCGCCCTATGCCCAGACCGGCTACAACTCGACCGGCGATTACCAGAACCTGATGCTCACCGAGACTGCAGTGGTCAACGCCAGTACCATCAACGAGACCCGTTTCCAATACACGCGAACCTACGCCGCCTCGGTGGGCAATCTTCTCCCCACGGTTTATGTGTCCGGAGCATTTACCGCCGGCGGAGCCGACGAGGGCGATAACTACGACACCAAGCAGCACTTCGAGCTGCAGAACAACACCTCGATCTCTCATGGAAAGCACACCATCCGTTGGGGTGTACGTATCCGCCGCGAGTCCGACAGAAACATGTCCCCGAACGGTTTCGGCGGTGCATACTACTTCGATGGCGGGATCGCACCGGAGCTGGACTCCAACAACCAGATTTTGCTCGACGCCAACGGGAATCCCGTGACCGAGCAGATTCTGGGCATCGAGCAATACCGCCGCACCCTGCTGTTCCAGCAACTGGGTTTTTCGCCGGCTATGATCCAGCAATATGGAGGCGGCGCCACCCAGTTCATCATAGACGTTGGCAATCCCTATGCCAGCGTCTCGCAGTATGATGCGGCCCCGTGGGTGCAGGACGACTGGCGCCTGCGTCCCAATCTCACTTTGAGCTATGGCTTGCGCTACGAGATTCAGAACAACATTTCCGACCACCGCGATTTCGCCCCGCGCCTGGGCGTCGCCTGGGCTCCCGGCTCCTCCAAGAACGGCCGGCAGCAGACCGTAATCCGCGGCGGCTTCGGCATCTTTTATGACCGGGTCCCCGACACCGTCGTCGAGAACACTTACCTGCTCAATGGCACCAATCAGTTGGCGTACACGGTCACCGATCCGCTTACTTTTCCCAACGTTCCGCCGCTCTCATCGCTCACCCCTGAGCAGAACAGCATCTACCGGCTGGACCCGAATCTCCGCTCGGATTATTCGTTACAGAGCGCCATCGGCGTGGAACGCCAGTTGCCGCGGAACACCACCATGGCGCTCACCTACACCAACACCCGCGCGCTGCACCTGGAGCAGACGGTGCCCATCAACACTCCCCTTCCCGGCACCTATATTCAGGGCGAGCCGGGCAGCGGCGTGCTGCCCTATGGCAACGAAGGCAACCTGTTCGAGTACGAATCCGGCGGCCTGATGAAGCAGAACCTCATCATGGCCAACTTCAACACGCGTTTCTCCAAGAACGTTTCGCTGTTCGGGAATTACTCGTACAATCGGGCCAACGCTCTGCCCACCACGCCGTCGGACCCCTACGATTTCCTTTTGGATTGGGGACGTTCCCCCCTGGAGCGCCGCCACCGCTTCCAGTTGGTGGGTTCGGTCGGCGCGCCGCTGGGTTTGCAGCTCAGCCCTTTCGTGATATTGCAGTCCGGCGCACCGTATGACGTGGAATTGGGCCGCGATCTGTACGGCGACACTCTGAAAAACGCCCGCCCGGCCTTTGCCACGGGTCCGGGTCCGGACGTCGTGGTGACGCCTCTGGGAGATTTCAACAGCAACCCCGTTCCGGGCTCGGCCGCCAACCTGGTGCCGTACGACTACCTGACCAGCGCCGGCCTGATCTCCTTCAACCTTCGCGTGGCGCGCACGTTCGGCTTCGGCTTACCCCGTGGCGGCAACTCCATGGCTGCCGCTGGCGGCAACCAGGGCGGTATGGGTGGGGGTGGTGGCCGCGGCGGTTTCGGCGGCGGGGGCGGCCGTGGTCCCGGTGGTGGTGGCGGTGGCATGCGCATGGGCGGCGGGGGTGGCCGCGGCGGCCCCTTCGGCATGATGGGCAATACTGCCTCGTCCGAGCACCGCTACACCCTGACCTTCTCGGTGATGTTCACCAACATCCTCAACCACGTGAATCCGGGTGGGTATGTGGGCGCCCTCAACTCGCCCCAATTCGGCCAACCGACCGGCGTGAACACCGCTTTCGGCGGCGGCGGTTTCGGCACCGCAGGCACCACCGCGGACAACCGGCGCATCCAGCTTCAGACGCGCTTCACGTTCTAGCGGCGGCACGCGGTACAACCGTGCCACAATGCGTGATAGTGGATCCGTCTTCTTTTGACAAAGCCCTGACCGCTCGCCGGGGTTCCTACTTGTGGCTTTGCGCCACGCTCTCGGTGTATGCCGCTGCCTTCCTGATTTATTCCGAAAACTGGGCCTACACCTGGGATGAAAGTTATCATCTGCTGGCGGCCCAATTGATCGGCGCCGGCCGAAGGCCCTATATCGATTTCTGTTTCCCGCAGACGCCTCTCAACGCCTACTGGAACGCGGCGTGGATGCGTGTCTTGGGGCAGAGTTGGCGCGTCCCGCACGCCTTTGCCGCCTTGTTTACTATCGGCGCGGTCCTGCTTACGGCCGATTTTGTGTTCCTCCGCTTCCGCGTCCCAGGTTGGCGGTTGGCCGCCGCCATCACCGCCTGCCTGGCCGCCGGCCTGAACGCCATGGTGTTCGAGTACGGGCCTCTGGCCCAGGCTTACGGCATCTGTCTGTTCGCGCTGGCCGCCGCCTTCCGCATTTCCGTGCGCGCGGTCGATCGCCGTGGACCGCTCCTGCCCGCCGCGGCCGGCTTCTTCGCCGGCGTGGCAGCCGCTTCCTCGCTCTTGTCCGCTGCCGCCGCCCCCGTGTTGCTCGGCTGGATGCTGTTCTACAACCGCGCCGGCCGCCGATCCGCCAAGCTCCTCGCCTTTGGCATCGCCGCCGCGCTTCCCTTTGCCCCCGTGTTCCGGCTGTTCTGGCTGGGGCCGCGACAGACCTGGTTCAACGTGTTTCAGTATCACGCCTTCTTTCGCAAGCTGTATTGGCCCGAGACCACCAGCCACGATCTCGAAATCCTGACTTCCTGGATCGACTCCGGGCAGGCCCTGCTGCTCGGCCTGCTGGCCGTGTCCGGCCTGCTGTACGTCGCGCGTAGAAGCCGCTGGCCCCGCGCGTTGAAGGCCGAGTTCTACCTCTGCGCGTGGCTCGCTGCTGTCCTTTGCGCCTGGGTTGGCCGCGCCCATCCCACCTTCGCGCGATATTTTGTGTTGAGTGTGCCGTTTCTGACGATTCTCGCTGTCGCGGGGCTGTACGCCATCGCCTCCCGCGTGCTCGAACCAGACCGAGCGCTGTGGCCGGTGCTGCTGGTTTCCGTGCTGTTCGCGCTGGGGCTGGGCAAATCGCTATATGAACGAAGGGATTCTAGTTGGAGCGTATACGAGCGGCAGGCCCGCAAGGTCGACCAGGTGACGCCTCGCAACGCGCTCCTGTTCGCCGATGAGCCCATCTATTTCTTGACCCGGCGTACGCCGCCGCCGGGACTCGAGTTGTCCTATACCCACAAAGTCAACCTGCCGCCTGCCGAGGCGGCCCTCATGCACATCATCACCGAAGCCCAGGTCAAGCGCTTGGTGCAATCCACAATGTTCGCGACCGCCTATAGCTGCGACGACGACGATATCGATAGTTTCGGTCTCAAGAATCTGTACCGGCAGCGTGTGGACGTGGGCGACTGCGCCATCTTTTGGGACCGCCCGAAATGAGCGGCTCGGCCCGCGCCTGCAACCCGCATTTGCTCGGCTCCCGCGACATGTCCTACAATCTCTAGGAGGATACGGGTGAATCCCGCCGTCCAGTCCCTATGAACATTTCCGTGAAAGGCGAATACGCGTTGCAGGCCATCTTCGACCTGGCTTCACAGCCTCCCGGCGAGCCGGTGAGGATCGCCGATATTGCCCGCCGCCAGAAGATCCCCCAGAAGTTTCTCGAGCTCATCCTGGCGGGATTGAAGCAGTCGGGCTTCGTGGAATCCCGCCGCGGCGCCGAGGGCGGATACCTTCTCTCCCGGCCCGCCGAATCGCTCACCGTGGGAGAGGTGCTGCGCTCCGTCGAAGGCCCGCGGCAGGGCACCAGCCGGCCGCGGCGCAAGGCCGAGACGCCCTTCACGGACATGTGGCGGCAGGTGGACCACGCGGTTTCGGAGATCGTTGACAAGACCACTTTCGCGGGCCTGCTGCGCGGCTGGACCGAGAAGCAGAACAGGTACGTCCTCAATTGGGAGATCTGAGTTGCGAGTTTACGACGACAATTCCTTCAGCATTGGCCACACTCCTCTGGTCCGGTTGAATCGCGTTCCGGGCGGCGGCAGAGCCACGCTTCTCGTCAAGGTCGAAGGCCGCAATCCCGCCGCTTCCGTCAAGTGCCGCATCGGCGCGTCGATGATCTGGGACGCGGAGAAGCGCGGCCTTCTCAAGCCCGGCAAGGAGCTCATCGAGCCTACCAGCGGCAACACCGGGATTGCGCTGGCGTTTGTCGCCGCCGCGCGCGGATATTCCATCACCCTGACCATGCCCGAGACCATGTCCCTCGAGCGGCGCAAGCTGCTCCGCGCGCTGGGCTCGAGCCTGGTGCTCACCCCGGGGCCGCAAGGCATGGCCGGGGCCATATCCAAAGCCGAGGAAATCGTGGCCTCCGATCCCCGGCGTTACGTGCTGCTGCAACAATTCAAGAACCCCGCTAATCCCGAAATCCATTTCCGCACTACCGGTCCGGAAATCTGGGAGGACACCGATGGCTCGATCGACGTCTTCGTTTCCGGCATTGGCACCGGCGGCACCATCACTGGCGTCTCGCGCTATATCAAGAAGGAAAAAGGCAAGCGAATTCTTTCCGTCGGCATTGAGCCGGCGGCCAGCCCCGTTATCACCCAGCACCTCGCAGGACAGCCGCTCAAGCCCGGCCCGCACAAGATTCAGGGGATTGGCGCCGGTTTCATCCCCGACATCCTCGACCTTTCCGTGGTCGACCGGGTGGATCTCGTCACCAACGAGGAGGCCATCGAAATGGCGCGGCGCCTGTCGAAAGAGGAGGGTATTCCGGCCGGCATCTCCGGCGGCGCGGCAGTGGCCGTGGCCGTCCGCCTGGGTAAGCAGCCCGAATTCGCGGGCAAGACCATGGTCGTATTGCTCCCCGATGCCGCCGAGCGCTACCTCAGCACCACGCTGTTCGAGGGAATGTTCGACGAGTAGAAAAAAAGAAGCGGGCGCGTTTGGGTGATAGGGGTGAGTGCGCCCGCTGTCGTAACGGGGATTTAACTTCTAGACGATTGAACACTCGGTCGAAGTTACAAGTTTCGGGAAAGTTTCCAATCGAGAAAAGGAGCTATTTTTCTTTAGCCCTTTAGAGCTATCTCCTTTCGAGCTACAATTTTGGCAGGCATGCGGTTTCAACCCGAAGCAATTCTCTTGACGGTTCTGGCCGCGGCTGCCACTTGGGCCCAGGAGCAGCCGCCCGCCATCCCCGCGCCGCCCGTGCTGGAGAACTCCGGCAAGCCCATGCTGCTGCCGTTCGGTTGCACCGAAGACGATGTCCAGTGGGCCGGCTTGACCTGCTCGGAGGATGAGCCGTGCGCTGTCTATCTGGAACTGGCCGCCGTCGAGTCGGCTGCCGGCAGGATTTTTGCCGCTGGCAACATCCATGCCCTGGACGCAACGCTCTACTCCGTGCTGCTGGTGAGCGAGGATGCAGGGCACACCTGGCGCGAGGCGCACCAACGCATCCGCGGTGCCTCCCTCGACCGCATCCAGTTTCTCGATGCCGAATTGGGCTGGACCAGCGGCCAGGCTCTCTCTCCTCTTCCCCAGGATGCGTTTCTCCTGCTGACCTCCGATGGCGGCAAAACATGGCGCCAGCACGCCATTTTCAGCGAGAGCCGCGTCGGCTCCATCCAGCAGTTCTATTTCAGCGCCAAGGACGCCGGCAGCCTGATCATCGACCGCGGGCCGGGAGCCGAAGGCGGCCGTTACGAGCTGTACGAATCTCCCGACGCCGGCGAAAGCTGGACCATCCAGCAGACCAGCGACCAGCCGTTGAAGCTGAAGTCCTCGCCCGTGGCGCCCTCCGAGTGGCGTGTGCGCGCCGATGGCCCCACCCAGTCGTACCACCTCGAGCGCCGCCAGGGCGAGGGTTGGGTCTCCGTGGCCGCATTCGCCGTGAAGCTCGGGGCCTGCCAGCCCTAAGGCGCAATTCCGTCAAAAGATTTCCCAAGTTGGCCGAAGAGTAGAGTGGGCAGGTTCTAAACCTGTCCGCCAGGTGTGTGGCATTCGAATTGCTCAACATACCCATAGAAATGAGGGCATTCTAATGATGGTCGCAACGGGACTCGCAATTTTAGTGGTGTTTTGCCTGCTTCTTTCCATGGTGGAAACTCCCCCGGATGTGGGCCGGTGACACATTGCCGGGCCATTCCGACACAGGACCGGTAAAACGGCCCGGCTGTTTTGCCTCCTCTGCGCGCCAACCTGAAGGAACCGGTAACACCTAAATCGCCAAGCGACGCCCCGCGTCTCTGCGGTAAAACGTCTTTGTCGTTTTCGGCCCCCCATTTGCCGCTCCGTTTCCCCCTGATCTATACTAAATACTTGAACTACAATGCCGAAACGCACCTTTCAACCCAATAACCGTCACCGTGCGAAGACTCACGGGTTTCGCTCCCGCATGGAGACCAAGAACGGCCGCGCGGTGCTGGCGCGCCGCCGGGCGCGGGGCCGCAAGAAGCTCACTGTCAGTTCCGAGAGGTAGTGCTCCATCACTGGTTTTCCGAAACGTGTCCGTCTGCTGCGATCGAAAGATTTCCGAAGAGTCTATGACCAGGGAACCCGTTACTCCGGCCCTCTCTTCGCCGCCTTTTGCGTCCAAGAACCGCAGCCCGATGGGCCTCGAATCGGCTTTACTGTGCCCCGTGCGCTCGGCCATGCCGTGGTGCGCAATCGTATCAAGCGGCGCCTCCGTGAGGCCGTCCGCTTTCACCTGGATCGGTTGAACCCGCAGTGGTCCATCGTCATCAATCCGCGGCGCAAGGCCTTCGATGCTCCGACGACGGAGTTGCGGCGCGAAGTGGAACGGCTCTTTCTCCGCTGCCATGGATCTTAGTGCGGGCCCTTGGCGTATACAAGTCTTGTGTCTCCCCTCTGCTGCCCTCGGCGTGCCGCTTTCTTCCGACCTGTTCGGATTACATGCGCGAAGCCGTCGAGCGATATGGCGCGGCCAGGGGTCTCTGGATGGGGTTGCGCCGCGTGGCGCGATGCCATCCGTTTCATGCCGGCGGCTTCGATCCCGTCCGGTGACGCGCGTTTTTCGTAACGGAATCTGTCAGCATGGCCGAATCGGTAAAGGGCGGCGGCGATCCTAACCAGCCGCCCCAGGAAATGTCGATGGAAGTGCGGCTCCTGCTCGCCTTCCTCCTGATGGGGGCGGTGATGTTCCTCACGCCCTACTTCTTCAAAACCGCGGCCCCTCCGCCGCCCGTCAAGAAAGTGGAGCAGCCCGCACAGGCTCAGCCGCAGGCGACCCCTGAGACCGTTCCCCCAGCGCCGGTTGCCAAGCAGGAGAAGGCTGAGCGCCCGGCCAGGAGAGGTTCCTCCAAGCCGGTCCCATCCGTTCCCACCACCCCGCAAAAGCCCGAGCCCGCTTTTGTCGTCGGTACCGATCTGTTCACGGTCGCCTTCAGCAACCAGGGCGCCACCGTGCGGAGCTGGCGTCTCAAGAAATACCACGGCAACGACGGCAAGGATCTCGAGTTGGTGAACGTCGCCGCGGGCCTGGAATACCCTTTTTCGCTCTATTTCCCCGATAAGCAGCCCACCGCCAAGGTCAACTGGACCTACTACACCGAGACACCCGACCCCGATGGCCTGGGCGTCACCTACGCCTTCTCCGACGGTCACACTTCCGTCCGCAAGGTCTTCCGCTTTGAGAAGAACAGCTACCTTTTGCACGTTTCGACCGAAGTCTCGACCGACGGCCAGGCGCTCCCGCATTTGATCCAATGGCGCGGAGGCTTCGGCGACTTCACCGTGACCAGCGCCGTCGCCAACCAGCGCACCCTGTACTTCGACGTGACCCAGAACAAGCTCGTCGAGCAACGCGCCAACGCCGCCAAGAACGGCCCCTTGACGGCCAGCGGTGATTTTTCGTTCGCCGGGCTCGCCGATACGTTCTTCGCCGCGGTCTTCCTCCCCGAAGGCGGCACCGCCATGCGGGAGGTGACCTTCAGCGACACCGCGCGTACCACCTTCGAAGAGAAGCCCGCTCCCTTCGTCGGCGCCGCCGTCTCCGATGGCGCCGCCAACCGGTTTGCCCTGTTCGTCGGCCCCAAGGACGTGGACCTGCTGAAGCGCGTCAATCCCAAGCTCGAACAGGTGGTCGATTTCGGCTGGCTGTCCTTCCTCGCCAAGCCGCTGTTCCTCATCGTCAACTGGTTCAACGACGCCTTCGTCCACAACTTCGGCTGGTCCATCGTGGTGGTCACCATCGTCATCAACTTCATCCTCTTCCCTCTGCGACTTTCCAACATGAAGTCGATGAAGAAAATGCAGGCGCTCAAGCCGCAGATCGACGCCATCAACGCCAAGTACAAGAACATCAGCCTCCGCGATCCGAAAAAAGCCGACCAGAACCAGGAGGTCATGGCCCTTTACAAGAAGTATGGCGTCAACCCTATGGGCGGCTGTTTCCCCATGCTGATTCAGATCCCCTTCTTCATCGCCTTTTACAAGGTTTTCAATGTTTCCGTTGAGATGCGCGGCGCCAGCTGGCTGTGGGTCACGGACCTTTCCCAGCCCGAAACCCTCCCCATCCACATCCTGCCCATCATCATGATCGCCAGCCAGTTCCTCATGCAGAAAATGACGCCGCAGGCCACCGGCGACCCCAACCAGCAGCGCATGATGATGTTCATGCCGCTGATCTTCGGCTTCATGTTCTACAATTTCGCCAGCGGCTTGGTGTTATACTACTTGACCAGCAATTTGGTGAGTGTGGGGCAGCAGTGGTTCTTCAACCACACCGCGTTGGCGGATGCAGCCGCCCAGTCGGTGACGCCGCCCAGGAAAAAGAACGGCAGGAAATAACGCGTGACCCAGCGAAAGTATTCCGTGGCTTCGATCGGTTCCCGGATCGACCAGTTTTTGCGGCCCACCCTCCGCAATGCGGGCTTCAAGGTCAATTACGAGATCCAGGACGTCCAGGTGTCGGACGAGGCCTTTGAAACTCCCGACATGGTGGTGCGGTTTTCCGGGGCCGACGTGGACCTGCTGCTTTCCAACCGCGCCGAGCTTCTGCTGGCCCTCGAGCACGTCATCATGGAGATGCTGCGGATGCCCTCCGAGGACCATTCGCGTATTTCCTTCGACGCCAACGACTATCGCCTGCTGCGCATCGAGGAGCTGCGCCTGAGCGCCATCACCGCCGCCGAGAAGGTCAGGCGCACCGGCATTCCATTCCGCTTCAATCCCATGAACAGCCGCGAGCGCCGCGTCATTCACATAGCCTTGCGTAACGAGACCGCGGTGCGCAGCGAAAGCTTCGGATCGGGCCCCGCGCGGCAGGTAGTGGTTTACCCCGCCGGCATGGCCAGCCTGCCGGGCCCGGAGGGCACCCCGCCGCGTGCCGCCGACGCGCGCCGCGGGGGTCCTCGTCCCCGTGGTTTCCGGCGCTGATTGAACCTTCAAGACACCATCGTCGCCATTTCCACGCCGCCCGGCAGAGGCGGTCTGGGCATCGTGCGCCTGTCTGGTGCACAAGCCCGCTCCATCGCCGAGCGAATCCTGCGCTTCTCCGGCGAGGCGGACTGGCGCCCCTGGCATGTCCGTACGGCCGAACTCCTCGATCGCCAGTCCCACTCCATCGACCAGGTGGTGGTCGCGTTCTTCGAGGCCCCGCGCTCCTACACCGCCGAAGACGTCGTCGAAATCTCCTGCCATGGCTCGCCGGTCGTGCTGCGCCACGCGGTTGAGCGCGCCCTCGAGGCCGGAGCGCGCCTGGCCGATCCCGGCGAATTCACCTTGCGCGCCTTTCTCAACGGCCGCATCGATCTCCCGCGCGCCGAAGCCATTCGCGACCTCATCGAAGCCACCACCCTCTACCAGGCCCGCATCGCCGCGCAGCAGGCGGGCGGCTCGGTCTCGCGCCGCATCGCGCCGCTCAAGGAACAGCTTCTCGAGCTGATCGCGCTGCTCGAAGCGGGCATCGATTTTGCCGAAGACGACGTGAGCATCGCCACTGCCGCTGAGATTCTGCGCCGCCTCGATCCGGTCCTCGAGGGCGTGCGCCGGCTTGCCGCCAGCTTCCAGTACGGCGGGCTGGTGCGCGCCGGCCTGACGCTGGCCATCGTGGGCCGCCCCAACGTGGGCAAGAGCAGCCTTTTCAACCGCCTATTGGAGCAGGACCGCGCCATCGTCGCCAGCCTCCCCGGCACCACCCGCGACCTGGTTTCCGAGACCGCTTCCATCGGCGGCATCCCCGTGAAGCTCTACGACACCGCCGGCATCCGCGAGGGCGCGGAGCTGGTGGAATCGCTGGGAATCGAGCGCAGCTTTCAGGCCATGGCCGACGCCGATCTGACGTTGGTGGTGGTCGACATTTCGCAACCGCTCGACGATGAGGACCGCGCGCTGATCGCCCGCGCCCAGCGCCAGGGCCGCTGCCTGGTGACCGGTAACAAGTGCGACCTGATTCAGGGCGACAGGCAGCGGCGGTTGCCAACCGCCGCGCAGGATGCCATCCCGCCCCACGGCACGATCTCCGTTTCCGCCCTTACCGGCGAAGGCATCGCGCGACTTCGTGAAGCTATTCTCGAGGCGCTGGCTCCCCCAGGCGCTTTCGAGCAGGAGACCGGTTTCATCACCAGTCTGCGCCACGAGCAATTGCTGCGCGAATCCGCCGGGTACCTCGAAAAGGCGGCCGCCGCCGTCGAAGCCGGCATTCCGCACGAGATGCTGCTGCTCGATCTCTACTCCGCTCTGGCTCCCATTGACGCCATCACCGGCGCCACCACCGCGGACGACATCCTCAACCGCATCTTCTCTACGTTTTGCATCGGGAAGTGAACCGGAAATGAACCGGCCGCGCCTGAAATGGTATGGTGGTAAATTATGTCTGAAGACGCCGCTTCCCCTCGCCCCATGGGCTTTTCCACCCGCTCTCTGCACGCCGGGCACACTCCCGACAAAGCCAGCCACGCGCGCGCCGTGCCTATCTACCAGACCACGTCGTACGTTTTCGACGATTCCGCGCATGCCGCCGCCCTGTTCGCGCTCCAGCAGTTCGGGAACATCTACACCCGCATCATGAACCCAACAACTGATGTCTTCGAACAGCGCGTGGCGGCGCTCGAAGGCGGCATCGGCGGCCTGGCTACCTCCAGCGGCCAGGCGGCGCAGTTCCTCGCCATCGCGAGCCTGATGGGCCAGGGCGACGAGTTGGTGGCCGCCAGCACGCTCTACGGCGGCACCTATACCCAGTTCGACGTGAGCTTCCGCCGCATCGGCATCGACGTCAAGTTCGTTGAGCCTGACGATCCCGAGAACTTCCGCAAGGCCATCACCCCCAAGACGCGCGCGCTCTACGGCGAGACCATCGCCAACCCGCGCATGAACGTGCTGGATATCGAAAAGGTGGCAGCCATCGCGCATGAGGCCGGCGTGCCGCTGGTGATCGATAACACCATGGCGTCGCCCTATCTCTGCCGTCCCATCGAGCACGGCGCCGATATCGTGCTCCACTCCGCCACCAAGTTCCTGGGCGGCCATGGCACCTCCATCGGCGGCATCGTCATCGACAGCGGCAAGTTCCCGTGGAACGAGAAGTTCCCCGCCCTCACCGAGCCCAGCCCCGGCTATCACGGTATGAAGTTCACCGAGGTTTTCGGCAACCTGGCTTTCATCATCAAGGCGCGCGTGGAAGGCTTGCGCGATTTCGGCCCGTGCATCAGCCCCTTCAATTCGTTCCTCTTCATACAAGGCATCGAGACCCTGAAGTTCCGCATGGACCAGCACAGCCGCAACGCGCTCGAAGTGGCCCAATGGCTGGAGAAGCAGCCGGCCGTTTCGTGGGTGAAGTACCCCGGCCTGAAGTCCAGCCCCTATTACGGGCTGTCGCGGAAGTATCTGCCCAAGGGCCAGGGCAGCATCTTGACCTTCGGCATCAAGGGCGGCCTCGCAGCCGGCCGCAAGCTCATCGATTCCGTGCAGCTCTTTTCGCACCTCGCCAATCTCGGCGACGCCAAGAGCCTCATCATTCACCCGGCCTCCACCACCCACCAGCAATTGACCGACGAGCAGCAGCTCGAAGCAGGCGTCACCAAGGACCTGGTGCGGCTCTCAGTAGGAATCGAGGACGTAGAAGACATCATCTGGGACCTGGAACAAGCCATCAAGGCTTCGCAGAATCAGTCATAGGCGTTGAAATAGGCGTGCGGCGGGACATCACTGCTGAATTGCGGGGAATCGGTCTGCCGATGCGCTTCTTCGTACTTGAGTGCACTAAACAGAAATCTAACGTGCGAGAGATGGTCGAAGAATCACTACGGCGGCGCACGCAACGCTAATACCCACCTGTCACACACGAACGAGCCATCATCAACGTCGCGAAATTTGCCACGCGGATTGCGGAAAAGAAGCCGAAGGCCTGCCCGCTACGATTCCACGATGGTAGACGCGGGACGGAATCCACCGACCACGCCTTGATCGTCAGGGCCGTCCCGGCGTGCAGTTCCCGAGCGCGTCTCGCGATGGTAGAACGCCAGCAGGTCGCTCTCGTCGTAATCGATGGCGCGCGCATATTGGCGAAGGTAGCTGGTGCTGTAGATGCCGCCAGGCAGCTTTTGGAAGTCCCCCCGCTCGATGGCTTCGAGCGAGCGAATGCCGATCTTCGTCGATTGGGCAATCTGCTCAAGAGAGATGCCCCGGTTCTTGCGAATCGTGGCCAAGCCGAGCACGCCGTTCTCCTCTGTCATCTACCTGCCCTTCCGTTCGGGCCCAGGGGGCGCTGGACCCGGGAGTGATCCAATGAAGGTAACACTATAACACTACTTCCACCTCTGATAAACTCGTTTCTCATGGCGATTCCCTCCCTGGCGACCTCCCTCTGCGGCATCGCCCTGCGCAACCCCGTCCTGGCTGCCTCGGGCACGTTTGGCTACGGCCTCGAATTCGAGAAGTTGGTGGACCTGGATGCGCTCGGTGGCCTGGTGGTCAAAGGGCTGTCGCGCGAGCCGATCGATGGCAATCCGCCGCCGAGGGTTTACGAAACCGTGGGCGGCATGATCAACTCCATCGGCCTTCAGAACATCGGCGTCCGGGCCTTTGTCAGAGAGAAGCTGCCCGCGCTGGCCAGGCTGCGCACCGCGGTTTTCGCCAATGTCTTCGGCTACCGGACCGAGGACTATGCGGAGGTGGTGCGCGTCCTGGAAGACCACCCCGGCCTGGCCGGCTACGAGCTGAACGTGTCGTGCCCCAACACCAGCCACGGAGGCATCTGGTTTTCGAGCGATCCCACGCTGCTGGCCGGCGTGGTGACGGCCGTCAAGCGCGTGGCGCGACGGCCGGTGATGGTGAAACTCTCACCCAACGTGAGCTCCATCGAACCCCTGGCCTGCGCGGCCGAATCGAGCGGCGCCGACGCTCTCTCCCTGGTCAACACCTTCATCGCGCTGGCCATCGACGCGCACACCCGCCGTTCCCGCATCGGCGCCGGTTTCGGAGGGCTTTCCGGTCCCGCCATCAAGCCCATCGCCCTGCGGCTGGTTTACCAGGCGGCGCGGGCGGTGAAGATTCCGGTCGTTGGCCTGGGCGGAATCTCGACCGGCCTGGATGCCGCCGAGTTCCTGATCGCCGGGGCCAGCGCCGTTCAGGTGGGCACAGCCAACTTCTGGGATCCGCGCTCGCCGGTGCGCATCGCGGCGGAACTGGCGGCTTTTCTCAAGCGGGAGAAGATTGCGAGCGTGGCAAAGTTAGTGAATACGCTCCAGCTATGAGGAAAGAATTGTGGCCGCGGCTATTTTTTCTCTTCCAGCATGGCCCGCAGGCTGGCGATCTCGCGCTTGAGTTTGCGCTCGCGCGCCACCATCATCAGGACGTAGATCACCAGGATGACCCATGCCGCGGTGAGGCCGTAGCTTAGAAACTCGTACTGGTGCTGCAGCCGCTCCGCGTCGGATACAAGCTGCGCGACCAGCGGCGTTTGTGAAATCAGGTGCATAAAAGGGTCTCCGTCACAAGGCATGCGCCGTGCGGCGCAGGGAATCGATTTCCCGTTGCGCCTCTTCCTGCCGCAAGCGCACGGCAACCATCACCATGCCCAGCAGCAGCATCGCGGCCATGTTCCACATTAAGTGCATCGTCCAATCCGGCGGGAAACTTCCGCCCGCCCAGAAGACCGGCTGCGGATGCTGCGTTCGCCACCACTTGATCGAAAAAACCACGATCGGAACATCGAGGAAAGCGAAAATGGAAAACACGGCGGCAAAGGTGGCGCGCTGAGTCGGTTCTTCGATAGCCTTGCGCAGCATCAGGTAGCCCGCGTAGAGCAGCCAGCACACCAGCGCCGAGGTCAGGCGCGCGTCCCAGGTCCACCAGATGCCCCAGATCTCGCGGCCCCAGATGGAGCCGGTCACCAGTCCGACCGTAGTGAACGCCAGCCCCACCTCTGTAACAGCCACCGCCGCGGCGTCGAACCTGAAGTTCTTGGTTACGAGGAAGCCCACGCTCGCGAGTAGCGCCGCGCAAGCCGCGGTTATAGCGACGGCCCACATGGGAACGTGAAAGAAGATGATCTTGAACGTCACCCCCTGCTGCGTCTCTTCCGGCAGGCGCGCGATAGCGTTGATATTCCACGCCAGAATCACGAGCGCCGCAATGCCCAGAACGTAGATGATCTTCTCACGCATAAAGCACCATCACGACTTCTGTACTTGGGGGCAGCTTGTTAAGCTGCGGGCCGATTAGCAATCGGCCCCGGCGGTTGGCAACCGCCGCGCAGGATGCCATCCTGCCCCACATCTACCATCATCCCACCAGCACGCTCTCGACCAGAACCAGCGAGACCGCGGTGTAAACCACGTCGAACCCTATCAGCATCTTCAGCCACGCCATCGTGTCCGGCCCGATCGGCTGGCCGGCCATCAGCCCCGTGGTCAATTGCATCGCGCCCAATAACGCCGGCACCAGGATCGGATAGGTCAGCATCGGCAGCATCACTTCTCGCAGCCGGATGTTGACCGTAAGCGCGCTGAAAATCGTGCCAATCACCGTCAGCGCCCAGGTGCCCAGCGCCAGCACCAGCATGAGTTCCCCGAATTGCGAGGCCCACCGCACATTATAAAAGATGCCGAAGACCGGCAACGAGACCAGTTCCACCGCCAGCACCAGCAGGAAATTCGCCACAGCCTTGCCCAGGAACAGGGCCGCTCCCGAAATGGGCGCCGCGACGAGCGCGTCCAGACAGTCGTTGGGCAGCTCGCGCGCGAAGCTGCGGTTTAATACCAGCGCCCCCGCGAACGCGAACACGATCCACAGCAGCCCGCCCGAGATTTCGCGCGTGGTCTCCTCCGTTGGATCGAACGCGAAGCTGAACAGCAGCAGGATCACCAGCGCAAAAGCCAACGACGCGTTGAGGGCCTCCTTGGTGCGTAGCTCGGCGCGCAAATCCTTCGCCGCCATGACCAGCACCTGCCGGAAGAATCCCATCAGCCCTCGCCGTATCGCGCGTAGATCAGGCCGGGATCGCTCGCCATTTCCGGGGTGCAGGGGCCGCAAAATGCCGCCTGTCCGCGGTTCAACAGCGCAACGTGCGAGGCCAGCTCGAGGGCTTCCCGCAACTGGTGGGTCGAAAGGATGATGGTCTTACGCTCCGACAAAGCTTGGCGGAGCAGCGTTTGCAACACCGCAATGGCGCGATCGTCGAGAGCCGTGAACGGCTCGTCCAGCAGCAACACCGCCGGCTCGTGCAGAAAGGCGCGCGCCACCGCCAGCCGCTGCCGCATGCCGCGCGAAAACTCGCGCACCAGCCCGTTCCTCACGCGCTCCAGGCCGGTACGCTCCAGCCATTCGAGCGCCGAGCGCCGTGGGTCGGCCAAACCGTAAAGCCTGCCGAACAGCGTCAGGTTCTCCAGCGCCGACAGCTCGTCGTAGACCGAGATCCCGTGTCCGATGAACCCGATTTGCCGCCGCGTTTCGGTTTCGCGCGGCGGGTTGCCGAAAATCCGCACCTGGCCGCGGCCCGGCCGCGAAAAGCCGGCGATGATGCGCAGCAGCGTGGTCTTGCCCGCGCCGTTGCGTCCGATCAGTGCCAGGCACGAACCTGCTGCAGCTTCGAGGTGCACGTCGCGCAGGGCGGGGAAGTCGCCATAAAACTTCCAGACCCCGTCAACCGCGACCGCGCTCATTGGTCTCCTTGGTTGCGGTTTGGGGCGCCGCGCGGTAGAGCAGCGCCAGGCCCAGCGCCAAGATGCCCAGCGCCAGCGCCACAATCAGCCCAGCCTGGCCATAGATCCGGGGCATGATCGCCTCGATGCGCGGCCCACTATCGGAATCCGCGGCCTCCGCACTTTCCTCCGGAGCGGCCGGAGCGGCTGCAACCGCGCCAGTCAACTCCACTTTGTATGCCGCACCCGTCAACCCGTAAATGTGGGCTTGCGTGCGCGGCTCCAATCCCAGGTCGTTGAGGTTTTCTCCCTGGAGCGTCACTCCGTTGGCCGCAATGAGGTACGTGTTGTCGTCCTTGGTGACGATCTTGCCCGCATACGCCGCGCCCTCGGTGTAAGGCACGGTGTAGCTGAGGTCGACCCGCGTCTCTCCCGGCTTCACCGGAAAATCCACCGCATACACATCCGGCTTCGAAGTCTTGTCCACCGGAACTCCAATAGACAGCCCACCGGGGGGTGTGGCGTTCGCCGTCACCTTGCCGCCGGCAGCCGCCGGCAAGTAGAAGCGCACCGTTCCGTGATTGGGATCGTTCCAGGTCGTCTTCCCGTCGTTGTTGCACAGGTAGGTTTCGTTGACCACCATCTGCCCGCCGCCCGGCTCGAACAGGATCATGTGCTTCCCCACCCTCGCGGCGCCCGGCTGTTTGGAAGAGTTGTATACCTCCAGAGTGAGGTCGGTGGCCGGCGAACCCGGCGGCAGCATGAGGTTGTATGTGACCGCGTCAACCGTCGCGCGGATCATGTGCTGCCCCTGGATCTCACGGTTGATTGTGAACCTGCCCTGGGCGTCCGACTTGGCCTGGTCTACCAGATCCATGCCATCCTGCCCAAAACTATACAGACCGACGGTAGCGCCGGACTGCGGCTGACCGGTGGTGCGGTTGACGACCGTGCCGGTGACGGCCGCCATGACGGGGGCGGAAATAAGTAGAACAAAGCCAATTCCCCTCATGCCCGGGCCACCTTCATGGGCTTGCCGCACTCGCCACAAAACTTCAACTGTTTTTCGAATTTTGCGCCACAAGATACACACACAAAACCATTTGGCATATTTTGGATAGTTGGCTTGGGCAGAGCAGGCGGCACCGCCTGCCCCACCAACCGCGCTTTGAGCGCGTCGACCTCCGCCAACACGGACGCCAGCTCCCTTTGCAGGTCTTTCTTGGTGTTCTGGTAATCCTGGTCGGAAAGTTTGCCTACGCGGTATTCGAACTGGAGGTCGCGCAGGTTCTCGTAGACGGCGGCCTTGCGCTCATCCAGGTGCAGGAACGGCGATTCCGGCTCCGGCTCGGGTAGGTCCTTGGCCCTCACTCCGAGTATAAACGCGATGACGACAATCGCGATGACACACGCAAGAGCGATGATCATTCCAGCTTCGCCAGGTCCTTTTCAATCTGGTCCTTGTACTTCTCCAGGGCGGGGTCGTCGACTTCGAGCGCACCGATCTCCGCCAGCGGCTTGGGCTTGCGGTATCTCTTCACGAACAGCCAGATCATCGCCAATCCTAGCAGAACGGAGGCATACGGGACGATCCATCCCCACGCGTTGGGCGGCGCCAGATAAATCCCCGGGCCGTAGTCGCGGACGAACGCCTGGATAATCTGCTCGTCGGACATACCCACCGCCTGCATCTGCGCGATGCGTAGTTTGGCGGGCTTCGAAAAGCTGCACTCCAGCATACTGCACGTGGCCACCGAGTCTTTGCAACCGCACTGGCAGGCCAGCCGCGCGCCCACACGGCGCACGTCCGCACTGGGCTTCTCCGAGGCCGTCTGGGGGGTGCCCGTTGGACCCACCGCCACCGCTATCGCTAGGGCCAGCAAACTAGTTTTGAACCGTCGCACGTTTTTTCACGACGCCCACCACTTCCGTGCGGGCGTATACCATCTTGATCTTGCTCGGAACCAGGCACACCAGCGTGCCGCCAATCAGCACCAGTCCGCCGATCCAGATCCACGAAACCAGCGGGAAAACATACGCCTGGATCACCGCGCGCTGGTTGTCGTCCGACATGCCGCCGAAATTCAGGTACAGGTCCTCGTTGAGCCGAGGGCGGACGCCCACCTCCGAAGTGCCCTGCTTGCTGGCCAGATAGAAGCGCTTCTCGGGTTCCAGTATGCCCAGCGGTTCTCCGTTCTTCGAAACCTGCATGGTAGCGCGATGCCACTGGTAATTCTGGTTCTCGCCTTGCTGCAAGTCGACCATCTGCAGGTTGTAGGCGCCTACCTGCATGGAGTCACCCTTGTTCAGTTCCTTCACTTCGCTCTGGTTGAAGGCGTGGCCGGTGATCCCGATGAAAATCAGCACGATCCCCATATGGACCAGGTACCCGCCGTAGCGCCGCGTATTGCGGTGCGTCAGCTCTACGGTGGCGCGAAGAAGGTTCATATCGTTCTTGGCGGCAATGGACCGAGCGCCCTTGTAGAACTCCGCAATCACCGTCAGCGCCACGAACAGGCAGAAGCCGAATGAGATCAACGGGTAAAATTGCCGCACGCCCGCCGCCAGCAGCGCGCCTACCAGCACCAGCGACGCAATGCCCGGCCACTGAAAATTGCGCCGCAGGCTGTCGAGCGACGTTCTACGCCACGCAAACAGCGGCCCTACGCCGGTGAGGAACAGCAGGAACAGCCCGATGGGGACCATCAGACGGTTGTACCACTCGGCATCGAGCGCAATTCGGTTTCCGGAGACGGCTTCGGAAATCGTCGGGAACAGCGTGCCCCACAACACCGCGAAACAGCTCGCCAGCAGGATCAGGTTGTTGAACAGGAAGCTGGATTCGCGCGAGATTACGCTTTCCAGTTGCGACTCGCTCTTGAGGTAATCCAGGCGGTCCAGAATCAGGTAAATCGTAGCCGCGATGCCCACCGCCAGGAACGTGACGAAGTATTTGCCGATATCCGAGCGCGCAAACGCATGTACCGACTCCACGAACCCGGAGCGCGTCATGAAGGTGCCCAAGATGCACAGGAAAAAGGTGGCCGAGATCAGCACCATGTTCCAGACCTTCATCATGCCCTTCTTCTCCTGCATCATCACCGAATGCAGAAACGCCGTGCCGCTGAGCCACGGCAGCAGGGAAGCGTTCTCCACCGGGTCCCAACCCCAATAGCCGCCCCAGCCCAGCACGTGGTACGCCCACGCCGCGCCCAGCATGACGCCGGTGCTCTGGAACAGCCACGTCACCAGCGTCCAGCGGCGCGTGGTATGGATCCACCCGTCGCCCGGCTGGCGGGTGATGAGCGACCCCATGGCAAACGCGAAGGGCACCGCGAATCCCACGTAGCCGAGGTACAGCATGGGCGGGTGGATCGCCATGGCCGGGTATTGCAGCAGCGGGCTGAGCCCGTTGCCATCCGGCACCGCGACGATGAGTTTGTCCGTCGCCAGCATCTGAAACGGATTGGCGATGAAGTTGTTGAGGACCAGGAAGAAGGCCTGCACCGTGGTCAGCACGCCCACCACGTACGGCATCATGTCGCGATGTTTGCGCCGGTTTGTAAAGACGACCACCGCGGCGTACGTCGAGAGCAGCCAGCTCCAGAACAGCAGCGACCCCTCCTGCCCGCCCCACCAGGCCGCGAACTTATACAGCATAGGCATGCTGCGGTTGGAGTGCTCCGCCACGTAGGCGAAGCGGAAATCGCCGGTCATGAGAGAGTAGACCAGGATGCCCGAGGCGAAGGTGACGAGCACCCACACGGAGTAGACCGCGCGCTGCCCGCTGACCACCAGGAAAGGCTTGCGCCGAATGCCGCCGATGACGGAAGCCACCGTGGCGTATAGAGCCGCACACAAGGCCAGCAGGATGGCCACCGAACCCAGGTTTTCCATATTCCCCTCTAGATGCTGCTCTTGCCGTTATTGATATTGGGCGCGGTCTGGCCGGGCGGCAACTGCCCCGGCTTGGCTTCATACTTGGAGGCGCACTTGGCTTGAATCTTGGCGGCGCGGAACACGCCATCCTTGTCGAGCTTGCCGTCGGCGAGAGCCTGGGCGCCGTCGCGGAAGGTATCCGGCAGGGGATCGGTGCCGGTGTACGCCACTTTCAGTTTCAGCTTGTCCTGAACCAGCACAAACTGCACCTGGCTCCCGGTGCGCTGGATAGACCCGCTCTCCACGTCGCCCCCCACGCGGAGCCGTTTTCCGTACGCCTGGTCTCCCATCTGGCCAAGCTCGGAGATGGTCTTATAGTAGGTCTTGGTTTCGTTCATCCCAGTGGTCGCCAGCCACGCCAGGGTACCGACCACCACCACAATCAAAGCGGCGAACTTGCCATACTTTCTCATACCATCCCTCTGAAATCACAGTATAACCCGAAAGCTCCGGCGGATAATAAGACATACTTGACCTTTTTTGTGGGAATGTTCGCCGCACCCCAGATTGGGGGGACCTTGGCTCCAACCCCAAAAATCAAAGTGCCTCCCATTCCTCCCGCTCGATGCCGGCCTGCCGCAGGATGCGCACCAGCAAGCCGCGGCCTATATCCTCCGTGTGCGGATTCGGGATACGGAGCTTTCTTCCCCATCCCTTCATGTATTGGTGATCGCCGCCGGAGACAGGCGGCTCGAAGCCCAGCGCACGGAGGCAAGCGATCAGGTCCTTTCGCTTGATTGGACCAATGGCAGGCATTCAGGCAACTTCGCGGATTTCGAGGCGGTTGCCGTCAATGTCCGGAATCGGGGAGTGATCGGCAACGCTGAGGAGCACCCATCCCTCCAGAACGCTCTCCAGCTCCTCTCGGCAAGCTTCCAGGGTTTTGGCATTCGCCCAGACGCCCGGGATCGCCGGAATTTCGCCATAGAACGACCCGTCATCCTCGACGATTTCGTATCGGGCCTGACGCATGGCTGCCCGGATATACGAAGTGAGCATGGCTCAATTATCTCACGGCACACTCGCCGGCGCTCCTACGGCCGCCCCAGCAGTCGCCGATACATGATGTCCGCTTCCGGGTCGGGCTCGACCCGGTGTTCCAGGTAGAAGACCATCCAGCGGCGGGCACGGGCCGTGTCGCCAATGCGCGCGAACAACTGGCCCAGGCCGCGGGCGCAGCGTGGCTGTTCCGGGAGGTGCTGGATGTGCTCGGCGCATTGCGCCTCCATGCTGGTGAGCGCTTCCAGAGAATTCAGGGGCTCGACCCCCGGCGGCGGATGGCGCATGAAGACCACCGCCTGGGCGTCCTGGTAGACCAGTTTCCACTCCCTTTGGCTGGGGTCCGAAAGGGCCGCCGGCAGCAGGTAAGGCTCTCCCGAGGTGAATTCGAAACCGTCCATGACGATGACTTGAATCCCGTATTGATCGAGCAGTTCTTCGCCGCTCTTGCCGCCGGTGGAGTCGGCGTTACCGGCCATCCGCCGGTAATCCAGGAACACCGATTCGTTGAGCGCGCGCCCATCGATGAAGACCCGCTCCCGCGGCCACAGCCGCCATATCAGGTAGCCGCCATATCCGTAGGTATTGAACATCGGTCCGGAGACATTGTGCGCCAGCAGGAAATCGGCGGCCCTGGCGGGGTATCTCCACTCGGCGGCGTGAAACTGGAAGGCGCTGCCCCGCGCGAGCTCCGCGCCGGCGCCCCCCAGCATCAGGGCGGCGACGAGGAACTCCACCAGCACCGGCACAGCCCGCTTCCAGGGGATGTAACTCGCAATCACGATAGGCCCGATGAGGCCCATCAAGAGGACATTCCGAACCACATCGATGCTGGCGGCGGCGAAGGCCAGAAACAGCAGCCAGTCGGCTACGCGAGCCTTGCTTCGGGCCCATACGAGCGCGGCTGCCCCGGCGAACAGCACCACGCCGAACATCTCCAGAGGCCATAGCGCCGTGTGTTGCCATTCCCACAAGGAGCCCTGCAAGGCGCTGTGCCGATAAGTGGCCAAGATGGTAACGGCGCGAAAGCCATTGGGGTTCAGACCCGATGCCAGGATGCAGGCCGCGCTCACCAGCCACAGGCGGCGCTCATCGGCCGGGGTGCCCTCTGGGCCCCTACCGCGCCATCGCAGGAACAACGCCTCGGCGCAATAAGCCCCTAGCGGCGCCCAGCCCAGGAAGAAACCGCCGTGCAAGTTCGCCCACACCGCAAACAGGGGAGGGAGCAACCACAGCCACCGGCGGTATTCCAAAGCGGCCATGACCAGGGCGAGCAGTAAGAAACTGATCAGGAACGGCCGGTCCGAGCGGAACTTATCCGCGATGCTCGCGGCCAGGAATGCCGCGCCCAGCGCGCGATAGAAGCCCCTCGACCGGTGGAAAGCCACCAGCCCGACGACTCCGCAGAAACCCGTGAGCAACGCCGCGCGGAACAGCACCAGCCCGGCGAAACCTCCGCCGGCGTAGACCAGGTAGAAGACCACTTCCGACAACCACTCGTGGGTCAAGTCGAAATCGCGCATGTGCTCTTCGCCGGGAAAAGCCGGCTTGCCCATGTAAGTCGTATAGGCGAACGGGTCGGGAACCGGCAGCTTATGGTTCTGCCAGATGTACTGGCCGCTTTTGAGAAGCCACCAGGTATCCGGATCGGACACTTCGCTCGAGAACCAGCTCATCAAGGCCAATGCGGAGAGCGCCAGGATGAGGGGCCGCAACCAGCGCGGCGCGGCCGCCGGCGGCTTCTTCACAACCGGCGCCGGGCGAGTGGCGGCACGAGGGGGCATGCGGGAGATTTAATTCTAACATCCGGTCGCGGAGCGCAGCCGTCACGTCACCGGTCCTGTCAGTTGACGAGCGCTCAGTGAACTTTCGGGGCGCGCGGCTGCTACTTCAGCGTGCGCAGGAAGGCAACGATGTCGTCGGCCTGTTTTTCCGTGACACCGGCGACCGGTTTCATCTTGCCCTTGCCCGAAAGGATGACCTTCTTCAAGTCGGCGTCCGACATGGACTGGACCTCTTTCGAGGCCAGCGGCGGCATGGTGACATTGAACATCTTGGCGATGGCGGCCCTGCCCTCGCCGTTGGCCCCGTGGCAAGCCTGACATTTGGATGCAAACAGTTCTTTCCCCTCCGGAGCGCCTGCATAGAGCAGGCCGACGGAGACGATCCATGAGAGTGTTCCAATTGCGATAGTTTTCATAATGGTCCTTGTTGTGGGCCGCGTATTTCGCGGTTACCATTAGATTCGATGCGCCGGATCAGGAAGCGGATGGCCAGAATCGCGATGCCAATCAAAATCACCGACACGGCCAGGCCCATGCGGCGATAGTCCCTCTCCCGCAGCGCCGCCTGGCCGGCTCCGAGCGTCTCCGTGGCAATGGCCATACCTGCGTCGATGGGTTTGCGCATCTCGCCGGGATCCATAGCGTGCAGGGCCAGACGGGCCTTCACCAGGTCCTCGCGGCCGTCGGTCACGCGCATCTGCGCTTCGGAGACTTCCATCCCGGACTCCTCGGCGTGCGCCAGCACGGTGTCGGATTGTCTCAGCGCCCGGTCCAGCGCGTCGATCCACGCGCCCATCTGCGCGGCAGTCTGGGCCGGAGCCGTTCCCGCGTCGTGGCATTCGGAACAAACCGCGTGGGGGCCAACCAGCATGGCCGTGGAGGGTTGATGGATTCCATGGTTGGAATGGCACACGATGCACCCTCCACCGCCCCCCGCGCCCGAGAATACCGCCTTGTGAACGCTCTTCTCGTACAACTCTTCGAACGTCACGTGGCACGTTCCGCACACCGCCGCCACCGATTCCACTTCCGGCGGCTTGGCGCCATGGTTGCCGTGGCACGATGCGCAAGTCGGCGCGGAAAGATCGCCCCGTTTGGACATGGCTTCCCAATGCACGCTGCTCCGGTACTCTTCAAACTGGTCGGTGGGGATTTTGTAGGGGGCCATCTTCTGCTTGTCGGAGTGGCAACGCGAGCAGGTTTCGGCGACGTGCAGCGGATAGACCGGGGACATGCTGTCCTTGACCGCGCGGATGTCGTGGACGCTATGACAGTCGATGCAGGTGGCTACATTGGTATCGCCGGCCGCCAGGCGCTTGCCGTGAACGCTGGTCCGGTAAAGCTCGTACTGATCGACGCGTTCCCCCGGCGCGAATTTGCGCATGATGTCGGGATTGCTGTGGCAGCTCGCGCAGAATTTCGGAATGGCGGTGCGCGCCGGCTTGCCTTTGAAGCCTTTGGGTTTGCTCATGGCGATGGTGGGATCGTCGCTCGTGCGGTCGCCGCCGTGGCAATCCGCGCAACTCAGGCCGTGGGCGAAATGCACGTCATTCTTGATGAGCGTGGCGGGACCTTTGGCGCCTTCCTCCATGGCGGAATGGCACGTCATGCAAGAGTCTGCCGCGGGCGCGGAGGGCGCCCCGCCGCTGAGGCTCCAATAGAGAAGGAAGATAATGGCAGGCGCTCTCATTTGAGGTAACCCAGAATCGTGAAGGTGGCCAGGTAACAGATGAGGAAGACACCCGCGCCCGTGACCAGCCGGGCGCGGTGCTCGCCGTCGCGGCTGGTGGCCCAAAACGGCAGCGCCACCCATCCGGCGGCCAGCAGCCCGAAGCCCAGCAGGCCCAGGAGCTCGCCTTCGAAAAACCAAACGTGGCTGGGGATGAGCTTCAGCGTATAGAACTCCGCCAGGAAATACCATTCCGGCCGGATGCCCGCCGGGGCCGAGGCAAACGGGTCGGCCTTCTGGCCGAGCTCCCAGGGAAAGATGGCGGCCAGCGTGCCGAGAACCGCCAGCACACCGTACCAGATCACCAGCTCGCGGAGGAAGAAGTTGGGGAAGAACTTCATTTGCGCGAGCTGGGAAGGAGAAACGCCACTGGGGGTGCTCATGCCGTGGAACTGGACCAGCAGGAGATGCAGGCCGACGAGCCCGAAGGTAATCAGCGGCAGGATCATAACGTGGAAAGCGAAGAAACGGGTGAGCGTGGCGGCGCCGACATCTTCGCCGCCCCGCAGGAATTGGGCGATGGCCGGACCGGCTATGGGGACGCTGGCGGCCATGTCGGTTCCCACCTTGGTGGCGAAGTAGGAGATCTGGTTCCACGGCAGCAGGTACCCGCTGAATCCAAAACCGAGCATCAAGCCGAGGAGCGCGATTCCGGTGAGCCAGGTCAGCTCGCGCGGGCGCTGGTAAGCATGGGTGAAAACCACGCTGAACATGTGCACGAAAGCCGCCAGGATGAGGAGGTTGGCCGACCAGCTATGGATGGAGCGGATGAGCCACCCGAACTGCACGCGGGTCATGATGAAACGCACGCTGTCGAAGGCTTCGGCGACGGTGGGCCGATAGTAGAGCAGCAAAAGAACCCCGGTGATCACTTGGATTCCCAGCAGGAACAGGGTGATACCGCCGAAGTAGTACCAGGCGGTGCCGGCGTGTATGGGCACCACTTTGTGGTCCGCCAGATCGCGGACCATGCGCCAGCCGGTCCGTTCATCCAGCCAGTCGAGCGTTTTGTTTTTCGATTCAGTCGCAGGCAAGTTGGTTCTCTCCGTCACGCCCGGCGCGAAATGACGACTTCGTCGCCGCGGATCTGCACGGCCAGCTCCTCGAGCGGCCTGGGAGGAGGCCCGGATACCACCTGGCCGTTCAAGTTATAGGTGCCGTTATGGCAGGCACACCAGATATCGTGGCGCGATTCGCGGTATTGGACGGTGCAGTTCAAGTGCGTGCACACGGCGGAGAACGCCTTCCACTCGGTGTCATTGATCCGCACCAGCAGGGCGGGCTTATTGCCGAACTTCACGATTTTGCCCGAATTGGGTTTGAGGTCCTGCACCTTGCCCGCATCCACCTCATTCACGGAGGCTTCCGAAACCGCTGGCGGATTCACAAAGCGAATCACGGGATAGAAGAACGAGGCGAGCGAAGCAGCCACTCCGCCTCCCAGGAGCCACGAGACAACGGTGCGCCGGTCTTGACGCGAGTCAATTCGCGGTGTCACACCGGAGTCCGGGCGAGTTTCCATCTAATCCTCTCCTCTCAAGCGGCTCTGGCCGCTCAACCGGTCTTCTTGCGTGTTCTGGCGAATGCCTTTTCCAGCTCCACTACGCGCATTTCCTGAATACTGACTTTGGGGATGTGCAGACGCCAGCGCCCCGGCCGCACGTCGGCATCGTCGTGGAGTTCCATGCCGATCACCACGGCCTCCTCGTTTTCATCCAGAAGAAATCCGATTTCCTGAAGCTCCACCAGGCGCGCCTGGGGGGCCTTGGAACCGGTGTCCGTCGCTTCTTCGGCCACGGCATCTTTCCAACGAATATAAGCTAACTTCATTTCGAGTACCGCTATCCGGCGGGCCGACGCCACCAAGGTAACATAGCCGCGCCGGAGAAGTACAGACGAAACCAACCCAGTTTGGAATTAACTACTTAATAATCAACAGCCTGCTGCCATCGGGAGACCGTGATCGGCAGGCGTGACCGAGGGCATCGCAGGCAATCCGCCGAAGAACTCCATTCCCAGGTTTGCGAGGCGTGACCGATATGAGTGTTGTGACCATTCGTCCGGCCAACCTGCTGGTGACAGCCCTGTTGTCGGTCCCCGCCTGGGGACTGAACCCCAGGCTGGCTCTCACACAATTCGGCCACGATGTCTGGACCATATCGAACGGGCTGCCGCAAGACTCCATCCGCGCCATCGCTCAAACCGCCGACGGGTACCTGTGGTTTGCAACCATCGGCGAACTGGCTCGCTTCGACGGCTTGAATTTCACGGTATTCAACGGCTCGAATACACCGGTTTTAGGGCGGAGCGCGATGACTGGTTTGCTGGCCGCGCCGGATGGATCGATGTGGATCGGCACGGCCAACATCGGGCTGCTGCGTTACCGGCATGGCGGCTTTGAGAAGATTCGGGACCCGGGCCTGCCCAGCGGCAGTATCCGCGCGCTGCTTCTGGATTCGCGGGGGGTGTTGTGGGTCGGCTCCGACGGAGGCCTGGCACGGCTGGATAGGGGCCGGGCTAGTCCCGTCTTTGCCGGCCGCTGGGAAGCCAACGTGCACGTCCTGCTGGAGTACCCCGCCGGGACTGTCTGGGTGGGTGCCAACGACGGGCTGCACCGGTACGAGGGCGGCGTGGAACGGGTATTCACGACCAAAGACGGGCTGCCGAACAACTCGATCTGGGGATTGGCGAGGGGCGCCGGGGGCGCGCTGTGGATCGGCACGCAAACCGGGGGGTTGAGCGAGTATCGCCAGGGGCGCTTCCGCAGCTATGACCGGCGCGACGGTTACACGCCAAGCGGCATCCTGGCGCTGCTTTCAGACCGCGACGGCGCGCTGTGGATCGCCACCGACGGCGCCGGGGTCAGCCGGTTAGCCGGGGGGAAGTTCACGTCCTATCAGACCCGCGACGGACTTTCCAACCAGGTGGTTCGATGCCTCTACGAAGACCACGAAAGCAGCCTGTGGATGGGGACCGCCGGCGGCGTAAACCGCTTCAAGGAATATCGCGTGATTATGCGTACCGTGCGCGAAGGGCTTCCCAGCGACAGCATCCGTTCCCTCCAGCAGGACAGCACGGGCGACATGTGGCTGGGCACCACCAACGGCATCGCCCGTATACGGGCGTCGGGAGGCGTGGTGGCATACACCTTAAAGGATGGGCTCTCGCGGAACGAAATGTGGCCCGTCATCCGCGATCGCCACAACAACCTGTGGGCCGGTTCCGACGTGGGCGTCCTGCAGAGGTTTCGCGGGGAACCGAAAGGCCGGGCGCAGCGCGAGTGGAAGTTGCGACCTCCCATCCGTCTCTTATTTGAGCAACGGGATGGCACGGTGTGGGCCGCTACGGGAGACAGCCTGATCCGGTTTCAGGGCGACTCGATGGCGGTCTTCGGCAAACCACAGGGCCTGGCCTACGTGCCGGTGAGAGCCATGGCTGAGGGCGCGGACGGAGCCATCTGGGTGGGAACGGCGCTGGGTGTGCAGCGGCTCGATCGCGGACGATTCGGTCCCGTGCTGGCCCGGTCCGGAGGGAACCAGACTGTGCACAGCATGCTCGCCGACGACGCCGGGCACTTGTGGGCGCAGACTTACTCCGGTCTGAACCGCATCGACGGGACGCATGTCACGGCTTTCACCCCGGCCCAAGGCATGCCGGAGCTCGATATGGCCTGGATTTTTGAAGATGGCCACGGCTATTTCTGGATCGCGGGCCGCGACGGGATGCTGCGCGTGTCGCGGGCGGAGCTGGATGCCGTTGCCGAAGGGCGCAAGCGCTCCGTCGAGACACAGCGATTCGGTGCGGCCGATGGAATGCGAGGCAGCAGCGAGTTTCCCTTCGTAGCGTCGCCGGAGGCTTGGAAAGGCCGGGACAACAAGCTGTACTTTGCCACTTACGGCGGCTTGCTGGAGATCGACCCGGCGCGGTTGATGATCGACCGGCCCGCCCCGCCGGTGCTGATCGAACGCGTAACCGACGAACGGCAGCAGCCGGTTGGCGCCGGCGGCTGGATTCGCGCCGGCGGCAATCTGGAATTCCACTACACCGCCCTCACCTTTCTGTTTCCGGAGTTCACGCAATTCCGATACAAGCTGGAAGGCTTCGATGCCGACTGGGTGGAAGCCGGCAACCGGCGCGCCGCTTATTACACCAACGTTCCATCCGGCGCGTATTGGTTCCGCGTGGTGGCGCGCAACATGGACAGCGCCTGGAATGAGAGCGGAGCCTGGTTTCCCGTGGAGGCTCGGCCGCGCTTCTATCAGACGCTTTGGTTCGCCGCGCTGTGCGTGGTGGCCGTATCCACGGCGGTGGTGGGATTCCACCAAATCCGTGTGCGAAAGCTGCGCCGGAGCGAGCACAGATTGGCGGAGCGTGTCGAGGAACGCACGGGCGAATTGCGCCAGGAGATCGAGATTCGGAAGCGCGCCGAAGAGGCGGCGCAGGCAGCCAACCGCGCCAAGAGCGAGTTTCTCGCCAACATGAGCCACGAAATCCGCACGCCACTGAACGGCGTCCTGGGCGTGACCGAACTTCTTCTGGATAGCGAGACCGTGCCCGAGAAGCGCGCGCACCTGGGTATGGTCAAGGATTCGGGCGAAAGCCTGATCAGGATCATCAACGAAATTCTGGATTTCTCGAAGATCGAAGCCGGCAAGCTGGACCTCGACCCGGTGGATTTCGATCTGCAAGCATTACTCGACCAGACGATGAAGAGCTTCAGCCTGAGCGCCGCGCAGAAGGGGATCGAACTGATCTGCCAGGCGCAGGATGTTCCCGACATGGTGGTGGGCGACCCCACACGCTTGCGCCAGGTGCTGACCAACCTTGTCGGTAATGCCCTCAAGTTCACCGCCAGCGGGGAGATCGTGGTTCAGGCCCAGGTGGCAAGCCAGGACGCCGGCGCCATGGTGGTTCACTTCTCCGTCCGCGACACGGGGATCGGGATTCCCGTGGAGGTGCAGCAGAAGATCTTTGAGCCTTTCGCCCAGGCGGATAGCTCCACCACTCGCAAGTACGGTGGCACGGGACTTGGCTTAACGGTCTGTTTGCGCCTGGTGGAAATAATGGGTGGCAGGATGTGGGTGGTGAGTGAGCCCTGCCGCGGCAGTTGCTTCCATTTCACGGCGCGCCTGGGTTTTTCAAACAAGCCTCCCTTGACGGAGCCGGTCACGGAGGGCTTGCCGGTCGAGAGGCGCGCCGGTGCCAGGCGCAAAATCCTGCTGGCCGAGGATAATCCGGTCAACCAGGTAGTAGCGGCACGGCTGCTGGAAAAGCGGGAGCACCAGGTTACGGTGGTTGCAAATGGGCGTGAAGCCGTAGCGGCAGTGGAGCGCGAGGCGTTCGATCTGGTCCTGATGGACGTACAGATGCCGGAAATGGATGGCTTCGAAGCCACCGCCATGATCCGCCGGGCAGAGACCGGTACCGGCAGACATCTTGCGATCTTTGCCCTGACGGCTCACGCCATGAAAGGCGATGCAGAGCGCTGCCGCCGGGCCGGTATGGATGGCTATCTCCCAAAGCCGGTCCGCCCCGCGGATCTCTACGCCATTGTCGATGGCTGTACGCGCACTCCGGGAACCGAGAGCGACACGGGCGCCGGCCGGGGCAAACCAAGGGCAAGCTAGAGCATCCCCCACCAAGGCCGGTGAAGTACAATCGTGAGATTATGCGTATTCTGCCTGTCGCCTTGGCAGCCCTGGCGTGGCTGCCGCTGTTTGCCCAAAACCCGGTTCGCCTGCGCGTGGACGCTACCGACGCGCCACGCCGGCTGTTCCATGTCCAGATCACCATTCCCGCCCGGCCGGGACCTATGACGCTGCTTTATCCGGAATGGATTCCGGGCGAGCACGGGCCCACCGGGCCGATTGTCAACCTGGTCGGGCTGAAGATGCAGGCGGGCGGCCAACCGGTTGGCTGGAGGCGCGACAGCGTAAACATGTATGCGTTCCACATCGAAGTTCCGGCGGGGGCATCGTCAGTCGACGCCGCCTTCGATTTCATCTCGCCGCCGGAGGAAGGTGGCTTCTCATCGGGAAGCTCGACCACCAGCGAGCTGGCGGTGCTCAACTGGAACCAGCTCGTGCTGTATCCCGAGGGAGCGCAGGCCGACAGCCTGCAATACCAGGCCACTCTGCGCGTGCCCAGCGCTTGGCGGTATGGAACCTCGCTGCCGATCGCACGCGAATCCGGCAGCGAGATCGAGTTTCAGCCGGCGCCGCTCACCACTCTCATCGATTCGCCGTTGCTCGCCGGCGCCCACTTTCGCACGGTTGAACTGGGCACGGATCGTGGCGCCCCGCACTACCTGCATCTGGCAGGCGACAGCGACCGCGCCGTCGATATCAGCCCAGAGCTGGCGGACGAGTACAAGAACCTGGTGGCGGAAACGGGTGCGCTATTCGGATCGCGCCACTACCGGGATTATCACTTCCTATTCACTCTCAGCGACCACGTGGCGCACTTCGGCCTGGAGCACCACGAATCGAGCGACGACCGGCTGGGCGAGCGCACGCTGGTGGACCCCGGCCTGCGAAAGCTCTCCGGCACCTTGCTGTCGCACGAATTCGTGCACTCCTGGAACGGCAAATATCGCCGGCCCATGGGGCTCACCTCGGGCGGCGCCGATGGCGGCTACGACACGCCCATGAAGGGCGACCTGCTGTGGGTCTACGAAGGCCTGACGAATTACCTGGGCGAAATTCTGGCGCCGCGGAGCGGGCTGTGGAGCGCGGAAGACTTCCGCGAGTCGTTAGCCATGGATGCGGCGGCGCTGGACACCAAGTACGGCCGGACGTGGCGTCCGCTGGAAGACACGGCCGTGGCCGCGCAAGTCCTCTATGAGGCGGGGAACGATTACGAGGATTATCGCCGAACCGTGGACTACTACGACGAGGGCACGCTGATCTGGCTGGACGCTGATGTCTTAATCCGGCAACTCAGCCAGGGCGCGAGGTCGCTGGACGATTTCTGCCGCGCTTTCGCAGGAGGCCCCGGCGGAGCGCCGGCCATGAAGCCGTACAATTTCGAGGACCTGGTAGCCGCGCTGAACTCAGTCCAACCCTACGATTGGGCGGATTTCCTGAATAGCCGCCTGCACTCGACGGAGCCGCACGCGCCGCTAGGGGGCATCGAGCACTCCGGCTGGAAGCTGGTTTACGACGGCGAGCGATCGGAGTTTTTCAAGGCCGAAGAAGAGGAACGCAAGATGATCGATCTCAGCTACTCGCTGGGCCTCAAGGTCAAGGAAGACGGCATGGTCATTGATATCGCCTATGCCGGCCCGGCCCAAAAGGCTGGAATCGCCCCCGCCGTCACCATCGTGGCCGTGAACAACCGGCAGTTCACGCCCACGGTATTGCGTGAAGCCGTGGAGGCGACGGCGTCCTCCACCAAGCCGCTGGAGCTGCTGATCAAGGTCGGCGAGTATTACGAAACGCACCGGATCGACTATCACGGCGGCGAAAGATACCCCCACCTGGCGCGCGACCCGGGGGTTCCGGACCTGCTATCGGAGATTCTCAAGCCGCTGGTGAAACGGTAGACAGGCGGTGCATGGCGCCGACCCCGTTCAAGCCTGCACTGGCTGCCAGCGCCGGGCAAGTTCTCTGAACGCCTGCTTATGGACGGGCCAGTCATGCAGGGTAGCCGGATCGAAGTCCGCTCCGTTGGGCCACACCAGCGTCTCGACCTCAGGGTCAATCCGGACCTGATTGAAGAACTCCGGGTTGGGCAGGGGGCCGTACAATTCGCCTGCCAGAACCGGTCGAAAGTCGATGGTCTGTTCCGTGGCATCGTGGAAACGAACGCGGAGCGTGTGGGCAGAAACGATTTCGAAAGAGCAAACTCGATAGATCGGATGGCTCATAAAACCGGCTGAGCTCCGGCACAGACTCATTCTACATCGTGGTGCATTCGGCGCGATCGGCGGGCCGCGCTTTCTTACGCCCCTGCCGGGGCTGGCAGGCTTCGGACCGCGTCCCAGCGCTCACGCGCTGGGCTATTGGCTGGCGCCCCTACGGGGCTGAGCGCATCCCGCGGGCTTGCGCTGCTGGACTCGCCTTGCGTCGCCCCCATTGCGGTATATTCATTTAGACATGCTTATGCGGAAAGAAATCCTGCTTCGTCTAACGGTGGCGGCTCTGGGATTGGCGGGCCTGTGGCTGGCCTGGTCGCAAAATCCGCCGGCTCCGCTCACCATGCAAAAGGTCAGCGATAACGTGTACGTCATCATCGGTGACGGGGGGAACGTGGCGTTCATGCCCACCAGCGAAGGCGTGATCCTGGTGGACGACAAATTCGCCCAGGACGCGCCGCAAATCATGGCCAGGGTGAAATCCGTCAGCGACCAGCCCATCCGCTATGTGCTGAACACTCATCAGCACCCCGATCACACGGGCGGCAACCAGGCCATGCTGGCCGCCAACGCCGAGATCATCATTCAGAAGAATGCGCGCGCCAACATGCTGGCAGGCAAGCAGCCCGGATTGCCGCGCATCACCTTCACCGAGGAAGCGCAGGTGTTCCTGGGCGGCAAGGAGGTGCTGGCACGCTACCTGGGCCGAGGGCACACCAACGGAGATGCGGTGATCTATTTTCCCTCCGAACGCGTGCTGCACACGGGCGACCTCTTTGTGACCTCCGGGGCGCCGTTTATCGATGGCTCGGCCGGCGGCAGCATCAAGGAATGGGACAAGACGATCCAGAAAGCCTTGCAATACGACTTCGACGTAGTGATTCCGGGGCACGGTGCGGTGGCCAGGAAGGCCGACCTGGTGAAGTGGGTCGAAACCATGGCCACCATCCGGACGCGCGTGCAGCAAGCCTGCGCGGGCGGCGCCGCGGATGCCGCCAAGCGCATCGATCTGAAGGACCTCGGTATGACCGGCGGGGCGATGTTCGATCGCGGCGTCCCGGGCATGTGCCAGGAGCTGTCGCAGTAGGCCGGATCACTTCTTGCGAAGGGTGATTCTGCCGTTGAAGGACTGGAAGCTTACTTCCGCGCCTCCGCCGTTGATCTGGCCGTAGATGGTTCGATCAGTTCGCAGCCGGAACTTTCCATCGGGAGTGTCGTTCTTCTCGGTGATCGGATGGCCGCCGGTGAGCTTAACGTCGAAGTCGCTGAAGACCTCTCCGTGATTGGTTTTTAGCTTGATGTCGGCTTTGAGGTCGGCCGGAAGAGTTACGTCGATGGAGCCGTTGAAGGTGCTGAACGACATGGGCTTGGCCGGATCCACGCGATCCATCGTGATCTTCAACGCGCCGCTGAAAGCATTGGCCACCACCGTTCCCGAAACGTTGGTCAGGGTGATACTGCCACTGTGGCTGCTGGCATCGACCTCGCCGTGGACGCCGTCCACAGTTATGTTTCCGCTGTGGCTCTTGAGGTTGAGCGAGGTATCGGTGGGCACGGTGATTACCAGGTGAGCCGCTCCGCCGGGTTGGGAGCGGATGGTGATGACATTATCCTCTTCCTCCACGTCGAGGCCCCTGGGCAAATCGATGCGCTTCATTCCGGTAGGCGCAGCCGCGGTCCGCTCGCCTGCGTCTCCGGAGCGGGCAGTTTCCACGATCACTTCGTTGCCGCTGTAGGTCTTCACCGCGATCGACCCGGCGTGCGCGGTGGCGTTCACCACTCGGGGATGAGACGTGTTTCGTGCGGGCACCACGACCCGGCTGCCCGTGGTTTCCTGCGCGCAGGCGAGCGCGCCAACAGCCAGTAGCAGGCCCGCAAGGGCCAAAGATGGTTTCATGGCAATATCCTTTACAGAGCTTTCGAATGCAGGCGGATGCTGCCGTTGAATGTGTCGAACGACAGCTCCGGCCCGCCTTTACCGGTGCGGCCCGCGGTCATCCGGTTGCTTGAACGATAGATAAACTTTCCATTCCTGCTCTCGCCACTCGAGAGAGCGTTGACCTCGAAATCCGTGTAGATGGCGCCATGGAAGGTCTTGAAGCGCAGGTCCGCGTCCAGGCTGGGCTGGAAATAAACGTCCAGCGAGCCGTTGAAGGTTTTGAAGTGCGTCTCGCGCGCGGGGTTCTTGCTGTACGCGACTTTGACCTTGCCATTAAAAGTCTCGACCGAACCCGACCCGGATACGTCCTCCATGTCGATTCCGCCGTTGAAACCGTGAATGTCGAAATCGCCGGCGGTCTTTCTTACCTCGATCTCCTGATTGAAGCCCTTGAGATTCAGCTCCGTCTCGGAAGGGACCTGGATCTCGAAGTCGAAGTCCACGTGGTAACCGTAGTATCGGTCGCCGCGGCTGTGGTTGCGGAATGGTCCGTCCTCATACAGCCGGACGAAGTTGCCCTGCTGCGACATATCCAGCTTGACATCGCGCTGGGCTTCGGCCATGGCTTCGCCGGATTCGGCGCGGATGTGCTTTTCAACCGTCACCTGGACCTCTTTTCCGCCGTATCCGTTGACGTGAATGAAGCCGTTCATGTTGTCCACCAGCAGCTTCTTCACGTTGGAAGCGCTCGAAACGTCAAACGAGCGGCGTATGGTTTCCCGATCTTCGAACTTCCATCTCGCCTCGTCGCGCTGGCCCCAGGCCAGAGCGGGGAGCAGAATCAGCGTCATCAATGCCAGCGGTTTCACTGGGATACCTCCATCCTTTGTATGGCCCAGGCGGCGTGCTGCCGGACCTGGTTGTCGGCCTGCGCATTCTGGGCGAGCTTGCGCAGCGCGGAAACGGCCTCTTTGTCGTTCAACTCGACCAGCAGATCGATCAAAGCGATTTGAACCAGAGGCGAATCCTGCACCGGGACGGCATCCGCCAGCGCCCGGCGGATCTGCGGATTGGCGGCGTACTTCTCGAGCGCATCCACGGCCGACAACCGCACATTCACGTTCGAGTCGTGGTTCACGGCGTAAAGAAGCGCCTGCTCCACCTGTGCGTCGGGCTGCGCCATCTGGTAGCTGTAGGTGACGCCTCGCAGCCGCGAGCTGGGCGATTGCTCCTGCAAGAGAGACAAAGTCACCAATTGCCGCAGGTTCTCCACTTGCGCTTGCAACTGCGCAACATCAGGGCTGGCGCCGCGAGGCTCAGCCAAGTAGCGCCCCAGGAATACGCCCACCATCAAAAGAGCAAAAGCCAAAGCTGCCTGCCAGATGTGGGGCACGTGGGGCAGGCGGAATGTCCGTACCGGATCTTTGGCATGCCCGGCAAGACCGGAAGCCCGCCCTACCTGATAGGCCTCCAGCACTTCCAGGAAGCGGCTCCGCATGGCGGGGTCCGGCTCGGGTTCGGGCAGGGAACCCAGGCCTATCCACACGGCATTCAGCTCCGCCAGTTCGGCGCGGCAGGCGGGGCAGGTTTCCAGGTGCGCGACCAATCTCTCTCGCGCGGCATGGTCCAGGCGGCCGGCCAGGCATTCCGGAATCTGCTCTCGAACTCGTTCGCAAATCATGACGCTCGTTCTCCACACAGCGCAAAAAACCGGTCGCTCAACTCGCGCAGCGCCCGGTAGACTCGGACCTTGACCGCCCCAACCTCGCATTTCAGGACGGAGGCGATCTCTTCGTACTTCAAATCCAGAAACCGGCTCATGATGAGCACTTCTCTCTTTTCGGGCGGCATGGCCGCCAGGGCGCGGCGCAGGAGCGCGGCCTCCTGCCGGCTCTGCGCCTGGAGATCGGGCGGCACGCCGGGGCTGCGAACGTCCCAGCCGCGCTCGGGCATGGCAACCTCGGCCTTGTGGCGGACCGCGTGATCCAAGTGAACATTGCGTCCCACCTGAAACATCCAGGCGCAAAAGCGTGTCTCCGTCTGGTAGGTATGCCGGTACTTCAAAATACGGAAGAAGACTTCCTGCACCAGGTCCTCGCTGACCGCGCGGTTGGAGGTGAGATGCAGAAAGTAGCGAAACAGCGCCCGGTGATGGCGATCGAAAAGCAATTCCAGCTTTCCGAGGTCGCCCGCCCGGACTTCCAGCATTACCTGTTCGTCCTCCACTTGCCTCCGCTTACATAATCGAATACTGGCGAAACGGAAAAAGGTTACGCGGAACCTCACACCTGTGCCGGACAGGCTACAATCGAAACTGCGCCGGTGCCGGGCGTTGAGGCACAATAGAAGGGCAGGGAACAGTAAAGGGCGTCTTGGACCGACTCGTGCATCGGGGGTCTGCGGTCAGCCCGGTTCGCCGGCGAATCTGAACTTGATGAGGCGTACGTGAAGAATTCTCTGAATGCCATTCTATGTTTCTGCCTGCTTTGCGTATTATGCATATCGCCGGGCCGGGCTCAGGGCCCAGAGGGCACCCCGGATCCCCAGACGCCACCGGCCCAGCCAGCCACGGCCCAGCCAGCCGCAGCCCAGCCAGCGGCGGCCCAGGGCCCAGTGGGCACCCCGGCGCCCCAACCACCCGATGAAACTCCGGCGCCCCAGCCGCGGACGAGCATCATTCAGACTCCGCCGCCAATCCCCAAGTACCCGGATGTACAGATGCCCGGGGAGACCGGCTACTATGCGGGACTCATCGGCTGGATGCCATTAGGCGCCCCCATCGTCAACAAAGGTCAGCAGGCAGACTTCTCCGGCGCTTCGTACTTCCACCTTCCGGGCACACCCAGCCTTACTCCCAGCGGCGAGATTGGTGTGGCGATAGGTTTGCACAACTCCCTCGATCTTTCGTACTACTACACCAAAGCCAGGGGCACCGTTTACGCCCCCGGCCCCCTCGTTCTCTTCAACCAGTCTTACAACCAGGGCGATTACCTCGCCACCAGCGACAAGGTGCACGACCTCAAGCTCTCGTTCGCGTACCTGAGCTGGCCTTATCCGGTGGAGAGCCGGCATGTCCGTCTCCGGACGCTGTTTCAGATGCACTACTTCACCATCAGTTCGAACTACGATGCTCCGATCCGGTCGGCTACGCCCAACAGCTCCGGCGCCCTCGCGTCATACGCGACTACCGGGGGAAAGAATATCTATTCGCCGACGCTGGGCCTCGGGCTGGCCGAGTACGCGTCCCGCCAATTCCGTCTCGAGCTGAATGTGGCGGGCTTTGACGTTCCACACCACTGGGCCCTCGCGGACGCCGACCTTTCGGCCAACTACCGCGTCGTCGGCCGCTTCGAGGTTCGCCTGGGCGCGAAGGGTCTGTACTACAAGACTTCGCCGCAAGCCGACTTCTTTTTTCGCGGGAGATTGCTCGGCGCGTTCGTGGGTGTGAGGTGGTGCTCGGACTAGCGCCAGGATATCAATCGCGGTATTGGGAAAGGAGCCGGCGGTTGTGGCGCATCCAGTCGAAACTACTCGACTGGTAGCGCGGCGTCGAGTATTCGAGCCAGCGATTGTGGTCCGTGTTGATCAGCGGATGGAGGTCGTTTATCAGCCGGGTTAGGCCGCTCGGGGAGACCAACACGGATGCGCGAAGCTCATCCACCAGCGGAGCGGATCGGAAGCGCCGGACCAACTCGGGACGCCGCGCTTCATCCAGCACCAGGGGGTGAGCGGAGGCGACCATCATGCCCTGGTTGCCATAGAGCCACAGTCCCACGTATGGGAAGACGGCGCGCAACGTGGCCAGCGCACAGGCCACCTCTCGCGGGCCGATGTGATGCAACTGAATCCACTGCTGCAGCACGCCATCCGGCTTTAACCGCTTGCGCGCCAGTTGGTAGAACTCCTGCGAGTAGAGATTGGTGGCTCCGGCAAACCAGACATTGGTTATTTCGATGGTGATCAGGTCGTAGGCGCGCTGCCGGTCGGTCAGCAGCACGTTGCGGCCGTCCTCAAGGAACAGGCGCGCGTGTGGGTCGTCCAGAATGCCCTCGTTGAGATCGGCAAACGACTGGCGGGCCGCCGCTACGATCCCGGGGGCGAACTCGGCGATATCGATTTCACGGTAGCCCAGATGCTTTAGCGCGGCTGCGCTGTGGCCCGTCCCCAGGCCGATCAGCAATGCACGATCGAAGTTGCGCACGAAAAGCGAGGGAATGGCGGAGAATCCGAATTGCGCGTTCATCTGGCCGCCGGGGTTGTCGTCGCCTTCAAATTTGCCGTTGGTGTACAAGGTGCGGATGGTTGCGGTTCCGCGCGGAGTCTGGATGGTCGAGCGCACTACCGTGGTCAACCCGCCTTGCACGCTCTCGTCGCCGAAAATGCATCTGCCGAAGTACTTCACGCCGGGCTCCGCGGGGCGCGGTTCCGGCGCCTTCTGGCCATAGTAGTTGCCGGTGCCGGCAGTCAGGGTCGCCCAGTCCCAGTGAAGGGAAGCCAGAATTGCGACTACGCACAACGCCGTTGCAGCGGCCAACCGAAGCCGGCGCGGCGCGGGCCGTTCCTGGAGCAGGAACAGCAGCCAGAACGCGGCCAGCACCAGGGCAATGACTTTGAGTGAAAGTTCGGAACCGAGCGACGGGATCAGCACGAACACGCCCAGCAGCGCACCCGTCAGGCAGCCCAGCGAGTTTGCGGCGCTCAGGTAACCGGACAGATACGAGTTCCCTTCGCCTTCGAGTTGCGAGCTGGTCAGCAGCTTCGGGTAGATCAACCCGAGAACGGTCGACGCCGGCACCAGCAAAAGGCATGTGACCGCCAGCTTGTACAGCTCGGCGAAGTAGAACGACTCCTGAAAAGCGGCCGGCGGCCCAATGCGGAAGAAGATCGGAGTACGGTCCCAAAGGCGAAGCTGGAGCAGCAGCAGAAGCGCGCCGCACTGGAACAGGAGCGCAGTGCTGATCGTGCAGCCGCGCCGCGCCCTGCGGTTCACCACAGATGCTCCGATCAGGAGGCCCAGAAGGACAGCGGTGAGCATCCAGGAGAATGCGTAGATGCTGCAGCCGACGACGACACCCACCAGGTGCGTCCAAATGACTTCGAGCGCGAAGAATACGGCGCCCGAAGCGAATGCGGCGGCCAGCAGCAGGCGAATTCCCTTGGCGCCGCGCGGCTTTCCCGCGATCTCGACGGTGGCGGAATGGCACAGGGGCGCGGACGGCAAGGCGGCGGTGGCCGCACAGACGAAGCCCATGATGGCGAAGCAGAGCCAGAGACTGCCACGCAGTCCCAGGGCCGGCATGACGATCAGCGGCGCGGTGGCAGCAGCCAGGAGCGCGCCCGCCAGGTTGGCAGTGTACGCCTGGGTCCAGCGCCTTTTGCCGGCGGGATCTCCGCTATCGAGCGCGCTGGCGATCAAGGGAAACGATGCACCCATCAGCGCGGCCGTGGGCAGCACCAGAATGCAGCCACAGAGAAACCGAGCTTGAAATCGCAAGGCCGCGCCGCTAAACAGATTCTGTAACATCGCCAGCGTTTCGAGCAGGCCGTGAAACGAATAGGAGAACACCACGCATGAGATACCGGCCAGCAGTTCGATGATCCCGTACACCAGCAACGGGCGCGCGATTCCTCTGCCTTTGATGAGCCGTCCCGCCGCGACACCGCCCAACGCGAATCCCAGAAAGTAGGTGAACAGCACAACCGCGGAAGCCGATGCAGTTGCACCCACCAGGAGCGCGATGTACTTCTCGAACCCCTGTTCCGCGAGCAGTCCTGTAAAGCCTGTCAACGCATAAAGAAAAAAGGTCGCACGGTCGTGCCGGGGGCGGCGATTGGCCGGTTGCGGTGGAGCGGTTTCCACCGGGCTGTCGTTCACGAGGGGGGGCGGCATTTCAGACCTGTCAATCCAATATGGTGAAGTGGCGGAGAGGAATCAGCAAGATGGGATATGGATAACAACGGCGTGCTGACGAGAGTTAAGAGAGCGTTGGCTTCGTGGCGGGCATCCCGCTTGAGTGCGCTCTACGGCTCGATGAGTCCGGCGCGGATGGCGTACCGCACCATGCTGGCGGTTTCGTGCACGCCCAGCTTTTCCAGGATGCGGCTGCGGTGCGAATCGGCGGTCTTGTAGCTGATGCCCAGTTGGGAGGCGGTCTCCTTGGTCGACTTTCCTTGCGCGATCAGCACCAGCACCTGCCGCTCGCGTTCGGTCAGCGAGAAGACCAGGCGCACGGATTCCTGATCGGGTGCGAAGAGGCCGCGTGTGCGGTCGGTGATGTCGATGGCCGAACCCATGAAGCCAGCGAATGCGCCCTCGCCTTCGAAACGCGGGACGCCGGCACCTTCCACCCAGGAGTATTCACCGCCGGCGCGCCGCAACCGGTACCGCAGGCGGAACGGCTGGCGCGCGCCGAAGGCCTTCAGATAGGTTTCGAGGCACAGATCGCGGTCGTCCGGGTGCAAGCCTTCGGTCCAGCCGTTGCCTGCCTCCTCATCCTGGGTCCGGCCGCGAAATTCGAGCCAGGCCCGGTTGAAATATGTGCACAGGGCATCCGGGCCGGACATCCAGATCATGACAGGTGCGGCATCCGCCAAGAGACGGAAGCGCACTTCGCCAGCCCGCTGTCTTTCCTTGTGACGCTGAAGTTCAGCCTCCAATTCGGCGAGCTTCTCGCGCAGTGCACCAACTTCGTCGAGCTGTTTCGCGGGCGCCATCGCTGACTCCACCCCAGACCCAAATCATAGGCTAGTATCCGCCTTGGGTAAAGTACCAAAATAGCAAATGTTACGCTTAAGAGATGGCGGGGTTGAGGATTACGGCCCGCGAATTGTGGAACTTCTCCCGGGCGCAGGTTGAATCATGATTGAGAAGCCAATGACGCCCAATCTTCCGGAAACGGACGATGAGCTGCTGATACGCATGCGCAGCGGCGACGAGCAGGCTTTTGTGGCGCTCTACCGCCGGCGCCAGGCTGCCATCTACCGGTTCGTATTACATATGAGCGGTTCAGCGACGGTAGCCGAAGACGTGACCCAGGAGGTATTTCTGGCGCTGATTCGCGAGCAATGCGGTTACGATCCGCAGCGCGGGACGCTTTCCGGCTACCTCTTCGGAATTGCCCGCAAGCTGGTGCTGCGACACGTGGAGCGCGGCCGCTCAGATGTGGCTCTGGAGACGGATCTGGAAAGCGCCGCGCCGCCGGAACTGATGGTGAACGACGACCCGCTGACGGACCTCATCGACCGGGAGGGTGTCGAGGCTTTGCGCCGCTCGGTGCTGGCGTTGCCGCGGCGATACCGTGAAGTGGTGGTCCTGTGCGATCTGGAGGAAGTGGATTACGGGGAGGCCGCCTTCGTGCTCGGCTGCCCGATTGGCACGGTGCGGTCCCGGTTGCATCGGGCGCGCGCGCTGCTGCTGGAAAAACTGAGCCAGAGATGGCATCACCGCCCCGGTGTGAGCGCGTTGAAACCGATAAGGTGTCTGATATGAATTGCCAGGAATTTTGGAATACCATGCCGGAACTTGCGCACGAGGCGGAGGACGGGCATTTGGAGCATCTTGGGGAGTGCTCGGCGTGCGCCGCGCTGCTGAATCGCCAGCGAACTTTGGCGTCGGGCCTGCGGATGCTGGCCGCTGATTGGCGGTCGGTGGAAGCGCCCGCACGCGTGGAATCCAGGTTGACCGCGGCGTTCCTCGGCCAGGCCGGACTGGCGGTGCGGCGTCCGGCGACCCGCTGGTGGGTGCCGGTGGCGACTTGGGCGGCGGCTGCCGCCGCGGTGGTTGCGCTGGCGATGTTCCTGACGCGCGATCGCCCGGTGGTTCCGGCCCACAGAACTAGTTCGAGCGGTGTGCAACTAGCCGCGGTAGAGCCGCCGGCGGATCTGGAAACGCTGGGCGATTCCTCCGATGCGGACAACGATTTCATCCCCATCCCCAACGCGGCGCGAATTGAGCCGAATGAAGATCTGAACCTGGTGCGCGTGGAGGTGCCACGGTCTGCCATGATCGCGCTGGGATATGCAGTGAGCGAGGACCGCGCCTCGGAACCCGTGGAAGCGGAAGTGGTGCTGGGCGCCGATGGCCTGGCCCGCGCGGTGCGTTTTGTGGAGTAATGTAAGGAGTGAGATTATGTTGACTCGAACGACTCTGACTATTGCCGGCCTTCTGGTCCTGGCCGTGGCTGCGAGTGCCCAAAATCCGGGACCGGGCCGTGGGCGCGGGTACTTTGGACCCGGGGATGCCGCCGGGTTGGGCGGCGCGCGATTCCTGGGGGCCGAGGCGGGTATGCCGGGCCGCGTGGTGAAGAACGCGCCGTTCTCGGCCGATATTGTGACCGAGACCTCCCAGACCCTGAGCGACGGCAATCACATCCACCAGTCCAACACCGCCAAGGTTTATCGCGACACGGAAGGGCGCACGCGGCGCGAGCAATCGCTAAATGGGCTGGGTGGTCTGGCTCCCAGCTCGAGTTTGCCGCAGGTGGTATTCATCAACGATCCTGTGGCGGGCTTCAATTACGCTCTGAATACGCAGAACAAGACGGCGACCAAGTCCGCCTGGGCTCGGCCGGGCAGAGGAGGTCAGGCGCAGAGTTCCGGCCAGCCGATGGCGCGTCTGCGCCAGCAATCGACGGACGGGAGCGCGGCCATCGCGGGGCGCAGGGGCCGTGGCGCGGCCAACCGGCAGAACGTCAAGACGGAATCGCTGGGCCGCCAGACCATCGAAGGCGTTCAGGCTGATGGCACCCGGACCACGATGACCATCGCGGCCGGCCAATGGGGCAATGAACAGCCCATCCAGATCGTCACGGAACGCTGGTACTCGGCCGATTTGCAAACCGTGGTGCTCTCCAAGCGCACGGACCCGCGCATGGGCGAAACCGTAACCCGAGTGATCAACATCAGCCGCAGCGAGCCGCCGAGTTCCTTATTCGAGCCGCCCGCCGATTACAAGGTGACGGCAGCCGGCAACCGGACCAGCCGAACCGCCGCCCCGCCGGCGCAGCAGTAGTAGCTGGTGGCGCCGAAAAGACCGCTCCCTGACGGTCGCAGCTTGGAGTGTAGCCATGTGCCTCGCCCGGAGCCGCGACCGTCAGGGAGCGGGCTTGGGCCGCATAATATTGAAGCAGAAAATCAAGGTAGCGTTTGCGTCGGGGACCGACGATCTGAACGCCCGCCTCATCGCGCGAATGCGCGAGGTCTTTCCCGATCTGCCGTTCTACGTGGTTTCGGATTTTCGCCCCGCGGACGACGACGTGCAGTGGGTGCGCTACCAGGGAAGCTGCCTGGAAAACTGGGCACGTTGCCGCCGCGCGTTCCGTGGGAAGTCAATCCGCCTGGCGGGGGTCCTGCTGGTTCCCAACGTTCCGTTTCGCCGCATGCGGCTGCTGGCGCTGATTCTGGCGCCTTTGTACTTTCTGGCCGTCAATGAGAACCTGAACGACTTCATGCTGCGGCCGGGCAGCCTCCCGGCCATAGTGCGTCACTTCGCCTGGCGGACCCGGAACTTCCTGCGGTGGCACATGGGGGCGGACGGCATGCTGGCGCGGCGGGGTTGGGCCGACTTCCTGTACGCGGCGGCGCGGCTCGCTGGACTGGTCCGGCTGCGGCACGGCCGAGTGAAGCCTCTGCCGGAGGGTGCCAACCTGCCCCGGCACCGTCTGGATGCGGACGATGTGGCAACCATGGAGCGTGCGTTCCAGCAGGTGCCGGAGTTGTTCTGCGCCACGGTCGCCGCGGGTGCGGCAAACGGCCTGCGGTATGCGCTGCGCGGCAACGGCTGCTGTTCCTTGTATGACACGGCCAAGTTCCGGGCGCTGGGAGGACTTGACCCCGCTTATGCCACCGGCGAGACGGCCTTCCTCGACCTCTGCTATCGCGCCTGGCAGCGCGGCTGGCCGACGGTGGCCGTGGCGGGAGTGGCCGTGCCGGAGGCCTGTCGAGAAGGGGCGCCGGTGGGCGGGGAACAACTCGATCACTTGAGATTCCTGGCGCGCTCGGTTTCCGACCCCAAGGTCTTTCGGCATCACTGGGCGCAGGCGGTGGGCCGATTGCATGCCGGGGCTCGCCCCGGGACCGAAGCGCGGGCCGCGCTCCGGCAGGCGCCGGCGATTGCTCTCCGCGGCGGTCCGTGGTATCCCTGCCGTTTTCCCGAGGACCTGTTCCTGGCCCTGACCAACGGAACGGTCACGGTCTTTCCGGGCAAGGCTGCCTCGGGGAAACCACGCGTGCTGGTGGCCAGCGCTTACCTGCCGTTTCCGCTCTCCCACGGCGGCGCGGTGCGGATACACAACCTGACGACGCGGGCCGCCGCCGATTGGGACCAGATCCTGGTGGCTTTCACTGAGACCGATGCGCCGCCCGCGGCCGAGCTGCTGGACCATTTCGTGGAAGTCTTGCTGGTGCGGCGCACCGGAACCCATGCGGCGCCAAGCACGGGCCGGCCCGAAGTGGTGGAGCAGTTCGCGTCCGCGTCCTTTCGCGCGGCCCTGCGGGAGACCGTGCGCAAGTGGCGGCCGGCCATCGCGCAACTGGAGTTCACGCAGATGGCCCAGTACGCCGCCGACTGCGCGCCCGCCCGGGCCATCCTGGTGGAACACGATATTACATTCGATCTCTACCAACAACTGCGCCAGACCAGCGACGATTGGGACCTGCGGCACCAGTTGAAGCTGTGGCGGCGCTTCGAAACCGCCGCGTGGCGCCAGATGGCGTGCGTCGTCACCATGTCCGAAAAGGACCGGGACATGGTCACCGGAACGCACGCCGTCGCCTTGCCGAATGGCGTCGACCTGGGCCGGTTTCGTCCTGCGCCGCAAGCGCCCGAACCGCGCCGACTGTTGTTCGTGGGGTCCTTCTCCCATTTGCCCAACCTCATGGCGGTCGCCTTCTTTCTCGACCAGGTATGGCCCCGGTTGCGGGACACACGGCTGCACATCATTGCCGGCGCGCGGCACGAGTACTTCCTCGATTACCACGGTTCCCAGGTGAAGGTGCGCCTGAACCAGCCCGGGGTGGAAGTGGAGGGATTCGTTTCCGACGTGCGCGGCGCTTACGAGCGAGCCGCGATTGTGCTGGCGCCGCTGGTGGTATCGGCGGGAACCAATCTCAAGATTCTGGAAGCGATGGCGTGCGGCAGACCGGTGGTCGCGACGCCCGCCGGCGTCAACGGGCTGGACCTGGTTCCAGGCGAGGATTTCATCCTGGTTCACACCGCTGGGGAGATGGCGGCGGCGATTGAGAAACTGCTGGCCTCGCCGGCCGAGTGCCATCGTCTGGCGGCCGCGGGCCGGCGGCGCGTGGAGGACCGGTACGGCTGGGATGAGATCGCCCGCCGGCAGACGGAGTTGTACCGCGAAGTGATGGCCGGTTGATCACGCCGGCGGGACGGGATGTACCTGGGCGCGGATCTGATCGAGGCGCAAGGCATCGAAGAAAGGCTGTTGCTTTGCGGGCCGGCCAGCCCAGCGCGCCAAGCCGCCAGCGTCCGGCCAAAGCAGCGCCACGCTGCCGGATATCCCCTGGCACGCCGGGCGTGTGAGGGTGGTGCTACGCCAGCGGGATGACCGACTACTTTTACCAGCACCTCCGGATCTTCGACTGCCCCAAGTGGGCCGAGCCGCTACGTGAGGCGCTTCGCAAGAACAGGAGCGGATCGTCATCATTCCGGAGCTTGCTGTTGCGCCCCGCCGCTAAAGTGCTGCTCAAACGACCACGTGCGCGCCGCGGGCTACACTCAAGATGGCGCGCGCCCACTGCGGTGTGCCAATAGCATGAAGATGGGTGTAAGCCGCCCAAACGTTGGCCGTCACCACGGCGTCACGGCCGGGGAAACATCCCGTCCCGCGGTGCACCGCACACGCCGTCGAAGGCACGTCGTCATCCAGGACCATTCTCGAGTAGTGAAACTCGTGGCCCCGGAGGAGGGTACCTATAGGAAAGAACGGATTTGCCGTGTCCACCAAGATCTCGGTGTAGCCGTGACCCTGCGGTACGTCGCACACCTCGACGTCGAAGCCCAGCACTCCCGACATTTCGTACTTGGCTCCGCGCCAGGTTAGAGTGCGCGACAGCAGCATCAACCCTCCGCACTCGGCATAGACCGGCAAGCCGGCACGGGCTGCGCGACGAATCGAAGCGAGAAAGCTCGAGTTTCCGGACAACGTCTCCGCATGGGTCTCGGGAAAGCCACCGCCGATGTACAGAGCATCCAGTCCGTCCGGAAGCGAAGCCGAGGTCAGCGCGGAAATGGCGACAAGCCTGGCGCCCGCGGCCTGGAGAGCCTCCAGGTTCTCGGGGTAATAGAAGCTGAACGCGGCGTCGTCGAGATAACCAATGGTGAGGCCGTCGCCGGCGGGCGGTTCGCGGAGCGGAACGGGGGGCATGGCGACGGGCGGCTGCTGGCACGCGATGGCCATCAGGCGGTCGAAATCGAGATGGGCAGCCACGAGGCCCGCCAAGTCTTGAGCCAGGAGGCCGCGCTGTGGATGCTCGCGAGGGGTAACGAGACCGAGGTGGCGCGTGGGGAGGAGCATGCCGGCTCCGAGGCGCGGAACTACTCCGAGCACCGGAATGCCGCACACCGATTCGATGGCTTCCCGCACGATGCGTTCGTGGCGGGCTCCGCTGACGCGGTTGACGACGACACCGGCGATGCGGACATCGGGGTCCAGGCGCTGACACCCCAGAACCAATGCGGCCGCGGTGCGCGTCACCTTGGTGGCGTTGACTACCAGCACCACAGGGGCCTGCAGGGCTTTAGCCAGTTCCGCCGTGCTGTGCGTCCCACGCGCATCCGCGCCGTCGTACAAACCACGGTTGCCTTCGACCAGGTTGAATCCGCCGGGCACCGCGTTGCTGGCGAAGGAATCGACGACGCGCACGAACCCCATCAGGTAGGTATCCAGATTTCTGGCGGGCTTTTGGGAGGCCCATTCGAGCCAGGCCGAGTCGATGTAGTCAGGCCCCTTCTTGAAAGCCCGGGCGGGGATGCCTCTCCGCCCGGCTTCGAGCAGCAACGCGAGTGAGACGAGAGTCTTGCCCGACTCTCCCGAAAGGCCGGCGACCACGAGACGCGGCAAGTCGGCCATGGTCGCGGCGCTTTCCACGCTCATTCAAGCGCCGGGAGTGGACCCCTCTTTAGGCGGCAGTGTGATGTAAGAGCCGCCCAGGTAGCTGTAGACGCAGCGCCCCGAGTCCATCAGGATGCGAATGGCGTGTTTGCAATCGTCTTTGCTGCACGCGGAATCGCCGTGCCGGGCAATCATCTCCTTGGTCAGATCGCCGGCTTTCAGATTCCTCTTGCCGGCGTACTCGGAAACCAGGGCATACATTTCGTCGGCCAGAGCCTCGATTGTAACGGGCATGAAGCCTCCAATTTCAGATGTAAAGATCCACTTCAATGCTATGGCGTGTCTGGCGTGCGGTCAAGCGCAGAAGTTCCGCGGCGATCAGAGAGGCAGCAGATCGATGTTCCGTATTTCGAGCAAGCCCGTTGATTCGTGGAGGATACCGATGATGCGCACCTTGTGCCGGGCAAAAGTGCTTGCCCTGGTTTGATCGACCAGAATGTACGACGAGGCGCCGTCATAAAGCGCCAATTCGCCGCGTTCGGATTGGCTCTGATTCAGCCACGAAAGGCAGGTCGGGGGAGCGCGATTGTGCGATTAGTCGCCTTCGGTTTGTGCCACCAGAAGCGCCTCGGGCTGATGCTGGGAAGCGTCGCAGGGCGGTCCGAGGCCAAGGGCGATATAGTTGACCGTTCCGGCAAGCCGGTGCGCGTCCAGCAGCCTCCAGCAGTCCAGCACGGTGCCGTGCGGCTTGAATTCCGCCGGCGAGATGTTCCGGAACTCCGCCCATGGTGTCGTGATAGCCAGTACGTCGGCCTGTCGCGCGCAGCCGGCTGCGCTGGCGGCGAATGTCACCTTTCCGACCAGTTGCGGCCGGGCATTCTCCATGGCGGCCGGATCGTAGACAACCACCGGCAGCCCGACCGACAGCAGGTGCTTCGCCAGCGCGAGACCTTGCGATTCTTCAGTCACTTCGGTGTTGGGTTTGTAGGAAAGCCCCATCACCCCGACCGTGCCTCCTTCGGGCAACCGCGCGAGAATCCACTTCGCCAACCGCGGCGCCTGGCTCTGGTTCAACCGGTGCGTCGCCTCGGCCAGAATTGGCGGCACACCGTTGGCCCGCGCCAGGGCCGAAAACGCCAGATTATCGCGTGGAAAGCATGGGCCGCCATATCCCAGCGCGCCTTTCAAATACTTCTGTCCGATCCGGCTGTCACACCCGATGGCCGAGGTTACCACATCCACATCGGCGCCCGGCAGAGTCTCGCAAACCTGCGCCAGCATGTTGGCGTAGGAAATCTTGGTGGTCACGAAAGTATTGACCGAAATCTTAGTCAGTTCGGCATTCACGTGATTCATGCGCCGGATGTGCGGGTTGCTGTCGCATACACCCGTGTAGAACTTTTCCAGAATATCGCCGGACCGGCGGTCCGATTCACCGATGAGGATCATGTCCGGATTCAGCATGTCCCGAATGACGCTGCCCAGCGCGATGAATTCGGGGTTGTAGCACAAGCCGAACCCTTCGCCGCATTTCCTGCCCGAGTATGCCTCGAGGGCCGGCAGCAGCTTGCCGCCCGTGGACCCCGGCATCACCGTGCTGGAGAGCACCACCAGGTGCCAATCCTGTTTCTTGCGCAGGGCGGAGCCGATCTTCTCCGCTGCGACCATCACGTGCCGCAATGAGAACGTGCCATCGGGATCCGAGGGCGTGGGCACGATGATGAAGGTAGCGTCGGTTCCGAGAACCGCCTCTTCGAAATCCATGGTGGCCGACAGGCGCTCACGATTGGCCTGGATCATCTCCTCCAGGCCGGTCTCCTTCAAGGGCGCGTGGCCCTGCTGAATCGCAGCCACGTAGTCGGGATTGACATCCACTCCCACCACCACGTGTCCTTTGTGGGCCATGACCGCGGCCATGGGTGCGCCCAGCTTTCCTAAACCTATGATCGATAGTTTCATGCGCTCTATTCCTGTCGTACAATGGGCATCCGCCAGCCGGTGCCGAACGCGCGCGAGGTCACTTTCAGGACCGGGGCGGCTTGTTTTCGCTTGAACTCCGCAATGCGCACCAGCCGCAGGACGCGGCGAACGGTTGGCTCGTCGAAGCCCTGAGCGATGATTTCCTCCGCCGACTGGCACTGCTCGACGTGAAGCTCCAGAATCTGATCGAGCACGTCGTAAGGCGGGAGGCTGTCCTGATCGGTCTGGTCGGGCCGCAATTCGGCCGATGGCGCCTTGGTGAGAATGGCTTCGGGAATGTCCGGCCGGCGCCGGTTTCGCCATCGCGAAACCCGGTACACCATCATCTTGGGCAGGTCCGCGATCACGGCGAGACCGCCGTTCATGTCCCCGTACAACGTGCAGTAGCCCACAGACATCTCAGACTTGTTGCCGGTGGTGAGCAGCAGCGAACCGTACTTGTTGGAAAGCGCCATCAACAGGTTGCCGCGGATGCGCGATTGAATGTTCTCCTCGGTCACGTCGGACGGAAACCCGCGAAAGGCGTCTTCCAGCACGGCATCGTAAGTCTGCATGATGCCGGTGATGGGCAAGGTGATGGTTCGGATTCCGAGATGGCGCGCAAGTTGGGCGGAATCGTCCACGCTGCCCCGGCTCGAGTAGCAGGAGGGCATCATCACGCCGAGCACGTTTTCGGGGCCCATGGCATCGGCGGCGATGGCGGCCGTAAGCGCCGAATCGATGCCGCCGGAAAGCCCCAGCAGGACTTTACTGAACCGCGTCTTGCGCGCGTAATCCCGGACGCCCAGCACCAGCGCGTTCCAGATTTCGGCTTCAGGCTCGAAGTCGTCCTCGGCGATGGCGTCCGGCCCGGCAGCGAGGTCCACCACCACCACGTCTACCTCGAAACCTTTAGCCCGCGCGAAGAGGCGGCCCTGGGCGTCGAAAGCGCCGCTGCGGCCGTCGAAGATGAGGTCATCGTTGCCGCCCACCTGGTTCACGTAAACCAGCGGCAGGCCGTGTTTCCGAGCCATTTGGCCGAGCATCTGCTCGCGCAGGAGCTGCTTCCCGACGGTGAAAGGCGAAGCCGAAAGGTTGACGATGGCCTGGGCCCCGGCTTGTGTCAGCACCTCTATGGGATCCTGGTGATAGCGCCTGCGCCTCCAAAAGTCGCGGTCGTTCCAAACGTCTTCACAGATGCTGATGCCTAAACGCCAGCCGTCCAATTCCAGAATCTGCGGCCCCTGGGCGGGCTCGAAGTAGCGGTCCTCGTCGAAGACGTCATAAGTGGGCAGCAGGGTTTTGTGGAAAGCGGGCCCGACGGCGCCGTCTCTCAGCAGCACAGCGCTATTGAACAAGGGGCGGCCCATGTCGGAGGGATTGGGTGTAGCCACCCCGACGAGCAGCGGAGGAGCGTCGGCCAGCTCGGCGGCGATGCGCGCCAGCATCTCGCCACTGCGGCGCACGAAGCCCTGGTTCATCAACAGGTCGCGCGGGAGGTATCCCATCAGGGCCAGCTCCGGTGTAACCACGAGACCGGCCCCCAAGGACTGTGCGGCACGAGCGCCGCTGACGATCAACGAGGAGTTCCCGTTAAGGTCGCCCGCAGTAGGGTTGATTTGTAGAAGTGCGATTCGCAAAACGAAATTCACCCGCGCGTCAAAATAGACTTCGAGAACTGAAACCGAAAGTGTACAAAGCTTGAGGCCAGTGTAGCAACATGCGAGGCGCCCGTGGGGCTGCTGATATAGTGGGATTGAACCGTGAATTCCTGCGAGCCGCCGCTGGTCAGCATCGTCACGCCTTTGTACAATATGGCGCAGCACCTGCCTGCCACAATTGAGAGCGTGTTGTCGCAGGACTACCCTCGCATCGAGTACATTGTGGTGGACGGCGGGTCCACCGACGGAAGCCTCGAGATTCTGGAGCGTCACCAGGACCGCCTGCGGTGGCTCACGGGCCAAGACAAGGGGCCCTCCGACGCCGCCCATCGCGGATTCCTGGAAGCCCGAGGTGAGGTCTTCGCCTGGCTGAACGCCGATGACATCTATCTGCCGGGCGCGGTACGGACCGGGGTGGAATACCTGATCGCGCACCCGGACATCGATGTGGTCTATGGCGAAGCCTACTGGATTGACGACAAGGGCGCCGTCATCCGGCGATATCCCACGCTGCCGTTCGACCCCAAAGTTCTGGAGCGCGACTGTTTCATTTGCCAGCCGGCTTCATTCATCCGGGCCTCTTCCTACAAAGGCTGCGGGCTGGACCCGGACGTCGTCCGTTCGTTCGATTACGATCTCTGGATCCGCATGGCCAAGCAAAACCTGCGCTTTCGGTCGATTCCGGAATACTTGGCGGGATCGCGGATGCACAGCGGGGCGAAGACCCTCTCCGAGCGCGATGACGTGTTTCACGCCTCCATGCGGCTGCTGAAACGGCACTACGGCTACGTCCCGTTTTCCTGGGTATTCGGGTACACCGCGTACCGCATGGACCGGCGCGACCAGTTCTTTCAGCCGCTCGAGCCCTCCTTGCTGAAATACCTGGCCAGCCTGCCCATGGGCCTCCGGCTGAACCCGGCCAAGCCTTTTCGATTCCTGGGCGAATGGCTTGGCGCGCCGGCAGCTCTCTTCAAACGGCGTCCGCGAGCGTAGGTGGACCTGCTAAACTTCTTAGTTTCATGAAGCTGTCGATCCTGATGCCAGTCTACAACGAGCGCACCGTTGTGGAGCGTTGCATCTCGCTGGTTCTGACTGCTCCGTTGCCCGAGAACATGGAGCGGGAACTGGTGATCGTGGACGACTGCTCGACCGACGGCACGCATGATATTCTTCAGCGCGCGGCCGCGAGATTCCCCGAAATCCGCCTCTTCCGGCATCAGCGGAACCGCGGGAAGGGCGCCGCCGTGCGCGCCGCAATCCAAGCGGCGTCCGGCGATTTCTCGCTGATTCAGGATGCCGATCTGGAGTATGATCCCTCCGAATACTCGCGCCTGCTGCGGCCGCTGCTGGACGGCCATGCCGACGCCGTCTTCGGGTCTCGCTACATGGCCGGCGAGCAGACCCGCGTGCTGCCGTTCTGGCATTCCATGATCAATAAAAGCCTCACGCTGGTTGCCAACATGTTCTGCAACCTCAGCCTCACGGACATGGAAACGTGCTACAAGGTCTTTCGCACCGACCTCCTCAAGAGTATCCCCATCCGCTCCGACCGGTTCGGCTTCGAGCCGGAAATCGTCATGAAGAGCGCCAAGCGGAAGCTGCGTATCTACGAAGTGCCCATCAGCTATCACGGCCGCACTTATGAAGAAGGCAAGAAGATCGGCTGGAAGGACGGGTTAAGAGCGCTCGCCGTCATCTTCAAGTTTTGGCTCATCGACGACCTCTATGCCGCCCCATACGGTCGCGGCGTTCTCAACAATCTCACGGGCACGCCGCAGTATCTGAGCTGGCTGGCGCGAAAGGTCCGGCCGCACCTCGGCGACGAAGTCCTGGAAGTGGGCGCGGGAATCGGGAACATCGCCGGCAGGCTCATGGCGAGACGGATGTTCTACATGGCGGCGGAGAAAGATCCGCTGCATCTCCACGCGCTGCGCAACCGCTTTCTGCGCACGCCGAATGTGGCGGTCGAGCGCATCGATCCCGAAGTTGCGGCGGACCTGGCCGGACTGGAAGGCCGCTTCGACACGGTGCTTTGCCTGAATGTGCTGGAGTACCTGGACGACCCCGGCGGCGTGCTGGATTCTCTGCGCTCCACGCTGAAGCCGAATGGCGTGCTGGTAGTGCTGGTGCCCTGCGGCCCGCGTTTGTTCGGGACCCTCGATCGAAGCTTGGGACACAAGCGACGCTACAGCTCGCGGGAAGCGCGCCAATTGCTCGAATCGCATGGCTTCGCGGTGGAAACCGCCTGCAGTTTCAACAAAGTTGGCGCGCCGCCATGGTGGGCGTATAGCCGGGTGTTCGGTTCCAGGAATATCAACAAGCTGGTGTTGAAGATTTTCGACAAGACTGTATGGATCTGGAGGCGGCTCGACGGGCTGATGCCGTGGCCGGGTCTCTCTCTCATCGTGGTGGCGCGCAAGCGCGGCGGCGCAACGAATGCAAGCTGAATCCGAAATCATGCGCTTCAACCGGTTGTTGGCGGGGTTCGCCGGCCGACGGATCCTGGTGATCGGCGATCTCATGCTGGACGAATTCATTTGGGGAAGAGTGTCGCGCATTTCGCCCGAGGCGCCTGTTCCGGTGGTCAACGTCACGGGAGAATCGTACTATCCGGGAGGCGCCGCTAATGTGGCGCGCAACGTCCGGGAGTTCACCGATAGGGTCGCCGTCATGGGTGTCACGGGGGCGGACTCTCATGGGCAACAGTTGCTGGATCTGTTGGAAGGTTCCGGTATCGATACCTCCGGGATTCAACGGGACGCCTCCTTTTCGACCACTGTGAAAACCAGGATCATCGCCCGGAACCAGCAGGTAGTGCGCGTGGACCGCGAACGCAGGACGGCTCTGACCGCCGAACAGACTGAGCGTGCCGTGAAGCACCTGGACGGCATGGCCGGGGGCCTGGATGGGATCATCGTCGCCGACTACGGCAAGGGCTTGCTGACCCAGCCGCTGGCGGATTATATCTGCCGAACGGCGCGCGAGCACGGCAGAATCCTGACCGTGGACCCTCATCCTTACACTTCGCTTTCCTGGCAGGGCGCCACCGCCATCAAGCCGAACCGGGCGGAGGCGTTTATGGCGGCGGGCTTGCCACCCTCCGATCCCGTGGCGCCAGTGCTTTCGGACCAGCCACTGCTCGAGGCTGGGAACCGGCTGCTTCGGCTTTGGAAAACCGGGAGCGTCCTGATCACCCTGGGAGAGCACGGCATGTTGCTATTCCAAAGCGGCGCTCCACCGTACCCCACTCCCACCCGCGCCAAGGATGTATTTGACGTTTCCGGCGCCGGCGATACAGCCCTTGCAGTCTTCACCCTGGGTCTGGCTGCTGGAGCCACTCCCGCCGAAGCCGCCGAACTGGCCAACCGCGCCAGCGGCATCGTCGTAGGCAAGTTGGGCACCGCTACCGTGACAGCGGCGGAGCTCCAGGCGGGCTTTGCCCAGGTATGAGCGGGGCAAGGGCGGTGTTCTTCGACCGCGACGGCACCCTCATGGAAGAGGCATATTATTGCAGCGATCCCGCGAGAGTCCGGGTCTTCCCGGGCGTTCCAGAGGCGTTGCGGAAGTTGAAGGAGGCGGGCTTCCGCGCGTTCGTCATTACCAACCAGAGCGGAATCGGGCGCGGCCTGATTACAGAAGCGCAATACCACGCCGTTCAAGAGGAACTGCTGCGCCAGATCGGAGCAGGCCTGATCGATGCGACTTATTTCTGCGCCGATCCGCCGGCTGTGCCCTCCACCCGACGCAAGCCCGAGCCGGGCATGGTGTTGGAAGCCGCGGCAGCCTATGACATCGACCTGGCGCGGTCGTATTTCATCGGCGACAAGAGCGCCGACATCGAATGCGGCCGGCGCGCCGGCACGCGCACCATCCAGGTCCTGACGGGCTACGGAGCGGAGCAGGATTCCCACCCCGACTTCACGGCGCACGACATCACCGAGGCTGTCCAAATCGCGCTCAGGGGTTCAGACAAACCCGCACCAGCACTGCCGACCGCTGAACGCTGATCGCTATTACCAGATGCGAAGAGGGATGTCGCCAGGCGAGTACCCCACGCCCACCCGCACATCGTACAGGAACCGGTTGTAGAGACTGAAGTCGACGCTGCTGTATTGACGGGCACTAACGCTCACGATCCCATGGACGTTACGCGTGATTTGGCGACTCGCCGTCAATGTTCCGGTTGTGTTGCCGTAAGTGCCGAGTACATTCCCAATCGATTCGGCCCGGATGTAGTTCGCGGAGACGCCGAGGCTCCATCGGCGGAGCCCGGTGTAGTTGTATCCCACGATTGCGGTGTCCGTGACGGAGGTCAGAAACAGACCATTGCCGGGCGTCGTGCCCCGCCCTCCGGAAATGTACGCGACCCCCTTGGCAAACGTCCGCGACAGCCGGCCGCTAAAGCTCGCGACATGGTCGATCCGGTCGAGCACCACGGTTCCCTCCGGCGTTCCGATCAAGGCCGCAATCGCCGGATCAATGGGAACGTTTTGGATAAACCTCGATTCGACTCGGATGATTCCGCCGGACCCGGAAAACTCCAGCCAGCGGCTGAGACGCACGGAGTATACGCCGGACACTCCATGCATGTCTGCGCTGCTGAGCACGCCAACGTAGTCGTAATGGGTGAATGTGTAATTGGCGCCGATAGTGGAACGGCGCGTCAAACGGTATTGCACATCGGCGTGAGCGGTGGCGCCGGTAACCCCGTATAGCGCAGACGAGGCGCGGCTGACCAGAAAGCCGTCGCCGCCCATACTGAAAGAAAGCCGCGCGGTCTTCTGAAAGATCAAATTGGCCTGCGTGGTGAGATACTCCGTGCGATTATCGAAGAAGTCCGTGGTGGGGACCTCAGTGGTGGACGGATCGAAGGGTACGGTCTGCGAAAGCGCCGGAAGCCCGTAATTCTCCGAGTACATGCCGGCGTTTTCGTTCAGCGTCAGAGACACATGGCGCGAGAACTCGTGCGTAATCCCCAGCAACAGGAATTGATCGGTTGTATTGAAAGCAGTGTCGTGCGCGTAACGCCGAATGGAGCCGCGGTAATTCAAGCCAATCTTGGTGTGCCTCCAGCTATGCACCCCGCTGATGCCGGCCGTGACTTCCAGGCCTTCGCTCGCCTCGTTCCCCAACTGGCCCTGCGAATTCACCTCCACGCCGGAAAGTCCGGTGTCATAGACCCCGGCCAGCTCGACGAACGGTCGAAAATCGATCTCCGGCGATGCCATGGCCGCAGGCGCCTCGCCGCGCGAGAGAATGGCGGGGCCTGCGTATTGCGCAAATACCGGCATTGCCAAGGCCAATATTGCGAGCACTCGTCCCAGATTCAAAGAGTTTTCCTCCCTTGGCCTCCGGCAATCGCCTGCCGCAAGCCGTAAGTCAAAGTCTGACGCGATATTCTCTGGTGTGTCAAGCTGGCGATGATCTGCACCCTGTTCCTTTCACCCCGCCAGTGCCGGCTTCCGATCGGCGAGCGCGCGCGCAATGCGCTCGCAGGCATGGCCGTCGCCGTACGGGTTGTGAACACGCGTCATGCGCGTGTATTCGTCCTGATCCTCGAGAAGGCGGGTGGCTTCCGCCACGATGCGATCCACGCCGGTGCCCACCAGCTTCACTGTCCCAGCCTCCACCGCTTCGGGGCGTTCGGTCTTTTCGCGCAAAACCAGCACCGGCTTGCCCAGCGAGGGCGCTTCTTCCTGGATGCCGCCGGAGTCCGTAATGATGAACCAGCAACGGCGCATCAGATCCACAAACGCCGTGTAGGGCAGGGGATCGAGCAGCACCACATTGGAAAAGCCGGAGAGTATCCGGTGCGCGGGGCCGAGGACGCTGGGATTACGGTGGACGGGGTAGACGATCTGCACGTCGGGGCGCGAGGCCACCAGCGATAGCGCACGCATGGCTCGCTCGAAGCCCGGGCCGAAACTCTCGCGGCGATGGCTGGTGACCAGCACCAGCCGCCTGCCCGGATCCATCCAGGGCCATCGAGGCGCGCGCAGGGCGCCCCGGTCCAGCGCATCGCGAACATACAGCACGGCATCGACGCCGGTGTTCCCCGTGACGAAGATTCTCTCAGGGGCGACACCCTCGCCGACGAGCGCCGCCTCGGCCCTGGCCGTGGGGGCAAAGTGCCAGGTGGCGATTCGCGAAGTCAGGACGCGATTCATTTCCTCGGGGAAAGGCTGCATCATGTCGCCGGTTCGCAACCCGGCCTCGACATGCGCCACCGCAATCTGCTTATAGAAAGCCGCGACCGCGCCCGCCAGCGTAGTGGTGGTGTCACCTTGAACCAAGACGAGGTCCGGATGCTCGGTTTCCATGACGGGTTCGATGGCCGTCAGAATACGCGCCGTAAGGCTGGCCAGCGACTGGCCCGGCTCCATCAGATCGAGATCGTAATCGGGGGTGACGGAAAAGGCCGAGAGAACCTGGTCCAGCATGTCGCGGTGCTGCGCGGTCACGCAGACTTTCACCGCGAATTCATCTGGTCGCGCGCACAACCGGTGAACCAGCGGACAAAGCTTGATGCCCTCCGGGCGCGTTCCGAAGATGCAGAGAATGCGGATCATGGGCGCCGCACTTTCACCCGGGTGGGCCGCCACAAAGTCTCGGGTGGAACCACGAACACCCCGATGGCGAGCAGCGACGCCAGGTTCATAACGAGGAAACTCCTGGCGGGAGAGGAAACACGCTTCAGGAAAAAGCCCTTAGGCACGAAGCGATCCAAAGCCGCCAGGGCCACCAGGGCCAGTTCGTCGATCAGCAGGAAGCGGCGGAACGGTGATGCGGGAAGCGCCATCGTGGCGACCCACACCAGGAGAATGGCCCAAGGAAGCACCAGCCGGGCGAACTTGTGCGACAGGAAATGCAGTCGCATCCGATTGGCGCTGGTGAACAACTCGGGCAGACGAACGTGCACTTGCCAAAGGCCCGCCAAGGTCCTCAGCTTGCGCTGGAACTCCCCGCCTTCGGATGTGGGGTGATCGAAAGCCATGGCTTGAGGATCGCAGATCACCCGGTAACCGCTAAAAAAGGCCTTGAGGGGAATCACGGCGTCATCCGCCAGCGTGTCCGGGGGAATCGGCGCTGCCAGGCTGCGGCGAATCGCGTAGATGCAACCGGTGGTGTTGAAGATCGAGTCGATTCGGGAATGGCGGCGGCGCGCCAGTAGTTCATACTGCCAGTACAATTCCATATCCGCCTCTTCGCCGGTCCTGTCCGGATCGAGGAAGTGGAGCTCGCCAGTCACGGCGCCGATGGACGGATCGGCGAAATTCGCCACCAGTTGGGAAAGGGCGTACGTATCGAGCGCTTGCCGGACATCCGTGAAAAACAGGATCTCCCCGGAAGCGTGGCGCAGCGCGGCATTGACTGCCGCCGCCTTCCCGGCGCGGGACGTGCGGATCAGGCGCACACCGCGACCGGCGAACGATTCGGCGATGGCCTCGGTAGCATCGGTCGATCCATCCGATACCACCAGAATCTCCATCAGATGCGCCGGGTAATCGAGCTCCAGGAGACACTCCAACTTTGCGCGGATGAACTCCTCTCCATTGCGAACCGCTATCAGCGCCGAAACCGTGGCGCGAAAATCCCTATCCTTTTGCACCGGGGGGGCCGCGCGCCGCACAAAAAGCGCCAAGAGAATGGGATAGCCCGCAATCACGTAAAAAACGACGGCGGAAGCGACGGCAAGCAGAACCGCGGCCAGCATCAAAAACTTACCACCGCATCCCCGGGCTTGGGCGCCCCTCCGAAAGGGGATGGGATCCGGAGTATCGTTCGGATAGCGATTTCCAAATCGAGCGAAGGGCTCTCCTCCTTCACGTAGTAGAGGTCATACTCGAGACGGATGGCCTCGTCCGGCATGGTGCCCGCCCCACGCAGGTTCGTCTGGGACCAGCCGAGGATGCCGGGCTTCACGGTGAACCGGTGGGGATAGACGGGGATGATCTCGCTGAGCCGGTCGGCAAACTCTCTCCGCGCCGGTGGCGGCCCGAACAAGGCCATTTCCCCCCGCACGACGTTGATGAGCTGCGGGAGATTCACCAGGTGGAGCACGGATAGGGTCTTGCCAATCCAGGAGAATTCGCCGTCCGGCCGGCGCGTGCGAAAGCGCTGCACGCGAAACGGTATCCCCTGGAATCCCGTGCATTCGATGCGCTCCAGAACCGGACCGCGGCCCGAAAACAGAGTTATCAGGACCATGATGGCAACCAGAACAGGGGATAACCCTATCAGCAGGCCCAGGCCGATCAGATTTGTGTAAACGGCCTGAATGGCCATCACCAGACGATTGGCGCTCATGGACGATGAGAACAACAGATCGAAAGGTTGCAGGCGGTCCCATCGCACGCGGCACAACGTGTCCTCGTACAGAGCCGCCCCTTGGTCGATGGCAACTCCGGAATGCCGTAGATTCAGAAGCACCCTGGGCGGCACTCGGGAGCGCCAGTTCCCGTCACTTACCACAATGCGGCCCGGGCGCTCGGCTTTCACGGTTTCAGCCAGCCGAGGGGAATCGCCCAAGAAAGGCAATTCCGGCGGGAGTTCCGCCCGATCGCCGCTGAGAACGCCAATGATCCGCGGCCCCAGAGTCGGAACCAGCGCGCGTGTCATGGAATCGAAACCAACCAGCAGAATCCCGGCTGGCTCGCGCCTCAGCGCGCGGTCGAGCCGCCGTCCAAGCGGCACCAACAGCACAATGGCGACGATGGTGCCGAGGAGAATGATCCACACAGGAGCGGGACTGATCGGAAAGACGTAGGCGAGTCCATATTGCACCATCAGGTTGAGACCGGCCGCGGAGAAGAGCTGGTCAATCGGCAAGCTGAATCCATCGCTCGGCAGGCTGGAAGAAAAGGCTATCGCCAGCCAGCACGTCGCCGCCGAAACCGATATGGCCAGAATCCCGCCGGCGGGCCAGCCTCCTTCGCCGGTTCCGCCGGCCAGGGCTTGATATGGCCAGGAAACCAATCCGAAGCCGGCGGCGCATGCCAGCAGATCAAACAACGCAAGCCGGTTTGAAATGCGATTGTGAATGGTCGCGCTCATGGCAGGACATCTGCTGTCATCCCACCCACCACCTGTTGCCGGCCCCGTCTTGCGGAAAAGGTGCAGCGGATCATTTCCGCAAAATCAATAAGTTCACCGGATGCCATGGCCGCGCCGAATGCTCCCTCCAACTCAATCGAGTCGGTTTCCGAGAGGGGGACACGGAATGACCAGGCGGGCGTGGTGTCGGGTATCAGCAGTTCGTGGCGCAGGCCGCCAGCGCCGGTCCACCGCATCCCCACCAGGCCCAATGCTCTCCCTTCCTGCGTCAGCGCGTTCCACCAGTCCTCGTCGTCTGTGGCGTGTTCGAGCGCGGTGGTCAGACGCTCAAGTTGCAGCCTGGCATCCATGGCCCGCTGGAACTCCCCACGAAACAGCAGCCGCCCGACGATATCGAACTCGGCGTATCGCAACTGGCGGACTCCGAACCAAGCCGCGACGCAGAACAGAAGGATGACGAATCCCTGATAATTGCCGCTGATCGACGAGCTTGCCAGCAGAGCGAATGCCGCCACCAGTGCGGCCGCCAGAAGAAGCACCCCAACAGCCTGCCGCGGGGACAGCCCGAGGTCGAGCAGCCGGTGGTGAATGTGGCCCTTGTCGGGCGAAAAGATCGGCTGATTGCGAATGAATCGCCTTAAAACCGAGAGGGAAACATCCAGCAGGGGAATGGAGAGCGCCAGGAGGGGCACCAGAAAACTCAGAAGAGTGGATGCTTTTTGGGTCCAGATCATCCCGTAGCAACCGAGCAGGAATCCGATCAGCAGCGCGCCGGAATCGCCCAGGAAGACCGTCGCGGGGTTGAGGTTATACCACAAGAAACCGAACAGCGCGCCGGCCAGCGGAAAGGTGGCATACGCCAGAGGAAGATTGTGGTGCAGCAAAGCCGCCAGGAACAGCGTAAGAGTGGCCACCAGACCCATTCCGGCGCAAAGCCCATCCAGTCCGTCAATCAGGTTGAGGGCATTGCTGGTCAGGAGCAGCCACAAAACGGTGAGCGGGCAGTCGAGCCACACCGGAAGCGACCTTTGAGCCACGCCTCCGATGCTTAACCCACTCCAGAACACGATGGAGGCCGCCGCCATCACGCCGAGAACTTTGATGACGGGTTTCAGAGAAAAGAAATCATCGATCAGACCGGTAAAAAAAACCAGAGAGGCTCCGGGGATGAGCTTCCACGCCGGCGGAATGGAGGCGGCCATAGGGTCGCGCGATCCGGCGACCGTGAGCAGGGAAACCCCGTAGGCGATGGCGATTGAGATTCCACCCACCCGCGGCATGGGGTGGGCGTGAACTTTCCGCTGCCCCGGACGGTCAACCACGTCATAGGAGCGGAATACATCCCGGATGATAGGGGTGAGGATCAGAGCGATCAAGAAGGCCTTGCCGGCCAACCACAGCAGTTCACCCATGCGCTGAGCCCTCTAGGGGATTACCCCCAGACATCTTGCATTGAAGCCAGCTTGGCGCGGTCCACAGAATGTTCCACCAGGATCCTGGCGGTTGATCCGCTCCCATGCTGCAACTCACCCAGGTACAGCATTGATCCACACTGGATTTCGAGCGGCGTCCCCGGTGAAAAGCCCCCTCTTCCACCCAGTAGATCGACCTCCAGAACCCGCCCCTCCCAACCGACTTCCGCTCCCTCCTGAAAGTCGCCGTTAGGCAAACAGCGGAGCTTCACTAGGGACCGACCGGGCATGCAAGTATCATACTCTATCCACTTGAGGATTGGGTACTTCCGGGGGCTTCACCATAGTACCAGGGGTTTGCCCCAGTCCGTATTGATCGAGAGCTTGGCCGAGGGCCAGCAGTCCCGGGGTAAGGGCCGGCGCCGAATCCACGGGCGTGTCTTTAACCCGCGGTCTGGCAAGGGGTTGCCAGCCTGTTTTGGAGGTCTCCTCGGGGCGGCGGACAATATAGTCCAGGACAGCCAGGGAGATCAAGAAGAGCAAGAAAGTCATCGCGTAGTACTCTCTCTGGCGGAGTGCGCCGCTGGTCCGAACCACGCCCGGCCGGAAGATCGCCCCGCTCGTGGTTCAAAGCCAAGTCCCATGGTGGCGACGAACGGTGGCGGGGTACTCGCCGGGTCGTGAGCGGTCGCGAATGGCCCTGCACCAGCGACGCACCACACCATTGTTCTTATCGGCCGGGATACCGGTTTCCATTACAGGCGGTGGCAAGGCCGGCCCGCGCACACGATAACAGCATCGGTCTCCAGGGCTATTTCCGCCGTTTTAGCTGCCGAGAATCTGCCGGCAGGCACTCAGCCAAGACCGCATATAGTAAGCCACCTGGTGGAAATAGCCGCGTGTCGGATCCGTCCACAAGCCGCCGCGGAAGCGCTCCACGGCGGCTTCAATCTCGAAGCTGAGCGATGCGTAGGCGTCGCTAAACGTGACGCCTGACAAACGCAATTCTCGAAGCCAAGGCAACAGCTCTTCCAGAAGCAGAATGCAGGCCAGTTCGTTTGCGGCGTCCTTCAGATAGTTGTGGCTGTTTCGCCGGTGCTCCGCGATGGGAGTACCCACCCGCACGGCGCCGCCCAAATGCTTGACACAGGCCTGAGCAAAATACCCGGAGAGGATATCCCCGTAGCGGTCGATCGGCATTCCGGCAATGGGATACCCCATCTTGATGAAGTAGTAGGCCGGGATCGCGTTGCGAGCGAGCGCTGTGTTCTGGGTGTTGACCGGCGACCAGGTATCCCGCGCCAGGACGATGGAAGTACCCTTAAACGACTTAACACGCGGCAGTGTGACCAGCCAGGTGATGGCGTCGACATCGGGATCAAGAGTCCACAAGCCGGCATTCATGCGCACCGCTACAGACTCCCGCGCCAGCAGGGGATTCTCCTCCTTGTGCCGCGCGAAATACGGAAACCCGCGAGGGTAGACCGGCGCTGGCTTCTCGAACTCAAGCAGCGAGCAAATGTTAAAAAAACCGGTTGCCGATGCCGTCACAGTGTGCTCGGCCGCTTCTGCACAGACTACGGCATGCTGTCCGAAGATATCTTCCTCTTCCATGCAGTAGTTGTCGTCGTCGATCGAGATCAGAAAGTCGGTCCCGGAGGCAAGGGCCAGCAGGTAGCCGACGTTACGGCGGTTATCACTGTCGAAGGGCACTAACTCTGGAGGGAACCCGACGCTTCGAAGGAAAACTTCTTGCTCCTCCAGCGTGGGGCAGTGAACTTTCAAACCCCGGTCACAGAGAGACTGCGCACGCTCGAAAACGGCTGGCGGCGTCTTACAATCCGGAACAGCTACCACTTCTATGTGGTCTAGGCGGCTGAACTTCTTGAGGTTCTGGTGATACGCTTCTAAGACCTCTGCCTCGTAGATGGTAGTAATCACGAGAGTGGCAGTTGGGTCTCGCACTTCCCAGTTAATATATCACGGTTGGCGCCCCCGCCCGGCACGGCTGGCGCCTGGCGTGGTCTTCCTCCTGTTGATGATTTTCACAAAACCGGTGGCCATAGGTGGAGATACGTATGTCACCGGTACTTTCCTGTGCCTTAGCCCCATTTTCGCGATGCAGAATTGGCAGCGACCATTCTTCCCCTTACTTCCAGGCTCCGCCGCGTGCGGCGCGCTTCAAATAATGGCCGCGCCCGGCCTTCCCCAAGAACTTACCGCCATCCATGATCACCTCGCCGCGCGAAAGCACGGTGCGCGCATTGCCCCGGACCTCGAAGCCTTCGAACATGGAGTAATCCACGCGCATGTGATGCGTCCTGGCGCTGATGGTGTGGACGGCATTAGGGTCCCAGACCACCACATCGGCGTCGCTCGCGGGGGCAATTTCTCCCTTCTTCGGATACAGGCCGAAGATGCGGGCGGGCGTGGTGGAAACGATCTCGACGAACCGGTTCAGCGAGAGTTTTCCCGAGTTCACGCCGTGGTGGTAGATCAGTTGCAGGCGGTTCTCGATGCCCGGCCCGCCGTTGGGAATCCTGGTGAAATCGTCCTTGCCGAGCGTTTTCTGGTCGGCGAAGCAGAAGGGGCAATGGTCGGTTGAAACCACTTGCAGGTGGTCGTGCTTGAGGCCGTCCCACAATATCGGCTGGTGCTCCTTGGGTCGCAGCGGCGGAGTGAGCACGTACTTGGCGCCCTCGAAACCGGGCCGCTCGAGGTCTGCGATGGAGAGCAGCAAGTACTGCGGGCAGGTCTCCGCGAAAACCGGAACGCCGCGGTCGCGGGCCTCGCGCACCTGGTTGAGCGCGTCTTCCGAAGCGACATGGACGATGTAGACCGGCGCGCCCGCGATCTCCGCTATGGCGATGGCGCGGTGCACGGCTTCGGCCTCGGCCAGCGGCGGGCGCGTGAGCGCGTGGTAAACGGGAGCGGTTTTCCCCTCGGCCAACGCGCGCGCGATGAGCACGTCGATCACACCGCCGTTTTCGGCGTGCATGCAAATGAGCGCGCCGTTCCTGGCGGTTTGTGAAAGGGCCTTGAAAATGGTGGCGTCGTCCACCATCAGGGAGTTGGGATAGGCCATGAAGAGCTTGAAGCTGGCCACGCCCTCGCCAACCATGTCGTCCATGTCGTCGAGGCCGGAGCCGCCCAGGCCGGTGACGATCATGTGCAGGCCGTAGTCGATGGTGGCGCGGCCCTCGGCCTTCTTCCACCAGGTATCCAGCGCGTCGCGCATGCGTGTGCCGCGGTCCTGGACGGCGAAATCGACGATGGTGGTGGTTCCGCCGAACGCCGCGGCGCGGGTTCCGGTTTCGAAATCGTCGGCGGACACAATGCGGCCCAGGGGCATGTCGAGGTGCGTATGGGCGTCGATGCCGCCAGGCATGACGTACATGCCGGTGGCGTCGATCACCTTGTCCGCGGAGTTGGCCGGCAAGCCGGGACCAACCTCCCGGATGCGGCTGCCTTCGATCCGGACGTCGGCCGCCTTGGTCTCACGTGCGGTCACCACCGTGCCATTGCGAATGAGGGTATTCACGCTGTTCCTCCTTTGGCCGCCACAGCCGCGAGCAGTATTGGTCCTCCGTAACAAAGATAGCAACCGGAAACGATAGGACGTGCACGGCCACTCGAATTTGTGCGACGATTCTCTTTGGAGGAAACGAAAATGAGTAAAGGGGCTATCATCGCTGCCATTGCCGGTCTTGTGGGCGTCGCTGCCGTTTACGCCGCGAGCAAGCCAGTGACCGTGCAGCTAAAGGACGCGAAAGGACAGAGCGTCGGAACCGCCGTAGTGACCGAGAGCAAAGGCGGGTCCGGCGTGACCATCAAGCTGAACCTCAAGAACCTGCCGCCCGGCGAACATGCCGCGCACATCCACTCGGTCGCCAAGTGCGAGGGGCCTGCATTCACGTCGGCGGGTGGGCACTTCAATCCCGACCAGAAGCACCATGGCCTGGATAACCCGCAGGGACCGCATGCGGGCGACATGCCCAACTTCACGGTCAAGGCCAACGGCACGGCGAAGGTTACTCTGGATGACCCGAGGGTGAACATGGGCGACGGCGACCATTCCGTGTTTGCCAATGGCGGGACGGCGCTGGTGATCCACGCCAAGGCTGACGACATGAAGTCGGACCCCGCGGGCAACGCGGGCGACCGCATCGCTTGCGGCACGATCACGAAGTAGGGCTGCGCTCGCTACAGCGGCGTCACCAGGGACAATGCCGTTGTCTGTTGCAGCACCACCGTGGTCTGTCCGGTCGTCGTATCGAATATCTCCAGCGTCGGCAGCACCGAGCAGAACCCTGACACCGGGGTGACGGGCGTGCCGACCGCGGACGGGAGGACTAAAGCGGCGCGAACGGTGCCGCGAATCTCGGCGCGAGCCGCCGAAGTGTTGACCAGGTCGTCATGGACCGCAGTCCCCTGCGCCACCGTGACTGCGCCGGTGCCAGTGGTCCCCGGCAGGGAATTGCCCGAGGCATCATAGAAGGCGAATGTGACCTGGCAGGATGCGCCCGCAATAATCGGGCCTCCGGTGGGAAGGGCGAAAGCGTTCAACCGGGCGGTCTGGCCCGCGGCGAGGCCCACCATTCCGAACGTCACGTACTGGGGACTAATGGCCAGGATCGCCGGTTGAGCGCCCGCACGGACGGTCAGGAACGCGGCGCAGGCCAATATCAATACGCAACCAGCTACGAGGAGCGGCTTCATTGGAAAACCTCCTTAAACCTCTACAAACCCGGCGGCCGGACGGCGGTTGCGGTAGGTTAACCTTTGTCAGGGTTGCGGCCGCTTTGCTCCGCCAGTTCGATCTGCATGCAAAGGTTCATGGCGGGGGCCACTTCGCGAAACACCGCCAGCATGGATTCAACCAGGTCCAGGCCGGTGGAGCCGCGCACTTCGCTCTCCCGCATGGGGTAGAAGAGCTGGAACCCCGCCCAGCGGCTCTTGGACGCGGATTCGAGCACTTGCCGAAGCTTCCGAACACCTGGATAGCCGGCGCGCGCGAAGTACACGGGCTGTTCCTCCCAACCGCCTGCGTGCAGCATGAACCCTTCGTGGAGCACCAACCGTTCCAGTTCCCGTTCCAGGGCGCCGGCGGGCTTGAGCGCCTTGATCAGCCGATGCCAGTCCCAATCCGGGCGCAACTGGCAGTAGCGAGACTCGGGTGGGGCTTTCACGTAGCCGCGTTCCACCTGCAAGCCGCACTTGAAAAGCCGCTCGCTGGTATCCACCGTGAGGAAGAACTTCGAGCAGCCAAAGCTCACATCGGCGGAGATGGGCTTGGCGGTGCGATTGGCGCGCGGCAAGTAGCCGATCCACTGCCAATAGACGCCGCGCCCCCAGCGCTCGGTGACGAATGGCTGCCCGTAGCGGGCCTCCAGCGCCAGCTTCAGGATGCGCGTGATGCGCTCGGTCTCTTCCAGATTCCCGACGTGGATTCCGCGCTCGAAATCCAGGAACTCAGGGCGGAATCCGACGGCCACCCCCAACCCAGGGAGGACCACTGGCGGATTGCCGTGCCGGCTGGTGGTGCTAGGCTTTTGAGGCATTTGCGACCATCTTAAAACATCCGGACCGAGTCTTCCGAGGCGGTATGGGGTTGGTATAAGAGGATTCCGCGGTGAACGTCGTTTCCATTCTGATCCTGACGGCGGCCCTGGCCAGTGCGGCCACGGACAAGCCGTTGGCGGCTCCCTTTGAGAGCCGCGACGGGCTGACTGCACACGGCAGAATCGACGAACTGGCGTTCGAACAGTGGAAGCGTCTGGGTATCCAGCCCGCCAATCCGTGCTCCGACGAAGTGTTTGTCCGGCGGGTGTATCTCGACGTTATCGGCACGCTGCCAACGCCGGAGGAGGCGTCGCAGTTTTTGTCGGACCAGGATCCCAATAAGCGCGGCGCCTTGGTCGACCGCCTGCTTGAGCGCAATGAGTTCGCGGACTACTGGGCGAATAAGTGGAGCGACCTGCTGCGGGTCAAGTCGGAGTTTCCCATCAATCTGTGGCCCAATGCGGTGCAAGCCTATTACCGCTGGATTCGGACCAACATCAAGAATAACCTGCCGTATGACCGCTTCGTGCGGGAGTTGCTGGTTTCAAACGGCAGCAATTTCCGTGTGCCCGAGGTCAACTTCTACCGCGCCGTCCAGAGCAAGGAACCGCAGACCATCGCTCAAGCGGTCGCGTTGACTTTCATGGGAGCGCGAGCCGGGAATTGGCCCAAGGCGCGCCTGGAGGGGATGGCGGCCTTCTTCTCGCAGATCGGCTACAAATCCACCGCGGAGTGGAAGGAAGAGATCGTCTACTTCGATCCCCAGAAGAGCGCGCCGGCGAGCCCTCTGGGCCCGGCCGTTTTCCCCGATGGCGCGCCGGCTCACCTCGCTCCGGGCCAGGACCCGCGCGAAGTTTTCGCCAACTGGCTCCTGGCGCCGGGGAATCCGTGGTTCGCGCGCAACATCGTGAACCGCATCTGGTACTGGCTGCTGGGGCGCGGCATCATTCAGGAACCGGACGATATTCGGCCGGACAACCCCGCCAGTAATCCCGAATTGCTGGCCTTCCTGGAGCGGGAGGTGGTCGCGCGTCACTACGACCTTAAGCACGTCTACCGTTTAATTTTGAACTCGCAGGTCTATCAGCTCTCCTCGATTCCCAGGACCGGCGATCCCCAGGGCGCGGCCAGTTTCGCGTACTATCCGCTGCGCCGCCTCGACGCGGAGACGCTGATCGACGCCGTGTGCCAGATCACCGGCACCACCGAGGAGTATTCCAGCCCCATACCGGAGCCGTTCACATTCCTGCCGGAGGGCCAGCGCGCCACCGCGGTGCCGGATGGCAGTATCAGCAGCGCTTTTCTTGAGATGTTCGGCCGTCCGCCCCGCGACACGGGCCTCGAGTCGGAACGCAACAACAACCCGACGGCCGAGCAACGCCTGCACCTATTGAATTCCAGTCACATTCAGCTCAAGATCCAACAGAGCGTCAAGCTGAGGACGCTGGTGCAGGCGCGGCCCGGAGGCAAGCCGCGCGACCCCATAGACCGCGTCTACCTGGCGACGCTTTCGCGTTACCCCACCGATGAAGAGTTGAAGACGGTGTCGGCGTACTTTCAGTCCGTCCAAGGCAATAAGTGGCCGGCAATTACGGATCTGGCGTGGGCATTGATCAACAGCGCCGAGTTTCTTTACAGGCATTGAGCGAGCAACAACTATGGCAACAGTATGGATTTCGAGACGTGAGGCGCTGCACCGCGGCCTGTTCGGAGCGGGCAGTCTGCTGCTAGCCGGCGCCACCGGCCGTCCGGCCCGTGCCACCGCGCAACCGGCGAAAGCCAAATCGGTCATCCAAATCTGGATGTGGGGCGGCCCGGCGCACGTGGACACCCTCGATCCCAAACCAGCCGCCGGCTACGACTACTGCGGTCCGTTCGACAAGCCGATCTCGACCAACGTGAACGGGATCGTGATCAACGAGCTGCTTCCGCTGCTGGCGCGCCAGGCCGACAAGTATTCCATCATCCGCAGCATGACGCACGGCGTTTACGCTCACGAAACCGCGTCTTACATGGTCCAGACCGGGCGCCGGCCGGGTGAACGGCTGCTCTATCCGTGCGCCGGCGCGGTGGTCTCGCTGCTCAGGGGCTACAACGCCGGATACAGCGGATTGATTCCTCCCTACATCGTGCTGACGCAACCCCAGGGCCGCTTTTCCGAGAACGGGTTCCTCGAGGAGCGCTACCGGCCCTTCGCCACCGGAGGCGACCCGGCGCAGGCACGCTTCGCCGTCGAGGGCGTCGTCGCGCAGGGCGTCTCCGACCAGCGGCAGAAGGATCGGCGCGAGCTGCTGCACCATCTGAACACGCTCGAGAAAGCCCTGGTGAACGATCCCTCACTCAAGGCTCTCGATGAGACCGAGCGGCAGGCCTACGAACTGATTTTGGGCGATGCCGGCAAGGTGTTCGATCTGTCACAGGAAAAGGACGAGATGAGAGACCGCTACGGCCGCAACACCTTCGGACAATCGTGCCTGGTGGCGCGGCGGCTGGTGGAGCGCGGCGTCCCTTACATCACCATCAATTACGAAGGCTGGGACACACACCGGCAGAACTTTCAGGTGATGCGTCAGAAGTTGCCGCAGATGGACAAAGGCATGGCCACCCTGCTCCAGGATCTTTCGGAGCGCGGCTTGCTCTCGAGCACCATCATTTGGTGGGGCGGCGAGTTCGGCAGAACGCCCAAGGTCATGTGGGAAGCGCCCTGGAATGGCGGGCGGAATCATTGGGGAGACGTTTTCTGCGCCCTGGTGGCTGGCGGCGGCTTCAAAGGCGGCCATGTGGTGGGGGCGTCGGACGCCAAAGGAGAAGCGGTGAGGGACCGGCCCGTATATCCGTGCGATCTCATCGGCAGCATCTATGAGCTGCTGGGTATCGACCCCGACGGAAAGTTGCCCAATTCCCAGGGACTCGACGTCCGTGTGACGCCCACCGTTGCGGACGGCATCAAGATGGGCGGCCGCCTGAAGGAGATCATGTGAAGCTGGGAACTTGCTGGCTGGCCGCTTTCCTGGCGGCCGTCCCGGCCGTGCAGGCGCAGAACGCTCCGCACCTCGCGTATGTCCTGCCTGCCGGCGGCCAGCAAGGCACCACGTTCCAGGTCAAAACCGGGGGACAGTTTCTGCCCAATGTTTCCGCGGTGTATGTTTCCGGCAGCGGCGTTCACGCCACGGTGGTGGATTACGCCAGGCCCATGAATGCGACGCAGGCTGCCGATTTGAGAGACAGGATGCAGGCGTTGCAGAAGCAGCCGATGAATGCCGCCGTCCAAAAGGAAATGGTCGATACCAGGGTGAAGCTTCTCCTCTTCAACGCCAGGAGGCTCACCAGTCCCGTGCTTGCCGAAACGGTTACGCTCCAGGTCACCATCGCTCCCGGCGCGGCGCCTGGCAAGCGTGAGCTAAAAGTGGCCACGCCGCAAGGGTTGTCGAACCCGCTGGTTTTCTGCGTCGGCCAACTGCCTGAGTTTACGGAGAAGGAATCCATCAGCGTGGTTCAGCCGAACCCCAATCAACCGGCTCAGGCGCAAATCAGCCAGCCTCCCACCGACATGCGCATCACGCTGCCGGCCACGGTAAACGGTCGGATCAAGCCCGGTCTGCCGCGGCCCCAGGCGCGTTCGGGCGAGCCGTTCACCCCGGGCGAGGCCGACCGGTACCGGTTTCAGGCGCATCAAGGTCAGGAACTGGTGATTGCGGCCAGCGCGCGCGAATTGATCCCCTATCTGGCCGACGCGGTTCCCGGCTGGTTTCAGGCCGTTCTGACGCTTTACGATGCCAACGGAAACGAACTGGCGTATGACGACGACTACCGCTTCCATCCCGATCCCGTCCTCCACTATGCCGTCCCCAGGGACGGCGAGTACACCATCGAGATCCGGGACGCCCTCTATCGGGGGCGCGAGGATTTCGTGTATCGCATAGCCATCGGCGAACTGCCGTTTGTGACCAGCGCCTTCCCGCTGGGCGGTCGCGCGGGCGCCAAAACCACCGTCCAGCTCACGGGTTGGAACCTCCCCGTGAGCAAGATGACGATGAATGCCAAAGGCAAAGGGCCGGGCGTCTACCCGCTGGCCCTTCATAAGGGGGAGATTCCCAACTCCGCGGTTTTCATGGTGGACACCCTGCGCGAAGGCTTCGAAAAGAAGCCGAACAACTCCCCAGCCACCGCGCAACGCGTCAAACTTCCCATCATCATGAACGGCCGCATCGATCAGCCGGGCGACTGGGATGTCTTTAGTTTCCAGGGCCGCGCCGGCCAGGCCATCGTCGCCGAAGTTTATGCGCGCAGGCTCGATTCGCCGCTGGATTCAGTGCTCAAGCTGACCGACGCCAAGGGCAAGCAACTGGCGTTCAACGACGATTACGAGGACCCGGGAGCGGGATTGGAAACGCACCACGCGGATTCCAGAATTCTGACCACTCTGCCCGCCAACGGAACCTACTACCTTTACATCGGCGACGCCCAACAGAAGGGCGGTCCGGAGTACGCCTATCGCTTGCGCATCAGCGCCCCACGGCCGGATTTCGATCTGCAGGTGACACCGTCGAGCATCAACGCGAGCGGCGGCATGACCGTTCCCATAACCGTGCATGCCGTGCGCAAGGATGGTTTCTCCGGCGACATCGCGCTGGCGTTAAAGGGCGCTCCGAGAGGCTTCACCCTGATCGGCGGCCTGCTGCCGGCTGGCCGGGACGAGGTACGGCTCACGCTGACAGTTCCGCCGCAGCCCCAGCCGGAACCTCTGAGCCTGAGCCTGGAAGGCCGCGCGACCATCCAGGGACACGAGGTCAGCCGGCTGGCGGTTCCGGCGGAGGACATGATGCAGGCATTCGCTTACCGCCATCTGGTCCCCGCCAATGACCTGAAGGTGGCCGTCCGAAGAGGGGCCATGCTCAGAGTGCCCATCAAAGTCAGCTCCCCAGAACCCCTGGAAATTCCCGCTGGTGGCATAGCCCGGTTTCAGGTTCACGTTCCAGCCCTGCCACGCAATTTCGAGCCCAGGGTCCAGTACGAGCTGAGCGAGCCGCCGGAGGGGATCGCGCTGCGAAACGCATCGCCGGGTCGGGATGGAACCGAGATCGTTTTGCAATGCGATGCCGCCAAAGCCAAGCCCGGCCTGAAAGGGAACCTGATCGTCAACATCTCCGCGGAGAGAGTGGCGCAGGCCGCCAACGGAAAGCAGCAGGCGAACCGGCAGCGCGTCTCCCTGGGCACTTTGCCGGCCGTGCCGTTCGAAATCGTCGCGCGGCAGACGCGGTGAGGAATCAGAGGCATAGTTTCTTCCCGCGTTGACCACGCGCAGTTGGTGGGCGGCAGCCAAATCCTGTTAGAGTCAGAACTCTATGACTAGCAGCACTGCCTCACTGAAGTCAGGCGGAGGCGGAGATCCTTCGGTTCGCTGGGCGGTCATCGGGGTGTTGAGCCTCGGCATGATCATCGCCTACGTGTCGCGTTCCGCCCTGGCGGTTCCCCTGGCGCTGCCGGAGTTCATCCGGTCCTTCCATCTCTCCGTCACCGATAGGGGTGTGCTGAACTCGGCGTTCTTCTGGACCTATGCCGTGCTTCAGATACCGGCTGGGTGGGTGGTGGACCGGCACGGCGTCAAGTTCCCCTATTTCCTGGGCTTCACGATCTGGTGCCTGGCGTCGGCGAGCACGGCCCTGACGCGGTCGATCCCGCAGTTGATCGTGGTGCAAATTGTTTTGGGCGCCGGTCAGGCGGTGGTGGCCCCCGCCAGCTACCGGTGGATACGGCACCATTTTGTCGAGAAGGAGCGCGGCCTGGCGATCGCTCTTTACATGGCGGGCACGAAGATCGGGCCGGCTATCGGAGCTCCGCTGGCCGCGTGGCTGATCGGCATGTATGACTGGCGGGTGATGTTCGTGCTGATCGGGCTGGGCGGCCTGCTGTGGCTGGTGCCCTGGCTTCTGCTGGTCCGCAATGACGACCGGCAGATTGAGCGGGCTGCCGTGAAGAAGGATGGCACAAGACCCATTCCGTTCGGCAGGATCATGGCAAGTCCGGTGGTGTGGGGCACCATCGTGGCGTCGTTCTGCTACATGTACTTCGTGTATTTCTGCATGACCTGGATGCCGGCCTATTTCATGGAGAGGCGTCACCTCTCCCTCGGGAAGATGGGCCTCTACACGTTCTTCAGCTTCGGCGGCATGGCCATAGTGGCTACGCTGGCGGGGTGGGCGGCGGACCTGCTGATTGGGCGCGGGCACAACCCCGTAACGGTCCGAAAGTGGTTCACCATCGCGGGCTTCTCCATCGCTTGCACGGAGCTGATTGGCGCGCGGGCGTCTTCGCTGGAAACGGCGTTGGTTTTCGCGGTCGTGTCGCTCTCCGGCCTGGGGTTGGCCACGGCCAACTACTGGGCGCTCACGCAAACGCTGATTCCGGGCGCGGCCATCGGGCGGATCTCCGGGATTCAGAACTGCGCGTGCAGCGTGGCCGGAATCGCCGCTCCCCTCCTGACTGGCTGGCTGTTGCAGAATACCGGCAGCTACGAAGCTCCAATGATGGCGATTCTGGTGGTATTGCTGGCAGGGGTACTTTCTTACTTGTTCCTGGTCCGGGAGAAGTATGCTCCCAGGGCCAGAGAAGCAGTTGGTTGAGTAGAGCTTTCAGCGGCCGCCAATGGCATATGACTCGGACTCCGTGCCGTGAGCCACGGTGTATTGCATGGCGGCGATGTCGACGCTGACAATGGTCGTGCCGCTGACGGTGTCCCATCCGGGGACGGGCGTGGCGCCGTTGCCATGCTCGGTCCAGTATGTTTCGGCGCCGGCACTATGCAGGCGTTCGAGGCAGTCATCGGTGGGATGGCCGTAGGTGTTTCCGTCTCCGGTACTGATGATGGCGATGGTGGGCTTCGTCTGGACAAGCCACGCGTCATTGCTGCTGTGGCTGCTGCAATGATGATGTACCTTGTAAACGTCCAACTTCCCAACGGCGCCGGCGACACCGGTTTCGACGTCGATGTAGCCGTCCGTGTCGTCGCCGCTAAGGTCGCCGCCAAACTCCGCGCGAAAACTGCCGTAAGCGATGCGGACGGCGAGACTGAGGTCGTTCTCGTTGGTGGTGGACATGCCGTTGGCATTCACCGCATACACCTCGATCGTCACGGGCGCCGGCGATGTCTCATCCAGGACAATCTTGTCACCCACGTGTGCGATCGTGCGCTTCCCCTTGGTGGCCCGGGCGTACTCATCGTAGAACGTGCTGTCGTACGACTGTCCACGGTCCGCCACATGGTCTACGCTAACCGAGGCCAGTATGCTCGGGACGCAGCCAATATGGTCTTCATGGTAGTGGCTGACGATCAGGTAGTCGAGCTTGCGGATGCCAAGCTGGCCGTAGTAGGCGACGGGCTTGTCGCAATTCATGGTGACCATGTCCCGGCCGATGTCGAAGGCGACGGTCTGACCGCCGGGCGAAATCAGGATCGCCCCGTCGCCCTGGCCGACGTCGATGAAGTGCAACTGTAACTTGCCATTGGCCTGCGCCCACAGGCTGGCGGCAGCCAGGAATACGCAAAGGAGTAGCCTCACACCCATCTCTTCGGCAGTTTGGGCGAATCACAATACTGTAAGCAGGAGTTTTTCTGTGAGGGCCGTTTCGCGCGGCTAAGAGCTCTGGGGCAGAGCGCTCATGCCGTACCGCTTAGCTTCGCCCTCCATCAGCCGTGTCAGCTCGGCTTTGCGGTCGTCGGGCAGCCGGGATGGCGTCGACCGCGCGATGAGGCGTTCCACCTCGCGCGACGCGCGTTCCCGCAAGGTCAACTTGCCGTCCTTGGCCCAGCGCACGCGGCTGGCGCGATCGATGGCCGGACCGGGGAACGCGATCTCGCGGCGCAGGTAGCGGCGGGTGTGGTCAGCGATCAACAGATGCTTCTCTCGCAGCAGCTCCTGAAGGATGGGGAGGGCCGGGAAATCCTCGCGCGGCTCAATGCCTTCGAGCAACCGGTACGTCATGCCGCAGATCTCGTTATCGACCACCAGTTTCTCGAGGCTCTGGCAGCTCTCGAAATCCAGCATCCCCGGCCCCGAAATGCTGTTGATCCCCGACAGGGCCGCCAGCATGGCGCCCATGCCGGTCTCGAGGCCCGCCTGGGCGTCCAGTTGCTTGGCGTCGCTCAGCGCCATGTAACCCTGGGTCGGCATGCCGAGGCTCTTTCCAACTTCGCTGTTGGCGCAATTGAGCATCATGGTCTCGATGGCGCCCATGGGCGTGGTCTCGTAGCGGACATCGAAAATGGCGGGCGATCCTCCATAAAGCACCGGGTGTCCGGGGTTCGCTAGTTGGCTGATGACCACGCCGCTGAGGGTCTCCGCGGTTTGCTGAATCAGGCTTCCGGCGAGCGTCACCGGCGCCACAAATCCGCTGAGCGGCATGGAGACGAACTCGACGGGAATGGACCAGCGCGCGCAGTCCACCAGGTTCTGGCTGGTGACCGCGCTCCATTTCAGCGGAGCCGTGGGGCAGCAGGAGAAAACGCACAGCGGTCGTTCGCGCAGGGTCTTCGCGCTGCCGCGCACGGCCAATTGCAGGTCGCGCATCACCTCGAACGCCTCAATGGTGAAGGCGCCGGTCACCACGGGTTTCTCTCCGTACAGCAGGCTCAAGTAGAGGCGGTAGCTGTCGGAGATCCTGGCATGCACGTCCGCGGGAATGAAGGCCGTGCTCTGGGAGGCGATGTGACGGAGCCCGCTGGTCAGCTTCACGTAGCGCACGTAGTCCGCGGTAGTGGGCGGGCGCATTTCGCCGGTGGCGCCGTCCAGGATTTGAATCGCCGCCGATCCCGGCGTGAAGTAGACGTTGTCGCCCGAAAAGTCGTGAGTCGGGTTGCCCAGCGCGTCGAACAGACGGAAGGAACGCGGGACCGTCCGCAGGGCCCGGTCGATTAGGCCTTCGGTGAGCCGGACGCGCCCATCCGCTCCGCCGGGCGCGGCGCCGTGATCGCACAGCATGGCAGCCACGGCTGGGTTATGGATCTCCACGCCCAGCGTACATACCAGGCCGCGCGCTTCGGCTACCACGTTTGCGATCAGATCATCGCTCAACAGTCTGAGTCCGGGTCGCATGGCGGAACAGATTGATGGTAGCGCATGTTCTTGAATCAGAGGGCAAGCTAAAGCATGCCCCACGTTGCGGCGGCTGACCCGGTGTGCTATCTATGGGTTAGACAATCGACCCGACTGAAACCGCTCCGCGGTTCATCATAATTTTCTCGAAGGATGGCATCCTGTGGAAGCTGTCAATCGCAAACTTATTCGTCCGTCTCTTAACGAGATCAAGGAACAGATCGCGCCTCCCCGCCGGGCCCCGCAGCAGAAGAAGCCGGTTCCGCCGGATCAGACCAATGCGGAGAATTTCTACTACGTGAAACAGATGCAGGCCAAGACTGCCATGGTCTTCGTTCTGCGCGATGGAGAAACACTTCACGGAACCATCGAATGGTACGACCGGTGCTGCCTGAAGGTGAATCGCACCGGGGAGCCCAACCTGCTGCTTTACAAGCCGTGTATTAAGTACATGTACAAGGAAGGGTGAAAGGCGGAGAAGCTCCTGGCTATCTCGGGCCTTTCAGCCGTGTCAGGCGGTGTTCCCGGCGATCTCCAGCTTCGCGGAAGCGCCGCTTTTCCTCTTGGGTTTCCGGAACCACAGGCGCAATCGGGGCGGTGTTTCCGTTCTCATCGATCGCCACGAACGTCAGGTAGGCCGAGCAGGTGTGCAGGCGCTCGCCGGTCATGAGGTTCTCGGTGACCACTTTGACTCCCACTTCCATCGACGTGCGGAAGACCCGGTTCACCGAGGAGCAAAGCATGATCAGCTCCCCGATATGGACTGGGTGGAGGAAATGCAAGCTGTCCACGGAAGCCGTGACGACGGGCTTGCGCGCGTGGCGCATGGCGGCCATGGCGCCCGCCAGGTCCACCAGGTGCATGACCTTTCCGCCCAGGACGCTGCCCAGGCCGTTGGCGTCGTTGGGCAGCGCCAGCTCGGAGTATTCCGACACCGATTCGCGCACCGGCTTCGCTTCCATCATTCCACCCGATCTCGACGCCCTTTGCGGCGCAGATAGCTCTCGACATAGGCCTGCGCCTGACGGCTCATGGTGTCGCCGGCAGGAGGATTCACGAATGCTCCCCACTCCACGGAGTAGTCCAGCGGCCCGTGAGCAAATGGATGGTGATCCCGCTCCAGGACGTAGTAGATTCGAAGGTAAGCGCCCTGGTCCCGCGTGACCGTAAAGCGCACCGCATCGGGACCCTCCCCGGACGGGAAGCGGGCGCATGTTCCGCGCGCATAGCCCAGGTTGCAGAGCTGCCGGAGCATGGCTTCGTCCGGCTGCCAGGGCAGATCGGGAACCGCCCGGCACACGCCCGCCCATCCATCGCCCAGCGGCAGAATCGCAGTGAAGGGCCGGGGTTCCACCGGATAGAAGTAGGGGCAGGACATTTCGGAGGTATCGTACCACAAGACACGGCCAGCACCGGCGTCGCTTCAAACAGCACCACGTCCACGTCGGCGAAGGGGCCCACGCGCCGCTCGTGCCAGCCGGCGAATTCGGGACGGCGCGCGAACCAGTCGCGCCAGAAATTCACTTGCGGTTCCCAGCCGTAAATCAGAAAGCGTCGCGAGGAGGAAAGCGCGCCTCGTGCCAGTCTGGAAGCCTGGGATTCGGCCGGCGGGGAATTCTCGAACGGAAAGAGGTAGATCTTTCCCAAAATGGGATAAACCGCCAGGTGCGCGTAGAGGAATCCAGGCAGCGGGTAGTCGGGCCGCCAGGCCGGCGGCCGGGCCTCAATGAACGGACTGGGGCAAATCACGGGGATCTCCCCCGCGGCTTCGAGTTGATTGACGGCGCGCGCGGCCGCACGCCAGTCGGAGTTGTGATGCCTCGGCCTGGCCTCGCGCCATTGTCCCTGAAAGAGAAACACCCCGAGCGCCAATACGGTCGCGGCGCACCGCCACTGGCCAGCGGGAATGAACAGAGCCGCCACTGCGGTGGAGGCCAGGGCCGCGCCCGGCAGCGCTAGTTGCAGGTAGCGAGGGACAAAAACCGCGTCACCGGTCAGCCGGGAAAACGCGTACAACAGGACGGGCTGGCATAGCCACCATCCGGCGATGAGGACGCACGCGGAAAAGGAGAGCTTCTGCGCATCCGGCCGCCACCGCAACACGCGGGCGATCAGCCATAGGGCGGCGGCGCATCCCAGCACCAGCGCCGGTTCCAGAGAGCGGACGAATTGCCAGAGCGAGGGCAGGGGCACGATGACGTGCGCGCGCGCCTCGCGCAGCAAAGCGAGCGTCTGCGCCGTTACCGGCAGCAGCGCGAAAGCACACAGGGCGAAGACCAAAACCGCGCATCTCCAATTCACGGGGGTCTCGCCCCGGGCCACGCGCGCCGCGGCATAGAGAACGAACACCAGGCACGAGGGCCAGAACAACAGGTGAATGTAGAGGACCAGCGCGGCGCTGGCGGCGAACCACAGCCCATCGCGCCATCTTCCGGAATCCAGCCACCTTACCAGGAACAGCACGGCGGCCGCGAACACGCACATGCCCAGCGCATAAGGCCGTGCGTTGGCCGCCTGGTAGTTCAGGCCCGGCAGAGCGAGACACGCAAAGACAGCAAACCACGCCGCTTCCGGATGGATCAGACGCTGCACGAGGCTGGCCAGGAGCCCGAGTAATCCGGCCATGGCCAGAATGGACGGCATGCGAGTCGCCACTTCGGAATACCCAAAGACCGCGCCATTCATGCGGATGACGGGGTAGTACCAGGAGCGCCACGCCTGCGGCGCAGCGTCGGCCAGCGAGGGGTGACCGGAGCCGTGCTGCGCCACAAAAACAGTGGCCATCTCATCCAGCCAGAAGCTCGATGGCAAAGGCATGAACCAGAGCCGGACCAGGCACAACGCCAGCAGCAGCGGCAGCAGCGCAGAGCGGAATCGCGGTGCCACGGCGCTTGCCCCTACCAGTCAACCACAGAGCCATCATCAGGATCGAATCGAGGCACGTACTGCCGGGGCTCGCCCACCTGCGCTTTCAGCTTGTCTTCGTCAATGGTGATTCCCAGGCCCGGGTCGGTCAGCAGCGGGCGGTGCCCGTTTCTGACCGGCGGCAATGGTTTTGCCAGAAGATCCTCATAGTTCGCGTCGCCATTCTCCTGAATCAGGAAATTGGGGATGGACGCCGCGATCTGGTAACTGGCTGCCAGGGAACAGGGTCCCTGCGGATTGTGCGGCGCGATGGGTGAATAATACGCTTCCGCCATGCCCGCAATGAGCCTGAGCTCGGTGATGCCGCCCGCATAGCACACATCGGGTTGCAGTATGGTGGCGGCCCGTTTCTCGAGAATCTCCTTGAACCCCCATTTCGTGAAGATGCGCTCACCGGTGGCGAGAGGGATATGGGTCTTGCGGGCAAGCTCAGCCATGATATCCACGTTGAGGGGTTGAACCACCTCTTCGAAGAAGAATGGCTGGTACGGCTCGAGGGCCTTCATGAGAAGCAGCGCCGTCGGCGGTTGCACGGCGCCGTGAAAGTCGATGGCGATATCCGCGCCCGTGCCGTACCGCTGGCGGAGTGCCTTGAAGTTGTCTACCACGGCATCGACGAATTTCGGCCCCTCGACATACTTCACCGCTCCCCGTCCTTCGGCAGTCGGCCCGGTCTTCATGGCGTTGACACCGGTCTCCTCACTGATCCTTCCATACACCCTGATCCGGTCGCGGGTGGGGCCGCCCAGAAGCTTGTACACGGGAACGCCGTACACCTTGCCTTTGATGTCCCAGAGCGCCTGGTCGATGCCGCTCGATATGGCGGTCTTGATGGGACCGCCGCGGTAGAATGCGCCGCGGTGAATTGCCTGCCAGTGGAAGACCACCCGGCAAGGATCCTGGCCCACCAGGTAGCGTCCAACTTCCCGCGCGCCCGCGGCGCAGGCTTGGGCATCGTCCTTGAGCATTTCACCCCAGCCGACGATGCCGGCGTCGGTGGAGATCTTGACAAAGACCCATGAGTTCTTGAGAACGAACGTTTCGAGCTTAGTGACCTTGATATTGTCGTTGGGGCCGACAGGGGCGGCGGGGCTTGGTTGGGCGGTGAAGGCCTCATCCAGGCCGAGCAGCGCGCCGGTGCCCATCAATCCACGAATTGCGGAGCGACGATCTACATCCGACATGACACAACACCTCCATAGCTATTGGTTTGATTCCTTACCCAAGATCGTTCCGAAGCACGATACGATAGCGGGCTTTGCCGGCCTCCAGGTGCGCCAGCGCTTCATTGGCCCGGCTCATGGGAAACTCCTCGGTGACCGGAGCGATCTGGTGCCGGGCGCAGAAATCCAGCATAAGCGCCACGGTGGCCGGAGATCCCGAAGGCGATCCGCCCACCGACCGCTGTCCGGCGATCAACGGGAACGCTGGGATGGGCAGCGGCTCGGGCACCACACCCACGATGTGGAGACGCCCTTTGGGGGCCAGCGCCGACAGATATGCCGTCCAATCCAGCACCGCGTTTACCGTCGACAGGATGAAATCGAAGCTCCCCGCCGACAGCCGCAATTGTTCCGCCGAATGCGTATCCACCACGTGGTGGGCGCCCATGCGCCGGGCCTCCTCCGATTTTGAAGCGGAGGAAGTGAAGGCGGTCACGTCGCATCCCCATTTGTTCAGGAATTGCAGCGCCAGGTGCCCGAGACCGCCGATTCCAACGACGCCCACCCTATGCGTGGGCAGCACGCCGCATTGGAGAAGCGGGTTGAACACCGTGATCCCGCCGCACAGCAACGGCCCGGCTTTGGCCACATCGACGCCCTCCAGAATGGGCGTGGCCCAGCTCCAATGGCAGCGGACCTTGGTGGCGAACGCGCCATGCCTGCCGACGATCGTCTGTTCCAGGCTCAGGCACATGTGGTGGTTGCCGGTGAGGCACTGGCGGCAATGCAGGCAACTGCCGGCATTCCAGCCCAGCCCCACCGTTTGTCCCATGTGAACCGCTTTGGCGCCGCGCCCCATGGCGGAAATCGTTCCAATGGCCTCATGCCCCGGGACGAAAGGATACTTCGTGATCCGCCAGTCGTTATTCAACATCGAAAGATCGGAATGGCAGACGCCGCAATACTGGACGTCGATTTCGACCTGCTCATCTCCCAGCGGCCCCAGGTCGTAGGCCAGTGGCCCCAGTTTTCCGCGCGCCTGCCGCGCGCCCAATGCGTGAATCTCAGACATAAGAATCATGCCCTCCCTGGGTAGATGGTAGCAGGCCTTCACACTCTTCCTGCCTCTTGCTAGACTTCGTCCATGCCCATTCGCAGGGAGCAGCCGAGGCCCGACAAATCCGCCGGCCCATTTCGTCGCGCTCTCCAGTATGCCTACTACGACTGGACCCGCGAGATGCCCACGTCCAAACGCGTCATCACGTGGGCCGGGATACTGATGCAGGGATGGGCCATCTGGTCCTGCATTTCGCGGTCCCTGGTGTGGCCCGTGATGTGGCCGCACGGAATACTTCTCTATGCAAGCGTGGGGCTGATTTACATCGTCGGCACCGGGCTGATGAACGGGATGCTGACTTCGGAATTTGTCCGCAAGACCCAGCTTGAAGCGGATCAGATTGCCGCACGACAGATTCAGCAGACCTTGCAACCCGGAAAACTGGACGAGCTGCCGGGCTACGAGCTGGAGACGTTCTATAAACCCTTCCGCGAAGTGGGCGGCGACTACTTTGACGTCATCGAGCTCGAGGGCCAGCGAACCCTTTTCGCGGTAGCGGATGTGTCCGGAAAAGGGATGCCGGCAGCGCTGCTGGCGGCGAATATACAGGCCCTGGTCAGAAGCAGCGCGAGTTTTGAGGCGGATCCCCTGGCGCTGGCCCGGCGGATCAACAGGCACCTGAGCCGTTATACCCCGAGCGATCGCTTTGCGACGGCCGTGTTCATCGTGCTGAGCCGCACTTCGGGAGAACTGACGTACGTGAACGCCGGCCACAACGCCCCGATCGTTTTCGGTTCCGGATCGGCGATAGCGCTGGAAGCTACCGGCATGCCGCTTGGATTATTTCCCGAAGCGGCATATGAGGCTCGCACGGGTCATCTTGCTCCTGGCGGCGCCCTCCTGGTTTTCACGGATGGACTTACCGATGCGATTTCCGGAGAGAATGCCGAAAACCGTTTGCGCGATGCCCTGGCCGGCAGCTCATGCAGAACGATGTCTACCCTGCAATCGTTGGTAGACCCGGAGTTCAACGAGGATGATGTCACCATCCTGCTGGTGAAACGGGGTGCCCCTTAGAGCGCGCTCAAGCTCACGTCGGCTTCCAGCATTCCCGCGGCCGGCTCCAGCGCCGTGGTACCGTGGAGCGGCTCGGCAGCCGGCTGGAAGCTGAACCAGCGGGCCAGGGACTCGTCGCTCGCCCGGCGGCGGCTCATGATGAGACGCCTACGGCGCCAGGCGCTCCGGAAGCCTTTGGCCAATTGCCAAAAGGCCTCCAGAGACCTGGGTTCAGCCAAAAGGCAGCCGCCCAACACCGCCAAATCACGGGCCGTCATCGGCAGCCAGTAGCGGCGGTACAGATCGGGCGTGGCGTTCTTGATGCGCATCAGGAAGCGGTTCTTCACGGAGTGCATGTTGATGATTGCGGGGACCGCCCGCCGGTTCCCCGGCGTTACCGTTCGCACGTGATACGCCACCGCCGCTGGGGTATAAATGCAACTCCATCCCAACAACTGCGCCCGCCACGCCACATCGGCGTCTTCCCGGTAAGCGAAGAAATCCGGGTCGAACAGGTCGCCATCCACCGAAATGTCCTCGATCATCCGGCGGCGATAGAGGGCCGCCGCGGCGCTGGCGCCGAAGACGTACTGCGGGTGTTCGAAGCGGTTCCCATCGGGCTCGTGCCATCCCCGGTCGAAGTGCCGCAAGGCAGGTGTGAAATAGATCCCCGTGGAATCGATCCGGCGCTTCTCCAGCGGCTGGAACCCCGGACCGATGGACAGGAGCTTGCCGCACACCGCGCCCGCGTCCGGGTCCATCTCGCCCGTTTCCACCAGGCCTCGTATGAAGCCCGGCTCCAGCAGCACGTCCGGATTCAGGCACAGGACCCACTCGGCGCGGCTCGAGCGAATCGCCTGGTTCTGCGCCGCCGCGAACCCCTCGTTGCGGTGGTTGTAAATGGCGCGGATGCTTCCGCGATAATCCTTCAGGATCTCCCGGGTGGCGTCGGTGGATGCGTTATCCACCACCACCACCTCTAGTTGCACGCCCCGCTGCCCGAAGACGGCGTCCAGGCAGCGGCCGATGTATCTGGCGCTGTTATAGGTAGCGATCGAAACGCATACGGTGGTATCCGTCATGAACAAGAGCTCGTTATCTCAAAGACCCCGCCGATCCGCATTCAACTACACTGAAATTTCTCGAAATGGTGTAGTTGGAAACATGCCGAAGAAGGTCTTAGTGGTGAGCGAATGCCGTTCTATCCGCTGGGTGCAGAGGTCGTGGGCATGATCCGGCAAGAGCGGAGCGTGGCGGCGTTGCGAGACGAGGTAAGCAGACTCTTTGAGGAAGCGCGCGACGACGTATACCGGTACCTGCTCACGTTGGGGCTTCATCCCCCACGGGCCCAGGAGGCTACCCAGGAGGTGTTTCTTCGGCTGTACGCCGCTTTGCGGAAAGGAGAGAAGCTTGAGAATCCCAGGGCCTGGGTCTTTCGAGTGGCCCATAACCTGGGGTTGAAGATCCTGGCCCGGCAGAATTCCGAGGCGCCCTTCGATCCCCAGTGGAGGGAGCAATACGCGGGGGCAAGCGGGAATCCGGAGAGCGAGTTGTTGGAACGCGAGCGTATGTCACGGTTTCACAGCGCGGTGGAGGGCCTCTCGGAACAGCAGCGGCGCTGTCTGTTCCTGCGCATGGAAGGCTTGCGATATCCCGAAATCGGGTCCGTGTTGGGCATTAGCGCTTCCACCGTGGGAGAGTTTCTGCGTCGCGCCATGGAGCGGCTGAAAAAGGTGCGCTATGAGTAGCCTGGGAATGCGGCATGCGGAAGAGGGGCAACTGCTGCGCTACCTCGACGGCGAACTGCCGGGGCGCAGGGCGCGGCAGATCCGCAAGCACCTGGAAGCCTGCTGGCATTGCCGCGCCGAGCTCGAAGAGCTGCAAAGCACGGTGGGCGATTGTGTGCGCTACGGCAAGAACGTCCTGGGGACCTGCCTGCCGCCGCCCGGTCCCTGGCAGGACCTTTCCCGCGGCTTTGACCGCATGGACGCTGCTCTGGACCGCGAATCGCTGGCGGCGCGCCTGATCAGAGCCATAGCCCTGCCGCGTCCGGCTGTCCCGTGGGCGGTGACCGGCGCCATTGCCGTGGCGGTGGTTTCGAGCATCGTGTATCAATGGCGCGAGACGCCTTCGGTTCAGGCGGCCGCGCTGTTGCAGAAAGCCGTTGCCGTGGCGGATTCCCGGCCGCGGCCCGCGCGTCGCATCCGCATCAGCACCGCATCGCGGCAATTGACGCGCGTGGTGGGCGCCGGCCAGACGGCTTCCGATGCCCCGGCCATCGAGCGGCTCTTCCGCTTGGCGAATTACAACTGGGACGACCCTCTCAGCGCAAGGTCATTCCAGACCTGGCGCGACCGGCTTCCCGTAAAGCGGGACGAGGTCGCGACCATCGAGGACCCAAAATCTCCAGACCGCAACAGTTACCGCATCCGGACCACCACCGATGCCAGCGAACTTGTTTCGGCTACCCTCAAGCTCCGGATGACGGACTTCGAACCGCTGGAAGGGCGCTTCGAGTTTCGCAATCGGGACTGGGTGGAGATGACGGAATTAACAGATCAGCCAACACTTCCCGCAAGCACAGTGGCTGGAGCCACCGGCGGCATGCCCCGTCAACCTGGCATGCCGCCGGATCGAGTTGAACCATCGGCTGAGCCGATGAACCCAGCGGGCGTGGCCGAGGAACTGCAAGTGGTTGCCGCGCTGCACCAGGTGGGAGCCGATTTGGGGGACCCGGTGGAGATCACTCGCGAAAGCGGGCAGATCCTGGTGAGCGGCACGGGCATTCCGCCCCAACACCAGAAACAGATTCACGAGGCGCTCGATTCCATGCCGGGCGTGGTGGTGCGGTTCTCGGAACCGGGCGGGGTGCCCTTTGGGCCCGGCGCGCCTCCGGGCCCAGAGGGCACCCCGCCCGAAACACCGGCCCTCCGCGACAGCGCCGGCTCGGCGCCGCCGCCATTTCAGGCCCGGTTGGAGGAGCGGCTGGGAGGACGTCCCCAGTTCGAGCGCTTCAGTTCCCAACTGCTCGACGAGAGCGATGCGCTCATGTCCCGGGCCTACGCCCTGCGGCGTTTGGCGCAGCAGTTCCCTCCCGATGTGGAGCGGCAATTGAGCGCCGGGGACCGCCGCGTGTTACGCGACCTGGGCGGGGAACATGTCGCGGCGCTCGCCGGCCAGTCCGCCGAGATGGCCGCGGCCCTCAGCCGCATACTGGCTGATTTGGGCGGCACCGCGGCCCCCGGCGAGATTCGCTTCGAATCGGCCGCGTGGCAGCCTGCCAGCGAGGAATTGCTGAGCGCTGCCCGGCGGGTCGAGACGGTTCTCGCCGTTCTACTCGGCATGGCGCCCCCGGATAACCCGGCTGATCAAACCCCATCCCAGCTCCTGGCGGCGCTGGCGCAACTTAGAGCCAGCCAGGAGCACTGCCAGCGTCTTCTGTCGTACGATGACGTTAGGCAGAGCAGATGAATGGGCGCCTGATCCCAGCCATCGTCGTGTGTTTGGCCTGTGGAGCGGCGGCGTCCGCTCAACCGCTCGTCAACGTGTACGGCCGCGTTCTCGACCCCTCAGAGGCCGCGGTTGCGGGAGCCTCCATCACGGTGGTGAGTGAGGACACGGGGTTCCGGCGTTTCGCCGAGTCTCAGCCCAACGGAGAGTACGTGGTCGGTTCCCTCCAACCCGGAGTCTACAAGATCACGGTGCGCAAGGAGGGCTTCCGCGCCATGGTCCGCTTCAACGTGAGGCTGGAGGTGGCGCAACCGGCCCGCGCGGATTTCCTGCTCTCCATGGGCGCCATCGAGGAAACCATCACCGTCGAAGGGACCGCGCCGCTGCTCAGCCCCGACGAGGCTTCCACCGAGACGCGCGTGTTCCACGACGAGATCGAGCGCCTGCCGCTGAACGGCCGGGGAGTACTGGCTCTGCTGGAGCTCTCGCCAGGCGCCAACATTACTCCCGCCACTCGCGGAGAAGCCGGCCAATTCACGGCCAATGGGCAGAGGCCCAACTCGAATTACTTCACGGTGGATGGGATGAGCGCCAATAACGGGGTGGCCGCGGGCGGCCTGCCCGCGCAGGCTTCTGGCGGAGCGCTGCCGGCCATGAGTGCCTTCGGCAGCCTGGATTCGCTGATGCCGCTGGAGGCCGTCGAGGAATTTCGAGTGCAGACCTCTAATACGGCGCCGGACGTGAGCCGGTTGCCGGGGGCGGTGGTCGCCCTGGCCAGCCGGTCGGGTTCCAACGAGTTTCACGGGTCGGTGGTGTACCGCTTCCGGCATGAGCTGCTGGCGGCCAACGACTGGTTCGCAAACTCCGCCGGCCAAGGGCGCGCTCCCTTGCGGATGGAGGATGTGTCGCCGTCGCTCGGTGGTCGCATACGCCGCGACCGCACCTTCTTCTTTCTAGCCTACGAGCGGATGGGGTTGCGCGGGCCGTATGTATGGCAGCAACCCGTGCCGGCGCTTTCCGCGCGGCAGACGGCCCCGGCTTGGGCTCAGCCGGCGCTCGACCTGTTTCCGACGCCCAACGGCGCCGCGCTGGGCAATGGACTGGCACAATGGAACGGCCGCAACATCCGGCCATCCAGCCTGAATTCGGGACTCCTGCGCATCGACCAGGCCATCACCTCCCGCGGCACGTTTTTCGGGCGGTATAACGATTCCCCCTCCACCAATGAATTCGGCAGTACGCAGGTAAACCGGCTGGACTTGCGCTTTCAAAGTCTCACCATGGGATTGAACGTGCGTCCGGCGACCAAGGCGGCGCTGGATTTTCGGGTCAACGAATCGCAGGCGAGCGCCCAATCCACCTGGACCCAGGCAGGCGCGTCGAGCTCCGCCGGCTGCGCGCTCCAGTCGCTGACTTCTTATTTCTTCGGCGGCTCGGTTCCGTGCGATTCCCTGGTGCGATTTGCGATTAACGGAGTAGGACAGGTGGTCTCCGGCAGCGAAGGGGACCGTCGTCAGCGCCAGTTCCAGCTTCTGCAATCCGCCTCCCTGAACGAAGGCCGGCATGCGCTTCGGTTGGGCTTCGATTACCGCCGCATTGTGCCGATTCGCCGCGACGCAACGGGAACCTTGAGCGTGATCGCGGACAACATGGCTGCCTTCGCGAACTCGAGCAGTCCTTGGACTGCCACGTCGTCGGCGCTGAGCGAGTCGATGGTGGTTACGGAGTGGGCGCTGTGGGCGCAGGATACCTGGCAGGTATCACGGCGCCTGACGGTTACGCCCGGGCTCCGCTGGGAATTCAGCCCGCCGCCGGTGACCGGCAGCCCGGTTTACTTTTACGACCCGGCTAATGACGACGTCACGCAGGAACGACAACCACTCTGGCCGGCCTCCTATCGAAATTTCGCGCCGCGTTTGGGCGCCGCTTACCAATTGAGTAAGGATGGCCGGACTGTGCTGCGCGGCGCCGCCGGACTGTTTTACGACTCCAGCCTGAGCATCGCCACCGACCTGATCAACGGCGGCCCATTGAGCATTTCGTCGTTCGTCAGCCAGATGTACGCCCCGTTTTCCGCCCAGTTGACCTACGGCTTGATGCCTGGTCTGCGCATGCCGCGGCTGCGGCAGTGGAATGTATCGCTGGACCACGCCTTTGGCGCGCGCGACGTGGTGTCTGTGGGTTACGTGGCATCTACCGGCGACCGCCTCCTCCGCCGGGAAATCGGCGGCGCCGGCAACACTACAACCTTTCTGGCGGCGCTGACCACCAACAACGGCCGGTCCGGCTACCAGGGCCTCCAGGTGCAGTACCGGAGGCGTGTGGTCGAAGGTTTCCAGACGCTGGCATCGTACACGTGGTCGCACTCCATCGACGACGATTCGAGCGATTCCTTTCTAATGTGGGCCGGCGCCGGGGCGAGCGCGGCCGGCGACCGCGCATCTTCCGATTTCGACTTGCGCCACTCCTTCACGGCCGCATTGACTTACGAGTTTCCGGCGCGCACGGCAGGAGCCAGGCGGCTTCTCAACGGCTGGGCTCTGGACGCCATGCTGCGCGCCCGGACGGGCTTTCCCATCACGGTCTTGCAGGACGACCAATACATGGGGATCGCGGTCGCCAATGCATTCCGCCCGGACCTGGTGGCGGGCGCACCAGTCTGGATCGCGGACTCCAACGCGCCGGGAGGAAGGTACATCAACCCGTCTGCATTCCGTTCCACCCCATCCGGCACACAAGGCAACCTGGGACGCAACGCCATCACGGGATTCGGAATGTCGCAGGTGGATCTTGCCGTGCGGCGGGAGTTTCGCGTGGGCGAGCGGTGCACGCTCCAGTTCCGGCTGGAGGCATTCAACGGGCTCAACCAGGCGAACTTTGCGGACCCGGTGAGATTCATGAGCAGCCCCATGTTCGGCCAATCCACATCCATGTTGAACCTGATGCTGGGCACCGGCAGTCCCGGCAGCGGCCTGGCGCCGATTCTCGAAACCGGCGGCGCCCGATCGTTGCAGGCGACTCTGCGGTTCTACTTTTGAAGCGACCAGGGGTGCGAGGTTGGCTTGAAGACCCAGTGAGCCGTGCTAGAATCATGGTATTCCGCAACATCGGGCCGTGGCGCAGCCTGGCTAGCGCGCTTGCTTGGGGTGCAAGAGGTCCGGGGTTCAAATCCCCGCGGCCCGACCAAATACCTCAAAGAGTTACAGACGCCAACCCTCCCCAGACCTGCGTTTTTGAGTCCAACTGGAGTCCGAACGTGGACGCCAGCTACACGGCCCTTCCGAGCATACAGAAAACTGCTTGAATTCCTTGTTGACGACTGAAATCCGCAACTGCTATTTCGTACTACTGTGTTACAAACGGCGGGCGCAACAAAAAGGACAACCGGGGAGTTGGTTCAGCAACGCTCGGGCAATCCGGATGCGGAGGGTTGCGATGGAGTTTGGATTATGCCGCCATCCCGCGTGCGACGAGCCGCGGGGTTGGAAGTGGGGTGGAATCTCCGGGGCGCGTAGCTCCAGTCGGCCCGCGCGGGCAGAGGGGGAAAACGGTTCCGCTCGGATACCAGGAAGCCGTAAGCCGCGATACACAACGGTGTTTCGCCAGCTTCACCGAAAACAACGTTGGCTGTAAGCATGAGAGAAGTATCGATTTTACGCAGTTCGTACTACGAATATTACGTTCGTATGTAGCCAGCGGTGCCCTTTTTTTCGTAGCACGTCTTGACAGCTCATGCTACTAATGTTAGTCTTACGATATGGAAAGTCGTAATACCGCATTCCTTTTTGCGCGTGCCGTTGCCGCCTTGTTCTTGGTGGCCGGTACGGCATCCGGCGCAGCCGATGGCAGTGTGAGCGGGCAACTGACCGACCCGCAAGGAAGGCCGGTCGCGGGCGCCACGGTAACCGCCGAGTCCCCTGGCGTTGGAATTCGGGCGATTCGCAGCGACGCCGAGGGCCGGTTTTCTTTCCCTCCCCTCCCTCCCGGAGAGTACAAGCTGGTTGGATCGGCGCCGGGCTTTGCCGACGTCAGCCAGACGATCGCCGTTACGAGCGGCCCCGCCTTGACAGTCAACCTCCAGTTTGTCCAGATAGCACCCGTCATCGCGACGCCGCCTCAGCTATCGGGAACTGTCGTTGACACGTCTGGCGGGGTGATTGCCGGGGCCAACGTGCAGGTTCTAAGCGCGAACGGTACTGTACAAACAACGACCCAGTCGGACCCGAACGGCTCCTTCATTATTTCTGGACTCCCGGCGGGTGATTATCGATTCGTGGTATCTAATCCCGCTTTTGCAACCAAAGAAATCCCCGTCACCATAGGAACCACCGGGGCGCCGGCCCCGCTGCGCATCTCTCTGGCTGTGCTCTCCGTGAGCACCACCATAAACGTGCAGGGCCGCGCGGATGACCTTGTCGGAATCGCCGACTCCGGCACCCAGGGAACGGTGGGCGCACAGGAAATAGAAGAGCGTCCAATGCTTCGTTCGGGAGAAGTTTTGGAGGCGGTTCCCGGCCTCATCATCACTCAACACGCCGGCGGCGGTAAGGCCAACCAATATTTTCTTCGCGGCTTCAATCTGGACCACGGCACAGATATGGCCATTTTCCTCGACGACATGCCGCTGAACCTGCCGTCGCACGCGCACGGCGAGGGATACTCGGACATGAACGTTGTCATCCCGGAGCTTGTGCAGCGGGTGGATTTCGAGAAAGGTCCTTATTACGCCGACGTCGGCGACTTTGGCTCAGCCGGGGCGGCCCATTTGGAATTCTTCAAGACTCTGCCCGAGAACTTCTTTGAGGTGGAAGGCGGCATGTATGGCTATGAGCGGGCCGTTTTCGGCGTATCGCAAAAGCTCGGTTCGGGCAATTTGCTCTACGGTGGAGAAGGGTATTACGATAACGGCCCATGGGTGCATCCGGATGCTTATGCCAAGTTCAACGGCCTGCTGACCTTCAGCCAGGGCGACGACGCCAATGGTTTCAGCATCACGGCCCGCGCTTACCATGGAAAATGGGACTCGAGCGATCAAATGCCGGATAACGCCATACCCCTCGTTGGTAGGTTCGGCGCACTGAACCCGACAGACGGTGGCAATTCACAGCGTGAGAGCTTGCAGGCTGAATGGCATCGCCAAGACGACAATTCCAGAACGCAAATCATGGCGTACGGATTTAATTATTCCCTCGATTTGTTTTCCGATTTCACTTACTACCTGGATGACCCCATTAAGGGCGATCAGTTCGAACAGCAGGACAAGCGCTTCGTAGCTGGGGTGGACGCGCGCCACACGATTTTCAGCCAATGGTTCGGCCGCAAGGTGGAAAATACGTTCGGACTGCAGGTCCGCAACGATTGGGTCCACAACGGCCTTTACCGGACGGAAAATCGCACGCGCACGAACAAGAACGATAGCAACGCATGCAACGAGGAATTCATCGACGAATGCAATACCAATCCGAACCTGGTAGCGGTCTTGCCCGCGGCAACGGATTTGAATAAATTTACCGACACGATGTTCGGTTTTTATGTGGAAAATAAAATCCAGTGGGCGAAAAAATTCCGCACGGTCCTGGCCTTCCGCGGCGACGAAGCAAGATATGCCGTCACTAACGTGACTCCCAGTTATACCGCCACCGAACTGCCTGGCGCTCCGGTGGTCAACTTTGCGGCCGCCAATACCGGCACGGTCACCCAGTTCCTGCCCGAACCAAAAGCGAGTTTGATTTTCGGCCCGTGGTCCAAGACTGAGTTCTACGTACAGGCCGGATCCAGTTTTCACAGCAACGACGCGCGCGGCGCAACGCAAAGGGAGGAACCGATTTCGCCGGACAATCCATTTCCCACGGCCACCCCGAGAATCCCCGCGCTAATCCAAACCAAGGGGGCGGAAATCGGTGTGCGCAATACGGCCCTCTCCCATCTGCAAAGCACGTTTTCACTCTGGTATCTCCACAGCCAATCCGAACTGCTGCAGGATGGCGACACCGGAGGCACGAGTGCTTCATTAAATCCGAGCAACCGCTATGGCATCGAATGGGCGAACTTCTACACGCCGCTGGAACATTGGGCTTTTGATTTGGACCTTGCGGATTCCAGAGCCTTTTTTACCGCAATCGACGCGGATGATGCTGCGCCCAACAGCCCCGGTGGCACGCGCGTACCCGAAGCGGTTGGGGTGGTGGCCTCATCGGGCATCACGATGCACGATTACAAACGCTTTTCGGCGAGTTTGCGCCTGCGCTACTTTGGCCCGCGCGATTTGACATCCGACGCAATTTATCGCTCAAATTCAACGCTTTTGCTCAATGCGCAGGTCCGTTATCGAATTACCAAGAAATGGAGCTTTGTCGTCGAAGCTTTGAATTTGCTGAACCGCAAGGATTCCGACATTGACTACGCCTATAACTCCCGAATAACGCCAACGGCCGATGCGGAATTCACACGTGTTCTCCACCCCGTCGAACCGTTTCAGATGCGATTCGGGTTACGTTTCACTCCCGGTTCGAAGACTAATTAATTCACTGTTCAACCCGTGCGGAAGGCCGGGGGTTCAACATCCCCGGCCCTTTTTGCCTTGCCGCATACGGCGCCGTGATGCCGCCGCCCTCGGTGTGACTGGGCCGCATCGTCGCCACTCTATCAGCCGCATCCGTGCTACGATTTGTAGAGCGGTAGTACGACTTGGACTGCCGGTGTGCCGGCCGGTCCGACAGAAATGCATATCCCCGACGGCTATTTGAGTCCGGCGACCTGCGCGGCCCTGTACGGGGCCTCGGCGCCCTTCTGGTATGTCGCGCTGCGCCGGTTGAAGCGGCTGCTCTCGACGAAACTGATTCCGTTGCTTTCGGTGTTCGCCGCGTTTTCCTTTGTGGTCATGATGTTCAACCTGCCGTTGCCCGGGGGCACCACGGGCCACGCGGTGGGCGTTTCCATCGCCAGCATTGTGCTGGGCCCTTGGGCCTCCATCCTCGCCATCTCGATTGCGCTTTTCATTCAGGCGGTCTTCTTTGGCGATGGCGGCATCACCGCCTTCGGGGCCAACTGCTTCAATATGGCGGTTACCGGGTCGCTGGTTGCGTATTTCACCTATCGCGCCATTTCCGGGAAGTGCGCCATTGTTTCGCGGCGCCGCGTAATTGCCGCGGGCGCCGCTGGCTACCTGTCGATCAACGTGGCCGCGCTATTGACGGGGATCGAGCTCGGAATTCAGCCGATGTTGTTCCGCGACGCTTCGGGAGCGCCGCTGTATGCACCCTACCCGCTGAAGATCGCCGTTCCGGCAATGATGGCCGGACACCTCACCGTCGCCGGCCTGGCCGAGTTGATCCTCTCGGCGGGTTTGGTGGCGTGGCTGCAGCGGAGCCATCCTTCCCTTTTGAGCGCCACTGCGCCGGGAGCCGTCGCGACCGAGGCCGAAGCGGGCGGCCTGGGTTGGCTGGCCATCCGCCCTTTGTTGGCCGGCCTCGCCGTTTTGATGCTGCTTACTCCCCTGGGGATTCTGGCCGTCGGGAGTGCGTGGGGTGAGTGGTCTCCCCACGATCTCGCCAATCAAGCGCTGCCCGCTGGCGTACCGCAAGGGTTGGAGCGTCTGTCCTCCGTCTGGACGGCCCCTTTCCCGTCCTATGCGCCGCCCTTCTTGCACAGCTCTTTTTTCGGCTATTTCCTTTCCGCGGCGTTTGGATCGGGCTTGATTCTCCTGGCGGCGCTGGTAGTGGACTGGCTCTTCGCGGCCCGGTGGCGGAGCTGCTAGCGTGCCTCCGAATCGCGTTATAGAGGGATCCATTCACAGCTTTCTTCGGGTTCTCGAACATACGCTCGAATCCGAAGAACTCACGCGGCGTGCCGGTCTTCTCCAGAGCCTCGATCCTCGCGTGAAGTTGCTCGGGTTCCTGGGCCTGATCTTCGCGGCGGCCGCTTCCCGCCGGCTGGAAGTCATCGGAGCGGTCTTCGCTCTGGCAACCGTATTGGCAATCCGCTCGCGGGTGCCGCTTCGCACTCTCATGATCCGCGTATGGGCTGGCGCGTTCGCCTTTACGGGTCTGATTGCAGTGCCGGCTCTTTTTCTCATCCCGGGCCGTCTCGTCGGACGGCTGCCGGTGCTGGGGTGGGCTGTGACGGCGCAGGGCTTTCGGGGCGCCATCTATCTGATCTCGCGCGTCGAGACAACCGCAACGCTATCCATGTTGTTGGTTCTCTGTACGCCCTGGACACACGTGCTGAAGGCCCTACGGGTGCTGCGCGTTCCCATCGTCCTGGTGGTGATCCTCGGCATGACCTATCGCTACATTCTTCTCATGATTGGGACGGCCGAGGAGATGTTCGAGTCGCGACGCAGCCGCATGGTCGGAAGGCTCGAGCCGAAGGCGGCCCGGCGCCTGGCCATCGCCACGGCCGGAGTACTGCTGAGCAAGACCATGCAGCTCTCCGGCGACGTGTACCTGGCCATGCAATCGCGTGGTTTTCGCGGAGAGGTATACGTGCTCGACGAGTTCGCGATGCGGCGCCGCGACTGGAGTTGGCTGGCGCTCTTCTTCGCGCTCGGAGCCACTGCTATATGGATAGGGCATTAGAAAAGGGGAATCCGATTGGGGCCGCCGATTTTTGAGACCGAGGACGTCAGCTACAGCTACGAGCGCGTGGTCGCGCTTGACGCCGTAAGCCTGTCGATTCCCGCCGGGCAGAGGGTTGCGTTGCTGGGGGCCAATGGGTCGGGAAAATCGACGCTGCTGCGCCTCCTCGACGGCCTCTGCTTTGCCGGGTCCGGTACGGTTCGCTTCTGCGGAGAGCCGCTCACCGAAGAGCGTTTCCAGAATGAGACGTTCTCATTCGACTTCCGCCGCCGTGTTGGCCTGGTGTTCCAGAATCCCGATACGCAGTTGTTCAATCCGACGGTCTTCGATGAGCTTGCGTTTGGACCGCTGCAACTGCGCTGGCCGCGCGACCTCATACGCCAGCGCGTGGCCCAAACGTTGGACGATCTGAACATCGCGCATCTGAAAGACCGGCCGCCGCACCGGCTCTCGGGAGGCGAAAAGAAGCGCGTGGCCATCGCTTCCGTGCTGATCCTCGATCCGCAAGTGCTCCTGCTCGATGAGCCAACCGCGGGACTCGATCCCAGCAGCCAAAGCCAGACCATTGACCTGCTGGCCGACTGGAAGGACACCGGCCGGACGGTCGTCACCGCCACCCACGATCTGGACAGCGTCGAGGACATCGCCGACTATAGCTTCGTGTTTCAGGCCGGCCGGCTGGTCGCGCAGGGCGCGCCCGTGGCCGTGCTCGAGGACGGCGATCTACTCAGGCGGACGGGCCTGCTTCACGCCCACAGGCACGCTCACGCCCAAGGCGAAGTCCACTCACACCCGCACCGCCACCACGATCACCCGTTGTGATGCGAACTCGCGGCGGCATCAGGCTTGCGGCTTAGTGCGCGTGATCGTGTGGTTCTAGTTCCTCCGGCGGGTGCGCATGATCGTGCGGGCCGTGTTCTCCCTTGTGCTCGTGGTCGTGTTGGTCGGGACCGCCTGCGTGGGAATGCTCGTGCGCGTGCTGGTGCTCATGTTCGTGGTCGTGGACGTGGTCGTGTTCGTGGGTGTGCTCAACCCCATCGTGGGAGTGCTCATGCTCATGGGTATGAGCGTGTTCGTGCTCGTGCTCGTGGCTGTGATCGTGTTTGCCTTCCATCGGATCTCCTCCGTTGTTCCCGTCTGGCTCAGAACCAGCTCGGGCATACTGACCCTAGCACAATTAACCTTTTAGAAGCAAATGCGATGAAACATACGCACCCACCCCACGTAACACGATCTTGACGGTCGTATGCCCGCGTGATAGTATCACTAACATCATTCCTGTAACACTTGGGGGCACGACGAGGCCGAACTGGAAATCTCGCGTGTTGTGCGCCTTGAGAGAAAGACCTCCTCGCGCAGCGAGGCCATCGATTACTTCCACTTTCGCGGCACAACCCTGCCCCAGGAACTTCGCGGAGGGCCCGACATAAATCCAAAGGGATTGGCCGATCTGGTTGCCATGCAAATAACGCAGGACTGGAACGCAATCGCATTTCACGCGTGGCGCGGTTGGCCGCCAGAGGAGGTCGAGCGCGACCCTCGGTTCATCGCCCACAAGTGCGCCTTCAACCGCGACATGGTTCTGAGAATGACGAACATGCACAGTGAAAGGCACCGGTCGAGAGCAGAGGCACTGGAAATAGTCAGGCAAGTCAATTTCGAGGAGTTCGCAGCATTCTTCGGCGAGACGCTGAAATACGCCGGCAAGCCCAACTAAACTGACAGCTTGGCTGAGCTTGCCCTCGAATGACACCGGCAGGGCGGTTGTCACCGCTAAGCACGATCAATCGCGAGGTGCATGCTCGTGGCTGTGATCGTGTTTGTCTTCCATCGGATTCCCGATTCCCCTGTCGTCATCCTAAACACGACCGGAAGACAGCTCGGGAAGCCGCGCTGGTATGCCGCGGTCGTGTATGCTACCTTGGATTCGAAATGTCTGAGTTAAGTCGCATCGGAGTGGCCATCGCCACCGGCCTTCTGGGCGAGTTTGATGATCTCATCGCCAAACGCGGATACACCAACCGATCCGAGGCATTCCGCGATCTGATCCGGGCGGAACTGGTGCGGGAATCCTCCAGCCGGCCCACCGGGCGCGTTGTCGGCTCGCTGACGGTGGTCTACGACCACCACGTGCGCCTGCTTGAGGAAAAGCTCACCGAAATGCAGCACAACCACAGCCGCCTGATTCTATCGGTGCTGCATATCCATTTGGACCATGACAATTGCATGGAGTTGATTGCCCTGCGTGGCACGTCGGCGGACGTTCAGCGCTTCGCCAGCTTGCTGGCCGCCACCAAGGGTGTCAAACACGCGCAGTTGGCGATCACCGCCAGCAGCGGCGCGCTGTAGATTTGCCTGCTTGCCTCGCCATCGACGTTCCGACGGACCTGCGTGGCAACGCCTGCGTCGAAAACCGAGGCCGCCTCGACCCTTGTTCACCCCTACCAGGCGAAACGTGCTACGCTCCCCTTGAAGAATATGTGGCGCTCAGCTTCAGCCACGCTCCTGCTGCTGATTCTCTCGCTGCCGTACGGTTCCGGTTTACTCCTGCTCGCCCAAGGCCAGGGGCCGAACTGCGGCATGCAGTGCTGCAAAAGGTCCAAGGTTTGCTGCTGCCGCAGATCGGACAAGAACGGGCGCCATGACGGCTCTGGCTGGATCGCCTCGTCGCAATGTTCAGGAGGTTGCGGACAGCTTCCCGCGGTGCCTGGGACCACGGCGCCCAGTCTCGCCGCGGCTCGGATCGAGGTCAGCCCGGTCGTCCCCGTGTCCCATGTGCGAATTTCGCCCGTCTCGCCGCGCGCCTCCTCTGGGACTGGCTTCGCTCTCTTTGAACGCCCGCCTCCCACAATCTAGCCTCATCCTCGCATCGTAGCTGCAACCAATCGGGACATCATCGTGGGAGATCTGCATGAATAAAGGGACTTTTCGATACATTTATCTGCTGGCGTGCATGATTGTGCCGCTGGTGCTCTCCGCGGCGGATATTCTGCGCGGGACCGTAACCGACCGCTCCGGCGCCGTGGTTCAGGGCGCCAGCGTGCAACTATTGGCCGGCGGGCGTGCCGTCGCCGAGACGAAGACGGGTAGCAACGGAGAATTCACGCTGTCTGCTCCAACGGGCGCGCAGGCAGAGGAAGAGTACACCATACTCGCCGCGGCGAGCGGTTTCTCTCCGGCCGGCCAGCCGGTCCGGCTCGCGGAGGCGGCGGACCACAAGATCGCCCTGGTGCTGGACATTGCCCCTTACCGGCAGTCGGTGGAGACCCAGGCGGCGATGCCGGCCAATGAGTTTGTGCTGGACATGAGCGGCGTGAGGGAGAGCGCGGCGAAGGATGTCGGCGAGGCGCTGACGGCGCTGGATGGAGTATTCAAGATCCGCAAGGCGGGCATCGCCAACGACCTGGTCATCGATGGTTTCCAGCAGAACAACATCGTTGTCCTGGTTGACGGCTCTCGCACCTACGGGGCCTGTCCCGCCCACATGGACCCGCCGGCCGAGCACGTCGACTTCGCCGAAGTGGATCACGTCGAGGTCAGCAAGGGCGCTTTCGACGTAACCAACCAGGGCAGTCTCGGCGCGGTGGTGAACATCGTCACCAAAAGCCCCGGTATGGGCTTCAGCCTGCGGCCGTCGCTCAGCGCCGGCTCGTTCGATTTCTACAACCCCAGCGTGACAGCCTCTTACGGCGCCCGGACCTTCCAGATCCTCGCCGGTTACTCCTACCGCACCTCGGATCCTTACAAGGACGGCTCCGGCCACGCCTTCACCGACTACGCCGCCTACAGCGCCAGCGGCAAGAAGCAGCGGGCCTTCGACATCGACACGGGCTGGTTCGAGGCGCAGTTCTCCCTCTCGGACCGCCAACAGATCTCGTTCGGCTATACGCGCCAGCAGGCCGGCCTGATTCTCTACCCTTACCTGACCATGGATTCCGACCACGACAATGCCGACCGGGCCACCTTCAAATACTCCGCCCAGGATCTGACGCCCTTGCTGCGCCACCTGCGCGTCGAGAGCTACTTCACCCAGGTCAGGCACTTCATGTCGGACGACCAGCGCACCTCCGCCATGATGGGAACCTGGACGATGGCCGCCGACGCCTCCACCCGCACCATCGGCGGCCGCGTGGAAGGCGACCTGGGACAGGACGTCACCGTGGGCGTGGAGACCTATCATCGCAACTGGAACATGCTCGGCTACATGAATATGGGCGGCATGATGACGGTGAGCCCCTCGATTCCCGATGTCAATACCGAGACCGCCGGTTCTTTCCTCAACTACCGGCATGCGCTCACCGAGAGGTTGAAGCTGACCGCCGGGCTGCGCTTCGACCACGCGCAGATGCGGGTCGGATCGGCGCAGGCGTCCACGGACCTTTACTACCAGTTCCACGACACGCGCCGGACCGGCAACAGCGACAACTACGCATCGGGGAACGTGCGTCTCAGCCTGGCACTGCCGAAGTCGACCGAGTTGTTCGCCGGCATCGGCACCACCGGCCGCGTTCCCGACGCCGAAGAGCGCTACATCACCAGCGCAATGGGCGCCAATGCGACCGTGGGTAATCCGCTGCTGCCCATTACCAGAAACACGGAGCTCACCGCCGGCTGGAGCGCGAATCACACCCGCTTCCATCTGCGGCCGGCGTTCTTCTACTCGTTCCTCGACAACTTCATTCTGGTAAGCGAGCAGCCCCAAGTGAATATGATGAACATGATGGCCGCGTTCACCGCCCGTTCCTACACCAATGTCGACGCGCGGATCTACGGCGGCGAGATGACATATGGCATCACACTGACGAGCACTCTCTCGCTCAATGGAGGAGGTTCGTACTCGCGCGGGACAGTGACGCCTCAGACGGCAGTCGATGTTTTGAGCCACAACCTGCCGGAAATGCCTCCGCCGCGCGTCTGGAGCGCACTGCGTTACTCGCACACATGGGCCTTTGCCCAGTTGGGCGCCGTGGCAGTGAACCGGCAATCGCTGGTGGACACCGATCTGAACGAGGCGCCGACCGCGGGCTACGGCCTGATGAACATCAAGCTCGGCTTCACGCATCGCAAGCTGTCCGGAAGCTTCACCGCCGACAACCTGCTCAACCGTTTCTACTACGAATACCTCTCGTACTATCGAGATCCTTTCGCCTCCGGTGTGAAAGTCCCTGAGCCGGGGAGGAACTTTTTCGGCCAGTTGAGGTATTCGTTTTGACCGCCGTCGGCCCACTGCACTTCTCACGCCTTCTGTCGTTGGTGCCGCGCTGCGCGGAAGATTTTGCGGCCGGCCCATAACCGCATAGATCATACTGGCGCGCGGCCAATTTTCTCTCGGTCGGACAGATCTATCTTTATGACAACCCTCTACTCACAGAGCCGTTGACGGTGGAGCACATCAAGCCGCGTCTTATGGGGCACTAGGGGACCACCCCCGGTCTGAACTTCATCTATGTCCACTGCAACCGGCTCATCAAGAAATACGACCTGAACATGATCTACGTCGCCGGACCGGGTCACGGCGGACCGGGGCTGGTTGCCAACACCTATCTTGAAGGCACCTATAGTGAGGTGTACCCGAACATCCCGCAGAACGCCGAGGGAATGAAACGTCTCTTCACGCAGTTCTCTTTTCCGGGTGGAATTCCGAGCCACGTGGCGCCGGAGACGCCGGGCTCAATCCACGAGGGCGGCCAGTTGGGATACTCGCTGCTGCATGCTTATGGCGCGGTGTTCGACAATCCCGGCCTGCTGGCTTGCTGCGTGGTGGGAGACGGCGAGGCGGAAACCGGCGCGCTGTCCACGAGCTGGCACTCCAACAAGTGCCTGAATCCGGCGCGCGACGGCGCCGTGATTCCCATACTTCACCTGAACGGCTATAAGATCGCCGGGCCTACGGTTCTGGCCCGCATCGGCAAGGACGAACTGGCCCACTTGTTCATGGGCTATGGGTACAGACCATATTTCGTCGAGGGGCATGAACCCGAGTCCATGCACCAGGCGATGGCGGCCACGCTGGAAGCCGTGCTGGCGGAGATTCAAAGCATCCAGAAGAAGGCGCGGGAAGACGGAGATACGGCGCGGCCGCAATGGCCCATGATGGTCCTGCGCACGCCCAAAGGCTGGACCGGACCGAAGGAGGTCGACGGGCACCCGGTGGAGGGAACCTTCCGCGCGCTACCCCTGGCTGATTCACCGCCTGACCTACCGCCGCACCAACCACGCCAATCTGCACGTGAGGGGCTACAAGGAAGAGGGCACCACCATAACCCCGTTCGACATGGCGGTCATGAACGATCTGGACCGCTTCCACCTGGCCGGGGACGCGATCGACCGCGTTCCCGAGTTGCGCAAGGTGGAGGAGCACCAGAAGCAGTTTCTGCGGGACAAGTTGATCGAGCACAAGTTGTACATCTCCAAGCACGGCGACGACATGCCCGAGATTCGGGATTGGCAGTGGCCGGGCTGATGGTTGCGCGACTGCCCGCCGAATGAGGGACCGGTCCATGGAAACGCTGCTTGCTACGACCCGCTGGCTACGCTAGGGTTAAGTTAGATCTAGGAGGTCCCCAATGGTCCCCGCTGGATTGACGGCCGGCTCCGTTGACCGGTTCCGGATCCCCGTTTGTGGTCGCGGCCGCACGTTCAACTATGTCCACTGCTCTGTCCGAAAAGCTGCGCCTTGCCGCTCTTGATCGCTGCGGCATCCTCGATGCGCCTCCCGATCCTCATTTCGACCGTATCACGCGCCTGGCAGCACAATTCTTCGGCGCACCCATGGCCGCAATCAGCTTCGTTACGCACGATCGGAGCTGGTTCAAGTCCACCTACGGCTTCCAACAGATCCAACTCCCTCGTTCGGCGTCCTTCTGCTCACACACGGTTGTTTGCCCCGAAGCCCTGGTGATACCCGATGCCACCGCGGACGAGAGATTCGCGGGTCTCGCTCTTGTCGCCAGTCACCCGCGAGTTCGTTTCTACGCCGGGGTACCCTTGGTCACTGCCGATGGATTCGCGGTTGGCACCGTCGCCATCATGGACACGCGGCCTCGCGGCCCGCTCACGGAACCGGAAATATGCACCCTGCACGATTTCAGCGCGCTCATTAGCCGAGAATTGAATGCCAGGTCGTCTGCCGGCGCCGTCTCGCACAACGCTTTCCCCGCGGCCTCCGGGCACGGTGGCGATGTTTCGTCGATCTTGTCGGCCATTGTCGAGAGCGCAGAGGATGCCATAATCAGCACGGACCTGAACAGGACCATCTTGACCTGGAATGCCGGCGCCGAGCGATTATACCAATACTCCGCCGCGGAGGTACTGGGGCGCCCGATCGATGTGATCGTCCCCCCGGACCGCCTTGAAGAACAGTGCGACATGGTCAGAAAGGCCCGTCACGGGCAACCCACCGTGCGGCGCGAGACCGTCAGGATTCGCAAGGACGGAACCAGACGATTCGTATCGCTGAGCATGGCCGCCGTCAAGGACGCGGACGGCAAGCCTGTCGCAGTCGCGGCTATTGCTCACGATATCACTCCGCTGAAACTTACCGAAGCGGCGCGACTGGAAACCGAAGACCGCCTGAAACTGGCCCAGGAAGCGGCCGGGATAGGTATCTGGGACTGGTCCGTGTCCAGCGACAGCGCCACCTGCTCGGAAGAGTGCTTTCGCATTTATGGATTGCCTGCGGGTCAGACGACAATGTCCGCTGCCCAGTGGTCCTCGACCGTGCATCCCGAAGATCGGGATCGCGCGCAGGCGTTCGGCGAGAAACTTCTGCGGGGAGAGGGGCCGAGCGAGACCGAATTTCGCATCATTCGGCCGGACGGCAGTGTCCGCTGGATCTTCAGCAAGGCCAAGAAGCACAGCGACGCCGCCGGCGAGGCCACCCGGGTGATTGGTATCGCTCTGGATGTGACGCACCTCCGGGAAGCCGAGCAGGCCCGCCGCGAATCGGAACAACGATATTCCGATCTCTTCCGCACCATGAGTCAGTCCGTGTTCTATTTGGACGGTGAGGGCCGGGTGCTCTCGGCCAATCCAGCTACCGAGAAACTATTCGGCCCCTCAATTGAGGAAACGCGCGGCCGGCGCCGCTCTGAACTCCATTCGAGGGCAACGAGGGAAGACGGCACTCCGATCTCCGCGGACGAGTTTCCCAGTATGGTTGCGCTGCACACCGGGTCCGAAGTCCACGATGTGGTGGTGAGAATGTGGAACGCTCGGACAGAGAAGCCGAGTTGGGTTTCCGTCGATGCTATCCCCCGGTTCAGGGCGGGGGAGACGAAGCCCTTCGAAATTCAGGTGATTAGCCACGATCTCACGGCTCAAGTCGAGGCGGCGGCGCGCCTACGTGCCAGTGAAGAACGCTGCCGCCTTCTGATCGAACATGGCACGGAGGTCATTGCCGTCATTGATGCCGCCGGTACCATCCTGTACGTAAGCCCCTCGGTGGAAAGGGTTTTCGGCTACGCACCTTATCTGCCAAACGGAACCGATGTCCTGGATTACCTGCACCCGGACGACCGACGGGTCATTCGAAAATCTCTCTCAAGCATCTTGCATTCACCGCCAAGTGTGGCGGTGACTCTCCACATCCGTTTGCGTAACCGCGATGGAGAATGGCGCAATGTCGAGAGTACAGCGGCAAATTGCCTTCAGGTGAAAGGACTGCGCGGAATAGTGGTCAATCTTCGGGACGTCACGGAGCGGGAACACTACGAAGACCAGTTGCGGATCTCGCATGATCAACTGCGCCAGGTTGCGGCGCGCGTCGAATCCGCCCGCGAGGAGGAGCGTGCGCGCATTTCACGGGAAGTCCACGACGAGTTCGGCCAGGTGCTTTCTGCGCTGAAACTCGATTTCGAAACCCTGGCATCTCAGCTTCGCCCCCGCCGGGTTGAAGCGCGGGGTGAATTCGACAAGCGCGTCGCCGCAATTGTCCGTGAGATCGACTTGTCCATGAACATAGTCCGCAGGATTGCGGCTGAGCTGCGGCCCCCGGGATTCGAAGATCTCGGGCTCGTGGAGGCCCTCAACTTGCAGCTCCAGGAGTTCGAATCGCGCACCGGAATTCGCTGCCGCCGCCGGGGACTCCGCCAGAACGCTGGTCTGGGCCCCGAGCCGTCGCTCGCCGTCTTCCGCATTTTCCAGGAAATCCTCACCAACGTGATTCGTCACGCGAATGCAACAATTCTGGAAGTAGCGGTTGAAACCGATCGCGACTGGTTCACCTTGCGTGTCAGTGATAATGGCAAGGGTTTCGATCCGAAACTTCTATCTTCCTCGCTCTCTCTCGGCCTCCTCAGTATGCGGGAGCGTGCCAACCTGCATGGAGGGACCATTGAATGGTCGGGCCGCCGAAATGGGGGAACCACGGTAACGGTCTGCCTGCCCCGAGGCGTCAACTGCTCATCGGCAAGAGCGTAATGTTCACGCCTGCTTCAGATTGCTGAGTCTCCCGGTGTGGAGATTTACAACGGGAATGCCCGGATCCCAGGAACTCTCGGAAGTTGGGGATACGGCTACGGTTTCGGCTGATAGCACTTCGATTCATCCGATTTCGCTTTCTTCGTGCAGCAATCGGGCGTATAATTCCTTCCAGGTGTTCTGGTTTCCCACGCGGCGTCGAATCGAGACAACGGCTCAGTGCATAACCTTTGCTCGCCGTTTCGTCCGCAAATCGCGATGGCGCGGGGCTGGAATACGAGGGGATTTGATTCGTCTTTGATGCGTAATGCGACAGTCACACAAGCTATCGATACTGATTGTCGATGATCATTTGCTCATTCGTCAGGGTCTGAAGCAGATACTTAGCCACGAATACCGCGACCTTGCCTTTGGCGAGGCGAAGGCTGCCGAAGAAGCCTTGGCTCAAATCAAGGCACGCCCCTGGCGTCTCGTGATTCTCGATATCGGTCTTCCCGACAAGGACGGCTTCTTCGTCCTGCAGGAGATTCGCACCCGCCGCCCTGAGACCGCGGTGCTCATGCTGAGCATGCACGCGGATACACTATACGCCAAGCGTTCCCTGCAACTCGGCGCCGCGGGTTATATCTCAAAGAGTTCCGGCCGTTCCGACCTGCTGAAGGCTGTCAAGAGTGTCCTCGAGCGCAAGAAATATTTCAGTGAATCGATCCGCCGACACGCTGACAACCCGAGATCGACTGCCCTCCACGCGAATCTCTCGGCCCAAGAAAGCAAGGTGTTGCTGGCGATTGCGGCAGGCAAGCGCACCGGCGAGATCGCAGCCGAATTGAACCTGAACGACAAGACAGTCAGCACCTACAAGCGCCGGGTACTTAACAAGCTGGGCCTCACATCGACAGCCGACCTCGTTCGCTATGTGATCGATCAGAAGCTCTCTTGATCGTCTTGGCCAACCTCGCTAATGCACCACCCGCAGTGGCGCATCATCGTCTTCCAGCAGGGGCTCAGCAAGGTCGCATCAGCGATAAGCGGCAGACGCAGACTGCGCGCCCGGCGGTACCATTCCATGTCAGAAGACGCCTACATCCTGACGTTTAGTACCCGTCCGGATCTGTATGGCCAAGTGCGGTGTATCACAATGTCATGCAATGACATAATGTGCTCCCCCGAACCTTTCTAGTACTTTTTCGGTGGTTTATTCCTTTACTTTAAAACCCGTGGCCCATAATATTCAGTCTACGGCCCGCGTATGTCATTTGACATACGATTGGAGGCGGGTCGCATTTGAGCTGTGTGTCCTGGGTCCCCCCATTGGGAGTCTAAGGGCGGCAGCCTGTGCAAATGCCTGGGATACGGAGGAGTCATGGTGCCATCGGTTGAGCGCGGCGGGAAATCCGGATTGCAGATGATCCAGAGTGCGGCGCTGTCGCGGCCAGGCAATCTGCCTTGGTACGCCATTCAGATCCAGGCCAGATTGGGAAGCATCGCTTCGGCCACCCTGCGCGGCAAGGGCTACGAGGAGTTCCTGCCGCTCTATCGCTCCCGACGGCGTTGGTCCGACCGGATCAAAGAGCTGGAGCGCCCACTTTTCCCCGGCTATCTGTTCTGCCGGTTTGACGTGAGCGATCGCCTGATGCCCATTTTGACCACGCCTGGCGTGATCGGCATCGTCGGTGCCGGCAAGTCGCCCGTTCCAGTCGACGACCAAGAGATTGAGGCCGTCAGGGCGGTCCTTCGTTCCGGGCTTATGGTGCAGCCGTGGCCCTTTCTCAGTGTTGGCTCCAGGGTGTATATCGAGGGCGGCCCTCTGGCTGGGTTGGAAGGCATCATCACCAACACGGACAAGGTTTATCGCCTGATAGTTTCTGTCAACCTGCTGCAACGTTCCGTCGCCGTCGAGATTGACCGCGAGTGGGCTCGCCCTGTCGCCGATCGCATGGGTCCCCGCATCGTGACTTTGTTTGAACGCACACGCCAGATGGCACACGCTGGCTAAGAATCAGGCGATCACGGGGAAGCCGCGTTTGCCTGGGCGGTCGTAAGTGTCTGCCACCCCCATCGGAGTTTTTCTCCATGCCGGATACCGATCGTAGAAAGAAGATGATCAGCCTCCGCCTCTCTGAGGTGGAATACGAAGCACTGCGCGCACACTATCCTAGTTATGGTGCACGAAACATCTCGGATTTCGCACGCCTGGCCATGCAGCATATAATCGGTAATTCACATGCTTCAGAAGGCTCTTTCGTCGCGAAAATCCACGAGTTGGATGATCGCCTGCACGCTGTGGAGACTGATATCGCGCTCTTGTTAGAACAAAAAAAGGCAGTGCAGTGAGCTTGGGTCCCGCAGCCGATCCGGCTGCCAAGTTCCACACCGAGCAAATGGGGCTGTTCGAGGCCGTGTCTCTGGCAGCACGTGTGGCGGTGTGTGTAACACAGGATAGGAGGCCAGGCGAGAATGAATATTCTCCTCTTCTCAAATGATGAAAAGCTAGCTGATTTCTGCCGGGAGATTCTAAGCGAGATGTTCGGCGCGGAATCGAAGCTGGAAGTCGGGTTTCCCGGCCAGTGTTCGTCCCAGGAGGACTTATGCCTATGGGATTTCATCCCTGGGACAACGACCGTTCCGCAAGACCTTGATCCAGCGAAGTTGCGGAAATCCTTGTTCCTCCTTCACCGTAAACATCTTCCCGCACTTCAGGAGCTGCTTGGCACAGTCGATATCAACGTGCTGCTCAAGCCCGTCACGGGAGCCACACTGCGCGCTTTTCTCAGCGATGCTCAGCAACAGCGGGCTCACGACAACGGTAATCCCGCTGGGAGCACAGACACGTTGCGCGTTGAACGCGATGAAATGCTGCAGTTTCTGATCCAGGCAAACCTCAAGCTGCAGGAGTACGACCAGGAGAGAACCAACTTCCTGGCACGTTCTCTCCACGATTTTCGAGCTCCGCTAACCGCGATCAGTGGCTACTGCGGCCTACTGTTGGAGGAAGAACTCGGCTCCTTGACGGCGGACCAGCGGGAGGTTCTTGGAAGAATGCAGCACAGCGCCACAAGGCTCTCTCGCATAGCTGATTCGATGTTCCAGTTAAGCATCCGCCCGAACGGCAACCAAGAGCTGAACCTCGAGGCGGCCGACATGCGCGATTGCATAAACCATGCCCTGCACGAAGTCGCACTATTCCTCGAGGACAAGCGAATTAGCGTCAGGGTAGACTTCGAGCAGGCTCCAGAGGGCCTGCTCTTCGGAAAGCCGCAAATAGAACAGGCAGTCGTCAATTTGCTGGATAATGCGTGCAAATTCACGCCCCGGAACGGGACAATCGAGATCCGGGGCTACCCGTTCTTCTGGGAGCGCAGAACCCGCCGCGTCGCGCCGCTAGACCCGTCAAAGGACCGCCGTTCCAAGCAGTCCAGAGCGCCCAACTCCTTGCGAGTAGATATCCGCGACTCCGGCCCGGGGATTCCCGCCGTGCACCTGGTCAAGATTTTCGAGGAATATACCTCTTATTCCGGCGGTCAAGACCGGTCGGGTGGGGGCCTCGGTTTGGCGATTTGCCGGATGATTTTACAACAGCATCGGGGACAGGTCTGGGCCGAGAGCCACCCTACCGGTGCTGTTTTCTCCTTCGTCCTCCCTGTTCAACCGATCGATGCGCATGTCCCCGCCGGGCACATTGACCCTGCAAGAGCATGTCTGGCTGGGATCGAGGAGAGCTGGTCCTAGATGCCTGTCGCCAAGAACGGCCGCACAATCTTGTTGGGAGAAGACGATCTCGAGGTGCGCAGTTACCTTGAGACCGCCCTCAGGTGCCAGGGATATTCAATCGAGGTGGCACAGGACGGGGAAGAAGTCCTGGCATGCCTTCGCGCTAACCAAGTCCCGATTTCCGCGGTTGTGCTGGACGTCATCATGCCGCGCAGAGATGGGATCGAAGCCCTAAGGGAGATCCGCCGCTTCAATCGAGACCTGCCCGTCATCATGATTTCGGGCGCATCTTCAGCCCTGAACGTCGTGGACGCCATGAAGAGCGGGGCGAACGATTTCATCGCGAAGCCAATCAGACCCGACGATCTCCGCAAAGCGCTCAAAGTGGTCTTGGAGAACACGCCGCCTGTGGCGCCCAACGCCATCGAGAGAACGGCCGCACCCGCAAATAAGCAGATCCTGTTTGGCACCTCTCCGCAAATGCGGGAACTGCAGGATGTGCTCGGCGAGATTGGCTGGTCCGAAGCGCCTGTTCTGATCCTGGGAGAGACGGGTACCGGAAAGGAAGTCCTGGCACGGGAACTGCATGCCTGCTCCCCGCGTGCGAAGAAATCCTTCTTGAAGCTCAATTGCGCTGCCCTTCCGTCCGAATTAGTGGAAAGCGAGTTGTTCGGCTATGAGCGAGGCGCCTTCACTGGCGCCGTCGATAAGAAGCCTGGTATGTTCGCGCTCGCCGATGGGGGCACTATCCTGCTCGACGAAATCGGCGACATGGATTTCAAACTCCAGGCTAAACTGCTCCAAGTACTACAGGACCAGGAATTCCAGCGCCTCGGCGGCAAGGAGACCATAAAGGTAGACGTCCGCGTCATCGCCGCCACACACTGCGACCTGGAAAAAGCCATTGCTGAAAGCCACTTCCGTGCGGATCTTTATTACCGGCTTAATGTGATCAGCATCCGGGTCCCACCTCTTCGCGAACGAAGAGAGGACATCATTCCACTATCGGAATTTTTGGTCAGAAAGCACACTGCTCCGAGTGCGCCGGCTATCCAGATCCCGCCGTCGCTCAAGGAATTGTTATTGGACTACCACTGGCCTGGTAACGTCCGCGAGCTCGAAAACATGATCCGCAAATTCCTGGTTTTCCGGGAGTCGATGTCAATAGAGCAGGAACTGCGCCACAAACTGCAGCAGAGACCGGTTAATGGCTCGGCACTTGCTGCAACCACCCCCGCCGGTGCGCCCCCGCCAGTCAACATTCCGATCACGCCTTCTAACGGCGACTTAATCAGCGCCCCTCCGGGAGCTGCTTCCGTGCTCGAGCAGGTGGCAAGGGAAAAGCAGGAGGCCGAACGAGCTGCCATCATCGGCGTTTTGAAATCCACAAACTGGAACCGCAAGCAGGCGTCGAAACTGCTGCAGATCGATTATAAGGCCCTGCTGTACAGAATGAAGAGGCTGTCGATCAAGAAGGAAAAGAAAGCTCCACAGCTCATTCAGCCGCGAGGTGAAATGCCTTCGGCTTCAGGAGAGTCGCTGCCCCCACTGCAAGTTTCGCCTATAGTCGCTCGCCGCGCCGTAGGTTGAGCTCAACGATGCCCCCTCGGCTTCACGAAGTTGCGCCAAATTGTGGTTACTCATCCCGAGAATTCCCTTTCCCAGTCCCAATGTTTGGGAAAAGGTGGTCTGACCGCACCGCTCAACTCACTTTTCCCAAAGGCTTGGAGTTTGCGAGCCTTTTCATCGGCAATCAGCACGCCGTCCAGGAACCTGGCCGCTGCTTTCGACGCATTTGGTCTTTTCATTAGCTGTTGCACTCTGTGAATTAAAACCACAGTCGAGCACGAGAGGCGAGCAAGACCGTGACAAGCCCAACACGATACACCTCACTGCGACACCGGCGTGACCGAGATTCGCACGCCAGCCACACCTCTATCCTTATGGAGGATTATGGAATACTCTCCCGGGAGCTTTTCGCACGCATGCTGTTCGTCGAGCGCAAACGGACCGAACGCTCCGGCAGGAGCTTCGTGCTGATGCTCCTGGAATCCACCAGGCTTTTGAAGCCCGAGGGCGACCACCACCCGCTCGAGGAAGTGCTGCTTGCGCTGTCCCGTTCCACCCGCGACACAGACACCAAAGGGTGGTACAAAGAGGGCTCCACTATCGGCGTGATCTTCACAGAACTCGGCGCCGATGCGGACGGACGGTCTGTCGCCAACGCCCTCCTTACTAAGGTAACCAAAGCGCTCACCGGCACTCTGACGATCAGCCAGATCAACCAGATCAGTCTGACTTTCCACGTCTACCCGGAAGATTGGGACGACAACGGCCCTAGCGGCGGAATCCAGCCCACATTGTACGACGACCTGTTGCGCAAGGCGGCACCGAGCCGGGCATCGCTCCTTATCAAGAGGTTGATGGACATCACGGGCAGCCTGGCAGCCTTAGTCCTGGGCCTGCCTCTGTTTGTCGCGATTGCGATTGCCATCAAACTGACCTCAAGAGGACCAGTGTTTTTCAAACAGGTACGGCTGGGCCAGTTCGGCAGAGGGTTCACCTTTCTGAAGTTCCGGTCGATGTGCGCAGACAACGACCCCACCATCCACCAGCAGTATGTAAAGCGGTTCATATCAGGGGAGAACGGTTGTGAACAAGCTGTCGGTGGTCAGGTCCAGTACAAGCTGGCTGCGGACCCGAGAGTCACCCTGGTGGGGCGATTCCTGCGAAAGCTGAGCCTGGATGAACTCCCGCAGTTCCTGAACGTCCTGAAGGGGGAGATGTCCCTGGTTGGACCCCGACCGCCCGTCCCGTACGAGGTGTCGCACTATGACACGTGGCACAAGGCGCGCCTGTTGGCCGCCAAGCCCGGAATCACCGGTCTGTGGCAAGTGGCCGCGCGGAGCCAGGTCAAGTTTGACGACATGGTCCGGCTGGATCTGCGGTACGCAAGCTCGTGGACGCCGTGGCTGGACATCAAGATTCTCTTACAGACACCCCAGGCTGTCTTTTCAGCGAAAGGTGCGCAGTAAGCATCCGTGCGCTTTTCGGAGGAAACATGATTCGAGTAGGAGTTATCGGCTATGGTTACTGGGGACCTGTAGTGGCCCGGAACTTTCAGACTGCCGACGACTGTCAACTGGCCGCCGTCTGTGATACGAATTCCGTCGCACAGGAGCGCGCCAGGAGAGCTCATCCGGGTATACAGGTCACCAGCGACGTTTCGGAGATCATCCGTTCGCCCCATATCGACGCAGTAGCGGTCATCACGCCCGTCTGGACCCATTTCAAGTTTGCCAAAATGGCGCTCGAAAGCGGCAAACACGTTTTTGTGGAGAAACCGTTCACTTCCTCCTCGTCGGAGGCCTTGCAACTGATCGATCTCGCAGCCGGCAAAAAGTTGCAGATCATGGTCGATCACACGTTCCTTTTTACCGGAGCCGTACGGAAAATCCGGCAGATGATCGACCAGGGCATTCTTGGAAATCTCTTTTATTACGATTCCTCGCGCGTCAACCTCGGCCTGTTTCAACATGATGTCAACGTGATTTGGGACCTGGCGCCGCACGATCTCTCTATTATGAATTACTTGATGGACGCCGAACCGGAAAGCGTCAGTGCCACCGGCCAGTGCCATCTGAACGGCCTGGAGGACATGGCGTACATCACCGTCTACTTCTCGCGCATGTTGGCCCACATTAACGTGAACTGGCTCTCTCCGGTGAAGGTGCGAACCACTTTGATCGGCGGCGAGAAAAAGATGGTGGTGTGGAACGACCTGGAGGCCGACGAGAAAATAAAGGTATACGACAAAGGCGTCGAGATTGCCAACGGTCAGGGCGTCTACGATCTTCTGATCAGTTACCGCTCGGGAGACATGTGGGCCCCCAAAGTCGATCAGACCGAGGCTTTGAAACTCGAGGCCAAATACTTCGTCGAGTGCATCGAAAAGAATGAGACTCCGTTCAACGACGGTGTCAACGGCCTGCGGGTGGTGCGGCTTCTCGAAGCGGCCACGCAATCGCTGAAGGAGCGGGGAAGGCCGGTCCAGCTATGAGCGATTACCTTTCGATCGCTCCCGATGTCAAATTCGGACAGAACGTCAAACTCGCGAAGTTCATCAACCTGTACGGCTGCGAGATTGGCGATAACACCAAGATCGGCGCGTTTGTCGAGGTCCAGAAGAACGCGAAGATCGGGCGCAACTGCAAAATCTCCAGCCACACCTTTGTCTGTGAAGGCGTCACCATCGAGGACAACGTATTCATAGGCCACGGGGTAACGTTCATCAACGATATTTACCCACGCGCCACGGCGCCCGGCGGCGCGCTGCAAACCGAGAAGGACTGGAAAGTCGAACCGACCCTGATTAAGAGCGGGGCTTCGATCGGGTCTGGGGCTACCATCCTGGCCAGGGTCACGGTCGGCGAGAATGCCATGGTTGGCGCCGGCGCGGTAGTGACGCGAAACGTCCCGCCAAACTCGATCGTAGCGGGAAACCCCGCACGGGTGCTGGAAGAACGATCAGCCACGGATGGCCACGGATAAACGCAGTGTTTATCCGTCGCCATTCAGTTTTTGGCTCTTAATAAATTGGCCAGTGTGAATTACGGTGGCGCCCTGCGACCAGCACCCCGGGGAGCCCCAGGCAGGAAACGCCCTACCCCTCTTCGGTCGGAATTAAAGCGACCGGATACTTCATGTCTTCCACTGTAGCAGAACTCAAAAAAAGCGTAGTCACCCGGAGCGTCCCTACGAATTCCATCGTAGCCGGAGGTCCGGCGCGGGTGTTGAGAAGCATCGCAAGAGTGCTGACCGCAGGAGCACACCGTTGACGAATAACAAGATACCGTTTCTGGACCTGGTTACCCTCCATGAGGAACTGAAGGACGAGTTGTCGAGTGTCTTCCGTCGGGCCTTGGAAACCGCCGGTTTCATCGGCGGCCCGATGGTGGAAGAGTTCGAGAGCAAGTTCGCCGCGTACTGCACGACTCAGCATTGCGTCGGGGTAGGGAGTGGCACGGACGCGCTGCGATTCGCTCTGATCGCCGCGGGGATTGGCCCCGGCGCCATCGTGTTGACCGTCCCCAACACGTTCATTGCGACTGCGGAAGCAATTTCACAAACCGGCGCACGGCCGGATTTCATCGACATTGACGAGCGAACGTACAACATGGATCCGCGCAGGCTTGCCTGGTACCTGGCGTCTGAATGCGTTATCGACGCCAACTCAGGCGTTGTTATCAACCGCAAGCACTTAATGCCGGTGAGGGCCATTGTGCCCGTTCACCTCTACGGCCAGACCGCGGACATGGACCCCATCCTCGAGCTTGCGGAGCGCTACCGTCTGGTGGTGATTGAAGATGCTTGCCAGGCCCACGGCGCGAAATCTTTCTCGAAGCGCGACAACTGCTGGAAGAAAGCCGGCTCCATGGGCCGGGCGGCGGCCTTCAGCTTCTATCCGGGTAAAAACCTGGGCGCATGCGGAGAGGCGGGCGCGGTGACCACGAACGACGCCGCCCTGGCCCAGAAGGTCCGCATGCTCCGCGACCATGGGCAGAACCGCAAATACTACCACGAGTTCGAGGGGTACAACGGCCGGCTGGATGCCATTCAGGCGGGCATCCTGACGGTGAAGCTGAGGCATCTTCGGAGGTGGAATGCTCGCCGGCGAATAGCCGCTGCACGTTATCGTCAATTGTTAAACCAAGCGGGCTTAGGCGAGTTGGCACCGTTTGCGCCCATGCGGGCGAAAGCGGTCTACCACCTGTACGTAATCCGGGTCCCAGACCGGGACGGTTTCATGCGGCATCTGGCGGAGGCAGGCATTGGCACGGGAATACACTACCCAGTGCCGCTGCATCTGCAGAAGGCGTATGAGTGGCTGGGGTACAAAGCCGGGGATTTTCCCGTCACTGAAGAAGCCGCACGGGAGATCGTGTCGCTGCCTATGTTTCCGCAGTTGACAGAAGAGCAGCAGGCGCGAGTGGTGGCCGGTGTGAGGGGCTTCCTGTCCACCACCACAGAGCCGTCCACCGCGCAAGCCGCGGCCGCTTGGTAATTCGGGAAGTTCGCCCGGATCGCCTCGCAACGCTTGTACTAACTTCCATCTGCTGCGACGGCTCCTGCGGCGTGTATCGGCTGGAATCCCCATCTTGATGTACCAGAGCATTTCGGGGGACCGCGAACTGCTCGCCGGCGCGGGCATGCGGACGCGATTCCAGGCCACTGATCGGTGTCGTTACCGTTTCTCCGACCATTCCAGTCCCTTAGGGGCAAGCGCAGACAAAGCCGCGAGGTCGCAATCTCGTGAACAATGTCGTAGATGACCACCTCAATCCAACAAAACGAGTTGCAAGGCATGACGAGGAGTGGACCGACCCCAGTTTGTATCATCGTCGAAAACCTCCCGGTACCTTTGGATGGGCGAGTATGGCGAGAGGCTGGCGCACTCCGTGACGCGGGATACCTGGTTTCCGTCATCTGTCCTAAGGGAAAACGATCTTTCACAGCGAGTCACGAGATTCTTGACGGAATCCATATCTATCGCCATCGCGGTTGGGAAGCTTCAAGTGCACTGGGGTATATACTGGAATATACTTCGGCTCTAGCTGCCGAGTTTTACCTTGCTTTGAAGGTTTTTGCCCGCACGAGATTCCGCATTCTGCAAGGCTGCAACCCTCCAGACACCATCTTCCTAATAGGATTGTTCTTCAAGCTTTTCGGAGTCCAATTTATTTTCGACCATCACGATCTGAGTCCCGAGCTTTTTGAGACGAAGTTCGGCAGGAAGAAGCGCCTGCTCTTTGCCCTTTCCAGACTCGCCGAGCAGTTCTCATTCAGAGCTGCTAATGTTTCCATCGCTACCAACGAGTCTTTCAAAGAGGTTGCCATCACGCGGGGTAAAATTCCAAGGGACCGGGTATTTGTGGTGCGGAACTGTCCCGACCTGACGAAATTCCGCCGTGGACCGGGTCGGCCAAAGATCAAGCTTGGGAAGCCGTTGCTAGTGGCATATGTGGGTTTTATGGGGATTCAGGACGGTTTATTTCTGCTGCTTGAATCTATCGAGCACATTGTAATACACGAGCATCGACAGGACACCCACTTTGTGCTCATTGGCGGCGGGACCATGCTTCCGGACCTGCAAGCAGTTGTTGCCAGAAAGAATTTCGCCCCTTTTGTGACTTTTACGGGCCAGGTTTCGCACGAAGAAGTGGCCGTTTATCTCTCCAGCGCAGATGTCGGGGTCGCGCCGGACCCGAAGACTCCGATGAACGACAACTCGACCATGATCAAGATCTTCGAGTACATGGCCTTCGGGTTGCCAGTGGTGCTCTTCGATTTGAAGGAGGGACGTCGCACAGCAGGTCCTAGCGCGCTGTACGCAGTGCCCAACGATCCCATTGATTTCGCCCGTCAAATCGCCCGATTACTCGATTCCCGCGAACTTCGCAAGCAGTTGGGCGAGTACGGGCGGAAACGGATAGAAGACCAATTGAACTGGGCAGTTGAGAAAGACGTGCTCCTTCACGCCTATAATACCGCATTGCAGTCTAACCGTGCTTCGTGACATCACGAGAAGGCGAATTCCTCGGGCGACGAAAGGGCATCCCTCCGGCAGGCCGGCTTGGCACTTTGATTCCGGCTCGGGAAACCGGAACCAGTATTTCCTCCGCCACCTCGCCGGTTCGCGAGTAGTTCACTGACCCCGCAAACGAGGCGAATAGTTCGGTTGGCGCCGCTTCTGCTTCCGGCTGCTGTCGTCTTCCCCGCCTCACGCAGGCTGCGCGCGTCCATCACACGGCGCTTCTGTTGATAACGTTCCTGAATAATTTCGAATCCGGATCTCCATTAGCGTGTCGAAGAGAGGTTTTGGCACACGTGAAATCAGTACATTACGAAAGTTCATCGGTTCGGAGGGCGTTGGGCCTTTCTTCGACAGGCGTTTTCTCACACAGACTCCTATTTTCCTACGGCATCCTTTTCTGGATGCTGGCATCACCTATCCGGTGTCAATCCGCTGACGTAGTCTTCATTCGCTCCGCCAGAGGCTCTGCCCCAGAGCAACAAGAACTGGAAGTAGCTACCCGCTTTTATGGATTGGGCCTTAAAGTTGTCACGGCCGGCACGACCCATAACGATGACCTTACACTTACGGAGGCAGTCGATACGAACGTTTCCCTGGCAGTGGTGATTGCGGCAAATGCCCTTAGCCAGGTGAATGAAAGGGTACTTCTGAGGGCCCTGCCAAGAAGGCCTGAGGGCAGCGTGCCGTTGCTCATTCTGGGCGTGAAGCCAGAAACGGACCCAACTCTGTTGAAAACCTGGTCCGGCGGCGCTGTAGTTGGCTGTCGGCGCCTAGAGAGTTCCTTTCATCCACGCTATGCCGTCGGCCGCGTCGCCGGCCTTACCGAGCAATTAACAGGCCTCGAGATTCCATTTACGAGGAAGAGTACTTTCTATTTTACACTGGCCGAACACAGCCAGGGGCAAGAGATTACCAAAGTGCGGGACGACCGCCAAGCCGTTCCGGTCTTCATTGAGGCCACCCTCGACCAACACAGCGTGTTCTTGGATTCCACGGTGTCTCCCGAAGGCGAGAGTGTGGCCGCAGCGAATCAAGACAGTGCGGTAAGCGCGTTCGCGCAAATCGCTCCCGTGATAATGTTTATCAAGTACTGCGCCGGCGAACAGGGTTGGCACGCACTTCATCATTACGCGAACCTTACCATTGATGACCCTCCGTTGGTGGAGCCTTATGGGTTCCTGAGCTACGAAGGTTTACTCGCCGAGATGGAAAAGCACAACTTTCATACTACGATCGCATTCATTCCATGGAATTATGACCGCAGCGATGCGAAGGTCGTTTCGCTTATCCGGAACCACCCGGAGAGATTCTCCATTTCCATGCACGGGAATAACCACGATCATAAAGAGTTTACGGACTACAGAAGCACGCCAATGGATGATCAAGTCGCCGACCTCAGACAAGGCCTGGCCCGAATGGAAAAATTCCAAGCGATGACAGGAATTCCGTATGATAAAGTGATGATATTTCCCCACAGTATCGCACCAGAAAAGACACTTGAGGCACTGAAAACTTACGATTATCTCGCGACGGCCAACTCCGCGAATGTTCCGGAGGGCTCCGTCAAGCCCCCAGGCCTCTTATTCGCCATGCGCCCCGTCACGCTTTTGTTCGGCGGTTTTCCAAGCTTCCTCCGTCATTCCGTCGCGGTGCCGATTCCGAGTTATTTTACAGCCATCCACAAGTTTCTTGACAATCCTTTGTTGTTTTATTGCCATCATGAGTGTTTTGAAAGCGGAGTGGACGCCTTTAATCATGTTGCAGACCAAGTAAACGGCCTTGAGCCAGATACTCGCTGGCGAGGTTTGGGCGAAATAGTGAGACACTTCTATTTGGTGAAGCGAAGGGAAGATTCCAACTACGACGTCTTAGGTTTCTCAGCCAACATTGACCTGGAGAACGTCTCGGGTCGGGACTCGGTCTTTTATGTTAGGAAGCTGGAAGGCGATCACCCGGCCATAGCGTCGGTTATTGTAGAGGGCCATTCCTGGCCCTTCGAACTCGAAAATGGTTATGTGGACTTCAAGGTACCGATCCCCAGGGGCCAAACCCGTAGCGTCACGATACACTACAAAAGCCCTGTCTCTTCGTCCCCGGTTCAGACCCAGGAAGCATCGATTCGTATTTATTATCTCCGAGTGGCTTCGGAGTTTCGAGACCAGGTCCTATACGGGAACCGTGCCGGGCGTGCGATCGTTCATTTCTACTATGACGGCGGTCAAGGACCTTTGCGTCTGGTTGTGTGGATTCTGGTTTTGCTATTGTTTTGCATTTGCGTAGGCTGGAGTATTCGGATTATCATCAGGAGAAGGCATCCCGGCTAAGGACTCCGATGCTCGCCAGACCTCCCGATTGGGCAGCCGGGTGAGCGCTTACACTTTTGTCGAGTCGCGCCGGGGCGGAATATCGGACTCGATGCAGTTGGGTTGTATTTGAAAAGGGGGACGGAGCCCGAGGCTTACCGAGGGGCCGTTGTCCGTATTCCGGACTGTGACTTTTGGGTTGTTGAGGGCTCGGGGTTGACGATGGAAATCAGACTCGAATCGAGACATCTCGGAGATGTGGTTGTCATTGTCCCTGAGATCTTTCAGGATAGCCGCGGTTTTTTTATGGAGACTTTCCGAGACGACCAATTCCAGGCACTAGGCTTGCCTTCGCACTTTGTCCAGGACAACCATTCGCGTTCCGTCAGGGGGGTTCTCCGTGGTTTGCATTTCCAGTGGGAGCCTCCGATGGGCAAGATAATGCGCGTTCCTCTCGGAACCGCTTTTCTGGTTGCGGTGGATATAAGAAAAGGTTCGCCAACGCTGGGGAAGTGGTTTGGCGTCGAGGTTTCGGCCGAGAACAGGCGCCAGGTATGGGCTCCCGCGGGTTTTGCACGTGGATTCTGTGTTCTTTCGGAAGTCGCTGAGATCCAATACAAATGTACGGGTCTGTACAACAGCAAGGCTGAGTCTGGCATTCGCTGGGATGATCCGGAAATCGGCATCGAGTGGCCGGTGAGGGGGCCTTTCCTTTCGGCGAAAGACCAGAAAGCTCAAACATTGCAACAGTGGCTCGCTACGCCAGAATCCGATTACTTTTCGTTTTAGCGTGAGAACAGGTTGATGAGACACCGTACCTAAAGGGACATGAATAGTAGAAATACAAGAAGAACGCGTCGCGCTCCTGGTGTCGACATGCTCCGGTCAATCGAACTGGTACGCGTGAGAGCCGAATATCGTGCCGTCCGCTATAGCGATTCTGGATATTAATGCCGTAACTCCTGATCGCCGCGAAGCGGTAAGGGCAGGGTTGATCGCCGGCATTGGTGAGGTTCCGGGCAGTGCTGAGGCATGGGTCGCGCCGGCGCGAAGGCCTCCCGGCTACTTCGTGCGCATTATTGGTCCACGCGGGTTGTTCGTGGAGGTAGAATTCACGGGTCGGGAGACTGAGGGTGAAATCGCGTCGCGTGTCCGTGAGGTGTTCTCCACAGCTCGCGGATCGTCGTCATTTTCACGGTCGAGACCGTAGCGCATCCGGCTCGCGGCAGGAAGGTGCTACGGGTGCCTTTGGATGGCGGCAAACCCTGACTTACCGGCATGTCTTCCCGAGCCTTCGGGCTGGCGCATCCAGGATCAACTGCGCAAGATATCTGCTTTTCCCGGCATCAATAAGTGGCGAGCTTTTCGTCGGCTTTGGCTGACATCGTTCGAGCGTAATTTAGAGAGAAGACAGGAGGGATTATGAAACTGCTTATCGCCGGTGGCGCAGGATACGTTGGTTCGGTGCTGATACCGAAATTGCTGGGCCGGGGCTACAAAGTGGATGTGGTGGACTTGTTTTGGTTTGGCAACAACCTGCCTCGGGATGTTGCGATACTTCACAAGGACATCTTCCAGCTCTCGGTGGAAGACTTGGAGCCGTATGAGCAAGTGATCTTCCTGGCGGGCCTTTCCAACGACCCTATGGCGGAGTTCTCGCCGAGCAAGAATTTCATTTTCAATGCCGCTGCTGCCGCCTATTTGGCCTACACAGCGAAGAATGCCAAAGTGAAAAGGTATCTATACGCTTCGTCCTGCTCTGTATACGGTTATACGGAAAACGAACTCTACGATGAGACCCGCCCCGTTTCGTCGACCTACCCATATGGAATTTCCAAGCTTCAAGGCGAGCAGGCTGCGATGCAGTTGGCCGACGACGATTTCTCGGTCATCTCATTACGCAAAGGTACCATCTCCGGATACAGCCCCCGGATGCGCTTCGACCTTATCATTAACACGATGTTCAAGTGCGCCATGAAGGATCACACGATCACGGTCAACAATCCTTCCATCTGGCGGCCAATTCTCAGTATTGACGATGCCGCAACTGCGTACATTCGTGCGATTGAAGCGGATCGGAGAATCTCGGGCGTTTTTAACATCGCTTCAGGCAACTACACAGTCGGAGAAGTCGGCGATTTGGTGAAAGCCACAATCGAGGAGCGCCTCGGGAGCCGCGTAAACCTCTGCATCAAACACATCCAGGATTTCCGGAATTACAAGGTTAATATCGAAAAGGCTAAGAATGTGCTCAGTTTCCATCCTGCTGGTGATGTGAAATCCATCGTGGGGAACCTGATTGACAACATGGAGAGGTGTCGAGATTGGGACAACCCCCTGTACTCCAATATCGCGTCCTTCAAGCAACTGGAAAATGGAATCGAGACGTATGCCATGGAGAAGGCCCTGACGCGATGAAAGTCGCAGTGTTGGGCGCCAATGGCCAACTGGGGACCGACGTCGTCCGCGCCTTCGCGGACAACGGGGACGAGGTGTTTGCTCTGGTCCACGCGGACGTGGAAATCGCACGTACGGAATCGGTTTCGAATAAACTGCGAGAGTTACAACCCGATATCGTGGTGAACACCGCTGCAATGCACAACGTGGAGAACTGTGAAGCGGACCCTGACCAAGCCTTCTCCATTAACGCGTTGGGTGCGCGAAACCTCGCTCTGGTGGCGCAGGATATCGGCTCGGTGCTCATGCATGTCAGTACGGACTACGTGTTCGACGGTGACAAGGGCAGACCGTACGATGAGGAGGATCCACCCAGGCCGTTGAGCGTCTACGGGAACACGAAGTTGGCCGGGGAATACTTTGTCCGCTGCACAGTACGCAAGCACTTCGTGTTGCGCACTTCGGCGATTTACGGGACGAGTCCGTGCCGTGCCAAAGGGGGACTGAACTTCATCCAACTGATGCTCAAACTGGCGAAGCAGCGAGGCGAAGTGCGCGTGGTGGACAGTGAGTTCGTGACCCCTACATCGACTTTGGAACTGGCGCGGCAAATGGTTGTGCTGAGCCGCCGCGAGGCTTACGGCTTATACCACGCTACCGCTGAGGGTGGTTGCTCCTGGTTTGACTTTGCCAGAGAGATCTTTGCGTTGACTGGCACCCAGGTCAATCTGAAGGTTGCGGGGCCCAATGAGTTTCCTGCGAAGGTGCCGAGGCCGAAGTACTCAGTACTGGAGAACCGCGGCCTAAAACTTTTAGGGTTGAACACCTTCAGGCCGTGGCAGGATGGCCTGCGCGAGTACCTAGGTGTTTCCCAGTCACATGAGGCGGCGATCACCAGATGACGCGATACGTGATCATTACGCCGGCGCGCGATGAGGAGGAGCACATCGAGGCGACGATCGGTTCCGTTCTTGCTCAGAACATACAGCCTACGGAATGGGTAATTGTCGACGACGGCTCAACAGACCGCACGGGTGAAATCATCGATCAATACGCTTGTGAGTTCCCATTCATCCGCGCCGTGCACCGGCCAAACCGGGGATTCCGGAAGGCCGGTGGCGGAGTCATGGAAGCGTTCTATGACGGGTACAACGTTCTCCGAAGCGACGACTGGGAATTCATGGCGAAACTCGACGGAGATCTCAGTTTCTCCCCGGACTACTTTCAAAAGTGCTTCGAGCATTTCCGTGAGAAGCCCGATTTGGGTATTGGCGGGGGAGAGATTTACCACGATCTTGAGGGACGGCTAAAACTCGAGTCAAATCCCAGATTTCATGTCCGCGGGGCAACGAAGATTTACCGGAGGGATTGCTGGGAGGCTATTGGGGGATTATGGCGAGCCCCCGGATGGGACACGATTGACGAAGTTAAAGCGAATATGTTGGGCTGGAAGACCTATAGTTTTGAGGAGCTTCGCCTCATACATCATCGGTTCACCGGATCAGCAGATGGACTCATGCGCGACTGCGTGAAGCATGGCATGGTTTGCTATATTTGTGGATATCATCCTCTCTTTTTCCTTGCCAGTTGCGTGTACAGGCTCATTCGAAAGCCCTACATTGTCGGGTCGTGCGCGATTGTTTTCGGATTTCTGAAGGGTTATTTCAGCCGCACGCGGCAAGTAAACGATACAAGACTGATCCAGTATTTACGCACGCAGCAACTCAGACGGCTCTGTGGGTTAGAGACTGTCTGGAAGTGATTTTTATCGCTGGTCTCTAACGAATCGGCCATGTGCGGAATCTGCGGAAGGCTTAATTTCGAGCGGAACAATATTGTGAATCCAGCTTTGATTCGTGGGATGCTGGATACGATTCGTCATCGCGGCCCCGACGACGAAGGGATCTATGTTGCTGGTCAGGTGGGTTTGGGTCATCGGCGGCTCTCCATCATAGACCTGAACACTGGGCATCAGCCTCTGTCGAACGAGGATGGTACCTTCTGGATCGTATTCAACGGCGAAATCTACAATTTCCAGGAGCTGCGAGCATTTCTGTTGAGCAAGGGTCACACCTTTAGGACTCGGACCGACACTGAGATCATTGTTCATTTGTATGAGGAGCTTGGGCCCGCGTGTTTAGAGAAATTACGGGGCATGTTTGCCTTCGCCATATGGGATGACAAAGCGAAGACACTCTTCCTGGCAAGGGACCGAGTTGGCATCAAGCCGCTTTACTATTGCCTGACCGACCGTTGGTTGGTCTTCGGTTCCGAGATCAAAGCGATCCTGGCGGACCCCGCCGTCGATCGACAGGTTGCGCCAGAGATCATTGACAGGTTCTTAACGTTTCTCTACGTCCCGGGAGAGGAAACGTTGCACAAGGGGATTTCCAAGCTAGCGCCGGGCCACTACCTCGTAGTTACGAATGCGAGGGTTGAAATACACCAGTATTGGGACCTGAGTTTCTTAAAGCCGCGCGAACGTTTGAGCCAGAAGGAGGCCGAGCGTCGGTTAATCGATTTGCTGGCGGAAACTGTTGAGCTGCACATGATTGCAGATGTTCCTGTCGGCGTTCTGTTGAGTGGCGGAGTGGACTCTACAGCAGTCCTCAGCTTCGCTGTGGAAAGGACGGACAAAGAGGTCAGCAGCTATACCGTGGGCTTTTCTGACGCGGATGTTGCCGACGAGAGACCATATGCCAAGCTGGCAGCAGATGCTTTCCACACCCGGCATCATGACATAACGATTTCGGCGCGGGAGTTTGCAGACTTCATGCCAAGCTATGTTTGGCACATGGAGGAGCCGGTCTGTGAGCCGCCCGCCGTTGCTCTGTATTATGTCTCGAAGCTGGCCAAAAACTATGTCAAGGTGCTGCTCTCAGGAGAGGGCGGGGATGAGGCTTTTGCGGGCTACAGCAATTATCGCAATCTTCTGTGGCTTGAGCGCTTCAAGAGCGGCTTTTCTCCAGTGAACGCTGCCCTCACTCGGGTACTTTCTCTTGCCGGTTGGCTGTTCCATTCACGACGGGTGGCTAAGTATCTGCCTTTAATGAAGGCCCCTTTTCCTGACTACTACTACAGCCGTACTTCGAACCCGTTGCGATGGGCTCGGAATGGTTTGGAGCATCTGTATTCTGCTGATTATGCGCGCTCGATTGATAGTGAACACACGGTCGAACCCGTGCGCCGGCTGCAGGCTAATGCTCGAGGCCTGGATACGCTTGATGCTATGCTCTATATCGACACCAAGACTTGGCTACCCGACGACCTGCTGATCAAGGCCGATAAGATAACGATGGCTAACTCGCTCGAGTTGCGGGTCCCTTTGCTGGACCACAAGGTCCTGGAGTTCGCGGCGGCCTTGCCTGGCGACCTGAAGGTTCGAGGTTTCAGTACCAAGTACCTTGCTAAGAGGGCTTTGGGACGTCGGGTGCCTAAACCGATACTGGAGCGGCGCAAGGCCGGCTTTCCGGTTCCTTACGAGCGCTGGCTTCACAAGGAACTGCGGGGCTGGGTGCGTGAGGTTCTGTTGGACCGGAGGACCACCAACCGCGGCTATTTTGCACCGGGCGCAGTCCGTGAGTTGCTTGCCCGCGACGAGGCCGATGAAGGATACTCCAAGGAGATCTTCTCGTTACTCACGCTCGAGCTTTGGCATAGGACGTTTCTGGAGCATCAGGAAGTCGTCCTGAACTAGGGTGCGGCGTCAGCAGGCCATGCCTCTGGAAAGTCCGGCTGCTTCGACCATTGTCGGATAGGCGAACGGCCAAGTCATCGAAGCCGCCTTGGGCATGTGTGACCACTTTGTTCCTTTGTAACAAACATCAAGGCCCTGGGCGCTTGGCCGTCCGTGATTTAGCCGCCAGGGCACTTTGGCGCATGCCGGGATGTTTCGGAATTGCGCGCACGCTCGACCCTTCTTACTCATTGCGTTGTATTGTTTTTCATGACATTTCAGTTTCAGAATCGGCGTTTACCAGTGGAATGGGCGTGCGCATCGCGCCCAGGACTTTCGCGGCGGCGCTGAACTTTGTTACCCGATACTACACTCCGGTCAGCTTACAGGATGTTTTGGCTGACTCTGATGGCAGAAACCTCCCGCCGCGAGCGCTGCTGGTGACCTTTGACGACGGCTATGCATCGGTTATGGAGTCGGCAGCACCGCTCTGCGCCAAGCTTGGTGTGCCGGCCATCTTCTTTCTCAATGCGGCATTTCTCGACAATTACCGTTTAGCTCCAGACAATCTTGTATGCTACGTAGCCAACGTCCTAGGAATGAAGACGATCAATGCGGCGGTGCGTGTTGTTAAGGGTGCCGACGGCCCAAGACTGCAATGCTTGGGTGAGGTGTTCGCGGGTTTCTTCCCTACTATTTCGCTGGCCGAGAGACAGGTTTTTCTCGACGCTCTAGTGCGGCTGAGTGGGATTAATGAGCGCCAGTTGGCGGAGGAAGCAGGCCTGTACGTGACCAGCAGGCAGGTTTGCGAGCTGGCGTCGTTCGGTTTCGAGATCGGGAACCATACTTACACTCACGTGCGGTGCAGGTCTTTGAAACCCGAGAACTTCGACGACGAGGTAGACAGGAATAAGGCATCGTTGGAGGCAGTCTCTGGGAGGAAAGTTCGGTCTTTTAGTGTGCCTTATGGTTCCTCGGCAGATCTTACCGGCGACATGGTGAGGCATCTTGGACTTTCAGGGCATCAAGCGGTCTTCCTTAGCCAGAGTGTCGCCAACTCCCGCGACGCCAAGCGGCCGTATTTTGACCGAGTCAGCATTCGTAGCGATAGGGATGATACTTTCTTTTTTGAAATCGAGGTTCTGCCTCGATTTCGCCGAATACGGAACTGGCTTTTCCGCACTCGAGATGACGGCCCCGCCGGAGACAAGAGGCCGCCGGGGCACTTCAGGCTTCGGTGATTGAGGTTTTCGGGATAGAGTGTATGCCAATGACCCACAGGGAATTCCTCTTAGAAATCGATGAGACTCTCGGCCTGCCTGCCGGGACGCTTCGAGGCGACGAGCGACTGGAGGAGCTCGAAAACTGGGACTCCACCTCGCTTATCACCTTCATTGCCCTAGCAGAGGCCAATGCAGGTGTGCGGATCTCTCCGGGCCAGATCGTGACCTGTTCCACAGTTGCCGATCTTCTGCGGCTGGCCGAGGTTGAGGATAGGTCCTCTTGATGGCAAGGCAGGTCGAGCTGGTGTGCCAGGCATGCGGCATTGTCCCGGTGACGGGGACATAGGCCGGGACCTGCTGCGCGACCTCTTTTTTTTGAACCGGCCGGCTGTTGCATAGCGGAGGTTCTCAGTGTCACCGGAGATGAAGACAGTGCAGTGCGAGGTTCCGAAAGCTGTGCGGCTCCCGACCTCGGCGGCGGATATTTTGCGGCAGCGCCAGACGCTCAAGAAGGAGCTGCTGAAACAAGGGAATCTGGTCCCAACACGTATTGCACTACTGGGTGGTTCCACGACAGCCGAAGTTAGGAACACACTGGAGCTCTTTCTCCTCGCCCAAGGCATTCAGCCGTCATTCTACGAATCGGGATACAACCGTTACTCTGAGGACATACTGTTCGAGAACCCAGACTTGTGGAGTTTTAAGCCTGACATCGTTTTTATCCACACCACTTGGCACAACGTGTCGCAATTCCCCGAATTACTGGAAGCCGAAGCCGACGTGGAACACCGCGTCCGCCGTGAAGCGGCGCGGTTTGAGTCTCTGTGGGAGAAAATTCACACCGGACTTGGCGCGCTCATCATCCAGAACAACTTTGACCTGCCGCGCCTCAGACCACTCGGGAATCTGGAGGCTTCCAGATCATTCGGTCGCGTGAACTTTTTGTCGAGGCTGAATGCTGAATTCGCGAACTATGCCCGCAATCATTCGCGTTTCCTAATCAACGACATCCTTTACCTTTCGGCGCAAGTGGGCCTGGCTGCGTGGCACGAGCATAGCTACTGGTACAACTTTCATATGGCCTTGGGCCCGACAGCCACGGTGGCCCTGGCTCATAACGTGGCCGCGATTATTAAATCGGTTTACGGAAAATCCAAAAAGTGTCTTGTCCTGGATTTAGACAATACACTTTGGGGCGGGGTAATTGGCGACGATGGCGTGCAAAACCTCGTTCTTGGCCGGGATCACCCGGTCGGCGAGACCTTTGTAGACTTCCAGTGGTACGTGAAAGGTCTGCAGCGGCGGGGCGTCATTCTCGCGGTGTGCTCCAAGAATGATCCGGAAAACGCGAAGGAGGGTTTCTCCCACCCGGACAGCGTGTTAAAGCTGGAAGATTTCAGCGCATTCAAAGCCAACTGGAATTCGAAGCCTGAGAACATCCGCGCGATCGCCGCCGAGCTCAACATTGGGCTTGATAGCATGGTATTCGTCGATGATAATCCAGCCGAAAGGGCTTTCGTGGCGAAGCAACTGCCTGAGGTAGCCGTGCCGGATGTGGGGTCGGACGTTTCCCTGTTCGCAGAGGTTCTCGAACATGAGCGATACTTCGAAGTCGATAAAGTGGTTCAGGACGATCTTGGCCGCTCAGCCTACTATGGCTCCAATGCACAACGGAGCGCTTACGAGACCGGATTCGGTAATTATGAAGGGTTCCTTGCTTCGCTCGAAATGACCGCTGAGATCGGTCCGTTCTGTCCGATCTACCTGGAGCGAATCACGCAGTTGATCAACAAGACCAATCAGTTTAATCTGACCACCCGACGGTATACAAGCGCGGAAGTCGAGGCCATCAGTCGAGACCCGTCGTATGTCACCCTTTACGGACGGCTCGCCGACAAATTTGGCGACAACGGTCTCGTTTCGGTCATCATTGGGCGGGTATTCGACATGACAGTCGAGCTCGACCTTTGGCTCATGAGCTGCCGTGTGCTGAAGCGAGAGATGGAATTCGCCATGTTTGACGCCCTCGTTGAACAGTGTCAGGTGCACGGCATCCGCAGAATCGTGGGTGTCTATATCCCTTCCAAGAAGAACAGCATGGTTGCCGGGCACTACGCCAGTCTCGGCTTCAGCCGCGTAGACGGGACTTCCGGAGGCGGGGATGTGTGGCAATATGACGTGCCCCAAACGCATTCAGCACGAACGCGCTACATTCGCAGGACCGCGGAGGCGCTCCCGACGGCTGCGAATGCTTGAAGGGCCAACCGGGAGTTTCACCGGAGAGTCATCGCGGACGAGAAAGAGGATCAAGCTTCATGCCGACTTCTCAGTGGCAGGTCGAGGTGGATCGCTGGACGCCGGATAAATGGTCCCAGATGCTCGATCTGTTCAACGATGCCAACTTCTATCAGACGTGGTCGTATGGCCAAGTCCGCTGGGGAAGAAAAAGCCTGAGCCACCTGGTCCTGAAACGAGGTGGCGAGGTCTTTGGAATAGCACAACTTCGGATCGTACGCCCGACGAGATTCAACTTCGGCATGGCGTATCTGCGATGGGGCCCGCTATGCGAGCGGCGCGGAAAGCCGCTCGATTCCGAGGTCGTCGGGCGCATGGCTGACGCCCTGGACGCAGAGTACGTGCGGAAAAGGAAACTTTTCCTGCGCATCCTGCCCAACGCTTTTGTCGGATCCTCGCGCGCTGCGGTACTCCAATCGGCATTTTGCAGATTCGACTCGGAAGCCAGCGTCCCGGACAACATGTACCGGACCTTCCTCCTGGATCTCGCGCCTGGGCTTGAGGAATTGCGAAAGAGACTCGACAAGAAATGGCGGAACATGCTCTCGCGCGCTGAAAAGAACAACCTCAAAGTAATTGCAGGAAGCGGCAGCGCCGAGTTTCGAACTTTCTGCCTGATCTACAACCAGATGCGAAAGCGCAAGACGTTCGAAACCACAGTGGACGTTGAGGAGTTTGCGCGGATCCAAGAAGAACTGCAAGAGCCCCATCGGATGCGGATCTTGATTTGTGAGGACCGGGGTGTGCCAATGGCGGGACTAGTTGCGTCGGCAATGGGCGATTCAGCGATCTATCTGCTCGGCGCCACCAGCGACGACGGATTGAATTCGAAAGGTTCCTACCTCCTACAGTGGACCCTGATTAAGTGGCTCAAGGAGAATGGCATTCGGTGGTACGACCTGGGGGGCATCGATCCCAGGGTGAACCCAGGGGTTTATTCCTTTAAGAAAGGATTCTCCGGAGCTGACGTTACTCAGCTGAGCCCGATGGTGGCATGTACCAGTGTCGTATCTTCTGCGGTTGTCAGGGCTGGCTTGGCCATTCAGCGGACGTTTCGTGGCTGGAGCGAAGCCTTGCCGGTGGCGTCAAACCGTTAACAATCAGAAATGAACACGCCGCTCCGGATCTGGAATTCGAAGCGGTGATCTAAGGTTATGACACAAGGCGCGGGGCCTTTGAATGGGCCGGTTAATTTGCAGGACCGGGCGGATTCGGTGCGGACCGATCGTGTGGGGCCATTGCTGGGCGGTAAGTGCACGCTTCACCATCTGGGCGTTGTCGTGGCATCGATTTCCGCAGTTGCCGAGGATTTTGCTATGTCGATGTCGGCGCGTTGGGATGGCCAGATTATCCATGACCCCTTACAGCAGGTTCGAGTGGCATTCTTTAGTCCTGTCGATACACGGAATCCAGTCTTCGAGCTGGTAGAGCCGGCTAGTGAGGTCTCCCCGGTGAGCAATTTCCTTAAAAAGCGGGTCGGATTACACCACGTCTGTTACGAAATCGACGACTTAGAGTTAGGATTACGGGAAGCGCGCAGTGTGGGCTTCGTGATCGTATCCGGCCCAACGCGCGCCGTGGCGTTTGGCGGCCGCAGGATTGCCTGGGTGATTTCCAAGAGCCGCTTATTAATGGAATTCCTCGAACGTCACCAGGATCAGCAGGCCGATAGACTCTACTCGGGCTAGCTCAGACCGTCAACAAGCAGGAGCTAAACCAAGCCTGTTTTCTTCAACGTTTTATGGACATCTCAGTTGTCATCGTCGGCTGGAACGCGAGGCATTATTTGGCATTGTGCCTCGAAAGTCTGGCTGAAGCGCTGCCACACCGCACCATGGAGATCCTCGTGGTTGACAATGCCTCGACCGACGGCTCGGCGGAAATGATCGAAGCGCGATTTCCCCACGTCAAGCTCATCCGGAGCAACGAGAACCTGGGCTTTGCCAAAGGCAACAACGTGGCCATCCGGCAATGCCAGGGACGCTATATCGCCCTGGTGAATCCCGATGTGATCGTCCTGCCGGGCTGCCTGGATGCTTTGGCGGGTTTCCTGGATCAGCACCCCAAGGTGGGAAATGTGGGTCCGCGCGTCTTCAACCCCGACATGACACAGCAGAGTACGTGCCGGCGATTTCCGACTCTATGGAACAATTTTTGTTCGGCAACCCGCTTGGAGACTGTATTCAAAGGATCCCCGTTTTTTGCCGGCGAGCATATGTTCTGCTTTCCCCATGACCGCACGATGCCCGTTGATGTCCTGGTGGGTTGCTTCTCCATGATTCGTCGCGAAACCTTTGAGGTCGTGGGCCTGCTGGATGAAGGGTTATTCATGTATGGCGATGATGTGGATTGGTGCCGGCGTTGTTGGAATGCGGGATGGGAAGTAGTCTTCTTCCCCGGCGCACGGGCAATTCATGACCGCGGCAAAATCACGGCCCCGTATCCCGTTCGCTTCGCACTCGCGCAGCAACGGTCCGTGATCCATTATTGGAGAAAACATCATACCTTTTTCGGGGTATTGGGAATCCGGAGCATCATCCTTTTCCATCACGTTCTCCGATACACGTTTGCCGTTCTCTCGGGCGTCGCGCATGCCCAGGGAAGTGCAGGAAGCGAAGTGAAGAAACAGGTGAGCAGCGCCTGCCTGCGGGAGCTCATTTTTGGCAGCATGCCGACCAAGGCCTGAAGGACAGCCTGATAGCTGTCAGTATGGTAATTTCCACTCCAATCTCGCGCGTCGCGGCATATTACACACGCCACGGTCTCGGGGCGACAATCCGCCGTGCCACTCTGGCCGTGAGACGGGGGCTGTTTTCAAACCGCGCGGTCCTCTTTTACTGTGACCTGTCCAGGCAGACCTCGCCTCCGGCAGACCTCCCGAAACCCCTGAAAGTGGAGCGGAAGAGGAGCTTTGCTGAACTCGAACCGGAAGACTTGGAGCGGATCATCAATATCTGGAACCCCACGCTGGCCCACCAAAACATGAAAGAGCGATTCGATCGAGGGGCTTCGCTGTGGCTGATCAAGTTCGAAGACCGCCTGGCAGGGTACGGTTGGACCCTTCAAGGACGCACCATTGCGCCCTATTACTTTCCCCTGGCAGAGGACGATGTGCAGTTCTTCGATTTCCACGTCTTCCCCAAGTTTCGCGGCCGGGCTATCGACTGGTTCTTGATGACCGAGGTCCTTCAGAGAGTAACAGTTGATGGTGCGGCGCGTGCGTTTGCGGAAGCAGCGGAATGGAATCAGGCATCGTTGTCATCTCTCACAACGACGTCTTTTCGTCGCCTGGGTATGGCCAGGAAGTTGACGATTTTTCGTCACACAATCGTGTGTTGGGCTGATGACGAAACTATACAGCAGGAACGGACAGCCAGCCGCGAGAGGTCATCCACGCCCACACCGGCGGAAAAGGTCCGATCCTCTACGCTGAACTCCGGCATTTTCTAGCATATGGCAGACTCCCGCTGCTCACCCAGCCGCTTTTGTTTCACACACTTCCCGGTCTACAGCAGGCCTACCAGAAATCATACCACGAGTTCCCAACGGTCCAAAAGCTCTAGAGCCGTCCTACACCCTTCGGAGTATTGGCAACGATAACTAAAGTTGGATTGACGATCCGCGAAACGAACTGTTAACCTTAGCTTGCAGGTCCAGGCGTATAGCCGGCTAAAGCCAGGAAGGATCTGCACGCAGCGGGAAGAAACAATGAGGAGAAACGTTCGTTCGCCACGTCGTGGCATCGCTTTGCTGCCTGCACTCGGCGGGTTTTTTCTGATGTCTACAAGCCTCTTCGCTCAGCACACGTACTACATTTCGAAGAGCGCAGGCTCGGATTCAAACACTTCCACCCAGGCCCAGTCGAAGTCCACTCCCTGGGCACATCTGCCAGGGATGCCGAGTTGCACCGCCAATTGTGCCTCGTATACCCCCGTTGCGGGAGACAGTTTCATCCTCAAGGGCGGTGACACCTGGGTCGCAAGTGATCTCGACTTGTATTGGCAATGGACGGGCACGAGCAGCGCACCGATCTACATCGGAGTGGATCAGACCTGGTACAACTCCGGTTCGTGTGGAAGCTCCTGGTGCCGCCCGGTGTTTACCTGCGGCGGCGGTTCCTGTTCCTATACGGACAACGGACATGGATTTTACACCGACCAAGGAGGCATACAGTATGTCACTGTAGATAACATCGAGTTCACGGGACTCTACCAAAGTACGGCAGGCTATCCGAACTATTTTTCCGTTTACGGCTCATACAACACCTTCGAGCATAATTACATCCACGGATGGTCGCACGCCTCTGCTGCCAGCGGAGCACTGGATCAGTCCGTCGTATTCTCTAGCGGTACATGCTGCGGAGGCGGCATTGGCAATATATTCCACGATAACGTGATTGACGGGGCGGATACGGAAAACGGCGGAGATTCCATGTACTGTTTCACCAATGGGATCGATAATGTCTACAACAATATCTGTCGAAACGTGAGCAACGGGTTTGTGGGATCGGGCACCAATATCCATGACAACTGGTTCGGCCCGATCAATCCCTGTTTTCCAGGCGGCTGCCACCAGAACGCTCTTTTCCAATTTGGCCCCAACGGTTCAGCGACGAGCGTTTTCATCTACAACAACGTGATCTCCGGTGTCCCGTCTGGTGGGATGGTCAAGCTCTGGCTTAGTGGGAATGCGCCCACCACCGCCACGGGCTACGCCTTCAACAACGTGCTCTACGGCAACGCGCAGGGCAATGACGTGAATCTTGGCGGCCACAGCGCGGTGAACTACGGCACTTGGTATCTCTTCAACAACAGCATCGAGTGTGGAACAGATGCCAGCCCCGGCACAGGTGCCGGAGCATGTGCGAATGATTCTGGTGGCACTTCAGGAGAGACCTTTGTACTGCATTCCCGGAATAATCATTGGATCAAGGGCGATACCACGGCTCCGGTCACCTGTACATACGGAACCTGTGATTTCACTACCGATGTGACACAGACCGTCACGACGGCTAACGGGCAGGGGTACACGTCAACCGAAACTTATGCATTCGCGCCGACAAGCGCCAGCGGTTCAACTGTCGGAGGCGGGACGAATGAGCGATCCATCTGCACGACGATTGCGGGCTTGAACGCGGCGGCTGGGACGGCCTGCCAGAGCGACACGGGTTATGCCTGTTCTTACAATACGAGCAACCACACCGTGAGTTGTCCCGACCGCATTGAGATTGCAAAGCCTACAAGCGCCGCGTGGGACGTCGGAGCGTACGAGTTCGCCCCAGCTGGATGCAGCATCACCCCAACCAACATCGGGCCGTACACAGCAGGGCAGTTAGTCTCCCAGCAATTTACAGCTTCAAACTGCAATACGAGCACTTTCACAATCTCGTCGGGATCTCTGTCAGGTTCGGGATTGACTCTTAGCTCCGGGGGATTGCTGAGCGGCACTGCACAAGCTGGGTCGTTCAGTTTTACGGCTACCTACGGCATAGCAACCGATACTGTTTCTCTGACCATCAATGCAGCGCCAAGCATCACAACCAGCACTCTTCCCGCCGGCCAAGCCAATGTTTCGTACTCGCAAGTCCTAACCACGAGTGGCGGCACCGGAACGGTAGCTTGCGCCGTCACGAGCGGATCCTTGCCTGCAGGTCTGAGTTTAAGCGGTTGTACGATCAGCGGAACGCCAACGACGGCCAATACTTACAGCTTCAGCGTCACTCCTAGTGACGCAAACAGCGTGTCGGGAAGTGCTCAAGCACTGTCGATTTTGATTAACCCGGCCACCGGTAACACTTCAACGCCGCTCATCCTGCATACGACGTTTTGCGGCCCCGCCGCATCGTGGCCCGGGACTTGTACTCTATCCGCTGCTACGACGGCGGGTAGCCGTCTTGTCGTGGTCTATTCTTCATACAATAGCGCTGGCAGCACACCGGTGATGAATAGCGTTACGGACAGCGGCGGAGACACGTTCTTGGAGTTGGCGAACGCACGATCGACCAATACGAGTTCAGCCTCGTCCTGGAATGACATCTGGAGTGCCAGTGGCGTTTCGGCGGGCCAGACTGCCTTGACTATTACGCCTTCAACCACGCAGACCGGAGACGTCTATGTGTGGGAAGTGCAAAATGCCGCCAATGTGGTCGGGTGCGCCCCGCTGAGTAGCCAACCTGCTGCTAGCACCGCAGTGGGTGCGCCAATGCCGTCCGAAGCCAACGCGATCGTGCTGGCACATCTCCATCCTGCGCCAGGTGGATACCCCACGGCGGTCAGTTCACCGTTCACGACGGACCTGATCACTGACCAGATGGGTTACTCCCACTATACGACATCTTCTTCCGGGATCTACGAGCCACAGTGGACACAGACGGCCGAGACTTTCGCGACAGCGACCTGCGCGTTCTCCGCGTCGGCCACCCAGCCCAATCCTGCCACTTCTTTTACTGCGATCGTGCACTGAGCCCTTTTGCTTCATGTTCCAATACAGAGGCCTGAGCCCCGCTGGGTTAGCCTTTTTGGCTTGGGTGGCCGATATGAAGTGCACACTCCCACGCACAACCCCGAAGCGGCGACGCAAAGCGAGCGCTGTTAGGACCAAATGAACCAGATCAGAGCAACAGCGCCGTTCCGAATCCGGGACCGCGCCTCATCCATTCGACCGGCGGAATCCCTAGCGTGCCTGGGAAGCGATGCTGTCACCCAACGATCCTGACCAATGCAACCTGAGGAACATACGACATGATGGAAAGGGGCGCAATGGCACATTTTCGATTTGGAGGCGGCGCGACGGGAACGTTGCTGCATCCGCTGGTGGCGGTTGGGATGCTGATCGCCATCTTGCTGATCCTGACCCTTCCACGCAGTAAGGCTGTGACGCCCTTTCTCTTGGCTTATTTCACGATCCCGGTCGGACAAGTGGTTGTGCTGGGCGGCCTGCACTTTACAGTGCTTCAGATCCTCATCCTGACCGTATTGGCCCGGATGGCCTTCCGAGGGTCGTCTTCGCAAGGGAAGTTCGCGGGGGGCTTCAACGCCTTGGACAGGGTGGTGGTGCTCTGGTCGTTGTTGGAGCTAATCGCGCTCGTTGTCCAGTGGATGGATACGCAGGCATTGATCAAGGGCTTGGGGGATTTGGTGGTATATCTGGGCGGCTACCTGGCGGCGAGATTTCTGATTCCCGATCGTGAGGCAGTCCAGCGCATGTTCAAGGTACTAGCCGTGATTTGCGTTACCCAGGGCGTTTGCATGATCAACGAGCAGATCAGCCATATCAACGTATTCGGCCTTCTGGGAGGGATTCCGCTTGCGGCGACGGTAAGAGAAGGGCACATACGTGCGTCGGGATGGGCGGGTGGTCTCGTAGCCGGCCCGTTCGCCGGTGTTTTGATGCCCGTGTTCCTCTGGCTGTGGACAAGAGAAAAGTCCCGGATGGCAGCGTGCGCGGGACTTGCTGGGGCGACGGCCATGGTGTTCACGTCCAACGCGAGCACGGCGTTGTCGGCCTATGGCGCGAGCCTCCTGGGGCTTGGCTTCTGGCCTCTGCGCAAGCGGATGCGACTCGTCCGGTGGGGAATTGTGGCCACCTTGGTGGGATTGCACCTTGTCATGCATGGGCCCGTTTGGTCCCTCATTGAACACATTGACCTAACCGGTGGCTCATCCAGCTATCATCGTTACATGCTGGTGGATAATTGCATTCGGCATTTCGGTGACTGGTGGCTTATCGGATATAAGTATTACGGCGATTGGGGATTTGACATGTGGGACCTCTGCAACCAGTTTGTGGTTGCCGCTTTGACAGGGGGTCTCGTGGCCCTGATCCTCTATATTGCGATTTTCAGCAGAAGCTTCGGGGCGATCGGAACGGCAAGGAAGCGTGTGGCCGGCGACCGCGGGCAGGAATGGCTCCTCTGGTGCCTGGGTTCAAGCCTGTTTGCGAATGTGGTGGCTTCTTTTGGAATCAACTATATGTTCCAGCTAATAATGTGTTTATACTGCTTGCTGGCCTGTATTTCCATGGCAACCTTTGAGGCAAGGCAGGCTACGGTCCGAAGGGTGGTGCCGTACGCATCCGCCCCCGGCGCAGTGCAAGAGTATGTCACGGCTGAGGGCCTGACTTCATGAAGAGGAACGGTCGGGACGCAGGCCTCAAAGAGAAACAATGAGCGACGGGAATGAGCGCGTGCGAGTGCTGTTCAGCTTCCCGCTCCGGCTGGGTGCCGACAGAATCTGTGGCATCGCTTGGCAACAGGTGAATGGCCTCGCGGCTGCCGGAGCCGACGTCCTGGTTTTCCCGGCTTCCATTTCAAGACCAGTTCACCCTGACGTACGAGTCTCCCCTACTCTCGCCCGGGGCAGCTTTCGCCTCCCCTATAGTCTCGTGGGCACGATGCGCGCAACTGCCTTACACGACCGTATCGTGGCCCGCCGAATCGAGAAGCTGCAGGGGCAGATTGATATCATCCATACCTGGCCCACGGGCGCGCTCGAGACGCTTAAGACGGCCGCGAGGTTGGGTATTCCCGCCGTGCTGGAAAGATGCAATGCGCATACTGGTTTTGCTATGGAGGTTGTGAAGAAGGAGTGCGACCGCCTCGGCGTGACCCTGCCGCCGGATCACGAGCACGCCTATAACCCGGAGAAACTCCGCAAAGAAGAGCAGGAATGCCGGTTGGCTGGGCGCCTCTTGTGTCCTTCGGATTTCGTAATGAAGACACACCTCGACCGAGGATACGCTAGGGAGCACTTGGCTCGGCACAGCTACGGATATGACGAGAAAGCGTACTACCCCAGCAGCGAGCCGCGGGAGCCTAAGCGCGGGCTGAGCATGCTGTTTGTAGGTGTGTGCGCGGTGCGGAAGGGCGTGCACTACGCTTTAGAGGCATGGCTGAAGTCTCCCGCTTCGAAGGACGGGACTTTTCTGATCGCCGGCGAATTTCTGCCGGCCTACCAGGAGAAACTCGCATCGATGCTCGCGCATCCGAGCGTAAGAATGCTGGGCCACCGAAAGGACGTGCCGGAGCTGATGCGGAAGAGCGATATTTTGGTTCTTCCCAGCATCGAGGAAGGAAGTGCTCTTGTTACCTCAGAGGCTAGGGCCAGCGGATGTGTCCTCCTCGTCTCAGAAGCCTCAGGCGCGATTTGCCAGCACATGGAAAATGCTCTTATACATAGCGTGGGAGACGTCGAGGCGCTGACCCAACATATCACGACGCTGCATGAAGATCGCGTTCTGCTCGAAAGGCTGCGTGCTGAGTCCCTAAGGACCGCTCCAGAAATTACCTGGACCGCGGCCGGAACAAAGCTCCTTAACGTATACCGCGAAACCATTGCGGCCCAGAACGCAGAGACGGTCTGCGAGGGTGGCCAAGCCCGAGAGACCGCTCTGACATGACTCGCCTAGCCCCAACGGAGGTCCAACTTATCCCGGTTCGGGAGCAAATCGGCGGGCAAGCTCCATCCGGCGGAGCGGTGGGCGATGCTGCTACTAGGCGTCCGACTCTTTGGACAGTCATTCTGCCTGGCATCCTGTTGCTCGCATACTTGGCTCAATGTGCCTGGTTCATCCAGTCGCAATCGTTTACGTTCGACGAGCCAATCAACATCTTGTCGGGATTCGAACAATGGCGAACCGGACAGTATAGCGGCGGACGCGGCATGAACGATCATCCTCCGCTGGCCCGGCTGCTATGTACCCTTCCAGCCATAAACTCGAGATTTCAAATTGGCGACAAGGTCGTTTCCAATCCTGATTCCGTGGCCTGGCACAATTCAGACTTTGACTCTTTCGGTCGCGTCCTTCCCAACCCGGAGACCATGGCCTGGCACACTCGCCCGGTGAACGCGATCCTGGGTGCGGTATCGGGTTTGCTGCTTTGGCTGGCTGCCCGGTCGTTATATTCAACCAATGCAGCCAATTTCGTTCTGGCGCTTTTCGCTTTCTCGCCTGCTCTCATTGCTCATTTTTCTCTTGCGGCCACGAATGATGGAGCGCTAACACTAACGTTGTTTGCCGCGGTTTTCCAGCTTTGCCGCTGGCGCCGCAACCCATCTTGGCCGCAGACAGTACTGCTGGGATTGGTGCTGGGGGGATTGCTGATTTCCAAGGCCTCCGCGCTCCCGTTCTTCGGAGCGGCAATTGCTCTCATGCTGGTCCTAAAGCCCGGTGCCATCGTGATTCGTCCCACGGAATGGAACTGGAGACCAGCGGTAACCGCCTCCCTGATTTCCATTTTGGTCGTCTGGGGAGCTTATCGCTTTCATGTTTCGAGGGTTACGCTGGCGGCAAGCGACGTACGGATGCGCATCGCCATCCCCAACCGGCCGGATCCGATCATCCGCGATTCCGCGCGCGTTTTCCACATCTCCGTGCCGGTTCCAGCTTTTGAGTTTATGCAAGGGCTCGGATATCAATTAGCGCACGACCAAAGAGGCCATGGCGCATTCCTTTTAGGCCGCAATTACGTAGGCGGATCACCATTGTATTTCCCGATCGTGACTGTTCTCAAATGGCCCACTATCGTGCTCGCACTGTTGCTGGCAGCTATCGGATTCATGTTATTGCGCCGCACTCCGCGGCCGCGGGACTTCGCCTTGTGGTCTACCTTCCCGGTTTTGTATTTCCTGCTCGTGGAATTCTCCAAGCTCAATCTCGGGGAACGCTATATTTTGCCTGTTTACCCGTTTGTCCTACTGCTTTGCGGCAGCCTTTGGCATTTCACAAGGCGTCGCCATGCAGCACTGGTGCTCCTCCTCGTTGCTCTTGCCGTTCACATCGGAGACGTGCTGCGGTACGCACCAGACTACCTCTCGTACTTCAATCTCTTCGTCAACCCTGCCAGCAGCTACAAACTCCTGAACGATAGCAACGTGGATTGGGGCGAAGGCCTGGTCGCACTGCGCCACTATGAGCAAGCGCACCCAACCCTGCCCATTCATCTCGCATACTTCGGAAACGTTGCCCCGGCAGTGTACGGGATACGGGCCATCCCTCTGATGCCAAACGAGCGCGCTTCGGGAACAGTTATTGTCAGCGCGGCCTATCTGTCCGGACAAACCCTCCCTGATCCAAATGCCTACCACTGGGTACTGCAATATCCTACGAAATTGATCCTGAACCACAGCCTGTACGTTTTCGAAGTGCCGGATCAGGCCAACCAGCCGCCGTTTCCAGTCTCACCTGCCGGTATTTCTGGGGCGGCCGACTCCATGAAGGAATGAAAATTGTGAAAGTAACTATGGTCGCTCCGACATACAACGAAGCCGAAAACGTACCCAGCCTCGTTCATGAAGTGGATACCGTACTGTCGGGCATCGACTATGAACTGCTCATTGCAGACGACGATTCGCCCGACCGCACTTGGGCCGTTGCTCAAGAATTGGCCACCCGGAATCCGCACATTCGGGTCCTTCGGCGGACCGCGGATCGCGGTCTCAGTCCAGCCGTAATCGAGGGCATTTTGTCATCCTCCAGTGATTATGTTGGAGTCATAGACGCTGACCTTCAACACGATCCTGCGATCCTCCAGCAGATGATCGCTGCTTTGGACGCTGGCGCGGAGATTGCGGTTGCCAGCCGCTATGTAGGAGGCGGAGGAACTGGCACATGGAATGCTGCGCGGCGGTTTCAATCCTGGGTCGCTACCAAATTGGCTCAGACTTTTCTTGGAGTGCAGCTCACGGATCCGATGTCTGGATATTTTATTATGCGGCGCAGCGACTTCATCCGAATCCATAAGCAACTCGATTCGAGCGGCTTTAAGATTTTGTTGGAGATCATTGCAAGACTGGGCCCCTCCAGGCTTGAGGAGGTCCCGTACACGTTTCGTGAACGTGTGGCTGGTCAATCTAAGTTGTCCTCAAAAGTCGTTCTCCAGTACCTCGGACAACTTTGGAAGCTCTCTTCTGTTAGCCGTTACATGTCTGTTCGCTTCATAAAGTTCGCCATCGTCGGCGCATCGGGAACGCTGGTGAACCTTTGCGCTTTCCTAGGTTTTGCCGAATTATTCGGATTGCGGGATTGGCGGATTTCGGCATTGGCGACGCTTTTTGCAAACCTCACGAACTACATTTTCAATAATGCCTGGACGTTTGTGGATCGAGGGCACCGCGGTTGGTCGCTTTTGCGTGGTTATGTTTCTTATCTTGGATTTTCCCTGGTCGGACTGTGCGCTTCAACGCTGACTTTCGCGGGCCTTACGCGTGCTTACATTCATTTGCACCCTCTTCAACGGTCCACGGAATCATACGTCCTTGCCCTTGGATTTCAGTTCATTGCCATCCTCGTCGGCACGGTTTTCAACTACGAACTGACCAGCCGGTTTACCTGGCGCGAAAAAGGTGTGCGCGCGAGCGATGCCAAGAGCCTCTCGCGAAACGACGGTGTTTCGGTGGAGGAAAAGCCGGATCAAGCCAGTTGTAGTGGGGACGACTCCCGACGAGTGCCCGTAGTTGCAAAGGGTGAACTCAGTTGATTGACGGGTACAGTTTTTATCTTCAAGGGGGATGTGGCAGTCAGGGATGTGGTTCCGCAATGACGGGACGCCAGTAGGTAAGACGCGAGGGTGCCGTCGTCCCGTAAGCCTTTGGTCGGGCAGGGAGCGAGTTTCATGAATCCCAAAGTGTCCGTCGTTATCCCGACCTATGACCGGGCAGCCAAAGTCCAGAGCGCGATTGAAAGCGTCCTGTCCCAGACATACTCCGACCTCGAAGTCATCTTGGTGGATGACGGATCGTCGGATGGCACGGGGAAGATCCTTGGGGAGATTTTTGGCGATCGGATCCGGTACTACGCTCAGACCAATCAGGGCGTCAGTGTGGCACGGAACAAGGGAATCGAGGAAGCGCGGGGGGAGTGGATCGCTTTCCTGGACTCCGACGATCTCTGGGAAAGAGACAAGCTCGAGTGGCAGTTCAAGGCCCTGGAGCGATTTGGCCACCAGTGCGGCGGGTGCTATACAGACACCCGATTATTCAACCACCCGGAAACGCGGACGTTATTCCAAATGGCTGAAGAGAGCTATATGCATGAAGGAGTGATGGGCGTCAACACCGACGTTCTGAGGCTGCTGGTGAGACCAGGTGGCGCAGGTATGGTCGTTCACCTGTCCTCTCTCCTCGCTCGCGCCGATGCAGTGAGAAATACCGGATTCCATCCCAAGCTGCGCTATAGCGAAGACAGCGAATTCTTGTTCCGGCTCGCTGTGCGTACGGGCTTCTGCTACGTCAACCGCCCGCTCGTCTGGTTCGACCGATCCCCCGCCGAAATTCGCCATGTGGGAGCGAGCGCCGATTGGAACAAGACGGACTTCTTTCTTCGGCACAACCAACTCCGGCTCGAGGGTCTCTTGCGCTTGAGCGACAGCTTGCCAGCACGGGTCAAGAAGATCATTCTAGAGGAGTTGCGCTGCATTTATAGCGGCTGGGCCAACTGGTATTTGCAGACGGGGCAGTACGGAAAGGCGCGGAAGGCTATCTGGAGAGCAGCCCGGACGGACGTGACGTTCGCCGTCGCTGTGAAATTGCTGCTGACGTGGGTGAATCCTGGACTCGCGCTCCGAACGGTACGGTACCACCAGGAAAACAAGAAAGAGTCGGTCATATGAGCGTCTGCGTGATAGTAGCGCAAGGCCTGATGAATACGCGCAACGCCAGTCCGCGGGCTTAAACGGATGAAGGCCAGGTCAGACCTGATAGGACAGAGGAGACGATAGTGGTGATTTTAGTGGTGGGCGGAGCAGGTTACATCGGTAGCCATACGGCACGCGCGTTGCGCCGGCATGGACACGAGGTCATCATCTTTGACAACCTCTCTACAGGCCACAGGCATCTGGCGGGTCGCTTCGAGTTGATCGTGGGTGACATTGCCGATGAAGAAAAATTGGCGCAGGTCCTGAAGCGAACCACGGCGGTTATGCATTTCGCCGCTAACGCCTACGTCGGCGAATCTGTCGAGAACCCACGCAAGTATTTTCAAAACAACGTGGCGGCGGGGCTTACACTGCTGAACGCGACAATTGACGCCGGGGTTCGCGTTTTTGTCTTTTCTTCGAGCTGTGCCGTCTACGGTGTGCCGTCGCAAATCCCAATTGCGGAGGACACACCCCGCCAGCCTATCAACCCATACGGAGTCTCCAAGCTCTTTTTTGAGAATGCCCTGGAAGCTTACGAGCGTGCCTACGGCTTGCGCTCCGTCCGGCTGCGATATTTCAATGCCGCGGGTGCCGATGAGAGCGGGGAAGTCGGTGAGTTACACGACCCCGAAACTCACCTGATTCCCTTGGCGCTCGCAGCGGCCGCCGGAACGGGGCCCGACCTGCAGGTCTTCGGCGAAGATTATCCTACACAGGATGGCACCTGCGTTCGGGACTACGTCCACGTCAATGACCTTGCGGAAGCTCACGTGCTTGCTTTGCAGCACCTGATAAACGGCGGATCGCCCTTGGCCTTGAACCTCGGCACCGGCGAAGGCTGTTCCATTAGGCAGGTGCTGGCCGCGGTGCAAGCGGTGACAGGCAGTAAAGTCCCTTGGCGCGTGGCAGCGCGCAGGCTTGGTGATCCGCCGGCGCTGGTTGCCGATCCGTCATGTGCCCATAATATCATTCACTGGAGAGCATCGTACACATTGGACGACATCGTGTCGACGGCGTGGAAGTGGATGCAGCAAAACTCTGCATCGGCAACACTTCGCTCAGGTAATTGGAAGTCGTGAACGCGCCGGGGCGCGCCAGGAACGGACGGCACGGAGAACCGATGAGCAAGATCGGCAAGAGCATGCTGACCCTACGTGGCAGCTCGATATCAGCCCCCCCCTCAGAATCTCTTTGGAACGGAGAATGCGATGAAGGAGTCAACCACACGAGCCACTGCTCGGAGTTGTGTCCTGTCTGCGGGACAGCGGGCGCGCGGGAGTGGCTCCAGGGGCCAGACCGGCTACACGGCAGGCAAGAGCGGTACACACTGGTGCGTTGCATAGCCTGTTCGCTCGTCTGGCTGAGCCACCCGCCCAAGCCCGCAAACATGCATTTGCACTACACGGATGCCTATCACAAGCTGATTTCCGCGGGCGGCCGGAACTCGCCCGCACGCTGGAGGGCCCGCAGAGCAACGCTGGCCCAGCATAAGCAATCCGGGGCTTTGCTCGACCTCGGGTGCAGCTCGGGTTCGTTCCTGGCGTTCATGCGAAGCGCGTCCTGGAAGCTCTATGGAATTGAGATGTCCGCCGAGGGTGCGAGAGAAGCCGAAGCGCACAGCCAGGCTCAAGTGTTTGTCGGGAATATCCTCGATGCGCACTTCCCGAGCGAGTCCTTTGACGTGATCACCTGCTTCGATGTGCTCGAGCACCTCTATGAGCCGCGCCGGGTGATGGCTCGCGTCGCCCAATGGCTGAAGCCGGGGGGAATCTTCTACGTCCTGGTGCCCAACGTAGATTCCGCCGAAGGCCGCGTTTTTGGAAGCTATTGGCATGGCCTGGAGTTGCCGCGGCACCTGTTCCACTATTCGCCGGAATCTCTCAAATTCCTGGCCGAGTCGGTGGGTCTTCGGGAGGTGTCGCTCGAAACACGGCGTAATCCCGCCGTGGGGACCAGCCTGCGCTACGTGTGGGACGACGCTTTCCGGGCCGTGGGCATCCGACGAACGCCCGTCGCGTACCGAGGTGAGGCAAGCCTTCCCTGGAGGGCGGCGCGAAAGCTGGTGCGCATGACCGTCTTACGCTTGTTGCTGGCGATGGCTCCGCTGGTGGGTGGAGGGGAGTCTATCCATGCGATTTTCCGGAAGGAAAAGGCTTCTACGTGAGAAGTATGCGTCGGCCCGTTAATCAAACATGTGCCCTCCTGTCCCAGCGTGAGCTCTGCACGCGAATCTTGAAAGGCCCTCGGCTTTATAAGGCGATTTCGGAAATCGGAAGCCCGAGATGAATCTAAAGCGAAGCTATGACCGCGCCAAGGTAATTCTCGGCGGGCTGCTGCTTAGTGACGGTCTCAGGGCCAAGACCATGCGGGGCGGGGCTTGGCTGGGAGCGGGAAGCGTGGCGGAGCAAGTTGTCCGGTTTGGCCGTAACATGCTGCTGGCACGACTCTTGGCCCCAGGGGCCTTTGGGACAATGGCGATTGTCATGTCCTCCGCATCGCTGGTTGACACTCTCACCGACGTCGGACAGAAAGGAGCTATCATCCAGAATCCGCGGGGAGGGGAGGATGCCTACCTGAGCGCTTCCTGGTGGCTGGGAATGGGGCGAGCGATCTTTTCGTACTTTCTCATCTTCTCGATGGCTCCCTGGATCTCGCGCTTCTACGGGCGCCCGGAGCTGTCGGGGCTGCTTCGAGTGGCGCTGGTGGGCATTCTATTCAACAGTGCGATGAGCCCCCGTTCCATCCTCGCGCAGAAGGAGATGAAGTTGGCGCGTTGGGCGGCGATCACCAACGGAGGCGGCATCTGTGGCGTGATCCTAACGGTCGTTCTCAGTTTCTTCATCCGTGATGTGTGGGCCCTGGCAATCGGCAATTGCGGCGAGCAAGCTTTCCGTTGTCTCCTTTCATATGCCCTATGTCCGGGGCTGCCATCATGCCACTGGGACCGGCGCGCCGCCCGAGAGATCCTGACCTTCTCGCGAGGAATATTCGGTTTGGGGTTTTTAAACCTAATCATCGGACGGACGGACATTTTTGTCCTGGCCAAGCTATACCCTTCCGCGGCACTGGGGCTTTATACGATGGCGGTATCCCTGGTCACAACTCCCTCGGTGTTCTTTACAAACGTGATGGGGCAGTCCCTGCTTCCAGCCCTGTCCAGCGTCCAGGAGGATCGGGAACGTCTCAACCGGATACTGGTGGAGGTGACTTCGTGGTTGATTCTCCTGGGGCTGCCGGCCGCCGTTTCCATATCCTTATGCGCGCCATACCTTCTGACAGTCGTCTACGGTTCCCGATACGTTGCTGCCGCCGGACCGTTGTCCGTCGCATCCGCCGCCGTGCTCCTGACCGTGCTGTACGCTCCGGCAACGTGCGTCTTATTCGCTAAAGGCCGTCCGGGGGTGCACCGCCACGCAGTAGCTGCCACTGCCGTTATAATGCTCGTTGCGGTCTACCCAGCCTGCAAGTTCCTGGGTCCCGTAGGAGGCCAGGTCGCGGCACTACTTGCAATAGCAGTTGGATACCTGTTTCAACTTGTGCGGCTTCGTGCGGTCACCGGCCTGGACCTGTTTCGGTATGCAAGCGCATTTGTGCCACCTGCACTGGGATCCGCTGGAATGCTGGTTGTCGTCCTCGGCAGCCGCCATCTTGGCGTAGCGTCTAGGCCGGCCGCCCAGATAGGCCTCTGCGTCGGGAGTTGTGTAGTTGCCTACGCCATCTGCGCGTCGGCGCATCTACACACTTTGAGAAGACACGATAGATTGTACAGCGTGCCGACACCGGAATCGGTGGCCGCCCTTTGATGCGCCGCCGCCGTCCGGCCGCAGGAAATCAATTCTAAGTAAGTAAGATGGTGCATAGTAAGAAGATTCGCCCGCCGCTTGACGACCCATTGGGACTCTTGCCGAGGGGGCTTACCAAAATGTATAGCCTCTGGCTCAGCCTGGTCTATCCATTTGCTTCAATAGGACGTAATGTGTCGTTTCATTTCACCAGTAAGGTGGCGCGGCCACGGGCGTCCAGGATCAGCCTTGGTAATTCGGTAAGCTTGAGAGAGTACGCGTGGCTCAACCCCGCCACCGACGACCCCACGGGTGAGCCCACGATTGTGCTTGATGACAATTGCCACATAGGTTTCGGCAGTATTATATCCGCCAAGAACCGAATCCACCTGGAACGCGATATAATCGTCGGCCAGTCGGTCCTTATTATTGACCATAATCACGCGTACGAAGATATCACAGTGCCAGTTATCAATCAAGGCCTTACAAAAGGCGGCAGAATCCGTATCGGCCAAGGATCTTGGATCGGCCATGGCGCAGCCATCATTTGCCCAAGAGGCGAGCTGACAATAGGCCGTAATTGTGTTGTCGCGGTCAATTCCGTGGTGATGCGGAGCATCCCCGCTTACTCCGTAGTTGCCGGATTTCCGGCAAGGATAATTAGACAATACGATCCGGAAAAGCAAGCTTGGCGTACCGGTGGAAACCAAGGCGCGGACGGGTGTTACCAGGTCGTACCATGACGATAGAAGCAAATGTCGTTAAAATGACCGTGGAAGCAGCCTTGATTGAAGAAGTCGGCCGCGCGGAGGACTCGGTGGACAGCCGTAAGGTTAGTCTCCAAGCAATGGCTACCAGTTACCGCCCATTCGTCTCGGTCGTCGTACCTACTTACAATCGAGCTCAACAGACGATCGCGGCCATTGAAAGCGTTCTGGCACAGACGTATCGCCATTTCGACATTATAGTTGTGGACGATGGTTCCACAGACGGCTCAGGGGAAGCGATTCAGCGATTCATCAGTCAGAGAACGAATGGGTTTCATCAGATACTCCTTCTTAGGGAGCCCCATCAAGGTGCAAGCGGTGCCCGAAATGCGGGCATCGCAAGAGCGCAGGGAGAATACATTGCATTCCTGGACTCGGATGATGTTTGGGTTCCCGAAAAACTTGAATGGCAGGTGCATGCATTCGAACACCTCAAGGACGAGTGCGGTGCCTGCGTCACGGACGCACGTTTGGTGAACAGCGCGGGTATGGACGTTAGCAGTTTTCGTGTATGCGGAAGACACTATGAGCAAACGATAGGAATCGATCGCAGCGCAACGATGTCACTTGCAGAATCCTTTTGTGGTTTTTGGCTCTCCAGTTTGCTGGTTCGAGCTGACATTATTAGGCAAATCGGCGGCTTTGACCCTGATATTTCCTTTATCGAGGATCGCGATCTCCATTTTCGCTTATCGCTTGTCACTTTCATTGCCTATGTAAACAAACAGCTTATTGTGGCTGATAGAAACCCTTCCCCTCCCGGTTCGACGTGCCGGCCGTGGGACAAAACGGAGGTGCAGTTGCGGCAGCAGGAACGCATGGTGGAGAAATGGTTGGGGATGGGTGATGTATTGCCGCGGGATGTACGCATGACGGTTGAGCGAAATCTAGGAGCCCTGCACTCGCATTGGGCCAACTGGTATTTGGAAAATGCGCTATACCGCGAGGCACGTCAGGCTGTCTCTAGGGCTGTGAAGTGTAAGATTACGCCTGGAACGACGGCGAAGTTTGTACTGACATGGCTCGCGCCGGCTTTAGCCAGGAGAATAACTCCCAAAACAAGGCCTATTGGGACTGGTGGCCACGCATCCTAGTGTTCAGGCATTTCTCTTGAAGAACCCGATACGGCATGATCTTTGAAGCAACGAAACTGCCCGGTGTTTACGCCATCAATCTGGAACGGAAAGCCGACGAGCGCGGGTTCTTCGCGCGATCCTGGTGCTGCAGGGAGTTCGAAACCAATGCCCTGAATCCCAGGCTGGTGCAATGCAGCGTGTCCTTCAACACATCGAGAGGTACGCTGCGAGGCATGCACTACCAGGCACCGCCATATCCCGAAACCAAGCTTGTGCGGTGTACGCAGGGCGCTATCTACGATGTGGTGGTCGATTTGCGACCGAATTCACCCGCCTTCAAACAGTGGGTTGCCGTCACCTTGAGCGCCGAAAACCGGCAAATGGTTTATGTGCCCGAAGGCTGCGGCCACGGCTTTCTAACACTCGAGGATGAGACTGAGGTTCTCTATCAGATGTCGGAATTCTACCATCCGGAATCTGCCCTGGGAGTGCGTTGGAACGATGCGGCGTTTGCAATTTGCTGGCCGGGCGCTGTTAAGGTGATCTCGGAGCGGGACCGCTTGTACCCGGATTTCGAATAGCACGATGGGTTTTCTGGAGGAATTCGATCAGACCGACCTTGTGGCAGCTGGTAAGGAGTTACATGGGTTCGCCGCAGAATTGTTCCCGATTTGCCGGAGCATCACGGGTGACGGGCTACGTCGAACCTTGGCCTTGATCCGGGAGCGGATTCCACTGGAGACAATTGAGGTACCTACCGGCACGATCGTCTTCGATTGGACGGTACCCAAGGAGTGGAACGTCCGCGACGCGTATATCAAGGGCCCTGATGGAAAGCGCATTGTAGACTTCCAGCAGTGCAATCTGCACGTTGTGAATTACAGTGCACCTGTGCACGCGAATATGACGTTGAGTGAGTTGAAACCGCACTTGTTCACGCTTCCCGACACTCCCGAATGGATTCCTTATCGAACATCTTACTACCAGGAGAACTGGGGATTTTGCCTGTCGCATAATCAACTGCTCACTTTGGAAGACGGTGACTACTCGGTGTCAGTCGATTCTACTCTCGAAGACGGGCACCTTACGTATGGAGAGTGTTATTTGCAAGGGCGTTCGACCGATGAGGTTTTGATCTCCTGTCATGCTTGTCACCCGTCCCTGGCGAATGATAATCTTTCCGGGCTAGCAGTCGCCACGTACCTGGCGCAGTATCTTTCTGGGGGGGATTTACGGTATTCCTACCGCTTCCTTTTCATTCCTGGCACCATCGGGGCCATCACCTGGCTTGCCCGGAATCGTGCGAACGTTGACCGCATCCGTCATGGACTGGTGCTGACGTGCATCGGAGATCAGAGAGGATTCCACTACAAGAAAAGCCGCTGCGGGGATGCCGAGATTGACCGGGTTGTGGCCCATGTCCTCCGCCACCAGGACGAACCCTTCGAAATGCTGGAATTCTCTCCTTATGGCTACGACGAGCGGCAGTACTGTTCTCCTGGGTTCAATCTTCCCGTAGGCTGTCTGATGCGCAGTGTTTGGGGGAGCTTTCCGCAATATCACACTTCGGCGGACAATCTCGATTTCATCCAGCCCTTACCACTGGCGCGGTCGTTACGGGTTTGTGTGGCCATAGTGGACCTCCTCGAGAACAACCGCCGCTACTGCAATCAAAACCCCTATTGCGAGCCTCAACTGGGACGCCGGGACCTCTACCGATCCACGGGCGGAGAGGCTATAAGTCAAGAGATCTCGGCACGCCTTTGGGTACTGAATCTGTCCGACGGACAGCATTCGCTGCTCGACATCGCAGAGCGTTCTGGACTCCCGTTTAGCACGATTTGTGATGCCGCGGACCTGTTGTCCGAAAACGGCCTCCTGGCTGTCGAACCCAGATCTTAGAAGGACAAGATTCCGGACATTAATCCGAATCTTTAGGATGTGCATTTCTCCCAATTTGCCCCGCATCGCAGTAAGCCACATATTTATCAATAAGTTACAGACGTTTCTGGGAATGGCCGCAGGAGTGCTTCCTGGATAAACAATTCCTTCTTCCATGAAGATACTACTGACTGGTCACAAGGGCTATATCGGAGCAGTAGCGGGGCCCGTGTTGCGTCATGCCGGCCATGAACCCGTTGGGCTTGACGCCGATCTGTTTGCAGGGTGCGATTTTGGCGAACCGGCCGAGGATATTCCCGAGATCCGCAAAGACTTCCGGGATCTGGTCGAGGAGGACTTGGACGGCTTCGACGCCGTCGTCCACTTGGCCGCATTATCGAATGACCCCTTGGGCGACCTCGACCCAGAAATCACTTATGATATCAATTACTTAGGGTCAATTCGACTGGCGGAACTGGCGAAAAAGGCGGGAGTAAAGCGGTTCGTATTCTCCTCATCCTGCAGCACTTATGGCGCAGCTGGAGACGTCTTACATGACGAAACGGCGCCCTTGAATCCAGTAACGCCATATGCTGAATCCAAAGTCGCGGTCGAGCGCGACCTCTCCCGCTTGGCGGATGAACGGTTCAGCCCCACCTGCCTGAGAAACGCCACGGCATATGGTATTTCGCCACGGCTTCGGCTCGACGTGGTCCTGAATGACTTGGTGGCCTTGGCCTACACCAGGGGTTCGGTCTATATCAAGAGCGACGGAACACCATGGCGTCCCATCGTCCATATCCGCGACATTATAGCGGCGATTCTGAGTGTCCTCGACGCCCCGCGGGACGCTATCCACAACGAAACCTTCAACGTCGGCAGAACGGAAGAGAATTACCGGATTCGCGACTTGGCGGCGATCGTTGCCGAAACTGTTCCTGGCTGCCACGTCGAATATGCTCCCGGCGGTGGGCCGGACAAGCGCTGTTACCGCATCAACTGCGACAAAATCAAGCGGGTTCTGCCGGACTTCCGTCCGCAATGGGACGCCCGCAAAGGGGCGGAGGAACTGTATAACAGCTATCGCGCCGCGCGGTTGAGCGCCGACGAGATCGATAGCGGCCGGTATACCCGGCTCAGGCACCTCAGGGAACTCATCAACGCCGGACAGGTCGATCAGTCCTTGCGACGGAGCCGGCAGGCAGCCGCGGTTACCTGAGCGCGTGCCGACGGAGCACATGACTACAACGCTGGCACAAAATACCAAGCGCATCGAAACTTCGGTGGAGGCGCCCGTTAGAAGGACCTGCCGGTTTTGTGGCGACGGCCTTGCGCGTACCTTTGTCGATCTGGGAATGTCACCGCTATGTGAGACATACCCATCGGCAGCCGAACTCAACCGCGGCGAAATCTATTATCCTCTCCACGTCTATGTTTGTGACCGATGCTTTCTGGTGCAACTGGAGCAATACGAGAGCGCGGAGGATATCTTCAGCGATTATCCGTATTTTTCGTCTTACTCTGACTCCTGGCTCAAACACGCCGAGAATTACTGCGTCCAGATGACGAACCGGCTCGGTCTCAGCGAGCAGAGCTTTGTGGTTGAAGTGGCCAGCAACGACGGCTACTTGCTGCAGTATTTTGCAAGACAGAATGTGCCGGTCTTGGGGATTGAGCCGGCCGCTAACGTAGCGCAGGTAGCGATCGAAAACGGCATCCCTACTTTGGTGCGCTTCTTTGGCACACAACTGGCGCGGGAACTGGCCGCCGCGGGCCACTGTGCTGACCTGGCTCTTGGCAATAACGTCCTGGCGCAGGTTCCTGACCTGAATGATTTTGTGGAAGGGCTCCAGATATTGTTGAAGCCCCAAGGGGTCCTCACATTGGAGTTTCCACATCTATTGCGATTGATCGAGCGCAACCAGTTTGACACCATTTATCACGAACACTTCTCCTACTTTTCCATGCTCACCACGGTGCGCATTTTGGACGCCCACGGCCTGACAGTCTTCGATGCGGAGGAGTTGCCGACACACGGTGGATCTCTCCGCGTGTATGCCTGCCGGACTGAGGACCGGACACACGACGTCACGCCGCGCGTCCGCCAGTTGATCGCGGAGGAGGAACGTGCCGGGCTGGCCTCGGCTGACGGATATGAGTCTTTTGCGCGCCAAGTTAGGGAGACTAAGCTGGCCCTGGTCGACTTCCTGCTTACCGCCGCCCGGCAGGGCAAGTCGGTAGCGGGGTACGGAGCGCCGGGCAAGAGCGCCACACTGTTGCACTATTGCGGCATCGGGAAGGACCTAATTGAATACACGGTGGATCGCAGCCCCTATAAGCAGGGGCGCTTCCTTCCTGGCACTCACATCCCGATTCACCATCCGGAGCGGATCCGCGAGACAAGACCGAGCTACGTTCTCGTCCTGCCCTGGAACCTGAAAAACGAAATCATGGAGCAGTTGCAGTTCATTCGGGAGTGGGGCGGCCGTTTCGTGGTGCCCATTCCGAAGGTGACGGTCTATTGAGGATGTAAAGAGGACAAGCAATGAAAGTTGTACTATTTTGTGGCGGCGAAGGAATGAGGCTGCGGGGATATTCCGAGGATGTCCCCAAACCCATGGTCACCATCGGGTCCAGGCCGGTGCTCTGGCATGTCATGAAGTACTATGCCCACTTTGGCCACAAGGACTTCATCCTTTGCCTCGGTTATAAGGCAAACGTCATCAAAAATTATTTTCTCGACTACAAAGAATCCGTATCCAACGATTTCGTATTATCCCATGGTGGCAGGAAGTTGGAGTTCATGCAACGGGATATCGACGACTGGACGATCACCTTCGTCGACACCGGGTTGCGTTCAACCATTGCAGACAGGTTACGCCTGGCCGAACCGTACGTCAATGGAGAGGAAATGTTCCTCGCCAACTACAGCGATGGTCTTACTGACTTTTTTCTGCCCCAGATGATTGAAGAATTCTCTCGTCGGAACAGTTACGGGTCTTTTATTTCGGTGCAGCCACGATCCAGTAGCCTGGATCTCGTCCATCTGAACGATGACGGCACTGTACAAGCGATCAAATCCATGCAGGAATCCAACACCTGGGTGAATGGAGGTTACTTCCTGCTCCGGAAAGAAGTGTTTCGATACATCGAGCCGGGCGAAGAACTGGTTTACGAACCGTTCCGGCGAATGATCGCCGAAGGAAAAGTCTGGTCGCCCCGCTACGAAGGCTTTTGGCAGTGCATGGACACCTTTAAGGACAAACAGATTCTGGACGAGTTGGAGGCTTCCGGCGAGGCTCCGTGGTGCGTGTGGAAGAAGAACCACGGTGCGGCACGAGTAGTCGCATGATCAGCCTGAATCTAGCGGAAAAGGACAATCCCTTCATTGTCCTCTGTCTTGGCGCCCATGCGGACGATATCGAGATTGGTTGTGGTGGCAGCGTATTGCTCCTCAAGAGCGCTCTTGCGCAAACGCGATTTCACTGGGTCGTTTTCAGCGCAGCAGGACACCGTGCTCAGGAAGCTGAAAAGGCTGCCCGGTTGTTTACTGCCGGCTGTGACAAGACGTTTGTTCTGAAGGACTACCGGGATGGCTTTCTGCCGTACAACGGAGGCAAAGTGAAGGACTTCTTTGAGGAGATGAAAACCCAAGTGGACCCGGACGTGATCTTCACCCACTGGCGGGGAGATGCACACCAGGACCATCGTTTGGTCTCGGAACTCACTTGGAACACATTTCGGAACCATCTGATCCTCGAATACGAGGTTCCCAAGTACGACGGTGACATGGGGCGGCCGAACCTCTTCGTGCCTCTAGAATGCGGGCTATATGAGCGCAAAATCGATCTGCTGTTGGAGGCATACGAGTCCCAGCGTGCCAAGCGATGGTTCGATCGTGGAACATTTCTGGGGCTGATGCGGCTCCGGGGCATGGAGTCGAATTCGCCTAGCGGCTACGCAGAGGCTTTTCACGCTCGTAAAGTGGTAATTCATCCGTCCGCGGATCGAGAGAGCTGAAATGGCTAGAGACGGTGAAAATCCACTGCTTGGTGTGGCACTAGATGCTGCCGGCCCGAGGGATTTCCGCGGATCCCGTGCGCTCCAACCGAGGGCCCATCGGCTGATTCCGGGCGGCGCTCACACGTACGCGAAAGGTGACGACCAGTATCCGGAGCAGGCCCCAGCATTCATCGCTCGCGGAAAAGGCTGCCATGTGTGGGACCTGGACGGTAACGAGTTCATCGAATATGGGATGGGGTTACGATCAGTTACACTCGGCCATGCCTTTGAGCCGGTTGTGGAGGCCGCTTACAGGCAGATGCAGCTTGGAGCCAATTTCACCAGGCCCGCAAAGATCGAAGTGGATCTTGCGGAGAGCTTCCTTGAGCTCATTGACGGAGCGGATATGGTGAAATTCGCCAAGAATGGCTCTGACGTTACAACGGCCGCCGTCAAACTGGCAAGAGCCCATACAGGACGAGATCTGATCGCGATTTGCGGTGACCACCCCTTCTTCTCCACCGACGATTGGTTTATTGGCACTACGGAAATGAACGCCGGCATTCCTCAAGCGGTGACCAAACTGACTCTGAAATTCCGATACAACGATCTCGGGAGCCTGCGTGGGCTATTCGACCAATATCCAAACGAGATCGCCTGCGTGGTGATGGAGCCGGAAGCAGCTCTCCCCCCGGTTGAAGACTACCTGCGGCTGGTCAAAACCCTCTGCGAGGAGCGCGGCGCCCTGCTGATCTTTGACGAGATGATTACGGGCTTCCGCTGGCATCTCGGAGGAGCCCAGAAGTTTCATGGCGTCGTTCCTCATTTGTCCTGTTTCGGCAAGGCGATGGGGAATGGGTTCGCCATCTCTGCACTGACAGGTAAACATGAGATCATGCGCCTCGGTGGTCTACATCACGATCAAGCCCGCGTTTTCCTGCTTTCCACAACCCATGGTGCCGAGACCCACGCTTTCGCGGCGTCGCTCGAAACCATACGGATCTACCGCGAACGGGGTGTAGTCGAGTTTCTCTGGAAGCAGGGGGAACGGCTGCGCTCCCTCCTAAACCAGTCAATCGCGGAGAACCGGCTGCGCGGTTTCTTCGAGTTGATCGGTAGGCCATGCAACCTCGTGTTCGCCGCCTGCGACCAGGAAGGTAACCGGTCACAGGCTTTTCGCACATTGTTCATGCAGGAGATGATCCGGCAGGGAGTACTCGCACCGTCGTTTGTCGTGAGCTTCTCGCACTCTGACGCAGATATCGACCGGACCGCTGAAGCTGTGTATGAAGCACATATTGTTTATCGCAAGGCCCTGGACGAAGGGGTTGACAGGTATTTGAAGGGACGCCCAGTGAAGCCGGTGAATCGAAGGTACAACTAGCAGACGGGAAACACGCCGACTCATGAAAGAAGAACTGCGAGAGCTGTACCGATATCGCGAGCTGCTGTACATGCTCACCTACCGTGACATCAAGGTTCGGTACAAACAGTCGATCATGGGCTTCCTGTGGGCTGTTCTGATGCCTGTCCTGATTGTCCTGTCCGGCATCGTTGTCCGTTATGCGTACGCCCTGGTCTCCGGCAGGCACCTTGGGACGGCCGATATCGCGAGCGTGGCGGTGAAGTCGCTCCCCTGGGCATTTCTGGTTTCCAGCATCCGGTTTTCCTGTAACAGCCTTATCGGCAACCAGAACCTGGTGACCAAGGTCTACTTCCCTAAAGAGATTTTTCCCGTGGCGGCAGTGTTGGCCAGTCTCTTCGATCTTTTCGTGGCGTCCGTCGCCCTGGTAATCCTTTTACTGGTGATCCAGACCGGCTGGAGCGCAAATCTCGTCTGGGCTCCGCTGCTGCTTCTGATGCTGGTGGTTCTGGCCTGCGGTATAGGAATGATTGTGTCCGCCGCCAGCCTCTTCTTTCGCGATGTGAAGTTCATTGTCGAGGTACTGCTGACATTCGGAATCTTCTTTACTCCGGTTTTCTTCGACGTCCGGATGTTTGGCGACGAGGGTAAGTGGTTGTTGCTCAATCCCGTATCTCCGATTCTGGAGGGGCTCAGCGCATGCATCGCCCGCCAGCAACCCCCGGATTTACCGTGGCTCACGTACAGTTTCGGCTTCGGTTTGGCAGCGCTGCTCGGCGGATACGTCTTCTTCAAGCACTTGGAGCCGGCCTTCGCGGAGAGCATCTGACGGGAGAACCTCCATGCCTGATGTCGCGCTCCAGATGGAGCATGTTTACAAGAAGTTCCGTAAAGGAGAGACCTTCAACTCCCTGCGCGACTTGATACCCGCTTTAACCGGAAGAATGTTCAGGCAGCAGGAACTCAGCAACAGTGACAGACGGGAATTTTGGGCCTTGCAGGATATTTCGTTTGAGGTAAAGCGGGGGGAAGCGTTTGGCATCATCGGGCCCAACGGAGCAGGGAAGAGCACCATGCTAAAGCTCCTGAGCCGTGTGATGAAACCGACCCGCGGGTCGATTCATGTCAATGGAAGGGTCTCGGCTCTCATCGAGTTGGCCGCGGGCTTCCACCCGGACCTTACGGGACGCGAAAACATACACCTCTACGGCACCATCCTCGGCATGGGCCGTCGGGAGATCGACGCGAAGTTCGACGGAATCGTGGAATTCTCCGGCCTGGCGGAGTTTATTGATACTCCTGTCAAGCGGTATTCTTCGGGCATGTACGCCAGGCTGGGATTTTCGGTGGCCGCGCACGTCGATCCCGAGGTACTACTCGTCGACGAAGTTCTCAGCGTGGGCGACTACGCTTTCCAAAACAAATGCGTCAAACGAATGAAGGAGGTGATCTGCGGCGGCGCCACTGTCCTGTTCGTCTCCCACAACCTGAAAACCGTCGCCGCATTCTGCCATCGGTGCCTGCTACTGGAAGGGGGACGTGCTGCCAGAATCGGCCCGGCGGACGAGGTCATTTCCGCTTACCTGAAGCGGTCTCATCTCGCCCACATCGCGGATGCCGATTCGAAGCTGGTCGCAATCTCGCAAGTCACGGTCCGCAATGAACACGGGGAATGCGCCCGCTTTCGATCGGGTGAGAAGGCATGGATCGACATCGAACTGCGTGCGCGCAAGCGCTGCAGCAACCTTTCTCTTACCCTTTATATTACTGATGATGAATGTCAAAACATCTTCGACACTTCCACCGAACGCCTAGGGCACGGTACTCTTACCCTCGACGAAGACGACGTCTACACATGCACATTTGGACTGACTTTGAATATGGCGACCGGCATTTTTCACCCCTCGATTCTCATTTACAGATACGATACTCAGACGGAATACGATAGGTGGGCGCCCGCTACGACGATCTATGTCAGTTCCCATGACGATGTCCGCGGTACCGTACATTGTTTCCCTAAAGTTGTTCGGCAGGAGATTCGGCAAGCGTCGGCCGCGAATCTTGCTGCGATGACAACCGACATTAAAGAAGACGAAGAGTGTGACATCATCTAAGAGGAGACATTGTCGTCGAATCCAAACCTCGTGTTTTCGGTGTCTCTCCGTGTTCAGCTCATGATGCTGGAGCTCGCAGCGGGCCTTACGTTCTTAAGTGTACGCTTCTACGCTAGCGCTTACTGGAGCAACAACAGAGCATGCCGACACTTCTGAAGACTGGCCGCAGAATACTTAACGCCGCCCTTGGCCCTGCGGGCTTTCAGCTACTACGGTTTGGCGAACGGGACCGCATTATGTCCTATCAACCGTTTAGGCGAACCCTTAAAGAGGCCAGGAAAGCCGGGCTGTCAGTTGGGGACTACATCGACGCAAAGTTTCATGTGCCGGGAGCGACACAGTCGACCATTGATCAGTTGGCCGCATTGGGAATTTTCGGCGCAAACGTACAGCGCGTGTGCGAAATCGGTCCCGGGTCCGGCCGGTACCTTGACAAGGTGCAGCGGCTGTGCACTCCATGCTCATACGAAATATATGACACCGACAAGGAATGGTCTGATTGGCTGGCGCGAACCTATCACGTGTTGGCCCGCGACGCCGATGGGAGAAGTCTGCACGATACACCTGGCAACTCAGTGGGCCTGGTTCATGCACACAAGGTCTTTGTATATCTACCATTTGTCCTTACGTGCCATTACTTTACCGAAATGATCCGCGTCGTTCGGCCCGGGGGCCAGATTGTGTTTGATATCGTTTCTGAGTCCTGCATGCCTGATGCGACACTTGAAAAATGGATAGCCGGCGGGATCCATTATCCATGCATTATGCCGCGTGAATTCGTGATCGACTTCTTCACCCGCCGCAGGTGCATTCTGCGATCGAGTTTTTTTGCACCTATGATGCCCGGGCAAAGTGAATACCTCGTATTTGATGCGGCCCAATAGAATGCAGCTGGAAGACATATTGAGAGATGGCGGCTGCGTTCACGACTTAGCCGAGCCTTAAAGAGGGGTTTGCCGCGCATCATGATTCCTAACATCAATCGAGCTTTGTCGCTGGTAATTTCGCAACGCACAGTTGCGCACAGTTGAGTCGCAAACACAACGAGTCGGGTTCGGGGTAAGCACTCGCCGGGTTGGCAGAATGTCGCGAGCGAGCAGCAGCGCCGAGCCGATTTAGCGCTCGGTTTCTTGTGACGCCTGTCGTGGATTTGACGACGGCGGAGGCCCGTTGATCCGCAGCCTTTGGAGGCAACCGCAGTGAACCGTTTCTGCGATTTTTCGGGCTTTGAAATTAGGTCGTACTAGCATATGACGACTAAGATCACCAAAGACCAAAGTCGTGATGTCGGAATGGCCATGGTGCTCCTGGCTCTGATTTTTTATGTTTCTTTGAGATGGAAAGGCCTTTTGCTCGGTGCGATGGCCTTGCAGGTGTTGAACATGGCCATGCCGCAGGTGTATCGCCCTGTCGCCATGGTCTGGCTGGGGCTTTCCCATTTGCTTGGCACCGTCGTTTCGAAGATTCTGCTGTCTTTGGTGTTCGGGTTCGTCGTGACCCCGACTGGAATTGTCCGTCGGCTCGCCGGAAAGGATCCCTTGAAGCTACGTGCTTTCAAGACGGCCCAGGACTCGGTGATGTTGGAGAGGAACCATACTTTTACCCGTCAGGACCTTGAGAGACCGTACTAAACAAGGCTGGAGGCGACATTATGGAGTTTTTGAAGGACTTGTGGGGCTTTTTGAAATACCGGAAGAAATTCTGGCTGTTACCCCTTATTTTGATTCTTTTGGGGTTTGGCGCGCTCGTCGTGCTTACCAGCGGATCCGCCATCGCGCCGTTCATCTATACGGTGTTCTGATCGCTCGCCGCAGTCGCAGCACGCAGGTAAACAAAGAGGGAATTGCGTTGAGAAGAGCAATCCTGGGTATCTCGGCTTACTATCACGACAGCGCCGCGGCGATCCTCGTCGACGGACAGATCGTTGCCGCTGCGCAGGAGGAACGTTTCAGCCGAAAGAAGCATGATTTGTCATTTCCGATCCACGCGTGTCATTACGTTCTGCAAGAAGCGGGCATCAATTACAAGGATCTTGCGGCCGTATCGTTCTATGACAAGCCGTTTCTGAAATTCGAGCGGCTGCTCGATACGTATCATGCCTTCGCGCCAAGCGGCTACGTGAGTTTTCTTTCGGCAATGCCGGTTTGGATCAAAGAAGAACTGTTTATGAGGCGGCTGCTCCGTGAGGAACTCTCAGAACTCGGCGATGGCAGTGTTCCGGTCTACTACCCGGAGCACCACCTGTCTCACGCAGCGAGTGCCTTTTATCCTTCGCCGTTTCCGGAGGCGGCGATCGTTACGGTTGACGGTGTCGGGGAATGGGCCACGACGACCATCGGACGCGGTCGCGGGAAAGAGATCGAGATATTGAGAGAGTTGCAGTTTCCTCATTCTGTAGGGTTGCTTTACTCTGCTTTCACTTATTACACCGGATTCGCTGTGAATAGCGGCGAATACAAACTCATGGGCCTAGCACCATATGGAAATCCCGATTCCCAGCAGACCTTGGCCTTCAAAAACAAGATTACAACGGAACTGGTCGATATACGACAAGATGGATCGATTCTGCTGAACATGGAGTATTTCGGGTACGCCACCGGATTGAGGATGGTGAACGAAGCGAAGTGGCAACAACTTTTCGGAGTTCCCCCCCGGAGACCGGAGTCCGAGATTTCGCAGGTCTACATGGACATGGCGCTTGCTATCCAGCAGGTGACGGAGGAGATTGTCCTGCGCCTAGCGTGCACGGCCCGGCAGTTAACGGGTAGCAAATACCTGGTACTGGCCGGTGGTGTGGCCCTCAACTGCGTAGCCAACGGCAAAATTCTCAAAGCTGGCATCTTCGAGGATCTTTGGATCCAACCGGCCGCCGGCGACGCGGGTGGCGCGCTCGGAGCCGCCTATGCAGTTTGGCACATCCACGATGGAAACAAACGGCAGGTCAATGGCCACTTCGATGCAATGGAGGGTTCCTATCTGGGACCGGAATTCTCAGACAAAGACATTGGCCGCTCACTGCAAAAATACGGCGCGAAGGCGCGGTACCACGAGGACTTCACTGAACTGGCGGGCGCCGCCGCCGCGAAGCTAGCGGACGGGAGCGTCGTCGGTTGGTTTCAGGGCCGTATGGAATTTGGCCCGCGCGCGCTGGGAAACCGCAGTATCCTCGGGGATGCCAGGAACCCTGAGATGCAGAAAAGAATGAACCTCAAGATCAAATATAGAGAAGGTTTCAGACCCTTCGCGCCTTCGGTTCTGGAAGAGAACATCGAGGAATATTTTGATCTCGACCGGCGATCTCCGTACATGCTTTTGGTTACGCCGATCCGTGAGGATAGGAAAATCCCACTTCCTGACGGGTGCCGCGACAGGCCTCTCTACGAGCGACTGTATTTCCTGCGGTCTGACCTGCCCGCCGTCACTCACATCGATTACTCGGCCCGCATACAGAGCGTGAGCCGGGAAACCAATCCCCGATACTGGGAACTGATCCACAAGTTCAAGGAACTGACTGGCTGCGCCGTGGTCGTGAACACCAGCTTCAATGTCCGGGGAGAGCCGATCGTCTGCACCCCCGACGACGCGTATCGATGTTTCATGAGGACCGAGATGGACTTCCTGGTTTTGGGAAACTATGTCCTCGACAAGAAGGAGCAGCCAATCCTGGCAGACGCTGATGATTGGCGGACGGAGTTCAAGCTCGATTGAGCCAAATGAAAAGGGAGAAGCCTTGACATATCGGAAAAACATCTCGGTGCTTATTCACTATAGTCAAGAAGCCGTGACAATGGTTCTGTTCACGCGGCTGGTGGTGTTACCGATGTTGCCGACAGGTCGGCCTTAGCTCCGGCTCGTTTGCTCGATCTTCCGAACTCAAGAAAGGAGGCAGCATGCCCGCTAGGGTGGCAACAACTTCGTTGGTTTCGGAAGGCTCGCGCAAAGCAACGCGAGGAAGGCGGCAACTCCTCTTCCTGGCGTCCATTCTATTCAGTGCCGTTGCGGCGTCGCTCTTAATTCTGAAGGCAGCACCAGCGCCCTTCTTCTGGGTACTGCTTACTTGGGGCACGGTCCTCTTCGTGGGTATGTTCGGCGTTCATGGATCTTGGCTCCGCGCGATTCTGCTGAACCTTGGGATCGTCGCAATCCTGCTAGCCGTGGCCGAGGCATACTTTTTCATTCATGAGTATACAGCCCCGATTTTCTCGGATAATTTCTACCTTCGCGACGACGTGTTAGGGTGGGCACCCGCCAAGGGGATAGAGGCTCATGCTTTCAAGGCGGGGCCGGCCGGACTGTTCCATGGTCCGGCGGGAGTGCTCTTTGACGTCAACTACACGATAGACTCCAACGGCCTTCGCGCCGCTCCTCCGTGGCGGAAAGACGATTTGGCCGGCACGGTGCTGTTCTTCGGGTGCTCCTTTACTTTCGGCGAAGGACTCAAGGACGATCAAACATTGCCGTACCAGGTCGGTGCTCAGTCGGGAGGGCGGTACCGTACCTTCAACTTCGCTTTTGAGGCATATGGCCCGGCTCAAATGTTGGCAGAAATTGAACATGGCATGGTGCGGCGTGTGGTGGACACCACTCCCCGGTATGCGTTCCACGTAGCGATTCCCAATCATGTGTGGCGGGTGGCGGGACGCACTGCTTGGGGCGGACATGCGCCGCGCTACGTGCTGGACGCCGACGGAACGGTCCATCAGGCAGGGTATTTTGGGAACCGCAGGCCCTTAGCGGAACGGTTCGGGATCAGAAGAGGGGTCGAGCAATTAAACAAGTCGGCAATGTGGCGAGATCTTTCGATGGGCGATTCCCGTATTACCGGCGACGACATTCGTCTTTATTTCGCGGTGGTTCGTCGCTCGCAAGAACTCCTCACAGCTCAATACCCTGGCCTCCAATTCCATGTAATCCTATGGCCAAATCAGCATGTGGCGCAGCAGCGAGCCACTTATGAGAAGCTGCGAGACGGATTTCGCCGGATGGGAATTCCGCTCCATCTCGTAGAGGACATCCTGCCCGGCTACAGTGGCGACCGGACACCGTACATACTAGGTTCCTCGGACCATCATCCTAACGCGCTAGCAGACCGCCTGCTGGCCCAATACATATTGAGCAAGGTCGTACAGTAGGGTAGCCCACCTCTCTGAGAGCTGTCGGGCCGGTGTAGCTTTCCTTCCGACAGCTTTTAGGGCTGGGAATATCACCGGTGTCGCCGGCATGTGAGGCGTGCTGCGACTCATGTACACGGTTCTATAAACTAAGGAATCGGCGGCATGTCCGCTACCCTGGCAACAAGTTCGGCCGCCTCGGCAGGCACGAGGCGAGGAGCGCGGCCACTCCTCTTTCTGGTGTTTATCTTTTTCAACGCTGCTGCGGCCTCGCTTCTGCTTCTGAAGGCAGCACCCGCACCGTTTTTCTGAATCTTCCTCACATGGGCCGCGGCGTTATTTGCGGCTGTCTTCCGAGTCCAGGGGGCTTGGCTCCGCGCGATTCTGTTCAACCTCGGGATCGTGGCATGCCTGCTGGCCGCGACGGAGGCGTACTACGTCTGGGCTAACAAGTACACGCCCCCGATTGTTTCGCATGGCCTCTCTGTTTTGAATAGGCCGACTCAATAAAATGGGGCGGCAAGAGTTTTGAGAGCTTACAGAAATGGCGCAGTCACCAGCTCATTCAGGCGAGAATAACCGCACTAGCCCATGGCGACCAGTTTTGATAAACTTGGTGCTGTTGGGCTGCTTCATCCTAGCGAGTCTGTCGACAGGGGAACTGCTGCTCCGACGTTACTACCCGATTGGAGAAACAATCGCCCAGCTGGATCGGCGATATCTGTACCGGTACATACCCAACTCGCGCGAAATATACCGGTTCACCGCCGCCAATGGCGGCAAAAAACTTCTCGTCACCATCAATGGGGAAGGACGGCGCGGCGCTCTTGTCTCGATGAAACGGCCACGCATACTGGTCTATGGCGACTCGTTCATCTCCGCAGTGTTCTGCCCAGTCAAGCAGACATTCGTCTGGCAGCTAGAGCAGAAACTGAAGGCCACGGTTGCCCAAGCACCGCAAGTCATTAACTGCGGCGTCAGTGGGTATGGTCCTGACCAAGAGAGTCTCGTAATGGAGGATGAGATCGATCGCCTTCAGCCCCGATTAGTGATTGTCTCTATATACAGCGGCAACGACTTTGGAAATCTGCTGCGACACAAGATCTACAGGTTAGATAGCCTAGGACAATTGAAGAATAACGAGTACACTCTAGATCCTTCCCTGGCCCACATCCCTTTTCTTTCCGACCAAGGCTCCCAGTTTTACGGTATCAGGCTGCTGCTAAAGGTCCGCGAAAGACTGGCAAATATAGGGGCCGCAGCTCCCACTGCGACTCCAAAGAGCGAGGATTACCTGGAGGCGGCGCTGCGCAAATGCCTGGCGGAATACAAGGAATACGTTATTAGTCGCAACAACAGCGTATGGGATTTGGTTGACGGCCACTATGACGGAGACGTCAGTCTGATCCCCAGCAGCGAGTCGTCACAATACAAGCGGGTGTTGATGGATCGGGTCATCGAAAGGATGAAGCAAATCACTGAGGCGCGGTCGATTCCGCTGATGTTGATGATCATACCGTCGCCGTTCGATGTCGTAGATAACTATGTCGCTTCGGCGGCCACGACGAAGTATCCTGAGTACCGACGGTCGGAGCTGACAGACATCGGCGAGGAGATAGCTCGAAAGCATCAGTTACCCTGTGTGAACCTATTCGGCCCATTCCGAGAACACGGTGCCGCCTCCCTGTATTATGTAGTCGACAACGATCATTGGAATGCGGAAGGGCAGCAACTGGCGGCAGGCTTAGTAGCCGAGTACATCGTGCACCAGCACCTGCGTGGCACAACTCGGGCCGCCCCCATTGGGATGCGTCAGTGAGAGGAAAGCCTGAGGCTTGGGAACCGGTGTGGATGGAAGGAGCCCGGGGATATCTACGAGTTATTTGAGAAGGATAGGAATCGGCTGCTTCAATCTTCTGCAAGACATCTGTCTGGCTGTCGCAACGTGCGGCATGAATAAGGAGTTAGCCCGCCGGGATGCCCAACGCGGAGCTAACGGGCTTCGATGGTTTACCCCGGATGAGGCAGTGGTGGGCGAAGCACTGGCCACGGTCATCGTTCCGTCGGACGAAGAGACACCTGGTCTTGACGAAGTCGACGTCCTTGGCCCGTCGGCTGTCGTCGCACTCGATAAGCTGGTTTCTACATCCTCACACCGGAAGCAGCTATATTCGCGTGGGCTGCTATCCTTCGATGCTTGGGCACTCAGTCAGCATGGGTATAAGTTTGCCGAGATGCCGAAGGAGAATCAGGTAGCGTTATTTAAGGCTGCCCAGCGAATCTATGAGGGCTGGACGGCAAACGGTCCCGCAGCTTTGAAGGCTTGGCGGAGGCTCAAGGCAATCAGCCAGGCAAGGAAGGGATCGCTTTTTGCCGCACAATTGTATCCGCAGATTAAGGACGATTGCTTGCAGGTGTTTTACACCAGTCGGGTGAGTTGGGTTTGGCTGGAGTACGACGGCCCCCCTATGGACAAGGGATATCCGAATCTGATGGAGCCGCGCTGAGGTAGGTCCCGTGCCGGAGCCAGTAACGCGATGGAGAAGATGAGTTCAGGGTGAGCTGAACGTGGATCGCCTTTTACCTCCTGGCCGCCTAATTCGTCGCATTTGCTCAGCCCTACCTCAGGCAACCTGGGTAATGCGGCGATGCAATCAGCGATGATCGCGAATTTACGCAAGCGCATCCCTGGCGTCGAGATTGTTGGTATTACTCTAAACCCTGACGATACCCGCCGACGACATGGAATCGAGGCCTTTCCGTTGGCGGGTGTCTCTCGTCCCCATTACGCCGTCTACAATTCAGACGGTTTTAAGACGCGGCATCTACAGTCGCCAAAGCTCGGGCGAATTAAACAATGGCTGAAGCAGATTCCGGCGCTTCGCAGTTTCTTGAGAGCCATTCGCACCTGCGGTATGGAGCTGACTCATTTCGCGGCGGCAGCACGCGTGGTTCGAAGGCTAGACCGCATGATCATCCTTGGAGGAGGTGCACTGGACGATTTTTGGGGAGGGCCCTGGGGACAGCCCTGGGCTCTCTTCAAATGGAGTATCCTGAGTCGAGTTTTTGGAGTTCCGTTCTTGTTTGGCAGTATCGGGAAATCCTCCTTGGAATGGCCGCTGAGTCGTTTCTTTGTCCGAACTGCCCTTCGTCTCGTGCCATACCGTTCCTACAGGGACCGCGACTCTAAAATCGCAGTGCAGACCCCCATCGATGCGCCTAACGACCCGGTCTGTCCTGATTTGGCCTTCAGCTACCCCTGTCCCACCGTTCAGATCACACCAAACAAAGGATACCAGGACGGCCGACTCGTGGTCGGGGTCAGCCCCATTGCCTACTGTGACCCGCGTGGATGGCCCCTCAAAGATGAACGGCGCTACGCCGCTTACGTCAGCCAATTGGCGGAAATCGTGAGGTGGCTCATAAAAGAACGTCACCGCGTGCTGTTTTTCACAACAGACTACCCTGATGCCGCAACCGCCGACGACATTCGGACCATGATCTCTGGCAGCGCAATTGATGCTGACGCGATTCAAACTCTCTCCGGTTCCGCGGAACAAAGCTCCGACAGTCTTTTGAAAGGAATTTCCCGCGCCGATTTAACAATTGCCAGCCGGCCCCATGGGGTTATTCTTTCCCATCTCAAGACTACCCCCGGTGTTGGCCCTCTCTTTCGACCCGAAAGTTGATGCTCACATGAACGCCATAGGTCAGCACGACTATTGCTTAAATATCGGTCATTTGCGGCTTGACGCGGTCATGGAGCGCTTTAATGCCCTAAGAGTCCTTCGCGAACAAGAAGCTGCGCACATTGGTTCTGCCGCGCTGGGTTTTCGGCAAAAGCTCGACAGACGATATGATCGGATCTTGGGCGTATCACACTCCACCTCGTGAGTGACGACTGTCACAACCAAATCGATGCTTCCCCGCTGTCGGAAATTGGCGGCTTCCGAACTAAATGAAAAATGAATTCTGTGCGCAGGATGCCCGCTAGTAAAGACAACTCAGATGTTATAGTTATCGGCTCAGGCGCCGGCGGCGGCGTCATTGCTAAGGAGTTAGGTGAGGCAGGTTTAGAGGTTATCGTACTGGAAGCCGGCAAACGCTACCGTCCTTATGACGATTATCCCACGCACGCCATCGATTTTGAGGTGCGCGCGGGCGACGTTTTGATGGCCAACGATGCCCGCCGGGATCGCTATACCACGCCCACGGCCAAGCCGTTTAACTACTATCGGGTGAAAGGGGTAGGAGGCTCAACCCTGATCTACCATGCGATGAGTCCCAGGTTCCATGAATCGGATTTTCGTGTGCAAAGCGAGGACGGAGTTGCCGATGACTGGCCCTTGAGCTACGCCGACCTCGAGCCATACTACACAATGGTCGAATATGAGCTGGGCGTCTCTGGGCCCAATGCTGCGCACGCCAACCCCTTTGAACCACCCCGGTCCCAACCCTACCCTACGCCACCGCATGACCTGAACTTGGCCAGCCGCACCATCCAGCGCGGAGCCCACAAGCTCGGGTTGCACTTGGTGCGGGAACCTCTCGCCATCCCCACCAAAGACTGGAACGGCCGACCGGCGTGCATCAGCGCCGGGACCTGCAGCCTGGGCTGCAAAATCTCGGCAAAGTCGAGCATCGACGTCACTTACATACCCAAAGCCGAGAGAACCGGGAAGGTGCAGCTTCGCACCGAATGCATGGCTCGGAAAATTGCGATGGGGCCTGATGGAAGAGCACGCAGCGTTATATACTTTGATCCTAAAGGCCACGAAGACGAAGTTTTTGCGCGTGTAATTGTAGTGGCTGGAAATGCTGTTGAGACGGCCCGTCTGCTTTTATTGAGCAGGTCACGCTTGTTCCCCGACGGATTGGCTAACTCCAGCGGATTGGTCGGTAAGCGCTTTATGGAGCATCTGTCGGCCTTTGCTTACGGAGTCTTCCCGCACAGGCTGGATCCCTGGCGCGGGGTTCCCACCGGCGGCATCATTCAGGACTTCTACGCGACTAACTCCAAGAACGGCTTTGCGCGCGGCTGGACAATTTCCGTAGAAAATGATCGTCAGTGGCCTCTGGCGACGGCCAACAGTATTCCTGGGTGGGGATTCGAACACAAGAAGCGCATGAAAGAAATTTTCGGGCACAGGGTCGGCCTCGCCACCGATGGTGAGCAATTGCCAGACGAGCGCAACCAAGTGACTTTGGACCCGGCAGTTAGGGACAACCATGGTTTGCCGGTCCCCTTGATCATAAACACTCACTTTCAGAACGAACTGGCGATGATTCATGCGATCTCAGGCACGCTGCGAGAAATCCTGGTGGCGGCAGGGGCGCGAGAGATACAGCTAGAGAACGTTATTCCCGGCAATTCTTCGCACTATCTCGGTACTTGCAGAATGGGCAGGGATCCAAGGACTTCGGTCGTGGACCCTTGGTGCCGAACCCATGACGTGCCCAATTTGTTTATTGGAGACGGCAGCGTTTTTGTCACGGGTGCCGCAGTGAACCCAGCATTGACTATCTCAGCTTTGGCCGCCCGAACAGCTGAGGGAATCATAGCAGCGTTCAAACGCGGCGAATTTCAATGATCTTCTTAGGAACTCGGATTTTTGGTGAACGTGCCAACCATTGAGCGAACAACGTGGGATCCGCACCCCTGGTCAGCGTCGTAACCCCTTTCTACAACACCCGGGAACTCCTCGCCGAGTGCATTGAAAGCGTTCTGCGTCAGACGTATCAGAATTGGGAATACGTCCTGGTAGACAACCGCAGTACCGATGGATCGGGCGAAGTTGCTGCCCAGTACGCCTCGCGCTTTCCGGATAAGATCCGCCTCATCCGTAGGGAGTCATTCCTATCCCAAGTTCAGAATTACAATTTCGCCCTTTCGTGCATCTCGCCGCACAGCAAGTACTGCAAAATGGTCCAGGCGGACGACTGGTTGTTCGCGGATTGCATCAAGAGCATGGTAGAGTTGGCTGAGGCGCATCCTTCCGTCGGTCTCGTCGGAGCCTATCAGCTCGAAGGTGGCGAGGTGCGGCTGAGCGGTCTACCGTACCCCAGCCCCGAGGTGTCTGGACGGGATGCGTGTCGCCTCTATTTTTTGAAGGGCAAGTATCTTTTCGGTTCGCCTACCTCTTCAATGATCCGGTCCGAGGTGATTAGGTCGCGGCACCCATTTTATGAAGAGCGGCACTGGCCCTTCGAGGACGCCCACGTATGCTTTGACGCACTCAGGACCTGGAACTTCGGCTTCGTTCATCAGGTCCTGACATATTCACGCTGCGACAATGACTCAATCCTCGCGCGGATCCAATCGTTTGGTTTCTGGCTTTTCTCTCGTTTTTCGATCGTGGTCGAGCATGGCAGGGACTATCTCTCCACGGAGGAGTACGACCGCTGTTTCAAAGAGGCCGAGCAGGAATACTTCCTCTACCTGACGAAATGGGTCTGCGCACTGCGCCCCGCGACTCCGGAGTTCTGGGAGTTTCATCGGAACCGGCTAGCGTCCATCAATTACTCTTTTGATTGGAAGCAGTTGGCAAGGTACCTACCCCGTGCCGTTGCTGAAAAGGCCTGGGTGGCTTTCTGGGGCAGGTAAGACAAGCGTTCTGGCGTTACCCCGGACGGCTTGCTGAACGTTCATTGACAGCCGGCTGTTTGCGAAAGATGAAAGAAGACGACGAGTAAGGGCGCTCTCGCGATTTGGGTTCGGTGTGCGGCGCGAGGACGATGCGTAATTATCTTTAACCCGTTGACTCCTTGCATGCTCCCCGAGAAGGTCATAACCCGCACTATGATCGTGCCGAGTTGATCGGCGACGCGGCTCCCTTTTGTGTTCGGGGTCGCACAGAATCAGACACGGCGTTTTGGGGTAGTAAATTTGTAGGCTATGTGATGGAGATCGCCAAGTGCTCGATGTTTTAGGTAAGTCGAAGTGGTTGGTGGCACCTGTGTTCTTTGCGTTCTGCGTGGCGCCGACTTTTATTAGTTATCAGCCATATTTCTTCAGATGGGACGATTCGGACTACCTGCAAAGATCTATAGCGGTCAGTCGGGCCTTTTGGTCCGCGAATGTACATGGACTCGGGGTAGCGATGGTGAGCATCCGGCCCCCCGCGATGACATTGTTGGGTCTGCCTTGGGGACCGTTGGGATCCTGGGATGCCGCTGGCAAGTGCTTTATCACACTAGCTGCAGTGATATCGCTCTTGGCAGCCTCATGTTTGTATCTGTTGCTCCGCATCGGAGTGAAGCCGTTCTTCATTATGATAGCCAGTGCGTGCTTGCTCGCTTCGATCGGGCCTTACCCGCGGGGAGGGACTGTGCATGCCGTCGGGACGGCGTTCATGGCGGACGGCCTCTTCGGGTGGACAACTCTAGCGGCGGTGCTCCTTATCCCGTATGAAGTGAGGACGCCCTGCCCCTCAATCAGAGACGCTCTGGGGAGGGGCATTTTGTGGGGGTCGATACTTTCGTTGGGCGTGATGACAAAACTAAGCTTCCTTTATTTCATATTGCTTATCGTGCCGGCTCTGTTTGTCATAAAACTTCGTCACGCTGGACCGCGGCGTGCTCTTGCGACGCTCATCGCATTTGCTTGCTGGTCAGCACCGTCTGCGATCTATTTGGTTCGATGGGGCGGGAGCGCCTTTGACGATGCGAAGGCATCCTCCTTCGGACCGCTCGCGACCTTATACTATCATCCGCTGCTGCAGTTTCTCGACAGTACTATTCGAGAATCGCCGGGGTTGGTCTTCTCCTTCGTGCTGACGGCTGCCGCGCTCATATACCTTGTGATCAAAAGGCGAATAAATCTGCTGGGACCAGATTTCCTGGCGCTTTTGATCATGATTGGCTTCGGCATCGTTGTACTCTCGTCAACTAACAGGGTTATTCGGTTTGAATTTCCGGCAATCGTGGCCCTACCGTTCATGGTCGGGATACTGATGTCCGGTAAGGGACACCCAGTTCCGGGCCCATCCGCAGCTTTCGCCGCGAGTCTCGTCTTCTGTGGTTTGCTTGGGGCCGGCGTGCCGACGCGGCATCGGGCCAACAGGCAAAGTCTCGGTAGGTGCGACGCGGTCTTGGCCCAGGCTGCTAGATGCAATGCGCAGCGTATCATGCTTGCTACGGATAGCCCGACACTGAACCAGAACTTGATGAATCTTGCTATCGAGGTTTCAGTATCGGGAACCTCCGTTAATGTTGGCACTTTGGCTTACCAAGCAATGTCTGGTGTGCCGATCGAAGCGGCTTTCCGTGCGATCAGCAAATCTGATCAGGTCGTCTTTCAAGATAGCGAGGCGTTGAGTCCAGCATTTACAAATCAGCGAGCCACGGAATACGAACAATATATCCGGCAGGGTGGGCATGTTCCTATCAGGGTTGGGGATGATCTTACTCTTTACTCGATGCGGTGTAGACCTTAAGGGATTGTCTAGAAATAACATAGCCACACAAATGTTTTAGTCTATACTGGTTGCGTGGTTGAAGACACTTCGGGACGAGCGGTCGCGACGGTTGGTAGCGGCAGCAGCGAGCAAAGCGGTAGACAGACAACTATCACTTATTTGAGAAAGATGAGAAGGATAGCGATTGACTGCTTGAACCTTCCGCAAGAGATCTGTCTTGCTATAGCAGCGCGCGGCCTGAAGAAGGAAGTGGAGCGCCGGGATGCCTAGCACGGAGACGCCAAGTTTTCGGCGGTTTACCGCGGGAGAGGCAGTGGCTGCGGAGGCGCTGGCCAAAGTCATTGTTCCGTCGGACGAAGACACGCCGGGTCTTGAGGATGTCGATGTCTTCGGCCCCGCGGCCATCGCTCTACTGGATAAGTTGGTTTGCCACGTGCTCGGACCGCCATCACTTGTATGCCCATGGCCTGCTGGGCTTTGACACCTGGGTGTTCAACCAACGCGGATGCAAGTTTGCCGATATGCTGGAGGAAGATCAGATAATGTTGTTCAGGGCTGCCCAGCCAATCTATGAGGACTGGACGCCGGGCGCTGCCTTGGTCGTCAAGGCTCGGCGCGGGCTCCGTGCCGCTATCCGGGCAAGAAATGGATCGTATGTGATATCCCGGTCAATTGTATGCGCAGATCAGAAGTGTTTGCTTCCCGGTGTTTTACACGGGTCGGGTAAGTTGAATACGGCTGGACTGCGACGGTCCCCCAATGGACCAGGTATATCCGAGCCCGAGGAACCCGCGCTGACGCACGTCTGTGCCGTAGCGCATCCGGTGCCGCAGTGCTGAACATGAGCCATCGTCGGTTTTCCCCCCGCGTAATTCGTCGTATTGGGCTGCTCAGCCCGACCTCAGTCAATCTGGGGAATGCAGCGATGCAGGCGGCGATGATTGCGAATATACGGAATCGCATCACTGGCGTCGAGATCCTTGGCATTACTCTAACGCTTGACGAAGCCCGGCGTCGACATGGAATCGAAGTGTTTCCCCTGGCGGGTGTCTCCCGCCCCTATTATGCCATCCACAATTTGGAGTGTTCCAAGACACGGAATCGACAAACTTTGAAGCTGGGGCGAATTAAACGATGGCTGAAGCACGTTCCGGGGCTGAGCCGCTTTTGGAGAACCGTCCGCACCTGCGGCATGGAGCTGGCGCACATTATGGCGGCGGCAGGTGTGGTTCGAAAGCTGGACCGCATCATTATCCCGGGAGGGGGAACGCTGGATGATTTTTGGGGTGGTCCATGGGGACAGCCGTGGGCCCTCTTTAAGTGGGGTTTGCTGAGTCGGGTTTATGGAGTGCCGTTCTTGTTTGTCAGCATCGGTAAATCTTCACTGGACTGGCCGCTAAGTCGTTTCTTTGTTCGCGTTGCCCTTCGTCTCGCCGCGTACCGCTCTTACAGAGACCAAGACTCCAAAACAGCCGTGCAATCGCTCATCGATGCGAACAGAGACCCGGTCTATCCGGATCTCGCCTTTAGCTACCCCAGTCCTGTCCTCGTGAATCCCCGGGGTAACGCTCTGCCCGACGACAGACTGGTGGTTGGTGTTGGCCCTATCGCTCACTGTGACCCGCGGGTATCGCCTCTAAAGGATCAACGGCGTTATGTCGCATACCTAGCTCGGCTGGCGGAAATGGTGAAATGGCTACTAAAACAGCGCCACGATATACTGTTCTTCACGACGGACAGTATTGATGCGGCGGCCGTTAACGACATTCAAGCTATCATCTCCAGTACTCCAAGGGATGCCGACGCGATTAAGACTCTTCCCAGTAGCACAGAACAGAGCGTTGATGATTTTTTAAGAAACATCTCCGGCGCTGATCTGACAATTGCGAGCAGACTTCACGGCGTCATCCTTTCCCATTTGAATGCTACCCCAGTGCTGGCGCTCTCTTTCGATCCCAAGGTTGACGCTCACATGGACGCAATGGGTCAAAAGGACTATTGTTTAGGCATCGATCACTGTGAATTCGAGATGCTCATGCCCCGCTTTAATGCTCTAAGCAGCGTCCGCAAGCGCGAGCAGGATCGCCTCCGCTCCGCTGCTCTGCACTTTCGCTGCGAACTAGATGCGCAGTATGAGCGGGTGCTAGGTCTCTGACCGCTTGAACATTTTGTAATAAACATTTTGAATTGAACATGTTTTGGCCCATAGTAAGGGCACGGCTCGTCCAGCCCTACGTATTGAAGTGTCGGCCAAGGATCAAAAGGAACTGCGGAAGTTGGTGAGCGGCGGTGTCCAGCAGGTCCGAGTCGTACTGCGTGCCTTAGCCCTTCTGCAGTTGGCCAAAGGCGTCGCTGGGCCTCGCATTGCCGGCATAATTCCGCTGACCCCGCAGGCGATCCGAAACGTCGGCCGCTATCAGCAAGGCGGTTTAGAGCGGGCGCTGTACGAAAAACAGAGGCCTGGAGCAGCGGAGGTGCTCGACGATAGTCAGAAACAACGTTTGATTGCGATGGTATGCAGCAGCCCACCGGAAGGCCGCGCCCGTTGGACGGTGCGCTTGGTGGCGGAAGAAGCCGTCAAACGCAAATTGGTTCCTCGCGTCCGAAGGGAAACCGTTCGGATTCTCCTGCTGAGCCACGATCTGAAGGCGTGGCGGGGAAAAAAATGTGAGTGGTGGCCGATCTGGATGACGACTATATCGCCAAGATGGAAGACCGTCTTGGAAGTGTACGAACGGCCTTATGACCCGCGACAGCCGGTGGTCTGTTTAGACGAGAAGCCGATCACCCTGCACGCCGACCTGCGGCCGGCCTCGCCAGCGGTGCCGGGACGGGAAGCACTGCGGGACAACGAATATGAGCGTCGTGGGGCTGCCAATGTTTTCTGCGCCGTAGAACCCAAGGCGGGGCGCCATTTCACCTTCGCAACACCAGATCGGTCGGGTTTCGAGTTTGCTCAGGTTACGGTCACCTTGGCGATGGCATACCCGGAAGCGAAAACGATTCATTGGGTAATGGACAACCTGAACATCCATCGCCGGAAAACGCTGGCGGACGTCTCTGGCGCGGAAATGGCCGCCGAAGTCTGGGATCGCTTCAGCGTCCATTACACGCCCACCCACGGAAGTTGGCTCAATCAGGCGGAGATCGAAATCGGGATCTTCTCGCGGCAATGTCTGGGTACTCGACGCATCCCCAATCTCAGGACTCTGCGCCAAGAGGCGAAAGCCTGGAACCGGCGCATGAACTCGGAAGTTTGGCTACAAAAGGAACTCTTTCACGCAGTCAGAGACCTAGCGCAAGACTCGGCAGCGTGACTATTTTTAAAACTGCCTGCGCACTGCGTCTTGCGAGCCAGGATTCCTGGGACTTTCGCCGAAAGGGCTGGCGTCCATCAACTATGTTCTTGGATGGAAAACACTGAAATGGATACCGCGCGCTGTTCTCGAGCAAACTTTGGGGGCTTTCTGGCGCAGGTGGATTTGAACAATACGCGAGTCTGTCCGCAACCCCCCACAGAAAGATAGATCGAATGATTACACGGCAAGAAACAAGACAGCTCCCACGGCATGAGGCCGGAACAGAGCTGAACCATTTCCTGTTCATAGCCTCTGACTGGCGAACAGCGATGATATGGCCAGGGGGAATCGCCATGTATATCGATAGCCTCATGTGGGGCCTAACGAGCCTCGGCGATAGGATGAAGGTACTGGCAATCGTTGGGGCGGACGAAGAGCAGCCGGCGCGATTGCTGGAAACCTATGGACCATTGGCGATTCCGTTCCATATGGTGCAGGACACGAAACCTAATAACTGGCTGGGAAGGAAATGTGTGAGCCTGCTGGAGATCCTCCGATGTCTGAGCCCCAACTGGCGGCGTGTCTTGGAGCGGACTTCGTTTTTCGAGGCCTCGACGGCTTCGATCGCGAAACTGCAGAGGCTTCTATCGGACGAGAACCCAACGGTGGCCGTGTTTGTGCACTTCAACGCAAAACTCTATCCCCTTGCCTTGGCTTTGTTGGAGCGCCAAATACCGTATGGGATAATCGCACACGGTCTTGAAGTCCGTCGGCCGCGGAGAAATAGGAAGAACGACCTCGTTATAAGGGGATTGATGCTTAACGGGGCTAGCTGGATCGCGGCCAACTCGCATTACACTAAATCATTGCTTGAAATGTGGAGCATTCCATCTGACAGAGTTAAAGTGATTTACCCGCCGATGTCTGAAGAGGCGATGAGGGAGTCCGCTGCTTTGGAGCGTATGTGTAGAGACGATGACGATCTAAGGCTTCTAACGGTCTGCAGGCTGGTCAAGGGCAAGGGAATTGACATTGTGCTGCGCGCCCTCGATACCCTTGCAGTACGAGGAATTCCCTTCCGGTATATCATTGGCGGTGAGGGGCCCGAGAGAAAGCCTCTAGAGGCGCTTGCGGGTGAATTAGGATTGGGGGACAAAGTCCATTTCCAGGGTTCCGTTGTCGGCGACGAAAAATGGTGTCTGTTTCGGAATGCTGATGTTTTTGTGATGCCTTCGCGGCTCGATTCGACGATCCCGTGGCAGGAAAGTTTCGGCATAGCATTTGTTGAGGCTGCGGCATTTGGGGTTCCAGCAGTTGGGTCAAGAAGCGGCGGCATCCCTGATGCTGTGGTCGATGGCGAAACAGGCATTCTAGTGCCAGAAGAGTCCCCTGTGGACCTCGCAGATGCGTTGACTTTCCTCTACCGAAAACCAGAAACAAGGAAGGAGATGGGTAGGGCTGCCAGGGAACGAGCCAGGGGGCAGTTTTCGCCGAAAGCCATCGCAGCTCGATTTAGAGAAGAGGTTTCGAAGGGGGTCCGACAATGATCTCAGACCGGCGGATCAACTCTTTCGCCATCGCTGGACCTCGAATCTTAAATACTTGATATCTGCGCTTGGCCAGTCAAGGACGATGAAGACAGGCGATCTGGAGCTAGCTTACCTCCTGGACGGGCTGCGCTCGGAACGCGAGCAGGGCATCGCCATCGATGTAGCCTACCGGCACTTTTCCACGCCGAAACGCCGCTTCATCAGCCGACACGCCAAGGCACGAACAGTACACGCGCAACATGGCGGCGGGCGCTTCCACCGCGGAGATGGCGGTGATCCTGGTCGACGCGCCAAAGGGGATTCTGCCGCAGACGCGTCGACACGCCTGCATTTCCTACCTTCTGGGTTTCCGCGACTGGTGCTTGCGGTCAACAAGATGGGCCTGGTGGACTTCCGCGAGGAGATCTTTGGCACAATCGCAGACGAATTTCGCAGCTTTGCCGAGCGCCTTGGAACGGCCTCTGGGGACTTCATTCCCATCTGCGCGACCGCCGGGGACAACGTGGTCGCGCGAAGTGGGCGTACGGGATGGTACCAGGGGCTAAGCCTGCTGGAACACTTGGAGACTGTGCCGCTTTGTTTGGATCCATCGAAGAAACCCTTTCGACTGCCAGTGCAAACGGTGATCCGTCAGGGGGACTTCCGCGGGTACGCCGGGCAAATCGCTTCGGGCTCGGTGAAGCCGGGCGACGAGATCGTGGCGTTGCCATCGGAGGCCCTGCCGTGGCCTGACGGTGACCGGAAAGAAGCCTTCGCACCGCAATCAGTAACATTGACACTGGACAAGCATCTGGACGCCGGGCGTGGCGATATCCTGGCCGACTCGTCACGACCGCAGCGATACAGTCCGGCAGCACCTTTGCAAAGACCTGGGCTTCAGCAAGTTCGATCGCGACGAAAATATCCGGCGCGTTAAGCACGACTGTCGCGCCGCTCCCAGCCTCAGCCTGGACACCGAGCGGTAACCGATAGGTGAGGCTTCACCCGTGGCTCACGCAAAACGATGGAATTACGCAATAAAAGGACGGCGCAGCTTTTGCTGCATCGAAGAACTCATACACGCTTTTATCAGCTTTTACGTCTCCCGCAATACACGTAGATGTATCTGCAACGGCGCAACCTGAACAAGCGAACAAACCCCGCCTGGGTCGCTCCAAGACTCTTCATCGCGTGGGCCGCTCTTCTCGGCGTGGCTTGTCACCGTCCCGTCGGTACACCGCTCGCTCGTGTGCGTGCGCAAACCGCCACCGGACCCCTCCGTGTGAATCCAGCTAACCCTCGGTACTTCACGGATGCCAGCGGGAAAGCCATCTATCTCGCTGGCGCACACACGTGGTCCAACTTGCTGGACCGTGGCACTCTGAGCCCGCCCAAGGCATTCGACTACGCTGCTTATATCGGTTGGATGGTTTCTCACAATTTTAACTTCGAGCGCCTGTGGACGGCGGAGCTGCCGAACAGCGGCAACACGGATGACCCCTACGAGTGCGTTGTACGGCTTCCGTGGAAGTGGTTACGAACAGGTCCCGGCCGTGCGAATGATGGAGCGCCAAGGTTCGATTTCACTCAGCTCGACCAGAGCTACTATGAACGAATGCGGGCAAGGATTATCGCCGCCGGGGAGAGTGGCATTTACGTCTCCGTCATGCTATTCAACGGCTTCGAATGGCAGTTCGAAACCAATCCAAAAGATGGCAACCCCTTTCAGAACGGTAACAACATCAATGGCATTAGTTGTCCGGCCAAGTGTCCTACAGATAGCTCCCAGATGTCAACTGAAGTCTGGACCTACGAGCAGGCGTACATCCGAAGGGTCGTCGATACTGTAAACGATCTCGATAATGTGCTGTATGAGGTGTCAAACGAGGCCGGAGCTCCGTACTCGAATTCGTGGCAAGCTCGAGTTATTGAGTTTGTTAAGCGTTACGAGGCAGCCAAACCGAAACAACATCCCGTTGGTATGACGTTCCAATGGAAGGGCGGCTCTGATTTAACCCTTTACGATAGCGCCGCGGACTGGGTGTCGCCAGGGGCGCGCTTCGCGGTCGGCGATGGGACCAAAGTCATCATTAACGACACGGACCACTCCTACCCGTGGCCCGACATGAAACACGATGGAATAGCTGCACAACGTGCCTGGGTTTGGAAGAATTTTACGCTAGGTAACAACGTGGCCTTCATGGACCCCTATGTAGTGGTCTGGCCCGGGCGAAACTCTCCGGCAGGTTCAACCGCCGATCCGCGCGTTGGCGTTAGGCCGGATGATTACTGGGATGCTATTCGTGAAGCGATCGGCAGTACACTCACTTACGCAAATCGAATGAATTTGGTCGCCATGACGCCGCGGCCCTCCTTATCTAGCACACATTACTGCCTAGCGATTCGTGGTGCTGAGTATCTCGTTTATCAACCGTTCAATGAACCTTTTACTCTGAATCTCTCTGCCGGGGCGTACCACTACGAATGGTTTAATCCTTCAACGAACAGGGTTTGCTCATCCGGTACCCTCTTGGTGTCAAGCGGCGCTCGCTCAATGAGCGCTCCATTCAGGGGTGATGCGGTGATTTACCTGCGTGCGATCTCGTTCGGTGGCGGCTAGAGGGATTTGTTAAGCTCGGGCTGGAGTCTTCGCCGTGTAACGAGGGGTGATGAGGCACGAGCACTTGGGGGTGAAAGTGGATGCCGATTCGCAGGCGATCCATCCACGTGTCATATAACGATGAACATCACGGTCATTTTATGCACGTACAACCGTTGTCGGAGCTTGCTCAAAACGCTGGACAGCGTGGCAGCCTCAACGCTTCCCGACTCGGTTAGGTGGGAAGTCCTGGTGGTCGACAATAACTCGAGCGATCAGACGCCCGAGGTAGTGGAGGAATTTTGCCAACAGCACCGTGGCCGGTTTCGGTATATATTTGAGCGCCGGCAGGGCAAATCCCATGCGCTCAACACCGGGATACAGGAGGCGCGTGGCGACGTTTTTGCGTTTATGGATGACGACGTTACCGTCGATCCTGATTGGCTGCAGAATCTGACCGCATCGTTGCAGGGCGATGAATGGGCCGGCGCCGGCGGGCGCATTCTTCCGGAGGGAAACTTCTCACCTCCACGCTGGCTCGCGCTCAACGGCCCATACGCTATGCGTGGTGCCCTCGTTCTTTTCGACCTTGGCGGCAGGCCAGGGAGACTCGATTGCGCTCCTTGGGGCACAAACATGGCGTTTCGACGAGTAATGTTTGAAAAGTACGGCGGTTTTCGAACCGATCTGGGTCCCCGCCCAGGCAGCGAGATCCGCAACGAGGATACGGAGTTTGGGCGCCGGCTGATGGCCCGTGGTGAGCACTTATGGTATGCGCCATCGGCGGTCGTCTATCACGCGGTCCCGGAAAACAGGATCAAGAAGAAGTTTTTCCTTCAGTGGTGGTTTGACCATGGGCGAGCCGATATCCGGGAGGACAGCAAGCGGTGCGATTCCTGGCACCTTGGCATCCCGCACGCGATTAGAGGCATGCTGTCAGTGACGTTGAGGTGGCTGCTGGCCTTGAGTTCGCAGCGTAGATTCTACTTTAAGACCCAAATCTGGCTCGCAGCCGGGCAAATTGTGGAAGCTTATCGACAACGGCAGTCGGGCCCCACCAAGCAAACCAACACCCGAAACGCATGAACATTACGGTGATTCTGTGCGCGCGTTAACCAGTGAGCCCGCCTCGATGCTGCCCGAGTTTGGCGAGTGCAGAGTTCTGATCGTAGACGACAATTCCAGCGCTCAGGCCCCCGAAGTGGCTGACGGTCTGCTGTGTGGACTGTAAGACGGATGACGGCGATCAAGGCCTGCGTGTGTTTCGACCGAAAACGTGTAGTTTGGCAGAAGCTAGGGCGATAGGGTTATCCTACCGCCAATCGAAACGGATTTCGACAAACAAGGCCAAAAGCGAGAGCGACGGCTACGAATATAAGACGCAAATAAAAAGGTGGCCATGGTGTGCGCCCAGTTTTGATCATTAGACTTCGACATTTTTAAGATCGAATTCCATGAGTGACAGACTTTTCATTTCGGTTGTTATACCAACCTATAATCGGGCAGAATCGACAATAGCTGCTATCGAAAGCGTTCTGGAACAAACATATATCAACCGCGAGGTCATAATAATTGATGATGGCTCCGTAGACGGATCAGGTGAGTTGATTCAACGATACATCAGGCAAAGAGCGGGCCGAAGCGATGAGATTCTGTATTTTGGCCAGTCAAATCAGGGTCCAAGCGCAGCCCGCAACGCGGGAGTCACAAGAGCCCGCGGCGAATACATTGCTTTCCTCGATTCGGATGACGTGTGGTTTCCTGGCAAACTCGAATGTCAGGTCCGAGCGATGGAACAGTTTGGGGGCAAGTGTGGCGCCTGCTTCACCGATACGCAATTAGCGGACCGCTCGGGCAAGGATATGACAACATTCCGGGCTTTTGGACGGCACTACCACCAGACGTTTGGTATCGAACCTGATCCGCTGAGATCGCTTGCGCAGGCGTTTTGCGGTTTTTGGGTTTCAACCCTCCTAGTTCGGACTGATTTGATAAAACAAATTGAGGGGTTTGACCCTGATGTTCACTACGCGGAGGACCGGGATGTGTTTTTTCGGCTATCCCTTATCACTTCCTTCGCCTTTGTCAACAAGCCCCTCGCTCGGATTGATAGAAGCGTCTCTCCTCTTGGTTCAGCATGCCGGCCGTGGGAGAACGTGGAGACGCGGCTTCGGGGGCAGAAGGCGATGCTCGAAAAATGGCTAAGGATGGGTGCGGCGTTGCCGCCGGACGTACGTGAAATGGTCGGGGGAAATTTGCGGTGTGTACATTCTGCGTGGACAAACTGGTATTTGGAGAATAGGCGTTACAGTGAGGCTCGGCAGGCTGTATCTAGAGCTATGAAATATGAACCCACGCTTGGCTTGACGGTGAAGTGGGTGCTGACCTGGCTGGCGCCAGCTCTAGTGCGGAGAATTACACCAAGATCCCAGGCTTATCTTTAAGGCGGGTTTTCGTGTCTATATTGCGATTTGGTGTCTCATGAGCTGGGAGCAGCGTGTGTTCATTCTGTTTGGTGTGATCGATCGAGATTCTCAACTATGAAAGTCTTTGACAGGTACGCAGAGCATGTGAGCCGCCCCTACGTTGAGTTCCTTGATCGTTTTGGATTGGGCTTTGAGGTAAGTCATGCGAGTGGCGCGGTGGTAGAGGACCAGAGTGGCCGGAAGTACATTGACTGTGTCGGCGGCTATGGCAATCTAAATGTCGGCCATAATCACCCGCGCGTGGTTGAAGCGATGGTATGGGCCGTTGAAGGCCAACAGCCTTTTGGCTGGCCGTTTATTTCCGAGGCTCACGTCGAGTTGGCGGAAAGGCTAGCTCAGGTGGCTCCAGTTGGGCTTGAATGCTGCTTCATCGTGAATAGCGGTGCGGAAGCGGTCGATAGCGTTCTTAAGTTGGCTCGACTCGCGACCGGCCGGCTGGAGATCATCTGCTGTCAGGGCGCGTGGCACGGATTTACCCTCGGGGCGTTGAGCGTTTCAGAACCTGAAATGTGCCGAAGTTTCGGCCGCTGTTGCCAGGGGTGCGCCGCGTGCCGTTCGGGGATGCGCACGCGGCGGTCGAAGCGATTTCTCCTGAGGTTGGTGCGATGATCGTCGAGCCGATCCAATGCGAGAGCGGCGGGGTCGTACCTCCGGACGGTTATTTGAGGGACCTTGCAGCCGCTTGCGCTGCGTCCGGTGTATTGTTGGTCGTGGACGAGGTCAAGAGCGGCATGGGCAAAACCGGTAAGATGTTTGCTTGCGACTTTGAGCGGGTAACACCAGATGTGCTGTTAGTGGGTAAATCCCTTGGTGGGGGTATGATGCCGATCGGGGCGGTGATGGCGAAGCGGAAATGGTGGACGAAGTTTGGGCTGAGCTTCGCTATGACCTCTTCGTCCGGCGCGGGGAACAGGTTTGCCTGTGTTGCTGGGCTTGCCACGCTCGATGTAATCCATTCCGAGAAGCTGTGTTCAAATGCCGAAAGACAGGGTCAGTGTTTGAAACAGGGGCTGGTTGGTTTGTGTTCGACTTTTCCAGCCGCGCTGCGGGGTGTGACCGGGCGAGGTCTGCTATTGGGCCTGCATACAGCAAGCCGGAAGGTCGCGTACGAGATCGCCGCGCACTGCGTACGTCTCGGAGTCCTGATCTTGCCGGCATTTCTCGACCGCACGTGCCTACTGATCGAGCCGCCGTTGTGCATTAACGACGCTCAAACTGCTGCCGTTTTATCGGCTCTCCAGCATGCTTGCGATGCAGTTGAGCCACGACACCCCTGAATGCTTGACAAACTGAACCTGGTTGACGGAGATCAACCGCCAATCGGGTTGCTCCTTTGCCTAGGAGGCCAATATGTACACGACCACAGAATTTCCACGGAGCCTGCTGCCCTTGCTTCGGTGCCCTCGTGATTCCGGCAACCTCACTATCTGCAGTGAAATTCAGAGCGGTACCGGAGGCGTGATTCATGGGACTCTCCGTTGCAGCGAATGTTCCTCGGAGTACTACATTGAAGACGGCGTCGCACGCCTGATGACGGACGGCCTGACGGAGGAGACCAAACACGAGGTTGAGCTCAAAGACTCGGAATACGAAGCTTTACCGGATATCTTTGAGCCGCCGCCTTCCAGCTGGCGGTCAAAATATTCTGACCACATCGAGATTCCCCCACATCTTGAAGAGCTCGCGCCGCTGGCCGGTTGCAGGGTCTTGGAACTCGGCTGTGGAGATGGTCGGTTCACCCTGCTCATGGCTCAACTCGGAGCAGAAGTTCTTTCTGTTGATGTTTCCTTCGCGGGGCTGCGTACGCTCGCCCGGAACTTGTCACGCGGTGTGGCCCCGACCACTTATCAAGTAGACCACAAGTACACTGCAAAGGAGTTGTCGGACCGTGTAGGGCTGGTCCAAGCCGATGCCAGTCACTTCCATGTTTCTCCTCATAGCTTCGACCGCGCGCTCTCCGCAACTCCTTTGGACTCGCGAGATGAAAGAATGAGGATGTTTCGTACAGTTGCTGAGTCACTTAAGGATGGCGGGCGCTACGTCGCGGGCGTCGAGCACGATTCATTGCTTCGAAGAATGATGGGCATGCCAGTTGCGCGACGCTACACGCCTGGAGGTATCTTTATCGAGCATTTTAGCATCCAACAACTGCGGCGCGAATCCGCACCATACTTCTCGCAATTGCGCTTCCGGTTAATTCGTCCGCACGTTCCTTTCGTAAGATACTTCCCAACGATGCTTGCGGTTCGTGTGGCGCTTATGATCAGTGCGATGCCTCTGCTCAGGCAACTTGGCGAAATAATCCTCCTCACCGCGGAAGATCCGATACGCGCTCCCGTTGAGGGTGTGCGACGTCCTGGCAGCAAAGTCGCAAAGATGGCTTACCGCTGGTATAAGCGGGTGAGGAATGAAGAACCGATCTGGGACAAGGTTGATCGGGTCTAAAGACGCAAAACCGCGCTTCGAACGAAAGTTTGCTGAGCAACGCTCGCGGGCCATTGAAGTTGTGAAGGCTGCTGGACGCCCATGGCTCGCAGCTAAGAAGTCCCACTGACTCAGGCGCGAATGGTTGTTCGATGTCTATCGCTATCTGAATGAAAGGGGAACAGGACTCTAACAATGTGCGGAATCTGCGGAGTTGTGAACCTCAAAGGTGCGTCTGTAGACCCTGATTTGCCGGCTCGGATGATTGCTTCGATACGGCATCGCGGGCCCGACGACGCAGGCGTGTACGTGGATTCTCCGGTGGGGTTGGGGCATGCGCGCCTGAGCATCATTGATCTATCGGGCGGTCGACAGCCGATGCCGGATTCGCAACGCGCTCTTTGGATCACCTTTAATGGCGAGATCTTCAATTATATAGAGTTGACTGAGGAATTGATCAAGAAAGGCCATCAGTTCAATACCCGCTCCGACACAGAGGTGATTCTGCATCTATATCAGGAGAAAGGTGAAAGGTGCGTGGAGCGTCTCAACGGGCAATGGGCTTTTGCCATTTGGGATGCAACCCGACAGCAGCTTTTTCTTTCTCGCGACCGCCTGGGTGTCAGACCGCTGTTCTACACCCAAACGGCAGACAAGTTTCTTTTTGGATCTGAGATAAAGGCGTTACTTGCCTGTTCAGAGGTCAAGCGTGAGCTCGATTTGCAAGCGTTAGATCAGATCTTCACGTTCTGGTCGGCTGTGCCGCCGCGCACGCCACTCAAGAGCATTTGGCAACTTCCACCGGGACACTCGATGGTGGTGAAGAATGGGCAGATTCGAGTGTGGCCGTACTGGCATGTGGAATATGCGCCTGACAACGAACTCCTAGAGCAGAGAGAGCAGAAGGTTGCTGATGAGCTGCTTGCGTTGCTGATGGACGCCACTCGAATACGGCTACGGGCAGATGTGCCAGTTGGGGCATACCTGAGCGGTGGACTCGATTCCACCTTCGTGACTGCACTTGCGAAGAGGTTGGTAGGACACAGGCTCAAGACCTTTTCAGTCAGTTTTGACGACCCACAATTCGACGAGGCTGCCTACCAGAGAGAAGCGGCGGCGTTTTTAGGAACAGAACATCGGGATGTGCATTGCGCGGCCGAGGATATTGCCAGAGTGTTTCCGAATGTGATCTGGCATACAGAGCAACCCATTCTCCGCACCGCACCGGCGCCGCTGTTTATACTGTCTAAGCTGGTTCGTGACAATGGCTTCAAAGTGGTTCTGACGGGTGAGGGTTCCGACGAGATCATGGGAGGATACGACATCTTTAAGGAGACCAAGATCCGACGATTTTTGCAACGGCAGCCACAATCATCGAGACGGTCCCTCCTGCTTAGAAGACTCTATCCATACATGGAAGGCATTCAGCAACAGCCCTTGGCCTATTTAGAAAACTTCTTCCAGGCTGACGATCAGAGTCCCGGTCCCTTCTTCTCACATATGCCGCGCTGGCAGATGACGGCACGAACGAAGCTCTTCTTTTCTGCGGCCGTTAAGTCAACGCTTGGTGCCAAAGACTCGCTGGACGAAATGTTGCAACTACTGCCGGCGCGGTACCACTCCTGGGATACCTTCTTGCAAGCGCAGTTCTTGGAGACAAGCTATCTTCTTCCCGGCTACATCTTGTCCTCCCAGGGTGACCGGGTGGCAATGGCGCATGCGGTGGAGGGCCGTTTCCCCTTCTTGGATTTTCGTGTTGTCGAATTCGCCGCGAGGCTGCCCATCCGCTTGAAAATGAAGGTGCTTCAGGAAAAGTACCTCCTCAAGCGGTGCGCTGAGGGTTTGGTCCCGCGTTCCATCACGTCCAGGCCCAAGCAGCCCTACCGGGCTCCGGATGGACTGTGCTTTTTGGAACCGGTGGCACGAGAGTACGTAGACGCGTTGCTTTCGCCAGATTATCTCCGGAACACCGGCATTTTTGAGCCTGGTCCAGTAGCGAAACTTATGGAAAAGCTACGCTCAGGCAAACCGATCAGCGTGAAAGATAATATGGCTGTGGTCGGAATCGTATCGACACAATTGGTTATATGCCAGTTTGTGAACAACTTCAGTAGGAGAACAGATGCAGATCAAGCAAGAGTTGAGACAATTCGTTGTTGACAACTTCCTTTTCGGTTCCGCTCAGGACCTGAGAGATGACGCCTCGTTTCTGGAAAACGGCATCATTGACTCGACCGGGGTGTTAGAGCTGATTGCGTTTCTTGAGGAGCGCTTTGGAATCACACTTGACGAACGCGATCTCACGCCCGAAAATCTCGATTCGCTCAACAAGGTGACTAGGCTCGTCGAAATGCGATTGGTCCCACGGGAAGAGGTAGTCTAATGCAGGTCGAATCGTTCCTCGAACAGAGTGCGGAACGCTTTCCAGACAAGACGGCGATTGTCTGCGGGGACCGCAGACTGACCTATCGCGAGGTCGAAGAGCGTGCAAATCGACTGGCACACTCCCTGATCGCCGAAGGGATCGAGCGTTGGGACCGCGTCGCCGTTTATTTGGATAACTCCGTGGAAGCGGTTGTCTCCGTTTTTGCAATCCTGAAAGCGGGCGCCGTCTTTCTGGTCGTGAATCCTACTACCAAGGTCGATAAGCTCACCTACATTCTAGACAATTGTCGGGCCAGGGGCCTCATCATGCTCGACAGCAAGTTCAGGGCAATGCAGGCGGGCATCGCCAATGCCCAACATCTTGACCGGGTCTGGCTGGCCGGAAGAGCACGTGACGATGAGTTTCCACCCCACAGGCATCTAATCGCCCTAGATCCGATCCTGGACGGGCAAAACGGGGCAGTACAGCCGCCAACGAAGAAGTGTATTGATATCGACTTGGCGGCTCTCATCTATACGTCGGGTTCAACGGGCCGGCCCAAGGGGGTCATGCTGACACATCTGAACATTATTTCCGCCGCGAGCTCCATCACGACGTACCTTGAGAACACGCCGGATGATATCATCATTAATCTTTTGCCCTTGTCATTCGACTATGGACTGTATCAGGCGCTCATGGCTTTCAAGGTGGGCGGCACCCTTGTGCTGGAGCGGTCATTCACTTACCCCCACAGTGTGATCGAGACGATCATTCGCGAGAAGGTCAGCGGACTGCCGATCGTACCGACGATTTCGGCGGTGCTTTTACAACTCGACCTCTCCCCCTACCAATTTCCGGCCCTGCGCTACATTTCGAACACGGCGGCTGCCTTGCCTACGAACCACATGTTGGGCTTGCGTCAACTATTCCCCCAGGTGCGGATTTACTCAATGTACGGTCTGACGGAATGTAAAAGAGTCTCTTATCTGCCGCCCGATCAGATTGATATCAGGCCGACCTCGGTGGGGCGAGGCATGCCGAACGAAGAGGTATACATTGTTGACGAAAATGGCCGCCGAGTTCCACCGAACGTCGTGGGCGAACTAGTCGTACGTGGAGCGAACGTGATGAAAGGCTACTGGGAACTGCCCGAGGAGACCGAAGAAAGGCTAAAACCGGGCCCATTTCCCGGTGAAAAGGTGCTTTACACGGGCGATCTCTTCCGAATGGATCAGGACGGTTACCTCTATTTCTTCGGCCGGAAGGACGACATCATCAAGACACGCGGCGAGAAGGTCAGTCCAAAAGAGGTCGAAGACGTCCTCTATTCCCTGCCAGGGATTGCCGAGGCCGCCGTCATTGGAGTACCTGATGAAGTGCTAGGCCAAGCGATCCGTGCGGTCGTGACGTTGCGCGAAGGAACGCAATTGACGGAGAAGGACGTGTTGCGGCATTGTGCCGAGCACCTTGAGAACTTCATGGTGCCACAATCGGTAATTTTTATGAGCTCGCTGCCAAAGACCGGCAGTGGCAAAATCAATAAGAAGGTGGTGGCAGGGATGCAAACAGGAGAGGATGCATGAGTACGACCAGCACGTTTTCGCCAGATTGTCTACGCATCGACGTGGCAGGTGCCGCTGCGGATATCGAATCAGCGATTCGGGAAATCGTGTTCGGCAGGCTGAAGCGAAAGGGGGCCGTCGTGGCACTCTCGGGCGGCGTTGACAGCAGCGTCGTAGCGGTTCTCTGTAGCCGGGCTCTGGGCAACCAGCATGTTTTGGGGCTCATGCTACCGGAGGTGAGTTCGTCACCGGACAGCCTGCGCCTAGCCCACGTCCAAGCCTCCCGGATTGGCATCCGGACGCAGGTTGAGGACATCACTCCCATACTGACGGCGGCAGGATGTTACCAACGTTGCGCCGGAGCGATTCGTAAGGTGATTCCTGAGTATCATGAAGGTCTCAAATTTAAGATTGTGCTGCCGAATTTGCTTGAAGAAGCTGCGTACCCGATTTTTTCGGTGGTTGTGCAATTTTCGGATGGCTCGCAGAAAAAGAGCCGGCTGACTTACGAGACGTACTTGGGGTTGGTAGCAGCGATGAATTTCAAACAACGCTCGCGAAAAATGATGGAATACTACTATTCCGACCTCCTGAACTATGCGGTTGTGGGGACCCCCAACCGCCTCGAGTACGACCAGGGTTTCTTTGTCAAGAACGGTGACGGGGCGGCGGACCTGAAGCCCATCGCACATCTCTATAAATCTCAGGTCTACCAATTAGCCGCTTATCTTGATGTGCCCGAGGAGATTCAATGCCGGACACCAACTACCGACACTTATCCACTGGAGCAGTCGCAGGAGGAGTTCTATTTCACGTTGTCGCTTGAGAAAATGGATTTTTGTCTGTACGGCAAGAACCATGGTTTCAGTCCCGCAAGCCTGGCTTCGGCACTCGGAATGAAAGAAGAGCACGTGAAGCGCGTATACGACATAATCGAGTCAAAGCGACGAGTCGCCGGTTACCTCCATGCAGCTCCAATGCTTGTGAAGCAACTTGACCAAATCTGAACAGCGGACTCATTCTTAGGGGGTGACGCGGGTCGCGGCGAAGGGAGTCGTTCACGAAACCCGAGGGACAGTTCGACTGCTTCGAGGGTTGAGCCGGAGCAGAGGGGCAAGTTGGAGAAGAGCATGGGTATGAGCACTCGGGTTCGCCAAATTGCGATAGGGGCTGCCGCTGTCGGTCTGGCTTTTTTGGTTGCGACCGCCGTATCGACGGCGCTGGTCCGGCTTCCGGGTGAGGAGCGAGTTCCGGCCGGGTATCGTCGCAACCAAGCGGTCTACGTGCCGATGCGCGACGGTGTAGAAATCGCGGTGGACATTTGGCTGCCTCCGGATCTCCGCGCGGGTGCACGTGTGCCAGTACTTATGCAGACAACCCGCTATTGGCGCGCGTATCGCCCGGGATGGCTTTTTCGGGTACTCGTCGCTTTTCACCTGAAGCGGCCGGACAATCTCCTTGATCCTCAAGTGCTGCTTTTTAGCCGCCAAGGCTTCGCTGTGATTACTGCCGACGCACGCGGAAGCGGTGCCAGCGGTGGAACTCGCATCACGGAATTGTCTCCCGATGAGATCACTGACCTAGGTGAGTTAATCGGCTGGGTTTCGCGTCAGCCATGGTCGAATGGACGCGTCGGGACGTTTGGCGGGTCTTATTCGGGGAATACTGCTGAGCTCGCCGCCGTCTCCGAACATCCAGCTCTGCATGCCGTGGCGCCGCTTGATAACGATTTCGACATAATGCTCGGCTGGGCGCGGCCCGGTGGCGTCTATAACGCCGGCGCGATGCAGCCATGGAGCGACTACGTCGGCGCGCGGGACCGCAACGACGTTTGTGCCGCTTTTACTGGTTTGAGGTGCTTGTACCACCGCCAGCTGACGCCTGGTGTAAAGCCCGTGGACGCCGACCCGACGGGAGCGCATCTGGCAACAATCTTATCGCACCGGCATAACCCACCGGCTGTACAGAGCTTCGGTGAGCCGGAGTTTCGAGATGACCGCATCCAGACGGTGACAGGACCTGTCAGTTTGGACCAGATCACGCCCTACGGCTTGCGAGCGCGGATCGAGGCCTCCGGGGTGCCGATGCTGGTTTGGTGCGGTTGGCTCGACGCAGGAACGTGTGACGGTTCGCTCAGTCGCTACCGCAACTTCAAGAACCCGCAGCAGTTAGTAATTGGCGCCTACTCCCACGGCGGCGTCTACAACGTCGATCAATTTCTTCCTTTGAACAAGCACACGCCACCCGAACCCCCATTTGAGGAACGGGATCGCATCGAAACTGCGTTTTTCAATCACTTCTTGCGCGGGGACCATCCTGCACCGTTTGCTTCCAGCGTGACCTACTACACCATGGGGGAAGGAAAATGGCATACTAGCGCAGTTTGGCCGCCAGCGGGGCTTAGGGTGAGGCGCTATTATCTCTTGGGGGCTGCAGGCTCTGTTTCGGCTGGGGGGGCGGGTAGATCCAATGCCGGCGAAGAGCGCTCACTGAGCTTACTACCACCGACACCGATAAGCGCTAGCGACTCCTACACGGTAGATTTTTCGACAAGCACAGGCATGAACAACAGGTGGCACCAGGGCAGTGACATTATTTACCGAGATCGCGCTGCGGAAGATAAGAAATTGCTTACTTACACAGGAACACCGCTCAACACGGACGTGGAAATTACCGGTTCTCCTGTGGTCACACTCTACATCGCTTCCAGTCAAAGCGACGGCGCCCTTTTTGTTTACCTTGAGGACGTTTCGCCCGAAGGCCGCGTCACGTACATCACAGAAGGAATTATTCGAGTCATTAATAGGAAGGCCGCGAAAGGCCCATTGCCTTATACTCCGCTTGGCCCACAGCACAGTTTTCTTCGCGCGGATGCCGAGCCGCTTGTGCCTGGTCAGGTGGCGGAGATCTCTTTTTCACTTCTCCCGACCTCAGTGGTCCTGCGCAGGGGTCACCGCATTCGTTTGGCACTAGCCGGGGCAGACTCCTCGATGTTCGAGCGTTGTCCCGTCAAGGGCACGCCTAAGCTCAACGTGTATCGTGAGAAGGAGCGCCCTTCCTATCTCGAGTTGCCGATGAGAAACCGGTAGCGCCGCTGTGTGGATTTCTGGCTCCTGTCCCAAGAGTGTAATTGCAGTTGACGGCCTTTCAATACAAGGGAGTTCCCGCCCCTCTGAGCGCAGTGATTCATTACCCCTCCGGGGCATGGTCGGCGAGATTCTTGACGGCTTGAAAGATCTCTTTCTAATGGCCGAGTTTACGCCGCGCGGCTCTGCGATTGAACGTCCAGTACAGCGCTCAGCATTCTGTCAGGCTCTAACGCTCCATCCGCTGCGTTCCGTCGCTACTGGCCAATCGATATACGTCGCCACAGACACTTCCCGCGCCCGCTTGTGCCGGACCCCCATATGTGCAAAGTCGTTTCCGATCGTTACCGCTGTCCCGAGCAGTTTTTCAGAACAGCTTTAACCGCTCCGCTGTCCGCTGAGAACGGCTACTTCCGGTTCGGCCGCGATCTTCTCTGTTACGGCCGATCGTGTTCGATGACTCCGGCCGCATCTTCCGACGGTAACCTTCCCGATTTGCTCGAGGAGGTACGGACAGACAAGCCCGACGTTCAGCTTCCCTTTGACTCTACCCAACTGGTTGACAACCTTACCCATGAGCGTTACTTGACGAATTCGCATGAAACCTCCCCCGGCGGCGCCCCGAACCCTCTGTTGAGCGAACTCTACTACTCGGTGCGTCCCTTTCTCCCTCCGTCCCTCCGCATCCAGCTTCAGAGAATGTACTTCCGCGGCTGGGAAAAGATCACCTTCCCCGCCTGGCCGGTCGATCTGACCGTGGAAAGGTTGCTTGAAACCGTTTTGTTGCTTTGCATGAAGTCCCGCCGGATCGACACCGTGCCCTTCATTTGGTTCTGGCCTGACGGCGCTTCCAGCGCGGCGATTCTGACCCATGACGTCGAAACTGCGCAAGGGCGGGACTTCTGCCCCCGCTTGATGGACATCGATGAGTCTTTCGGATTTCGCACCTCCTTTCAGATCGTACCTGAAAAAAGATATTCGGTTACGGCGGCGTTCCTTCAGGAAATCCGGGACCGTGGGCACGAGATCAATGTTCAGGATCTCAATCATGACGGCAAACTCTTCCGTGACAGGCAGCGGTTCCTGTCCCGCGTCAAAGCCATAAATGAATACGGTCGCGTCTGGAAGGCAAAGGGATTCCGGTCTGCGGTCTTGTATCGAAACCTCAACTGGTACGACGCGCTGGAGTTTGAATATGACATGTCGGTGCCCAACGTCGGGCACCTGGAGGCGCAGCGTGGGGGATGCTGCACGCCGTTCCCCTATTTCATCGGCCGGATCCTCGAGCTCCCGCTCACCACAACACAGGACTACTCTCTGTTCCACATCCTGCGCGAGCACCGAATTGATCTCTGGAAAGCCCAGGCCAGACTGGTCATGGAAAAGCACGGCCTGCTGAGCCTTCTCACCCATCCGGACTATTTGCTCGACAATCGCGCCCAAAGCACCTATCGGGCTCTGCTCGCTTTTGTGGCTGAGCTCGAATCCGAGTACAAGATGTGGATCGCCTTGCCGAATCAGGTCAATGAGTGGTGGAGGCAGCGGAGCAAGATGACCCTGGTTCCGGACGGCAACGGCTGGCGGATTGAAGGCCCCGGCAAAGAGCGCGCCCGGCTGGCCTATGCCAAACTCGATGGCGACAGACTGCTCTACACCCGCGAGGCGTTTGTTCCTGCGGCCTCATAAGCACCTCAACCGGACGTTGTGCCCTTTCTGTGTGCGCGTGCCTTGGGAAAGGTGCGCGTGCTCGCGTTGTTCATTCCGGAAACGGAATCTCCCCCGATAGTCTCCTCTTGGACCGCGTGGTGGCGGCAACATTGGGCGTGCGGTCCATGGTGGAAGACATGAGCCCGATTCTGAAGGCGGCTCGGTGTTACGGCAGTGCGTCTACGGCGCAGAAGCATTGATCCACTGGTGGACTGAACCGTCAAAGCTGTTCAAAGGAGAGAGACGATTATGCGAGTCACGGTAATTGGAACTGGATATGTGGGGACGGTGACGGGCGCCTGCCTGGCGTACCTGGGACACCGGGTGACTTGCGTGGATAAGGATGGGGCGAAGATTGAGCAGTTACGGCGCGGCGAACTGCCGATCTACGAACCGTACTTGCTGGAGTTGGTTGCGCTCGCAGCGGCGCGGGGCGGGATTGATTTCGAAACCGAGCTGGCGGGGGCGGCAGCGGCCAGCGACATCATTTTCATCGCGGTGGGCACACCGCCCCTGGCTAGCGGGGAAGCGAACCTGAGTGACCTGGAAGCGGCGGCGCGCAGCATCGGGGCGGCGATGGACAGCTCCCGTTTCCGAGTAGTCGTGAACAAATCGACCGTGCCGGTGGGAAGCGGGAACCTGGTGGAGACTTTGGTGCGAGAAGGCATCCAAGAGGCGCGGCTCGCAGATCGGCGCGGGATCCGATTCGGCGTGGCGAGCAACCCGGAGTTTCTGCGGGAAGGGTGCGCGATTGCGGATTCGCTCTATCCGGACCGCCTCGTGATCGGCGCGGTGGACGAAGAGACGGTGGCGGCGATGCGCAAGCTTTACGAGCCGCTGGTGGAGCAGAGCTTCGATGCGCCTCCGGGCGTGCCGCGGCCGGCTGGCCTGAAGACGGTGCCGCTGGTGGGCACTACGCTGACTAGCGCGGAGATGATCAAGTACGCGGCCAACGCGTTCCTGGCGATGAAAATCGGTTTCGCCAACGAGATTGCGAACATCTGCGAGCGCGTAGGGGCCGAGGCGACGGAGGTGATGACAGGCATCGGGCTGGACTCGCGCATCGGGTCGAAGTTTTTGAATCCCGGAGTGGGTTGGGGCGGAAGCTGCTTCGGCAAAGATATCCGGTCGCTGTTGCACACGGCCCGCGAGTACGGGTATGAGAGCCGGCTGCTGCAGGCATCGCTGGATGTCAACACGGCGCAGCGGCAGCTGGTCATCCAGAAGCTGCAGGAGAAGCTTTTCGTTTTAAAAGGGCGGACCATCGGGCTGCTGGGGCTGGCTTTCAAGCCGGACACCGACGATCTGCGTGACGCGCCCAGCCTGCACATCGCCGAGCGGCTAGTGCAGTTGGGCGCGCGGGTGAAGGCGTACGATCCGGTCGCCATGAATGCCTGCCGGGAGCAGCGGCCCGATTTGAAGATCCGGTATTGCGAGTCGGTGCGCGAAGTGGCGGAGGAATCGGACGCACTGGTGGTGGTGACGGAGTGGGAGGAATTTCGGAGGCTCGACTTGGCGGGACTGGCGCGCGCGATGTCGACCGCGATTCTGGTGGATGGGCGTAACCTGTTTGCGCCGGAGGCGCCGATTGCGGCGGGGTTTGACTATAGCGGTATCGGACGCTCGCCGCGGGCTAGCCGGGGGTTCCCCGCCGGGGCAGCGCGGCAGTTGAAGCTGCAACGCGGGCGGCGGCTGGTGGGACATACCTGAACTCCCGGAAGTCGAGACCTCCATTGAAAGTGTCGTGGAATACGTGAGTCGGAAACTAAGCACGGCGGCTACGCCGAAAGGTCGCGAAGCTAGCGCTGGAAACCCGGGGCTGCGTATGAGCACCTGCCTTGCGGTTTCGCCCGATGTTCTGCGCATCGATGCCGCCAGCGAAACAGAACGAATCGTGGCGGGCATCCGCAACATTGTCTTCCAGCAATTGAACCGCAGAGGAGTTGTGATCGGTGTTTCCGGAGGAATCGACAGTAGCGTTGTGGCCTTTCTATGTGCGCGTGCCTTGGGAAAGGAGGGCGTGCTCGCGTTGTTCACTCCGGAGACGGAATCTTCCTCCGACAGTCTCCGCCTGGGGCGCATGGTGGCGGAAGTATTGTGCGTGCGGTTTACGGTGGAAGACATAACCCCGATTCTGAAGGCGGCGCAGTGCTACGAACGCCGGGATGAGGCGGTGCGGAGGGTGGTTCCCGAGTATGGAGACGGCTACCGATGCAGGATTGTGCTGCCGAGCGCGCACGATCCGCAACGCTGCGCGCTTTTTTCGGTCGTTGTGCAGGCTCCGGACAGGCAGACGCAGTGGGTGCCCGTGAGCGCAGAGGCCTACTTGAGCATTGTCGCGGCTACGAACTTCAAGCAGCGCGTCCGCAAGATGATGGAGTATTACTACGCCGATCTGCTGCAGTACGCGGTGGCGGGGACGTCGAACCGTCTGGAGTACGACCAGGGCTTCTTTGTGAAGAACGGCGACGGGGCGGCGGACGTGAAGCCCATTGCGCACCTGTATAAATCGCAGGTTTACCAGTTGGCGGCGTACTTGGGGGTGCCGCAGGAGATTCAGATGCGGCCGCCGGCGACGGAGATCTATCCGGTGGAGCAATCGCAGGAAGATTTGTACTTCATGCTGTCGTTGGAGATGATGGATTTCTGCCTTTACGGAAAGAACAGCGGGATACCGGCGGCAGACCTCAGTGCAGCAGCGGGGCTGAACACAGACCAGGTTCAGCAGGTTTACGATGCGATTCAAGCGAAGCGCAAGGCGGCGCAGTATCTGCGTGCAGCTCCGGTGTTAGTGGGGGAGGTCCTGGAGGTTTGAGGTTTCGCCGATAGGCGGTAGTGTCACGATGACCGACATTCTAAGCACAGCACACGCACCGGTTCGCATTGCCGGGGCGCGCCCGAGGGCGGTTTATCAGATTCAGCCGCTTCAGGACCCCAGATGGGCCGAGTTCGTGGATAGGCATCCGCGCTGCTCTGTTTTTCATACGGTCGCATGGCTCAATGCGCTTCACCGAACTTATGGATATCAGCCCATAGCTTACACGACATCTCCGCCGGGCATCAGGTTAGAAGACGGCCTCGTCTTTTGCCGTGTGGCGAGCTGGATCACTGGACGGCGCCTGATCTCCCTTCCATTTTCTGATCACTGCGAACCGCTGGTGAACGATGCTTCAGACGCGCAAATATTCTTCTCCGCGTTAGAGCAAACCCTCCATCGGGAAAAGTTACGTTACATCGAAATCCGCCCGATGCAACCCCTCGCTGACGCGACTAGCCTTTGCCGTTCCATGCAAAGCTATTGTTTTCATCAGATCGATTTGCGGCCGGATCTCACAACGCTTTTCGGCAATTGTCACGAGAGTTCTACGCAAAGAAAGATCCAGCGAGCAGAGCGGGAGGGTTTGATTTGCGAAACTGGACGGTCCGAAACGCTTCTTGATGCTTTCTGGAACCTGCTTCTCATGACCCGGCGGCGGCATCAGATTCCTCCACAGCCAAAGAGATGGTTCCGCAATCTGATCAACTGCTTCGGCGACGCGCTGCAGATCCGAGTCGCATTTAAGGATCAGCAGCCCGTGGCCTCGATCCTGACGCTCCGACACAACGACACTCTGGTCTACAAGTACGGCTGCTCGGATACCCGCTTCAATAACCTGGGGGGCACCCAGCTATTGTTCTGGAGATCGATCCAAGAGGGAAAGCGTGATGGTTTGCGCGTATTCGACTTAGGGCGCTCCGAGTGCGACAATACGGGGTTGATCACATTTAAGGATCGCTGGGGTGCCGTACGCTCTGTATTGACGTATTCAAGATTTGCTGCCGCCGGAGATGTGAAAGGCATGTATCGGCCTGCCAGCTCACACTGGAAAATGAGGGTTGCGAAAGGCGTATTGGCCCATCTGCCCGACAGTATGTTCTCGTTGGTCGGCAATCTGCTTTACAGACACATGGGCTAACCGGGCTAACCCGCTAACCCCAATTTACAAATGATCGAATTCTTTACGAGATCTGCCACGGCAGAACGAACTGCCCAATACCTCTCGTTTGGGTCATTCACAGTACTGGGGTCCATCATGTTTCGGGTGCCGTTAGACGCACTGGCAACCCTGGCGTTCCATGATGAACAACCTAAACCCCACCGCTTCAGCCGGAGTGGTCAGCATGACGCCTAAACGCATTGTGGTCACCGGCGGAGCAGGCTTCCTGGGAAGCCACCTGTGTGACCGCCTAGTCAGTTCCGGCGCCGAGGTCGTCTGCCTGGACAATTTCTTCACTGGCTCGAAAAGCAACGTCGCTCAGCTTCTTTCCCACCCCCGCTTTGAAATCGTCCGCCACGACCTCGTCCATCCCATCCTGCTCGAAGTGGACCAGATCTACAACTTCGCCTGTCCCGCCTCTCCGGTTCATTATCAGTACAACCCGGTGAAGACGGTCAAGACGAATGTGCTGGGCACCCTCAACATGCTGGGATTGGCGAAGCGCGTCCGGGCGCGCATCTTGCAGGCATCCACATCGGAGGTGTATGGCGACCCCAAGGATCATCCTCAGGCGGAGTCGTACTGGGGACATGTCAATCCAATAGGCCCTCGCAGCTGCTATGACGAGGGTAAACGCGTCGCTGAAACACTAATGATGGACTACCATCACCAGAACGGAGTGGATATTCGCATCGTACGGATTTTCAACACCTATGGCCCCCGGATGGCAGTCAATGATGGCCGCGTAGTGAGCAACTTTATTGTGCAGGCGCTTCGCAATCAGCCGATTACCATCTATGGCGACGGCAAGCAGACACGTTCGTTCTGCTATGTATCGGACTTGATCGAAGGCGTCTGGCGCCTGATGAATACCGAAGGGCTGACCGGACCCGTCAACATCGGCAATCCGAATGAGTTCACAATCCGCGAGTTGGCGGACATGGTGGTTTCGCTCACCGGCTCGCGGTCCGACATCGTTCACCGTCCGCTTCCCCAGGACGACCCCTTTCGGCGGCAACCGGACATATCATTAGCCACGGAAAAGCTAGGCTGGCAGCCCATGGTGCCGTTGAAAGAGGGGCTGGTACCCACGATCGAGTACTTTGAACGACTCTTGTCCGAGGATCAGTAGGGATGACTCTTGCCCACCGCCTAATCTGACTCCCTACTCTCACTTCGGTGATCGTCGGCAGCCTCGCGCCCGCCATGCGTCTGATCGATGGCGCTATTATCACGGACAAGGTTGAGCACTTTCGCCCACAAGGGAACTACGGAGTAGTCTGACGCCTTTTGGCTGATGCTTCCGTCCGTCCCCGGTATGAGCGGCTTCGCTGCGGCCCTCGCGGCCCGCAGATGATGCAGGGCATTTCACGAATCCACGCCAAGTACGCCTTGTCGTGCGGCGGTTCTTTGCGCGTGGGGGAGGGGACGAGTGGGCCCGGTGCTGCAACTCGCGTCCATGGATCGCACTGGCGAGATACGAGCGCAGCTGATTTGCGCTGAGCCTGGTCGGTCAGGGGAGGTGGCGGCGGGCCGGGGACCCGCTGCGGTGTCGGGACCGACCGCACGGCTGACAGCCTCCCAGACCCTGGTTTTGCGGGCAGGGCGAAATTGGAACTTGGTTGAGCCAAAGACGGCCCCCAAAGAAAAAACCTGCAAACAACTGCACTTCGAAGGATCAAAAGTTGGCTACTGGGTGTAGAATACCTAAAAGCCTGGAGCCAAGACGAAATCCGCGTGAAGATTGTCGTTGCCATCAAACAGGTTCCGACGCGCGATTCGCAGTTGTCGATCGCTTCCTCGGGAAAGTGGATCGAAGAAGCGGACCTCTCCTACGAGATCAATGAGCTAGACGCCTACGCTCTCGAAGCGGGGCTGCAACTCAAGGAGGCGCACGGCGGGGAGGTGCTAGCGCTGTGCGCGGGTCCGGCGCGCGTGGCGCAGACCATCCTCGAGGCGCTGGCCAAGGGCGCGGACCGCGCCATCCATATCGAAGAGCAAGCCGCCACGGCGCTCGATCCGCTGGCCACCGCGCGGCTGCTGGCGGCGGCGCTCCGGAGCGAGGCTCCCGACCTGGTCCTCACGGGGCCGCAATCCGACGATCTGGGGTACGGCCAGACCGGCGCGATCCTGGCGGAGCTGCTGGGCCTGCCGCACGCCACCATCGTCATGCACGTGGAAAAGCTGGACGGTGGCATCCGCGTGAAGCGCGAGCTCGAGGACGGCTGGTTCCAGCATGTCGAAATGCCATTGCCCGCCCTGCTCACCATTCAATCCGGTATCAGCAAGCTGCGCTACGTCACGCTGATGGGGGTCAAGAAGGCCAAGACCAAGGAGGTCCGGCGCGTCACGGCGGCCGATCTGGGGGTGGCGCCACTAGCGCCCAGCGTGACCATGGAACGGTTTTGCTTCCCCCAGCGCACGAAGCGCGCCCAAGTATTCGAAGGCAATCCGCAGGATGCGGCCGCCCAACTGGTGGAAAAGCTGAGATTCGAGGCGCGCGTCATATGAGCATCCTGGCGGTGATGGAGCAGCGGGGGGGCGTCTGGAACCGCATGTCCTTCGAGACCCTGGCCGCGGCCCGCCAGTTGGCGCGGGAACTGGACACCACCGCCAGCGCCGCGGTGCTGGGGCAGTCCATCGGCCACCTCGCCGCGGAGTTGGCGTCCAAGCATCTCGAGAAAGTGTACGCGGTGGAGCACGCGCTGCTCGAGGACTACACGCCGGATGCTTACTCCATCGCGCTGCGGCAGCTTGTGGAGCTGGCAAAGCCGTCCATCGTGCTTTTCCCGCACACCTACCAGGTTCGCGATTTCCTGCCCAAGCTGGCCGCCTCGCTGGGCAGGGTTGCGGTGAGCGACGCCATCTCGCACCGCGTCGACCAAGGGAAGCTGGTTCTGACGCGGCAGCTTTTTCAGGGCAGGATCAGAGTGGACGCGCGCTTTGCCGGCGACGCTCCTCACTTCGCGTCTTTGCAAGCAGGTGCGTACGCCCCGGACCAGCCGGACCCAGAGGGCACCCCGCCGGATGCGGCGGACGCCGCGCACCCCGCCGCGGCGGTCGAGAAGTTCGCACCCCGCATTTCCCCGGGCGAGATCCGCACCAGGCCGCTTGAGCTATTCCGCGAATCGCAGCGGTCGGTGAACCTGGGCGCAGCGGAGATTATCGTGTCGGTGGGACGCGGCATCCAGGAAGCCGGCAACATTCCGCTAATTGAGAAGCTGGCGGAGGCGCTGGGCGCCGAACTGGGGGCGTCGCGCCCCATCTGCGACGCTGGCTGGCTCCCCAACGAGCGTCAGGTCGGCAGCTCGGGGCAGACCGTCGCACCCAAAATGTACATGGCCATTGGAATTTCCGGCGCCATCCAACACCTGGTGGGCATGAAGGCATCGCGGACGGTAGTGGCCATCAATAAGGACCCCAACGCCCCTATCTTCGAGGTGGCGGATTACGGAATTGTGGGAGATCTTTTCCAGGTGGTGCCAGCACTCGTCGAGGCCCTTCAAAAGTCCAAATAACAGCGCACGTTGGCGAGTCCTGGTCGAAACATACTGTCACTGAGTCCTTGTGAGGATTTGTAAAATTACATGGGCCTTTGACTTTTCCGCTCTACGCCAGCTATACTTTTCCATTCCGCGCCCCAGCGATTATACCATCGCGCGGGGGAATGTCACGACGCTCGGTTCGGCCGTTTAGGCCGCTCCTCAGGGAGTCCCGCCGCTACGAGCTGCGCGATATCCAGCAGCTTGGGCAGCGCTTGGGCCAGCGCGCCCAGGGCGTCGTGGAACATCGACTGGCAGAACGGACAGGCCGTGGCGATGGTCTGCGCGCCCGTGCCCACCAGCTCTTCGGCGCGCTCCACGTTGATGCGCTTGCCGTTCTCGTCGCCCAGGAACATCTGGCCGCCGCCGGCGCCGCAACAGAAGGAACGCGCGCGGGCGCGGCGCGGGTCCACTACATCGACGAAACGCGCGATCGCTTGGCGCGGCTGATCGTATACGTTGCGGTAACGGCCCAGATAGCAGGGGTCGTGGAAGACCACTTTTCCGGGAGGCAAAGCAGCGGGGAAGGCCGGCAAACGGGCCAGCAACTCGCTGTGATGCTCGATTTCGAACGCCGCGCCGTACTCCCGCCAGTCGGTGCCGATGGTGCGCACACAGTGCGGGCAGATGGAAACCATCTTGCTAGGCCCGGAGGGGCCCCCGGCCGCGCGCAGGATTTCGATATTGGCTTCGGCGAGTTGAGAGACCGCCAGGTCGTTGCCCAGGCGGCGGGCCGGATCGCCGGTGCACTTCTCCTTGCGCAACACGCCGAAGGTCACGCCGGCGTGGCCGAGGACGCGCGCCAGGGCGAGCACGATCTCGCGGCCTTGCGGGTCGTATGCGCCCATGCAGCCGAGCCACAGGCAGTACGCCTGGGTGCCGTCGTAAATCGGCAGCCCATGCTTCTCGATGAAATTCCGGCGCTCGGCGGCGGGGAAGCCGAGGGCGTTGCCGTGGCGCTCGAGGTTCAGGAACAGGCGGGCGCCGTGCTGGTCCTCCCACTGGCCGGTGTTCACGGCGGCGCGCCGCAGGCCGGCGATCACGGGCAGGTGCTGGATGCCCACGGGACACTGAAACTCGCAAGCGCCGCAGGTGGTGCATTGGAACACGGCCTCCGGGGAAATGTGCCGGTCCAGCAGCGCGGCTTGGCCCGCCGGTCCGAACTGGTCGAGGTAGCCGCGCAGGCCGAGGACGATCTCCTTGGGGTTGAGAACCTTCCCGGTGCGGAAAGCGGGGCAATGCTCCGTGCAACGGCCGCACTCCACGCAGGTGTAGGCTTGGAGGGCGTCGATACGGGTGATGTCCTGGCCGGCGCCGAGGCCGAAATCCTGGTCGCCTTCGAGCGGCGGGATGGCGCTGAAACCGGCGCGCCGCAGAAACACCGTTACGGGGCTGAGCGCCAGGTGCAGGTGTTTCGTGCGGGGGATCAGCGGCAGAAAAATGGCCAGCGCCAGGGTGTGCGCCCACCAGTTGGCCTTGCCCGCGGGCGTGACTGGCGGAAGCCACAGGCCGTCGAGCCAGGTCGCCATCAGCAAGAAGATCAGGAGCGCGATCACGCCCGATTCCGGCGACAACTCCCCCAGCCACACCGGGCGCACGAAGAAGCGGCGGATAAACAGGGCGGCGATCGCCACCGCGACGGCTACGGCCCACACGGCGACGAACCCGAGATAAAACCTTCCGAAGGCGGTTTCAGAGGAGAGAAAGCGCGCGCCGAACGCGGACGCGAGGTGATCGAGGGTGGCCAGCGCAAAGGCGCAGAAACCCCAGAAGACGAAGGCATGGGCGATGCCGGGCAGGGGTCGCTGGCCGATCACCTTGGTTTGCGCGACGACTTCCCAAAGGAACCGGCGAATGCGCGGGCCGAGCGGCGCAACCGCGAAACCGGAGGTGGCACGCGAGCCGCGGATGGCGCCGAGGACTTTGCTAAATCGCAGCCAGAACAGCGCCAGAGACGCGGCCATCAGCGCGACCAGGGCGGACCGCTCCATCCACGACGTGCCGGTCATATCAGTTAGAATAAGGCTTTTCGGAGGATACTTGCGCATCGTCGTCTCGGGGGCCGCGGGATTCATTGGATCGCACATGTGCGACCGTCTTCTGAGGGATGGCCACAGCGTGGTGGCCCTGGATAGTTTTATGACGGGGAACCGCTGCAACCTGGCGCATCTCGAAGGCGAGGCGCGGTTTCATTTTCTCGAGCGCGACATCACGCAGCCGTTCTCGATCGAGGGTCCCGTCGATGGCGTGGTGCACATGGCTTCTCCGGCCAGCCCCAAGGACTATCTGGAGCATCCGATTGAAACGCTGGAGGTGGGATCGATGGGGACGCGCCGCATGCTGGAACTGGCTCGCGAAAACCGCGCGCGTTACCTGCTGACTTCCACTTCGGAATGCTACGGCGACCCGCTGGTCCATCCGCAGGTGGAGAGCTACTGGGGGAACGTCAACCCGGTGGGGCCGCGCTCGTGCTACGACGAAAGCAAGCGTTTCGCGGAAGCCATCACCATGGCGTATCACCGCAAGCACGGCATGCGGACCAACATCGCGCGCATTTTCAATACCTACGGGCCGCGCATGAAGCTGGACGACGGGCGGGTGGTGCCGGCGTTTATGGACCAGGCCCTCCGTGCGCGCTTTGCCGATATCCGGGTGCTCGGGTGGGAGCCGCGCGTGCCGCTGGAGGAAAGGCTGCGCCTCACGGTGGAGTATTTCCGCGGGCTCGGTAGCGGCCGGAAGCCGGTATAGTTTCGGTTACACCGGTGGGTGGCGTCCGGGTGGCGAAACAGGCAGACGCAAAGGACTTAAAATCCGCGTCCAACGTGGCGGTCTCCAAGGATTCCCGCGCAACGGCGGAAAAATCCTGGCCGAAGCGCCAGGCCTGGCGCTCCGACCACTCCGTGAATAACCCTTCGATAGAAGGCACAGCGCGGCGAAGCCGCAACCAAAGGCAGGGCCGGATTGATGGACTAAAGAGGTTGGTGATTGAGGGATGTTAAGACTGGGGATGACGGAACAGAATCGTCGCGGGCGGCAAGAAAAGCGGCGGTTAGTAGCACGGACTGGGGCCCTGCGGTAAATTCTTGTTGCCGATCAATCCAGATCGAGAGCGATGCGGAGCGCGCGTGCCAGTTGTGACATGGTCTCCTGGGACAGTGTTTCGCGGAAATGGAGCAGGCCGGCTTTGGACAGAACCCTGGTTTGCTCGGCGAGTGCGACGGAGTCCATAGTGAGCCCGCCCTCGGGGGCGCGAACCAATACGTGGCTGGGGTAGAGCTTACGCTGCGGACGGAAAGTGGTGAAGGGCACGATCGAAGCCACGATGCCGCTGCCGAGGAGGGCATTGCGGCTGACAATCACGACCGGGCGCGTGCCTCCTTGCTCGGGGCCCTCAACCGGGTCGAGGCGGGCGTCGTAAACCTCGCCACGCTTCAATGGTCCCCCAGCACGAGGTTTTCCCAAGTTTCGCGATCAGAGGTGTCGAAATCGCGCATGATTCGGGCGCTTCAGCCTGGTAGTCGGGATCGGCGGCCATGAGTGCGAATTCGGCATCGATGGCGGTGCGTTCGCGGCGGCGGAGTTCGGTTTCGACCGCGAGGGTGAGGAACTGGTTGCGGTTGGCGGCGGACCCTGTACGGATCAGCTGGTCGATAGCGGCCAGCAGATCTTCGGGCAGGGCGACGGTTGTGCGGTGCATCCTGTTCATATAATTCGGGATTGGGATAATCGCGGAGGATCGAGTCCTGAATCTGGCTCTTGAGTCTATCGAATTGGGCATGAGGCGAGTCGGGACGCGGCATCGGTCCATGACATTATTACACCCAGCACGTCGGGGTTGAACGGTTCTGCGAAAAAAATTCTGCCATGTAATGCCGCTGGCTCGCGCCGCTCGGCGCATCGCTCGATAAAAGCGCTGCGAAATGGTATTGCGCGATTGCCCAAACCGGGCTTCGAACTCTTGAGCGGTGCAGTCGCGCAGCATCATCGGACCATTTCGCGAACGTCGTGTAATCCCTGGCGGTCGAGCTCCTTCATGAGCCGATCCAGCGTGTCTTGTGCCTCCAGACGCGATACCAGATCGAACTGGTCCTGTAAACTCTCCAGCTTGGCGCAGAACAGCTCGACTTCCGTCTTGCGGCGTACCCGCCGGCCGCCGACGCGAAGATCCTCGGCATACCAATGCGCGCGCTTCAAAACCCGGAGGCTTGGCTCGTCACCCAGATCGCCGCCGTGTTTCCGGGACAGTGAGTGCACCGCGTGCTCTGTGATCTCCGATACACGCCAAACGTCGTTCAGGACGCGGCTCGCGATCTTCCTCAGCGGATCGGCGATCGGTACAACGCCCTGCTCCACCCACGCGCGTTGGATCGGGTTTCCATCGGGGTCGATATCCCCGATGCAGATTGGAACAATAGAAGAATTACACTCCTCGTTGTAATTAAATAATATGTCTGATCTGATGTTTATTTTAGCGTCCATTATGGCATCAGTACAGATTCACCATCACGCCGCGTCCAACGTGGCGGTCTCCAAGGGTTCCCGCGCAACGGCGGAAACATCCTGGCCGAAGCGCCGCGCCTGGCGCTCCGACCATTCCGTGAACAACCCTTCGATGATGATCGCGAAGCAGATTTCGTACTTCGGCTCGAACCTCTCTCTGCCGATCGCGTGCAATTCCTCATGGTGCTTCCGGCACAGGGGGACGCAGCTGGTATCCGGGGCTTTCTGCCAGAAGCCGTGGGGTCCGATGTGCGCCGGGTCCACAGTGCGCGTTGATCCACAGACGCAGCATTCCTGCTGCCGAATCCAGGCGCGATAGTGCGGCAGCCGGATTGGCCCTCTCCGGGGCTTGCGGCGCCGGGTTCGCAGCCGTTCGCCGTGGACTCGGTATATGAGCCAGGAGCCGAGGTTTGTCAGCATGGCGTCACTTCCGAATCAGCGCCTTCTTGCCAACCATCAGGTCCGCTCCGGGGACCTGGGCACCGCCGTCAATGGCTTTCTTGATGGCTGTCTTGCTCACTGCTACCTTGGGCTTCTCAACGGCATCCAGCACACTGGCCCGCTGCTCCAGGTCCAGGGAGTCCAACAGAGCCTCCCACTTCAGCGCCGGCATGGTGATGGTGATGGCCTTGTAGTCCGAGGGGACTGCGGCCTCGTCCTGGATCGCAACTGAGGGTGGGCAGTCCTTGATGGAGAATGTCACCGTGCGCCCTTCGAGCTTCGGATACTTGCCCTTCGCATCCGGGCCGATAGACTCGATGACGTGGATCACATAGCTTGCTATCTTCTCGACAGCCTGTTCGAAGAACGCCTTGCGCTCCTGGAGCCGGGCGATCTCCGCTTTGGCGAAGGCTACCTGCTGTTCCAGGTGCGCCAGGAACTGCCCAACCCGATCCCGCTTCTCGACGGCAGCCGTCAACGCGGCTCGGAACTCCTCGAGAAACGCCCGCTCCTGATCCTCGGGCACAAGCTCGGCGGTGTCGGCCATCGCGGTCAACTGCTCCTCGATGGCGTAGAGGGTCAGCGGGTGAGGGGCCGGCGCTACGGCCCCTACCAGAATCGGCGACGGGGCGACGGCAATCGGAACTACCTGAAGGGCGGCCATGGGATTACGCCGCCCTTTCCGCCGTTTGTTCAGCGATGGCCCACAGCCGGTCATAGAGAGTCTGGATGCGGTCCAACTGGCGCAGCTCGAACACATCGCGGACGATGCCCGCAGTCCGCATCTCCTCCAGATAGCGCACTTCCCCGATGCGCTCCCGGATCTCGGCGAACGCCGCCTTGATCTCGGAACCCTTGCTGCCCAACCGCGGTGCCGGAAGCGACGGTTTCTGTGCCCCGTTCATCCGGCCTGCTTCCGCTAGTTTGGTGTCGCGGACGCACTCCTGGGCCTCCCTGGCCCCCTGGCGGCTCGGCCCGATGTTCACGGTGAAGCCGTGCGGGTCCTCGGCCACCGTCGCTGGGTTGTCCTCCAAGTCCTGAGTGAAGAACTCGCTGGCGCTGATGGCGTTGATGGTGGTCGATACCTTGGCCCGCTTCTGGGCCATTTTGAGCACTGTATTCACCACGTCGGCCATGTCGGGGTTGATCCGGCGCCCCACTCCCTGGCATTCAATGCGCGGGTCCCCGGTGGCGAAGTTGGCTCCGCAGCCGTTCTTCTTGCGCCAGCAGAACGTGAGCTTTCGGGAAGGCTGCGCACCGTATTTCTCTGGGAAATAGGTCAGGCCAAAATCCGGCGTACCGAGGTCCGACCGATGTTCAGGCGGCGGGCGATTTCGGATTTGGTGATGCCAGCCCGGT